>Ga0255338_1004314_pt1 | contig 14962 bp, 17 predicted proteins | sample MeOH1_35cm_T4_19_FD_203715 | JGI IMG/M metagenome (GOLD analysis project Ga0255338, IMG submission 203715) | Sandy soil microbial communities from University of British Columbia, Vancouver, Canada - MeOH1_35cm_T4_195 | ecosystem: Engineered > Artificial ecosystem > Sand microcosm > Unclassified ...
CTAGCCTGCTGCAATTGCTGATGGGTTTGATGGGCGGCGATGATTAATCATCAGGATTGGTAATTAGTAATAAAAAAACCCACTTAGGTGGGTTTTTTTTATGTGAACTATATTAACTATTATCGTGCAGAAGTTGCACGAATAGAGGTATTTCTTAATTATTTCAAGTTAACAATAAATATTTTAATAAAATTACGTGCAAAAGTTGCACGTTTTGATATTAATGTGTTATTATGTGCAACATATGAACGTTATGCGCATAAATAGCACGAATAAAAGTTCACCTCAGGTAAAACCCTCTAGGTCTAAACCTGACTACACCTATTCATATCTGAGTGAGTCAGAAGGCGCATATACAATTAAATTGATTGATAATTGGACTCAGTATCTGAGAACAATTACTGGACTGACCGAAAATACAATAAATCTTCATTTGTCTTCAATTGAGAGACTCCTGCGCTCTTCAAATGTGCCCCCTTGGAAATTAAAGCAAAAACACATAATTGCTTTTTTAGATATTAAGACCAACCCAGAAAAAACCACAGAGCCAATTAGTCCGGCGACACAATCTAGTTATTTCTCTGGATGGCGATCAATCCAGACTTATATGCTTTCATTGGATGTTACAAATGAAATTGTAGCTAAATTTGGAATTAAGCCTGAAAAATTTGTTGGCGACGAAAACTCACTGCTTGTTAAAAAGTACAAGGCAAATCAACAGCCCAAAGGCTGGGCGCTAACTGACGGTCAGATAGATGCCGTTGATAAAGAGTTTAAGACTCAGATACTATCAGCGCACAAGGCAAATAATCAGAAAAAATATCTTGCACTTTGTCGTGATCGCATCATGTTTCATGTATGCATACATTTCGCACTTCGTGTCTCTGAACTGATTAATATTCAACTATCAGACTTTAGCAAATCAAACGATAATAGACTCGCAAATTTTGGTAATTATGCCTTACTGACTGTTACAGGAAAAAACAACGTTACTGGCACTGTCCCTACTAGAAGTAAAGAGGTTTACGACTTAATTCAATGGTATATCAATAACATTCGACTTAAAATTATCAGAGGTAAAGTCGATGCAAAAGAAGAGCTAACAAATGAGAATAGCCTCAGGCTCAAATTATTGTTCCCAAGTGAGCGAAAAACGGGGGCTATGTGTTCAAACAATTTCAGAAAGCGTCTATCAGAAATCGGCTTGAAAGCTGGGATTGTCGATAAATCTCTACATCCCCATATTCTTAGGCACACTGGCTGTACGCAAATGGTTCCTGTGTATAGCCCTGAATCTGCCCAAAAATATATGCGCCATAAAAATCTGGCAACCACGTTACATTATTATCATCCTTCAGTTCTAGAGGCTGGAAACTCAGAAAATATCGAATTAGATATATTTGATGATGATGACTAATTTTCAAAGGAATTTAAATGAAAATATCACTTAAAAATAGAATCGAGTTTTTAATGAAGGATGCTGGTATCAGCACCTTTGAAGAGATGGCACAGCGACTTACTAATAACCAAAACTGGAAGATAGGCCGCTCAGCTCTAAGTAGAAAGCTTCGTGATGAAGATATAACGCTAACCCTCACTATGATTGAAGCTATATGTAATGAACTTCAATGTTTACCCGGAGATATTTTTGAGACCAATATTTCTGATATATCAGAGGAAGAAATTTCTGGTATTACCAATAAATTTTTACCATTTAAATATGGGAACATCACAAAAGCAACAGTCAATCAAGATGAAGCATACAAGTTGACGAGTGATACTAGCAAAGCAAAAAATCCCGAGCCTAAGGTTGATGAAGAGTCTATATTCGGGCCAAATGTGACACATTTAACCATTGATCAAGTCAAAAAGAAGTAAATGTACTCAATTTTTAAATGCCAATTTTGTTCAGGTTCGTTCAGCACGCATAAAGGCAACGTTCGTCGCACCTGTGCGAACAAACGTATATGCGATCATTGCAAAGAGTGTTGGCTTAATGAAAACAATATATACAAATCGGAAATATTGGCTTATTTATCGAATACAAAATTAAAAAACAATACCTTTGATGCAATCACTAAAATAATCCAAAACATAGCGCTTACTGATGAGCGTTCAATATCAACATCTCTGATTGATGTTGATACAAGTAAATTGCGCCAGCTAAAAGCAGCTTTTCCATTTGAGTCAAAATTTGGCAAGCTACTTATTGATGAGGAGTTTAGAAGAGGGGATGCGGACAAAATAATTTACAGGGAGTATGAATTTCCCGAGGACCTGCCTCCAGAGCTTATAAAAGTTGCAAAGAATTACTATGTATATTTGAAGTCTAGGCTGGAAACATTAACTGCAAATGGCCGCCCGAGAAAAGAAGGATATTTGTGCCGAGAGATGTCGAATTGCATGCCATTGCTAAGGTATTTAGCGAGTAAAGGGCTGACTTCTTGGGAGTCATATACAGACAATCATCTGACTGGATTCTTAGCCGAAAAGCAGCAGGTTCTCACCTCTAACATCAAGCGCTTTATAAAGTATCAAAACACCAAGAATCCTTTTTTTAATAACCGTGGCTATCACAAAAAAAGGAGTGGTAGTGTATTGGTAGAAAAGCCCTTATGTAAAGTAATGGATAAGTCTGAACTTGATGCGTTCATGGAAAACGTGAAATCAAAGTATTCTCAGGAATATTATCTGATAGCTTGGCTTGTTACACATTTTGGAATTAGCTATAAAGATGCTGTGAACACAACATTAAATCAGTTTAAGATAAACGATAAAGGGGAAATTTTATATATCGCCCATAAAGTTTGGGTCAGACTCCCCAACAACATACAAAAAGTCTTGTTATCAATTGCAAAAAACTTTTCGGGCAGTATCCAATTAGACCGAGACTATTTAAAACAAGTACACATTTTCGATTTGAGCATAAGAACTTCAGATAAAACTACACTGGAAATTTTCACGGGTAAAGTAACCGTATTGCGCCACACTGCAATTTATAACATGTTGTTTTATCAGAAGCTTGATCGTAAAACGATTTCATACATTTCAGGCGTTTCAATGAAAACCATCGAAAATGTTGAGGCGCTTTTATCAGTTACACATCACTGCTCATTGCCAGCAGACATCGTTAAAAAGCGTAATAAGCTGATTTTAGGTGAACCATGATGCAAGAAACTTGGTATGTATATTTACTTCAGACTGAAAACAACAAAATTTACACAGGGATTTCGCCAGATGTTAACGCTAGATTTGATAAACATGCTCTTGGTAAAGGCGCATTGTTTACTAGGTTAAATAAGCCATTAAATGTCTTGGCTTTTAAAGCGTTTACATCAAAACGAGAAGCAGCCATGGTGGAAATTCAGATCAAAAAAATTCCACGAGCTTCGAAATTATCCATTGCTTGTTTATGGAATGACGAAAGAAAATCCTAACCTATCAAATTTTAGTTGTACTAGCTCAGACCTGATCTGACAGTTACCGAATTTTTAGGGTGTCTGTCAGATTAGATTTGGTTTAGATTTTTTCCATCCCAAATCAGTTTCCCACTAAGTAAAGTTTCCAATGGCGTTCTGCCGTTGCAAATCTTACCCTGATGAGTTCTTTCATTATTGTAATAATTGAGCCAATCGTCCAGATCTTTTTGCAAGGTTTCCATATCAGCATAAAGTTTTTTGCGGAATGTAACTTGATAAAACTCTTGCAAAATCGTCTTGTGAAACCGCTCGCATATGCCGTTCGTTTGCGGTGACATCGCTTTGGTTTTGGTGTGATCAATATCGTTGATTGCCAAGTAAAGCTGATAGTCATGTTGCTCCACTTTTCCGCAATATTCGGTGCCGCGGTCAGTGAGAATGCGTAGCATCGGTAAGTTTTGGCTGGTATAGAACGGTAGTACTCTATCGTTGAGCAGATCAGCTGCTGTAATCGGCGTTTTAGTCGTGTACAGCTTGCAATGCACGACCTTGCTGTAAGTGTCGATAAAGGTTTGTTGGTAGATACGGCCTACGCCTTTGAGGTTGCCAACGTAAAACGTGTCTTGCGCACCCAAGTAACCAGGATGCGCGGTTTCAATTTCACCGCACGCTACATCATCTTCATGCTTACGTTCCAGTGCTGCAATTTGTGCATCTGTCAGTTCAATGCCTTCATTGTGAGTATTCTTGCCAAAAGGTACCACTCAATATTGCAGAATATGTGCCACATATTACTGCTCAAATGCACCACTTGCTACTACATTGAGAAAGCAACTGCTTTTTATTTGTTAGTGACTGCAAAATCCCCAAAGCAGACATTACTTTTCGTAAAATTTAATTTAAATATAATTAATCCTGACTTGCCGACTTATCTATTGAGATGGATATTTGTAGCTTGTAGCATTAAAAGGATAATTAAACTAGCTATCCACATCGACCAAAGCGTATGGAATAAAAAATGTGCTCCACGCATTTGTTGTACCCAACCAAGAATAAATCCAACTAAAAGCCCTATCGCAAAAACTTGTTTAGCTTTTGTTGGATTAGTTGGAAGCCAAAACACGCAAAGTGAAGCTAGCCATAAACCTGTTGAAGCATGACCCGCAGGAAAGCAAGCCCCAGCATCTAAACCCTTAGGAACATAATCCAGTAGTTTTAGAAAAGGTGCACTACCGTTATAGCGATCAATATCCCAAGGACAATGCAAAAAGGAGTATTTTTTTAGTATGCTTAATGTTGCTGGGATGATTACTGAAGCGATGGCTACAAATCTTAATCTAAACCTTAACCAACTATTCAACCTGCGCAAAGGTTTAATCAAGTCTATGAGTAAAATTGAGTAAAGGAGAAATCCGCAACCTAAAATTAAATTCTTAACATAGACATGCATAAGAATCTTAGCAAACCATGCGTTTTTCCATGGGAATGTTTTTAGTGCTGAATCGTAGTAGTAGTCCTCAATCATTAAGTCGATATGAGTGAATTCGCCTACCAGCAAAATAACTAAAGCGGATAGTGCCAACATCCACCATGCAAATTTAAATTTAATGATGGATTGGTGGTTTTTTAAATGCATGCGATTAGCGATAACAGAGTAAGGCTCTTAATAAACATGAGCATCTGATTACATCAAAAACTAAGTTCTTTTTCCTTGCGGATTAATATCAAGTTTCTAATATAAACAAATGTACCAGGAAGCTGACCTAAAATAATGACTGGCTCTACTTTATGAATACCGTAAGCCAGAACGATAAGTCCACCGGCAAGACTTAGGTACCAAAAGCTCACTGGTATAACACTCTTTTTATGTCGTTCACTGTGTATCCATTGAACGACAAACCGCATCATAAACATTGATTGACCCAACAAGCCAACAACCAACCAAATAAGCTCAACGCTGTCCATTCCACCAAAATAATGTTGCCATTGCGATATCAGATGTGCCAGATAATATCCTAAGCCTTGATTCATGCTAACTCCTCGCTGATGACAGGGCGCTTGGATCGTTTGATGAGCCAGAGCATACCAACTAAATCAACGATACCAACAAGTAATCTGTCGATGGTGCCGTACTTGGATTGTCCATGTTCTCTTGACCGATGGCTGACAGGAACCGAGACTACACGCCCACCACGCCGTTGAACGAGTGCGGGTAAGAACCGATGCATATGATCAAAGTAAGGTAAATCAAGAAAAACCTCACGACGGATTAGTTTGAGGCCGCAACCTGTGTCCGGAGTTGAGTCTCTTAATAGTTTTGAGCGTACAGTGTTGGCTACTATTGATGATATGCGCTTGATCCAAGTATCACGTCTGGTATGGCGTCTGTTGCCCCCAACCAGATCAACACCATTTTCAATCGCTGCAATCAACTTTTTAATATCTGCAGGATCATTTTGACCATCGCCATCGAGCGTTGCAATCCAATCACCTTTGGCGAATTTAATACCTGTTCGAACAGCTGTGCTCTGACCACAACTCTTCTCATGGTTTATTACTCTGAGTTTTGGATGGTGAAGCTTTGCTTCAGATAAGCGCTTATTTGTTCCGTCTTTACTTCCATCGTTTATGTACACAATTTCAAACGCAATAAAGTTAGATAGTGCGTCTTCAATTTCTTGAATTAAAGGCGCAATATTTTCCTCTTCGTTATGTACAGGGACTACTACGCTGAGTAATTGTATGGGATTTGTCATTTTATGATTATTAGATATTTAGTTTAAGAACTCGCAATTATTAGTGGATATATTTCCATTATTTTAATTTGTCTAGGGCATTACCATAGCGCTTTGGCAAGCAGCACCGAATCCCAATATTGCCAAAGCCCCTTTTCTTCTGAGGTACGGTTTAAATTCTTTTATAGTGCATTGCGCTTCGGCTTTTAGTCTTTGGATATCCGAATCCTCTACTAGCAGAAATGCATCACTTGTTTTTAATGACGCTAATTTAGTATCGTCAATGACGGGAATATTACGATTGGCATAGTAAATCAGACGTTCGTCCAAATGCTTATATCCGTAAATCGGTTTATGACGTGCTTCTTCTGCAAACCAGCTTTTAATGAGCGGTAATGTCTCATAACGGTAGTGAAATACCTTAGCCTCAGCCACTCCAAAAAATATGGCATAGCCGATAGGTATTAACATGGATAGAACCAGTATGGCGTTTTTAAGTTGATTCCCCGCCTTAAGGAATATCTCATTCAATTTATGACCCAATAAGATGGCAAATGTTGGATAGATGGGTAGGAGATATTTAGCATGTTTATCGCTAAAAGCGGTGTAAATTAAGAACGGTACAAGTAATCCAATAATTAAAGAAAGCGTAACATCACGTTGCTTCCATGCTTTCCATGTTGTGAGTGGACTGATGCATATTAAAAAAAATGCAGGAAAAAAATCTGCTGCCAACCATAAAACATAATTGTAAATTGGCTCACCAGTATTGCCATATATTTTGGTCACCATGTCTTTTTGAACAGTGGATTGCCATATATCGAACCCCATTTGCCAAGTGACAGCCAGATACCATGATGCGCCTACCACAAGAAAAATTAACCACGCTAGAGGATCACGAAGCGCCTGCCACTGTCGAGGTTTGCGCTGATATATTGCATCAACCAATAGTGGCAAAGTAACAAATAATAGTGCTATAGGACCTTTGGTCAGTACTGCTAACCCTAACAAAAAATAGCTTAAAAGTAGCCATTTCCTATCGACTTCTTCATAGGTGTATTTGAATGCACAAATCAGTGCACTAAAGCATAGAAAAGACAATAACATCTCTATCCCAGCCTGGCGTCCTAGCATTGCAAAGCCAGCATTCGCAATGATGATTTGTAATGCAAATAACGCTGACCAGTCGCCCAAATGGCGTCGTGTAAAACTATAGACTAGCCAAGCAGTTGCAAAGGCAGATATAGCTGAAGGGATACGCGCAGTCCATTCGTTGACCACGCCGAAGACAAGAGACACTGTGGCAGATAACCAATACAGCAGGGGTGGCTTGGTGATGTAAAGCTCACCATTCAATCTAGGTAATAGCCAATCCCCTTGAGTAATCATATTGGCGGCAGGGATTGCTCTGCGCGCTTCATTAAATGACAGAAAAGGGATACTGCCTAATCCCCAAAAAAATACTCCTATGCCAACCATTACTGTGGCTATTAGTAGTGCGCGATAGATGTTGGCATGGTTTGGAGACATTAATTAACCGCTTTGCTACAATCAGGTTTCAAACTATCACATGCTCTGGATACCACATGTGATGAAACATTTTTCGAATTCTTGTTGTAAAAGTTGATATCAAGTGTAGAGGGGTTGATTTTAAAGCTGACAAAACCGTATGCTTCGTTAAAAAAACGCAAATCATCTGAATGTATTTTTTGTGCATACAGACTCTTTCCCCCAGCGCCGTTGATCACATATTTAGGTTCATTATCCTTGACGATATACTGTTGATTATGGTCATGGCCTGACAGGTAAACATCTACTTTAGCTGCTTGCAATGTAGGCAAAAGTGTTTTTATCAGATTAGCCTTATCTTCAAGGTGCTTTCCGCAAGTGCGAATAGTATGGTGACCAGCCACAATTTTCCAGATGGGTTGTACAGGGTTGTTGATGAATTGCTCGCGCACATATTTAGCTTGTTTGGCCATTTCATCGGTTGAAGCATTCGTGTCCAGAAAAACAATACGAAGCAACGGCCGTCCATTAATATTGCCAAAATCACTATGAAAGTAATGTGCAGGCATGCGCCAACGGTTTGAGCCCAGTGCTTTTTTGGAGTATTCAATCTCGGGGTGTGTATTTGGGCTTAAAGATAAATCCTCATCATGATTTCCCAGAATGGCAAAAAAAGGGATGGCACTTAGGTATGCGCCTGAATAAACTTCTTCAAACATCGTATTCCATTCTGCGCTGCTTTCTGTCAATTTCTTATCGATATAAAAATTGTCACCTAGCAACACCACAAAATCTAGGTTTTTATTCCTTTTTGCTACTTTTTCCATTGCGTCAGCAACAGCTCTTTGCTCTAAGCTGCCAGAGCCTTGATCCCCTAATGCAAAAAAATTGATTTCTTGTGCACTGTCCGGATTGGACGGAATGCGAAAGATGTCTGGATGAAAATACCTGTATAGGCTAATAGCGCTGATTGACAAAACAACTAGGAAAATTGATATGACCCAGCGTTTGTTTAGCAAAGTAGAAAACCGGTTAAGTAACTGTTTCATGAGTGCAATAAAATCTTATTAGTTATTGAGAATAAACGCCTTCGGCATGGTTGCGATACCATTGCACCCATTGCTTGAGACCTGTTTGTAAACTAGTGCTAGGTGCGTACCCGACATCATGCTGAAGGTCATCGACATCGGCATAGGTGGCCAGCACATCACCTGCTTGCATAGGCATGAAGTTTTTGACAGCAGTAACCCCCAGCTCTTTTTCTAGGGTTTCAATAAAGAGCATTAAGTCTTCTGGTTGATGATTGCCAATATTGTAAATTCTGTAAGGAGCAGAACTTGTAGCAGGGTCGGGTGAATCAGTTAGATAGTTGGAATTGGGCTGTGCAATTCGGTCCAGCACTTTGACAGTTCCCTCAGCAATGTCGTCAATATAGGTAAAGTCGCGCTGCATCTTGCCGTGATTGAATATATTGATAGGTTTACCTTGAAGTATGGCTGAGGTAAATAGCCAGGGTGACATGTCCGGTCGCCCCCAAGGTCCATACACAGTAAAGTAGCGCAGGCCTGTGGTAGGTATGCCGTATAAATGGCTGTAAGCATGTGCCATCAATTCATTCGATTTTTTTGTGGCAGCATATAAGCTCAATGGATGGTCTACATTGTCATGCACCGAGAACGGCATATGACTATTACTGCCATATACGCTAGATGAGCTGGCATATACCAAGTGTTCTGTTTGGTGTTGTCTGCAAGATTCAAGAATATTAGAAAAACCGACTAAATTAGATTGAATATAAACGGAAGGATTGGTCAACGAATATCTAACACCCGCTTGTGCGGCCAGATGGATGACACGTTGAAATTGTTCACGATTGAAGAGTTGTTGCAGCGTCGCAGAATCCACAACATCTAATTCAATAAATTTAAAATTTGAAAAGCCACGTAACTGAGCAAGCCTGTCTTTTTTGAGCTGCGGTGTATAGTAATCATTCAGATTATCTATACCAACCACCTCATCACCACGCTCGAGAAGAATGCGTGCGACATGCATGCCGATAAAGCCCGCAGCACCTGTTAACAGAATCTTCAACTAATCACTCCCAAATAGATCACGTGTATACACTTTGTGAGACACATCACTTAACTCTTGCAGCATGCGATTGCTAACAATAACATCCGATAATTGCTTAAATTGTGTCAAATTTTTGAAAACTTTTGAGTTGAAGAAATCCTCTGCTTCCAACACAGGTTCGTACACAATCACTTCTATCCCTTTTGCTTTAATGCGCTTCATGATGCCTTGTATGCTAGATGACCTGAAGTTATCCGAGCCTGCTTTCATAATGAGACGGTAAATGCCTACGACTTTGGGTTTTAAATCGATAATTTCCTGCGCAATAAAATCTTTGCGGGTAGAGTTGGCTTCTACAATGGCTCGAATTAAGTTCTGAGGTACTTTTTTATAATTAGCTAATAACTGCTTAGTGTCTTTAGGCAGGCAATATCCACCGTAACCAAACGATGGGTTGTTATAGTGGTTGCCAATACGTGAATCCAAACAGACGCCGCTGATGATCTCTCGCGTATTTAATCCGTGAATCAAGGCATAGGTGTCAAGTTCATTAAAAAACGCGACCCGCATGGCCAGATAAGTATTTGAAAACAGCTTGATTGCTTCTGCTTCAGTATTATGTGTGAATAGCAAATCGACCTTTGGCTTTAATGCGCCCTCCATAAGCAATTCTGCAAACTGCTTTGCTCGATTACTCACTTCCCCAACTACTATTCGAGATGGGTATAAGTTATCGTATAAAGCCTTACCTTCGCGTAGAAACTCCGGCGAGAAAAAAATATTTTTATTATTAAATTCCGCTTTTACTTTCTCGGTATAACCGACCGGAACTGTCGACTTAATCACAATTACGGCTTTGGGATTGATAGCTCCTACATCGCGGATTACACTCTCAACAGATTCCGTGTTAAATCTGTTGGTATTGGGATCATAGTCAGTTGGCGTAGCTATCACGACAAAGTCTGCATCTAGATAAGTAGTTTGTTTGTTTGTCGTTGCCTTCAATTGTAAGTTTTTATTATTTAAATAATCTTGAATCTCAGGATCTATAATGGGGGATTGATGCTTGTTAAGCATATCAACACGGCTTTGAATGATATCAAGCGCAACCACCTGATGACGTAGCGCAATCAGCACAGCCAGCGATAAGCCTACATAACCCGTACCAACAACAGCGATTTTCACTGTATTCCCCCTGTTTTTTTCTATTTCTTAGAGATGACTAAAATGCCAGCAATAATCAGGATTGCACCAATTAACATGCGAGGCGTAATCACTTCTTTAAACAGCCACCAAGCAAGTAATACTGATACCACTACACTGCCTTTATCAATGAGTGCTACTGTGGCTACATCCCCCATTTTGAGAGCCTTGTAGTAAAAAATCCAAGACCCGGCTGTAGTTGCGGCAGATAAAGATAGCCATATAAAATTAGCTAGCTGAAGCGACTTAACTTCATTCGGTGCAATCGTCATTGATGCAAATGCAAAGATGAAAACACATACAAAAAGGGTCCTTAAGGTGAGACCCAATTCAGCAGATATGCCAACTAAGCCTTGCTTTGCAATCACAGCTGTAAAGCCTGCAAAGCACATTGAGATGAATGCATAAATGACCCAGCGCTGCATGTTGATTAGTCTAGGTTGCGATCTAAGGCATTAACGGACTGCGCTAGTGTATTAAGGTTTTTATTTTTAGTGAGAATGGTATTTTTACCTTCACACATCTTTGACTCCAATTCATAAGCTAAGAGCAATGTGCAAAACAAGTCATCATGACTTATTGCTGCATCTTTAAAGGGTTTGATATCTTGTAGGCTGTAATCAAAGTATTTTCCAGTCCAAGCAATTACGGGCACATGCGTTTGTTCTTTGGGCGCAATCATATAAGGTGCGGCATGCAGATATATTCCATGCTCACCTAGAGATTCACCATGATCAGATACATACAACATGGCCACCTCGTAATGTTCATCGTATTTTTTTAAGAATTTAATGACTTCTGATAAGAAGTAGTCGGTATAGAGTATTGCATTGTCGTAAGCGTTATCCACTTCCTCTTGCGAACAGTCTCTTAATTCACCAGTCTGACAAGCCGGTTTAAAACGTTCGAATTCTTTAGGATATCGACGATAATACTCAGGGCCATGATTCCCCATTTGATGTAGAACAATCATCATGTCTTTGTCTTTATTTTTAGCGATATATTTGTCCAAGCCACTTAACATGCCTACATCTCTACATTCGCCTTTGCAGTTTGGATTTAGCGTTGGCGTTTTGAAGTCTTCGTATTTGATGCGGGTCGCCACCCCTTTAGAGTCTGAGTTATTGTCTCGCCATAACACTTCAATTCCATTTTTTGCAAGCACGTCTAGGGCATTCTCCTGATCTAACGCTTTTTCTTTGTCGTACTTTGCACGGCCTAATGATGAGAACATACAAGGAACAGAGACACCTGTAGATGTGCCACAAGAGCTAACATTACTGAAGCTGATAATGTCTTGTTTAGACAATTCTGGGTTTGTATTTCGATGATAGCCGTTCAATGAGAATCTATCCGCGCGCGCGGTCTCACCTACAACCATAATGATTAGCTCTTTTTTGCTGGTAGATGGGTCTAAAAGCTTTGCATCTTCAGCCATCTTAATCAGTGGCTGACTATGTGCTGAAATACTCGATTGTTGAGTAGCATATTTAATTGCAGAATAAACGGAATATGTCGGATTTGAATAAAATCTGACGATTTTATGTTCACGAATGAATGAGGTGTAATCGGCTGTAAAAGGAATCACCAGTACCACTATGGCTAATAAGCACAACAATATTGAACGCAATCTAGATTTCAGCTCGTTTTTAAAGCTACTAGGCTCAGGGCAATATTTAAGGATTAGCCAAGCGGGAATAATGCCCAAAATTACAGTTCTAAGTACCAGCGTTGTGGTGATTAAGCTAGAAAACTCACTTTTGTTGGTTTGCATGACGTTGTCAATCATGACTGTATCGATGATGACGCCAAAGTGATCCATGTAATAAGCGGACTGTGATGCAATCAGCAGGAATATAGCTAGAATCCAGCGCGTCCATTTACCGTGACTAATTGCCAAGAAAAATATAGCTGTGAGTAATGTGAAAAATAATGCTAAAGAGGTGAGAAACGGAAGATTGTGTAACGTGAGTGGGTAAATATTTAAAATGCCATGGAACATTGAAAAATTACCGGACAACATGATAAATACGACCACAACCAAAATAGCAGAGGTTTGCGAATGGCCTAAACTTTTAATACTAAACAAGTTGACTAATTGATGTGGGGATTTTGATTGCATTGTTTCTCTACAATTTTATTAAGTTAATCTTAAGCAAACTAGCAATTTGCATACCAATATACAACATCATGATTTGTATAGATAAATAATGATGTTTCGAATGTGATTCTGCAAAATTTGCATAATTAATAGCGCTCGATAGTTATAATTCATGCAAAATTTGCATGACCAGTTTCATGCGTTATAGTCATGCCAAACTTTAAAAAAATACTGGGCAGTAGGATCAGATTGAGTATGGTTGAGGTAAGTAATCCACTCACCACAACTACTGCCAATGGGTATTCAATTTCATATCCGGAGATTGGTCCTTTTAATATGATGGGAAACAAAGCCAATGAAGTGGCGAGCGCGGTCATTAGAATCGGTGCCAGACGCTCCTTAGAGCCGCGTTTAACTAAATCCAACCCATGATTGAGCATCTCATTCGTAGACAAATTTCTATAATGGCTGATAAGTAAAATGCCGTTTCTTGCAGCAATACCCAGTACGGCAATAAAGCCAACCATTGAACCTAGGGAGATGACGCCGCCAGAGACAAAGACACCGATGACTCCTCCCGCGAGGGCAAATGGCAGCGAGGCTAAAAATATAAGGGTGTGCTGATAGGATTTAAAATCTACATACACAATCAATACAATGGCAAGCAGCATCAAAGCTGTTAGGCCCAGCAATTTTTTTGTGGCCTCTTTTTGAGCTGTGTATTCACCCAAAAACTGTGGGTAGTATCCAGCAGGGAAAGGTATAGCAGCGACTTTATTTTCCACTTCAGATGCCACAGAGCCCAGATCTCTACCATTTGCATTGGCTACAATATCAATACGTCTAGAAACGGCCTCACGCTTGATTTCGTTTGGCATCCCCACAAAGTAAACATCTGCAACATCTTTGATTCTTAGTTGTGACCCAAAAGCAGAATCTAAGGGTAGCTGTTGAATGGCAGTTAAATCAGTTTTGCTATCCGGATGACCGATGACTAAACGTCTACTTTCTGCTCAGCCTCATACACTTCGCCCACTTTTGTCCCCTTAAGAACTGCACTTGTCACTTTGCGAATATCATTAGTGTTGATTCCATAACGTTGCGCAGCTTCTTGCTTGAGTCGGATTTCGATTTGAGGAATGAGTACTTGCGGCTCAACTTTTAAATCAGCAATACCATTCACAGATTGCATGGTTTTTTTGATTGTTTCAGCTTGATCACGTAACGTAGCTAAATCCGGTCCAAAAAGCCTTACTACAATACTGGAACTCGTCCCTGATAAAACCTCTTTACTGCGCTCTTTTAAATAGGTTTGTACGTCAGTAAAAATGCCCGAATATCCCTGCATGGTGCTTTGAATAGCAGACACTGTTTGCTCATAATTGACTTCAGGGTCAATGCTGACCCACAATTCGGTAAAGTTGGGCCCAACCACCTCATCGGCAACTTCTGCACGACCAATATGCGCACCAAAATTTTTCACACCAGGAATAGCAAGTAAATCATGGCTAGCACGCATACTCATTTTTTTCATTTGCTCAATAGAGGAACCTGGACGCTCAAGAAAGTGCATTAGAAAATCAGTTTCTTTAAATGCTGGCAAAAATTCTGAGCCGAGAAATAGCGTACCAAGACCAGTTGATAAAAAGATAATTGCAGTAGCAACGAACACCTTTTTAGGGGCTGTCAGTACAGAATCTAATACCTTGCTATATTGACTATGCAGCCAAGTTACGATGCCCATTTCTTTATCTTCTGACTTACCATCCAGTAACATGAATGACAATGCTGGCTGAATCGCCACTAGTTTTGTAGACACTAATCAGCCGTTTTTCTGAATTTATTTTCGTAGTCTATCGGAGATAACAAGTTATTGGAATTGTGACGTCGTTTTGAGTTGTAGAACAGCTCAATGTAGTCAA
>Ga0255338_1004315_pt1 | contig 14954 bp, 11 predicted proteins | sample MeOH1_35cm_T4_19_FD_203715 | JGI IMG/M metagenome (GOLD analysis project Ga0255338, IMG submission 203715) | Sandy soil microbial communities from University of British Columbia, Vancouver, Canada - MeOH1_35cm_T4_195 | ecosystem: Engineered > Artificial ecosystem > Sand microcosm > Unclassified ...
CGGAGGAAAATGCGGACAGGCCATTGTTGAGCATCCGGAAATCAAAGCGATTTCATTTACGGGCGGAACAGTCACCGGTGCTGCGATTGCTGCAAGTGCTGCCCCGAAGTTCAAAAAACTTTCACTTGAACTCGGAGGAAAAAATCCGAACATCATTTTCGCCGATTGCGATTTCGATACTATGCTGAAGACAACCATTCAGTCTTCATTCGCAAATCAAGGTGAAATCTGTTTATGCGGTTCACGCATTTTCGTGGAACGTCCGCTGTATGAAAAATTCAAAGCAGCATTCGTTGAGAAAGCATCACAGCTGAAACCGGGTGATCCTTCCAATGAAAAAACGCGCATGGGTGCCATTGTTTCGAAACCGCACATGGAAAAAATTCTCTCCTACGTTGAACTCGCGAAGCAGGAGGGCGGCAGGATTCTCGCCGGCGGAAAACGACTCGTGCTGGAAGGGGAGCTGAAAGACGGCTGGTACATCGAGCCGACAGTAATCGAAGGACTCTCTCATGATTGCCGCACCAACCAGGAAGAAATATTCGGACCTGTAGTGACCATCATGCCATTCGACACAGAAGAAGAAGTATTGATGATGGCGAACAGCACCATGTACGGGCTGGCGGCTTCCATCTGGACGAACGATCTTACGCGTGCACATCGTATGGCAGCACTGGTGCAAAGCGGAATTATCTGGATCAACTGTTGGTTGCTGCGTGACCTGCGTACACCATTCGGAGGGATGAAAGGGTCAGGCGTTGGTCGTGAAGGAGGATTTGAAGCGCTGCGGTTTTTTACGGAACCGAAGAATGTGTGTATTAAGCTGAAGTAATTTTCGGTACCGCGTTCTGAAGCACACGGCGATCTTTTCTTTATTTGTAGAGAGAGTGCACGGGCTTGATCCGCAAAAAATCCAGACTCAAGCCCGTGGATGGATATCTTAACCAGAAGCAAAGATCGCAGTGGGCTTCAGCCCGCAGACAATTATACCGGAGAACCGCTGAGGAAACCTCAAAATTTCGTTCATTTTGTGTCAAATCGATGACGCGAACACCCGAATGTTAGTATTCCGGAGCCCGAATTGACCGTTGTGAGTGGTTATTGTTCTAAATTTCACTGAACAAAAAACCGCTCCCATGATACAAGAATTTTTCGCTCAAGCTGCCTGGCTGCATATTGCAGTTGCAGGAATTGTCTACTTCTGCCTCGGTGCTGTATGGTATGCACGTCCTGTCTTCGGCAATTACTGGGCTGCCCAGCACAAGATTGAAATGACAGAAGAATCGAAGAAACGAATGCCTATGCTGATGATTTCAACTTTGCTGTTGAACTTTGGCATAGCCATAGGATTAGGAATTGCGATGCATGTGATGCAGGCACCAGGAACCTGTATGAACGGAATCAAGACCGGCTTATTCCTCGGGGGTGTTTTCTGTGCTGCACCGATCGGAATTAATTATCTCTACACCGCGAAACCGCTTAAGCTCTGGATCATTGACGCAGGATATCACGTGGTTGGCATTACGTTAATGGGAATTGTGCTTTCCGTATGGCATTAGTATGGTTGGTGAACCAACGTAAGCCATAGGCAGAATTAAAAAAGGATCGTATCACGATCCTTTTTGTTTAAGGTATTTACAGGTGCAAGCAACGTGTGTCCAGACTTTCTACGGAATAACAACTGTCCTCACACTTACGGTATGCGCGTTGAAATAACCCAGCGCGTTGTTGTCAAAATTTGTTTCCGGGTTGGCAGGTGCTGCGGTATTATTATTTGCCGTCTGGTCCATGCTGAAAAAATACAGGTAATTCGCCGCATCGATACACTGAAATTCTACACGCACAGTATCTCCGCTTTCCAGTTGTGTTTCGAAATTCAGAATCGGCTGGCCGTTCACCAGTCCGTCTGAAAATGCATCGTCGTACAGGAACGCACCCACACGTTCGTTGTTTACATACTCAATGCAACGATAATGATTTCCCTGGCCGACAGGATCCTGCCATTGAGGAATGATGTATGCCCCACCGAAACCTCCGCCTTGTTCAATCACCAGCGAATCCAATGTGATTGCATTGGGCATCGAACTTTGTGCAGTGTAAGTTTTTCCATCTGCAAGTACGCGGATAGCGTATGTTCTGCCCGCAACTCCCTGGATGGAATTTGAAACGTAAACACCGCCGGATGTTTCAGTAAGCGTGTCTGCATTACCAGCGTCATCCGAGATCACCACGAACGCACCGCTGACTCCCGGGAAAATATTCGGATCGCTGAAGTTCACGGATTTCGAAATCAACACGGTATAAGGACCCGGCTGATCAGTAATATTTGCTTCGATCACGATCGCTGCGTCTTTTGAATTCAGCTCAATGTCTATCACCTGCTGACAGGATGATAGTGCAGCAATTGCAAGAAGAGGGAAAAATATCTTTTTCATAGTTCAGAAATCAGAAACGGAAGTTGTAAGTGACAGATGGGATTATTTTGAAAAGCGCAATTCGCACAGCTTCCGTTTTGTTCGGATCAGTTTCGCTTTCGCGGAAAATAATTGCGTAGGCATTCTCTCTCGCATACACGTTGTAAATGGAGAAATTCCAGCTTGATTCGAATTTATCTGTTTTCCGGTGCTGGAATGTGGCACCAATGTCCATGCGATGGTAGGCCGGCATGCGGTATCCGTTGCGCTCCGTATAGAGGAACTGCACATTACCGTCTACATAATATTTCCCGCTCGGAAATGTGACAGCATTGCCCGTATTGTACACCCAGGTTGCTGCGATATTCCAGCGTTTCCCGATATCGTACATCGCAACCAGGGAAATATCGTGTGTGCGGTCCTGGCGAACCGGATACCAGCTTCCGTTGTTGATGTCGTCAATGCGCCGTTCGCTTCTTGAGAGCGTATAGCTCACCCAGCCGGTGAATTTTCCGTATTTCTTTTTGAGAAATAATTCCAATCCGTACGCGCGTCCCTCACCGAAAACAAGATCGCCTTCTACGAGTTCATTGCCCTGTGTGTTTGCACCGTTTTTGTAATCAATCTGGTTCTGCATGGCCTTGTAATAAACCTCAACGCTGAATTCAATTGTGTTGTCGCGGAAGTTTTTGAAATAACCGGCAGAAACCTGGTCGGCAATTTCCGGTTTGATCATCAGGCTGTTCATGATCCACAGATCCGTTGGGCTGGATGCAGTGGAGTTGGAGAGCAGGTGCAGGTGCTGCGTATTGCGCGAGTAGGCCACCTTGAACGAACTGGTTTCGTCTACAAGAAATGCTGCCGACAAACGCGGCTCAACGGTGAAAAACGTTTTCGCAAGTTCAAAATCTGCGAACGAACTCGTATCGGTTACATTTCCGTCTGCATCGAATGTGAAGTAATCACCCTTCCCGAGCACACAGAAGGCTCCGAAGCGAACACCGTAACTTATTTTGATAAGGTCAGTGACTGACCATTCATCGGCGAAGTAAGCTGCATTTTCCCAACCGAATCGATCCTGAAGTTTTATCGGGTTAATGGCGGTTCCCTCACTCGCGGTTATCTGTCCCGGCGTAACGGTATGGTAAATACTGTTGATTCCGAAGCGGAAGGAATGTTGCGGGCTCGGGAAAAACTGAAATTCATGTTTCAGGTTGTAATCGCGGATCTTCGAAGTAATTGCAAAATCGGCACTGGGCGATGTGATGGAAATTTTGTAATCATAGTTCGAAAAGATGAAGGAAGTATTCGTGAACCAACGGTCGTTCAGGATGTGATTCCACCGGACAGTGCCTGTTGCATTTCCCCATTCAATACCGAAAGCATTGGCAATACCGATCTTATCGCGACCGAAATACCCGGAAACATAGATCCTGTTTTTTGCATTCAGCTGGTAATTCAGTTTTGCGTTGAGATCATAGAAATACAGCGTATTGTTGCTGATGGTTGAATCGGGCGATAACTTAAGAAACAGATCGGCATAGGTTCTCCGGCCCGTGAGCAGGAATGAACCTTTGTCTTTTACAATCGGGCCTTCCGCATTCAGCTTGGAAGAAATCAGTCCGATACCACCGCCAAGGTGATAGCGATGATTATTTCCCTCGTTCATTTTTACATCCAGTACGGAAGCGAGCCGACCTCCATACTGGGCTGGTCCGTTGCCTTTGTACACGGTTACATCTTTGATTGCATCCGAATTGAACGTGGAGAAAAAACCAAGCAGGTGTGAAGCATTGTAAACCGGGGCCTCATCCAATAGGATCAGGTTCTGATCGGCAGAACCGCCGCGCACATAAAATCCACTTCCGCCATCACCACCCGATTTAATCCCCGGGAGCAACTGGATTGTTTTCAGAATATCTTTCTCGCCAAACAGTACCGGGATCTTGTTGGCCTCCTTCATGTCGATTTTTTGCGTTCCCATTTGCGGATCACTCACATTCTGGTTCGCGCGGTCACCTGTAATGACCACTTCCTTCGTAAGAAATGATGTATCCTGCAGCATGAAGTCCTCCTGCCGGTTCTGGTGCAGCGAAAGTGTGCGGGTTTGCGAGGCGTATCCGGTCATGCTTACAACTAACGTGTAGTCGCCTTCGGGTACGGTAAGGGAATAAAATCCGTACTCATTACTTGCTGCGCCGGCGCCTTTTACTTCCGGTATCCGAAGGATTGCACCGATAACGGTCTCCCCGGTTTTCTTATCGGTAACCGTACCGCTCACGGTAAATTTTGTTTGTGCCTGTGCCGTCAGGCGGAGCAGCATCAGCATCATTAACGGGACCAGGAAAGAGAATCGTTTCATAAGAACAGATCACAGCGGATTAAAAATTTATTGATGCGGCAAAGTTGCAAATTGTTCAGACCCTCATGTAAGGTTTTCGACTAACTGCAGACCGCATCGCATGAACGGATCAGCTGATAGTCGTGGACGCAGGAAAATTATTGTAATGGTCCGGTTTATTTATTCAGAACAATCCTGAACGTCGTTCCCTTCCCTGGTTCGGAACGCTTCACAAATATTTTTCCTTTGTGATACTGTTCAATGATACGTTTGCAGAGCGAAAGCCCGAGTCCCCATCCACGCTGCTTGGTGGTGAAGCCCGGTTCGAAAATTGTTTTCTGTTTTGAACGCGGAATTCCTTTACCTGTATCCGTAATATCAATGTAAACCAATTGATGCGCATCCTGCAGTTCAACAATTATTTTCCCCTGGCCATCCATCGCGTCCACTGCATTGCGCACAAGATTTTCCACCACCCATGCGAAGAGCGGAACATTCATCGGTGCATATACTTTCGGCGCAATCTTATATTCGAACTGTACGGATTTCGGGGAACGTGTGTGCATATATTCCATAGCAATCACCAACGCCTCACTCACATTTTCGTTCTGCAGTTTCGGTTGCGATCCGATTTTCGAGAAACGTTCGGTAATCATTTCCAAACGCTTGATGTCCTGGTTGAGTTCGGTGAGAACCGATTCATCTACTCCTTTCATCCGCAGGATTTCGGTCCACGCAATGAGCGACGACAACGGTGTTCCCAGCTGGTGCGCCGTTTCTTTCGCCATTCCGACCCATACGTGATTCTGTTCCGCCCGTCTCGATGTGCTGAAGAGCAGGTAAGCAACCACGAGAAACATTCCGATAACTGAAAACTGGAAAATAGGAAAGTAGCGCAACTGCTGCAGCTGTGGCGACTCCATGTAATAGATGTAGTTGAGTTTTCCCGGTCCGAGTGAAACACTGATGGTATCTCCGTTCTCTTTCAGCTCACGGAATTGTTCGAAGAGGTAGTCTGAATCATTCTTGATACGAACCGTATCGAGGTTTCCGTAAGCAAGAATCATTTGTGATGATGAATCGGTGTAGATCGCCGGTGCAGAAGCGGGATTCGATGCAACTTCTTTGATGAATGAACGCTCATTGTCCTCGTATGATTTACGGATCTCGTTGAAGACTTCCGAATCCTTGTAGTAAACGTAATGCGTTCTGTTGGGACCTGCGTTGATCGGAATGGAATCGTGTTGCCGGCGCATGAAATTCAGTTCAGCCTGCAATCCTTCCGGTGTTGATGCTGTAACGGAATCGATGTTCCGCGACATGATGATTTTTCCGTTCTCATCGACGAGAATTGCCGGTACAGTGGTATTGCCTCTCAGCACCTGCAGCACAAATCCAAGGGCATCGGGATCTTCGAAAACTGTTTCCACGGAAAGCAATCGGTTTGCTTCAGCCCAGAGCTCTACTTTCTTGCGTTCTTCGTTGGCGATTTTTTCATAGAGCGCGTTGGTCGCTTCCATCATCATCGCTTTGCGCTTCACCGCTTCTGCCCACAACTCTACATTCCGTTTTTCGCTTTCACCGATTTTACGTACCAGCCGACTCGAAAACCAAAGCGAAAAGGCAACAATCACCAACACTCCGGCGAAGAGCAGCCATTTCCAACGTTGTTTCTGGGAATATATATTCACGGGTATGCCTTGAAGCGCTAAAGATACATCCGAATGGGCTATTTATTGTCCGCATTGAGACCTTGCAGACAATTTCATTCACTTATTCAGTTTACCGGAGCGGGACACATCGCACTACTTGATCCACGGAGTTAAAATAGCATGTGTTACAAAGAGCTTTACTGCCAGTGCCAGGAGTACAATCCCGAATACTTTACGAAGAATACCTACACCACCGGGTCCGAGGATTTTCTCCAGCCGGATGAGGTTGCGCAGAACGAGCCAGATAATCAAGACGTTAATTACAATAGCGATCAGTATGGAAGCAATGGTGTACTCTGCACGCATAGATAACAACGTAGTTAGTGTTCCCGTTCCCGCCAGCAGAGGAAACGCCAGAGGAACTACCGAAGCGGTGGCCGCAACTTCATCTTTATAAAGCCGGATTCCCAGAATCATTTCCATCGCGAGGAAGAAGAGGACAAAGGAGCCGGCAATGGCAAAGTAACGCAACTCTACTCCCAGCAAATTCAGGATATACTCTCCCACAAAAAGAAACACCACCATGATTCCCAATGAAGCAACCGAGGCTTTGGTCGTGTTCAGTTCTCCGACTTTTTGCTTAAGTCCGATGATAACAGGAATTGATCCGACCACATCGATTACAGCGAACAATACCATCGTAGCGGTACCGACAGTTTTGAGAGTTGTTTCCATGGGGCAAAGATAGCGGGAGATCGGAGACGGGAGTGTATTTGACCTCCGCGGGCTAAAGCTTCACGGCGATCATTTGTAGTCATTTGTGAATGATAAGCGCGGGCTTGATCCTCTGAATTATTTTCATGTAAGCCCGCGCACTCTCCGTTAAGATCATGAACATGATTGCCGTGGGCTTAAGCCCGCGGAAAAGTGGCTGATTCCTCCCGTCTCCCATCTCCCGACTCCGATCTTTTCTTAACTTTAGAATGGAAACTGACCCAATGTCCCCACGCTTTGCCATCATGAGAATTGCTGTTTGCCTGCTGGCATTCCTGTTAATCGGGTCGAAGCTCAGCGCGCAGGGTGATTTACGCTTTTTCGGAACGGCAACGAAAGGGGGGCAACCGCTTTCGGGAGCGACCGTTACCGTACTGATGGACGGAAAGCAGATCATCAATCTCACGACCGGTAAAAACGGAAAGTTCAAGTTCACCATCGATATCGGGCATTCGTACCGCATCAATTTTTCGGCACCGGGATGTGTAGACATGTACATGACAATGGACTTAAAAGTTCCGGCCGACAAGTCGTGGATTTACCCTGACTACCAGGTTGAAATTCCGTTCTTCGAACCGAATGACCCGAAGATCAATACTGATCTCTACGCAAAGAAGCCTTTCATCAAAGTAATTTATGATGGTGCGAACGGTTTTTACGACGATCCCGCGTACCGGTTCATAGACGAAGTCTTTAAAGATCCTGCGCAGGAAGCAGCAAGAAAAGCCGAAGAAGAACGGGTGCGAAAGGAAGCAGAGCAGAAGGAGAAAGACCGCCTTGCGGAGGAGGAGCGTCTGAGAAAACTACAGGAACAGAATAACAATGTAGTGACTCCGGTTAACCCTCAGCCGAACCAACCGGTAAATCCAACACCAACGGTAACGCCAACCACCGATCCAACCATGGAGACGGATGCAATCAGGTTAGAACGGGAAAAACAGGAGAGAGAAAATCAGAAGAAGGACAACCAGGCGGTGCGTGCGAATTACGAGAACAACCTTTTGAAAATGGTGGCGGAAAGCGAGAAGGAAACCAATATCGAGAAGTACAACGAGATGAAGGACGATGCGGAAGTAAATTCGGTGGTGAGTGCATTGCGTAAGCAGGCGGAAGTGAAAGGACAACGCGAGTTTCTCATCGAGAAAGAAAAAGAAAAAAATCGCCAGACGCGCGCGAATATTCAGATACGTGAATTGCAGGTAAGAAAGCTGATTGAAACCACGGCGCAGGTAGCCCGCGACATTAACATCAGCGGACTGAAACCCGTGGCGGCTTCCGGTCCGCTGAATTATATACCTTCTCCGCACTTCGTGACTACTACACTCAACGGTTTCTGGACGGATGAAAGACAGGTGGTGATCACCTGGCCGGGAGGCAGGAGTACCGTTTTCAAAATCATAAAATACTGGTGGGCATCGTACTTCTATATTGATAACAAAGAGGTAGAAGAAAATAAGTACAAAGAGAGTTACGACGCATTCCACCCGGCTGATATATGAGAAGAATTTACTTCCTGATTTGTGTACTCCTTCCGCTGAGTGTCTTTTCACAGACCAGCAGTTTCGTGCAGTATTCCGTCGAAGAAGGAATGGTGCAGTCGCAGGTGCAATCCCTTGTACAGGATCAGCGGGGAGATCTGTGGATCGGTACGCTTGCAGGGCTTTCGCGCTTCGATGGAAATAACTTCAAAAATTTCACGCGCAAAGACGGGCTGGCAGAAGATTGGGTAACCTGTTCCTATCGCGATTCGAAAAATGATATCTGGTTCGGACATTGGGCGGGCGGAGTAAGCCGTTACAACAACCTCACGAAGAAATTTGAATCTCTCAATCTTGAAGAGTACACACGCTTCAGAACGGTTACTGCAATCACCGAAGATCAGCAGGGATTTTACTGGATCGCTACCGAAGGGGCCGGAATTTTCATTTACGATCCGGTCAAGAACAGCATGTACACCGTTACACTCAACGAAGGAATTCCGAGTCTCAACGTGTATGATCTCTGCCTGGATCCCAATGGCAATATGTGGATTGCAACAGATCGCGGATTAACCATCTGCGATACAAAAGGCGATATCAGTTCTTCCCAATCGTACGAAGTAGTGACCACGCAGCGTGGATTCCCGTCGGACGTGATTACCTGCTTCGCGCTGGCAAACAACGGACAGGAAATCTGGATCGGCACCGGTGACAAGGGAGTTGTAGCGTTACAGCTGCCTGCAGGTTTCATCAACAGAAATATTCCAACGCTGCTGCCGGGCATGCGGGTTTTCAATTCTTATCTCGGAACAGGTTCTGATTTCATCGAGTGCATCTGTCCCGACAGCCGCGGAAATATCTGGATCGGCACAACGGGCGGAGGCGCAACACGGATTACCCCGGCGAAAGAAACCAACAGAACGCTTGCTCTTGACAAAGCCATTGTAAAAAATTACAACACCCGCCAGGGACTGAATTACTTCAATGTGAAATCGATCATTGAAGATCGCGAAGGAAATATCTGGCTGGGAACAGATGTCGGCCTGAATAAATACCGCGGCGAACGATTTACACTTTACGATCGCCAGGACGGATTGAACAACGATATCGTTTGGGCAACCTGTACGTCGAAGAACGGTGATGTGTGGCTCGGAACAAACGACGGTCTGACGCGATTACATTTCTTCACAACACCGGGCTCAAATGACAAGCGATTTACTGCCACGAATTATTCCGTGGCTGACGGATTGGGAAGCAACGTTATTCTTTCGCTGTATGAAGGAACGGATGGAACCCTTTGGGCAGGAACGGGATTCGGCGGGCTGAGCATGCTTGCGCCGGGAGCAACCCGTTTTGAAACATATACCACTGCAGATGGATTGGCCGGAGATGTTGTTTACGCCGTGAATGCCGATTATAACGGCAATATCTGGGTGGGAACGAAAGAAGGGGCATCACGATTTGACATCATCAATAAAACCTTCACCAATTACACTACGGAGAACGGGTTAGGCGGCAATAACGTTTACAGGATTTTCCGCGACAGCAAAGGCAACATGTGGTTCGGTGTGCTGGGAGGTTACCTTTCGGTGTTCGACGGGAAAGCATTCACGAAGTACGACGAGAAGAACGGAATCATTCACCGCTTCATTCTCAGCATCAACGAAGACAAAGATCATAACCTTTGGTTCGGTGCGTATGGCGGAGGATTGTACAGGTATGACGGACGCACATTCAGCAATTACACCACGCAGGACGGAATGACCACTGAGTCGCCGTATGCGATCATTGCAGATAAAGACAACAACATCTGGATCGGTAACGGGCGGGGACTCGATCGGTTCAATCCGAAAGACACCACATTTACGCACTTCGGAAAGAACGATGGATTCCTCGGAGTGGAAGTGAATCCGAATGCAGTAAGCATTGATGCCGAGGGGAAAATCTGGTATGGCACAATCATGGGTGCCGTGTGTTTTGATCCGGCAGAAAATATCCCCAACAAAACAGAACCGATGACAACCATCACGGGCCTTCGCGTGTTCATGCAGGAAGCGGAATTCCCGGAGGAAGGAATTTTCACCTACGATCAGAATCATATCACGTTTCTGTTCAACGGCGTTTGTCTTACCAGTCCCGACAAAGTACGGTACCTGTACAAGCTCGAAGGCTTTGACAAGGACTGGTCTCCTTTGCCGGTGAAAGTGAACGAAGCGGTGTACACCAATCTTCCCGCCGGCGATTACACCTTCCTGGTGAAAGCCTGCAACAATGACGGACTCTGGAATAAGGAACCGGTGAAATATGCGTTCACAGTGAAGCCGCCGTTCTGGCAAACCTTTACGTTTTACGGGCTGATGACTTTGTTCATCATCTTCTGTATTTATGGTTTCGACCAGATGCGTACCCGCCAGCTGAAGAAACAGAAAAAGATTCTTGAGCTGAAAGTGGAAGAGCGTACGCAGGAGCTCGCGCTGAAGAATGAAGAACTCGCGGAGAAGAACAAAGAAGTAACCGACAGTATCCGTTACGCAAAACGTTTGCAGGATGCGATGCTGTTACCGGGCAGTGAAATGCGCAAGATACTTGCCGATTCATTCATCCTGTATAAGCCGAAGGATATTGTCAGCGGAGATTTCTATTTCTTCCGCAGTACAGAAGTGAACGGAAAAAAACGTTTGTGGATTGCTGCAGTTGACTGTACGGGTCACGGTGTACCGGGCGCATTCATGAGTATTGTTACGAATGACATGCTTGCACGTGCACTCGAAGGTCATGAAGGTGATTCGCCGGCGGAAATTCTTGATCGCCTGAATATACTGATGACTGACAAGATGCGTCACACAATTGACGATATCCGTGTACGCGACGGAGTGGACATTGCGCTGGTAGCATACGAGCCGGCCACAATGGAAATCCAATACTCCGGAGCTTTCAATCCGATGTATCACTTCCGCGGAAAAATGTTCCAGGAATTCAAAGCCGATAAGATTTCCATTGGTGGATTTGCAGAGGAGAAAGGGAAGAAGTACAGTAACCAGTCGATGCAGCTGCAAACCGGCGACACACTTTATCTTTTCTCCGATGGATACGCCGATCAGTTCGGAGGCCCACAGGGAAAAAAATTCAAGCTCACGCAGATGAAGGCGGTGTTACTGTCAATGCAGGACCAGGACATGCACGATCAGGAAAGAATTCTTGATCAGACAATAGAAAGCTGGAGAGGAAGCCTGGAGCAGGTGGATGATATGTTGATTGTGGGATTGAGAGTGTGATCGTTCACAGTTCATCGGTTCACTGTTCACCGTTAAATACGTGTTTCCACAATTGACAGAATGAAGGTGCGATTGGCTATAGCGTTAATGGTGTTTTCTCTTTGTGTTTGCGCACAGAATGACAGTCTCCTCCGTGAAAGAAAAATGGATTCGCTGATGTTGATTGCGGATAATTATTTCAATGCTTGCAAGGAGGACAGCGCGACGGTCTATTACGATAAAGCATTTTCGGCTGCGAAAAATCCTTTGAAACAAGAGACGATTGTTCGGAAGGAAGCATTAATGAAAGAGCCGGAGTGGTGCATGGAATCGCAATTCTATAAAAGCACTTTGGACCGGGGCAATCGTGCTTATACCGGGAAGAAATACCAGGAAGCGAAGGAGGCTTTCACCGAGGCTCACCAAATAAAACCGGAGGACCCTTATCCACAACAAAGGCTTGCCGATTGTGAAAGAGCGATTGTGGAACAAGAGCTTGCAAGGATCAATGCAGAATATTGCAGCGCAATCCGGCAAGCCGACTCTTTATTTCGTCTGAGCAATTTTCTGTCTGCCAAACAATTTTACCGTAAAGCTTCCAACCTGAAGCCGATTGAGCAGTATCCCAAAGATCGGATCAAGGTGATTGACGGTATGGTGATATGCGTTGATAAACATTTTCCGGAGGCTATCCGTGTTGCAGACTCGTTGTTCCTGCAGAAACAATTCGTGGAATCAAAACGTAAGTACCAGGAGGCAGCTGCGATAAAGACTTCTGAATTGTACCCGAAGGAGCAGATCAGGAAATGTGATGACAGTATTGCCGCCAACAGGGTTAATCCTGAATACGATTTTTATATCCGAAATGCCGATTCACTTTTTGCTGCAAAGGAATTCAGGCAGGCGAGAACCTGGTATGGAGAAGCTGCAGCTTTAAAGCCAGAGGAGCAGTATGCAAAGTCGCAGATTGCAAAATGCGATGAATTTATCAATGACGATTAATTCCTAAATTTTTCCTAAATTTCGATTGCTACCCCCCTTATCGTCTTATAAAAAAATCTGTCCGCCCATGGAGCCCGGCGACACGAGCGAAATTTATGAAACGGCTTTAACCCGGTGCTGGTGGGGCGACGACGGCATATTGTATTCCGTCAGTAAGCCGGCCGAACGCAACATTGAAAATTACCAGGAACTGTTCGTGTTGTATGCAAAACTCTCGGACAACGGAAACCGTAAGTTCAGTGTGCTTGGCGACGTAACGAAAACACGTCCGCTCTCCCGTAAAGTGCGGGAGTTTGTAGCACAGGAATCCGCGAAATATATCAAGGCGATGGCCCTGGTTTCTGATTCGACCATTGGCACTGCAACCAGTAACCTGTACCAGATACTTAGCCGGACACCTTACCAGATTGGTACCTTCAGAAATCACGAAGATGCGATAAAATGGCTGCGTGAAAATGACAAGTTAGGCTGATATTTGTACTGGGGACTTTTATCCGCCTTAAAGCCGTTGTATGCAGATCACCATTCGTCCATCGCAAATTTCTGATCTGCCGGCACTCCGGCAATTGTCAATCGATTCATTTCGCAACGCATACGCTGCATTTAATACACCGGCGAACATGGCGCATTACCTCCTGGAAAATTTCAGTGAAGAAAAAATGCGTGAGGAACTTTCCGATCGGAAATTGTGTTTTCTGCTTGCATCTGATAACGAACGTTTGGTTGGATATGTGAAACTGAATCTTCATCCGGGTGCAAGGGGCGGAGCGGAAAATCCGGTGGAGATCGCGCGGCTTTATACTGAACCAACACTCATTGGAAAGGGTATCGGCAAACAGATACTTCATGCTGTTGACGCATACGCGAAGACGAACGGTCACGACGCAGTGTGCCTGGATGTCTGGCAGAAAAATTTCCGCGCCATCAATTTTTACCAGCGGGAGGGATTTTCGATCTGCGGAACAACCCGGTTTGTTCTTGGGGAGGACATCCAGGATGATTTCATCATGATCAAAAGGTTACCGTAACTTCACTTAACTAAATAAACATACATGAACACATTATACGCATTGCTCGGATCTGCGCTGATTCCTCTCTTAGTCGGATTTACCTGGTACAATAAAAAAGTCTTCGGTAACTTCTGGATGCGTGCTTCACGTGTAACAGAAGACGAACTCAAGACAGGAAGTGTTGCGGGAATTCTGATCCTGACCTACGTGCTGGGATTTTTCATGTCGGCAGCAATGCTTGAAATAGTGATTCACCAGTATAATGTGTATTCCATTTTCGCGAATACCATGGGAGCAGATGATCCTAACTCAGAAATCGGGAAATACATCGCGGACTTCATGGCGAAATACGGAACAAACTTCCGCACATTCAAACACGGAGCGTTTCATGGTGCTTCGCTCGGAATTTTCTTTGTCACACCACTCGTTTCAATTGTTTCCATGTTTGAGCGTCGCGGATTTAAGTACATCGCCGTGCATGCCGGATTCTGGATTGTGTGTCTTGCTTTGATGGGCGGCGTAATCTGTCAATTTGCTGCATAGCGATGGAAGAAATTGTTCTTGAAACGGAACGACTCTATCTACGGAAATTTATTCCGGAGGAAGACGCAGCATTTTTTGTTGAACTCGTGAACAGTCCGAAGTGGCTGAGATTTATCGGCGACCGGAATATCCACACGGAAGAGGCAGCGATAAAAAGTCTGACTGAACGCGCACTGAAGAGTTACGAGGAGCACGGGTATGGGGGCTACGTGATCATTGAAAAAACATCCGGACAAAAAGTAGGTAATGCCGGATTATATAGACGTCCGATTTTTGAACACGCCGATGTAGGCTATGCACTTCTTCCTCAATTTGAAGGAAAGGGTTATGCATTTGAAGCAGCTCAGGGCGTTGTTCAATTCGCACGCGGGCTGAAAATGAAACACATCTACGGAATTACCGTGGCTTATCACACCAGGTCCGTTCACCTGCTCGAAAAACTCGGCCTGAAATTCGAGAGGGTTTTTCGCATGGAAGGAGATCCCG
>Ga0255338_1004316_pt1 | contig 14951 bp, 14 predicted proteins | sample MeOH1_35cm_T4_19_FD_203715 | JGI IMG/M metagenome (GOLD analysis project Ga0255338, IMG submission 203715) | Sandy soil microbial communities from University of British Columbia, Vancouver, Canada - MeOH1_35cm_T4_195 | ecosystem: Engineered > Artificial ecosystem > Sand microcosm > Unclassified ...
GCGCGCGCCCGGCAAGCCCGGCAACTGAGTTCCTGCGAGGATGGACGACGCCCCTTACCGCTGGAGTCTTACCTATGGACAAGCTGCTGGCATTGAAGCTGTTCGTCGAGACGGTCGACGCCAAGGGGTTCTCCTCCGCCGCGCGCCGGATCAACCTGGCCACGTCATCGGTGACCCGCATGATGGACAGCCTGGAGGAGGAGCTGGGCACCGTGCTGCTGAACCGGTCGACGCGGCAGGTGACGGTTTCCGAAGCCGGCGCAGCCTATTACCAGCGGGCGCGCAAGATCCTCGACGCAGTGGCGGAAGCCGACGCGCTTATCACCGACCGCGGCGATACGCCGGTGGGCCAGCTGCGCGTGTCGTTGCCGGTGGCATTCGGGCGCCGCTGTATCGCGCCGTTCCTCGGCAGCCTGCTCGCGCAGTATCCGAAGCTGGATCTGGAGGTAACGCTGACCGACGAGATCGTCGACCTGCTCGGGGAACGCATTGATCTATCTATCCGCCTGGGCACCGCCGCGTCGCTCGACGAAGTGGTAGCGCGTCAGATCGGCACGTTCCGGCGCAGGGTGGTGGCAAGTCCAGGCTATCTGCAGCAGCGCGGCATCCCGGCCGCGCCGGCTGACCTGCTCGGGCATGCGTGCCTGCGTTTCAGCTACGGCACGGGACAGCAAATGTGGACGTTCCTGCGCGACGCAGAGGAGGTACAAGTGCCCATTCCGGGCAACTTCAAGAGCAACAACGCCGAGGTGCTGCGCGAGCTCGCGCTTGCCGATGGCGGGATAGCCCTGCTGCCCGACTGGCTGGTCGGCGAGGATATCCAGGGCGGGCGGCTGACGTCTATCTTCGATGACTGGGCCGTGAATCCTAACCGCGCCAGTTCGGCCATCTCCGCGCTCTACCTGCCCAATCAGCGCGGCTCGCGCCGGATTGCCGCATTCCTTGACTTTCTCGCGCGGATTCCCGGCCCGACCAGCCAGAACGAACCGGGCAGTTGAGCCCAACGTCTGGCTGGCCCTTTGCGCCCAGCGCAATACAACGTTGCGCGGCTGCCCGATTCTCTCCCGATGCACTGGCACCTAACCTTCAGGACATCTCTTCCGAGACTGAAGCGCAGCAGGAAGGCAAGCCCGCTGTCGCCGATCAACCAATCGAACCTGACGGAGAACCACCGTGACCAAGCATCTCTTCGCCCCGATCCGCCTCGGCAACCATACCCTGCCGCATCGGGTTGCCATGGCGCCGCTGACTCGTTCGCGCGCCGGCCAGCCAGGCAACGTTCCCACGGACATGAATGTCGAGTACTACAGGCAGCGTGCTGGTGCAGCGTTGATCGTCACGGAAGCCACCCAGATCTCGCAGCAGGGCCAGGGCTACGCCTGGACGCCGGGAATCCATACCGAGGCACAGGTCCGCGGATGGCAGGCTGTCAGTGACGCCGTGCATGAGCAAAGCGGGACCATTTTCATGCAACTCTGGCACGTCGGCCGAGTCTCGCACCCGGTATTCCAGCCCGGCGGTGCGCTGCCCGTCGCACCCAGTGCCTTGCCCGTCCCCGGCAAGACCTTCATTATTGACAAGCATGGCAACGGCATCTGGGATGATGTTCCTGTGCCCCAAGCGCTCACCCTGGAAAGCATCCGAGATATTTTGGCGGACTACCGGCGTGCCGCCCGCAACGCCGTGAGCGCGGGCATGGATGGCGTGGAGATCCATGCAGGCAACGGCTACCTGCTCGACCAGTTCATCAATTCCAACAGCAATCAACGCGAGGATGAATACGGCGGCACCATCGAGAACCGGGCACGGCTGCTGCTGGAGGTTGTGGATGCTATCTCGGCCGAGATTGGGCCCGCGCGTGTCGCAGTGCGGCTGACGCCCATGGGGCGCTTCATGGGTATGGGAGATGCCTCGCCGGAGGAGACCTTCGGCTATATCGCGCGCCAACTCGACGCCCGCGGCCTGGCCTATCTGCATCTGGTCGAGCCGGCCATGGTCGGTACGGTCAAGGAGGAGCATACCGACCCGCGCTGGGACGCAATCATCCAGCAACTGCGCGCGGCCTACCGCGGCGTGCTGATGCTTGCCGGCGGCTACAGCCGCGACAGCGCGGAACACGCGCTCGCTGGCGGCCGCGCGGACATCATCGCCTTTGGCCGTCCGTTCATCGCTAATCCTGACCTGCCCGCCCGGTTCCGGGACGGCCTCGCCTTGAACGAGCCGGATACCAGTTCCTTCTTCGGCGGCGGCTCCGGTGGCTACATCGACTATCCGGCCGCGGCCTGATCGCCAGACAAACCCCGTGTGTCGCGCCACACCATCGTCTACGGCATCGAGCCCGGTGCACACAGCCGGCTGAACGCCGTCCTGTTCGTTGGCAAGTTCACCGGCATGGCCGCAGGCGCCGCGCTTGGGAGTTTGGCACTGGCCCGCTTTGGCTGGACCGGCGTAGTGGCGTTGGCCACGCTTTCGGCCCCTGCCTCGCTTGGCGTGCGCTGAATGCCTCAGCCGGCGCGCGCATAACGGTGGGAATAAGCTGAGTTACATGAAGAGCTGGTATGAACGCGCCCCGCCCTCCCATGGAGCGCGAGACGTCGAAGAAGCCTTGCGGGGTGTGGGGCAAAACTGCCCTAGCGGTAAGGGGCCCCTCCAGGACCGAACGGCATCGCAATGTGCCAGAGTGGTAGATGTCACCGCCACTCGAGGAACGGAGGGACCCAAAATGAATGCTACGACATATGGGCTCGATATTGCAAAGCATGTGTTCCAGCTGTATTGGCTTGACCCAGAGACGGGCGAGATTCACAACCAGCGCTTCCAGCGGCAAAAGCTGATCGAATTCCTAGCCAAGCGTGAGCCGGGCCGGCTGGCGTTGGAGGCATGCGGCAGCGGGCACTGGTGGGCGCGCAAGCTCATAGCGCTCGGGTACGAGGTGAAGCTGCTGCACGCGAAATTCGTTCGGCCATTCGTGCAGACCAACAAGACCGATGCCGCAGACGCGCGAGCGATCTGGACTGCGGCACAACAGCTGGACATACCTGCGGTAACGCCGAAGACGGTGGAGCAGCAGGCCACGCTGCTGTTGCATCGGATGCGCGAGCAGCACATCAAGATGCGGACCATGATGATCAATGCCCTGCGTGGGGCACTCTATGAGTTTGGCTTGAGCTTCAAAAAGGGGCGTCAGGCGGGCTTAGCGGAAATGCGCGAGCGGTTGGCCGAAGTCGAGGAAGACGTGCCCGCGAGGATGTTCGAAGCGTTGCGCGAGCAGTTCGACCTGATCGGCCGCCTGGACAAGGGCATCGAGGGGCTGGAGGGACAAATCAAGGCCTGGTCCCAGACGCAGCCAGAGTGTCAACGGCTGATGACAATTCCGGGAATCGGCATGCTCACAGCCACAGCACTGGTCGCGACTATCGGCGATGCGCGCGGCTTCCGATCGGGGCGGCAACTATCGGCCTATCTCGGGCTGGTGCCGCGTCAGCACGGCACTGGGGGCAAGGTGCGCCTGGGCGCGATCAGCAAACGCGGTGACCGCTATCTGCGCATGCTGCTGATCCATGGTGCCAGGGCAGTCCTGTTCCGAGCCAAGGACAAGGGCTTGTGGTGCGAGCAACTGGCACGCCGACGGCCCACCAACGTGACAGTGGTGGCGCTAGCCAACAAGGCGGCGCGAACTGCGTGGGCCGTGCTGATGGGCAATGAGCCGTATGAAAGAAACCATGAGTTAAAGAAAGCCGAGAGGACCAAGCAAACGGCGAATTCCGCACTAGGCCAGCTCCGCCTACAACGACCGTAGGCGGAGCTGGCCTAGCCGCGGCTTGCAAGCAAAGTTACTGAATTCGATTAGAAGGTTGCGACGGTAGATGAGCGAGATGGCAAGACAGGTTGGACCGCAAGAGCTGGACCCTGATCGGTCACTGGTGCTTCGAGCACGCTGAAGAGAGGAAAGGGCCGCTCTTGGCGAATTCCATCGGGGCCGCAGGCTTGGCCTGCACTAGGCTGATGGTATGGACTCCCGCCCCCTCCGGGGCCACACTGAAGGGGTCAGCTCAACTCTTGGGAGAATAACAATGCCCGCCCTGATCATTGGCTTGGATATCGCGAAGAACGTCTTCCAGATCCACGGCGTTGATCGCCATGGGAATGCACTTGTGCAGCGGAAACTTCGTCGAGGTGAGATGCTGAAGTATTTTTCGAACCTCGAGCCGAGCTTGGTCGGTATCGAAGCCTGCCACGGTTCCCACTACTGGGCGCGTGAGTTGACCGCGTTGGGGCACACCGTGCGCCTGCTGCCGACGCAGTACGTAAAGCCATTCTTGGTCGGCGGCAAAAATGATGCAAATGATGCTGCGGCAATTTGTGCCGCCGTGACAAGGAAAGATATTCGCTGCGTTTCAATCAAGAGCGCAGAACAGCAGTCGCTCCAGTCAGTGCATCGGATGCGCGAGCGGCTTGTTCAAGACCGCACAGCGAAGTCGAATCAGATTCGAAGCATGTTTGCCGAAGAGGGCTTCGTCTTTCCGATTGGTCTGCACCAACTGCGGAAGGGCATCGTTGGGCTTCTTGGAGACCCCAATTCCAGGATTACGCCCGTGCTCAGGAAACTTGGTGCGATGTACCTTGAACAACTGGATGCTCTGCAGCAGTGGATCGATGAGCTCAGCAACGAGATTGCCGAATTGTTCAAATATAGTGAGGTCTGTCAACGGCTATCCACTGTTCCAGGAATCGGCCCTGTCATCGCGAATGCACTCGTTAGCTGCGTGGGAGACCCATCGCAATTCAGGAACGGTCGACAGTTTGCGGCATGGCTGGGTCTGACGCCGCGGCAACGATCCAGCGGCGGCAAGACAAGTCTGGGTGGCATCACGAAACGAGGTGATACCTATCTGCGAACGCTGCTTGTGCAGGGCGCTCACGCGGTGATTCACTTCGTCAATCGTCGAGATGATCGGCACAGCCGATGGATCAAGACCCTACTGCAACGTCGTCACGCGAGCGTTGCGACCGTTGCCCTTGCAAACAAGACAGCGCGAATCGCATGGGCTATCTTGACGGGCAAGGAAGCTTTCAAGGTAGCGTAGCATCGATGCATTGTTAGTACGTTTCACTTCCTCAGCGATTGCGCAAGAAGTGGCGAGCATGGCGAACCGGTCGGACCGGCGCTTGCAGATCCTGATATATCCGACGGCTGCATTTCGAAGCCAGAAGGCCGATGAGGAGCAAGCGCGCACATTTCCATGATGGCTCGTGTCGACAAGTCGACACATCAGAAGCCGAATGTACGGACGCAGTCGTGACCCCTCAAAATGCAACCCCATCTTGCTCATAGGCGGGAGTCCATGTACGGATATAAGTCTGCAACCAGTCCTGCTCAAGCCAAGCGATGGTCGTCTTACCTTGCAAACCGGGGCGCGTTCATATAAGCGGGTCACCTCCAGTGTGGCATCCTGTTGTGTACGGGCCGATCACGCATGGAACCCGCTGCGCGAGACCTTGAGCAGCCGTGCCATGGTGGCCAAGGGCCAAGTGGTCTGGTTCGCCTTCATGAATGCGAACCCTTGTCGGGTACTGTTCCGGTCTCCCGGGCAAACCAGGCCGCGGCTTTTGCCAGTATCTCTTTCTCCACCTCGAGCTGTTTGACCTTGCGGCGCAACCGCGTCAGTTCCTCGCGCTCGGCCGTGGTGAGGCCATCGTGACGCTTGCCGGTATCGCGATCTGCTTGCGCGACCCAGTTGTAAATGGTCTGCGCGGTGGGTTCAAATTCCTTGGCTAGTTCTTCCGGCGTATGGCCGGCATGGACGAGGTCAATCATCTGTTGCCGGAAGGCCGCGGCATACGGCAGCGACGCGGAGCGCACGACCGCACTGCACCAGCAACCGGCCGTTCGCTTTTCAGCAAGGGGGCTCTCGAACCTCTTTGGTTCAATCAGGAACACCCCGTTTATTGCATTGGATGCATCAATAGGACCAAACATTGCAATTCCCCTAACTTAGGCTGCGTCGCACACTCGCTCCTAACAACTGCTGCCGCTTGGTGCAGCCAACGAAGGAGGCGAAGTGGACGTACAGCAAGATCAACTGCAAGCGTGGATAGGGCGCAGCGAGAGGTTCGAAGACACCATCTACCGCACGCCTGTCGTGGCGCTAACCGCGACCTTGGACCATCCGGCGACGCCGGTAGTTGCCGGCACCACCCTCCCGCCACTTTGGCATTGGCTCTACTTCCTGCCGATGCATCGGCAGAGCGAAATCGGCGCCGACGGCCATGCCAGGCGCGGCGGCTTCCTTCCGCCGGTTCCCCTGCCTCGGCGCATGTGGGCCGGCAGTCAGTTCGAGTTCCGTTCGCCGATCCGCGTGGGCGACCGTGTTGCGCGGACCTCGACTATCGACGACGTCTCGACCAAGGAAGGCCGTACCGGCAAGCTCGTGTTTGTGAAGGTGCGCCACGAGGTGCGCTGCAACGAGGCCACCGAGCCGGCGCTCGTCGAATTTCACGACATCGTTTACCGGGAAGCGCAGGGCCCGAACGACGTCGCGCCGCCCCCACAAGTCGCGCCGACCGACGCGGCCTGGCGCCGCGAGATCGTGCCCGACGACGTTCTGCTGTTCCGGTACTCCGCGCTCACCTTCAATGGCCACCGCATCCACTACGACCGCCAGTACGTGACGCAGGTCGAGGGCTACCCAGGGCTGATTGTCCATGGCCCGCTGATCGCCACGCTACTGCTAGACCTGTTGCGCCGCCAGTTGCCGGACGCAGACGTGGCGAGCTTTCGATTCAAGGCCGTGCGCCCCACATTCGACCTGAACGCATTCCACGTCAGTGGGCAACCGCAGGCCGACGGAAAATCGATCCGTCTCTGGGCCTCGGACCACGCGGGTTGGCTGACGATGGACGCCACCGCCGTGCTGCGTTGATTCACGAACGACATTCAGAGAGATAGACATGCAGCCACTCAAAGGCATCACCGTTGTCACGCTCGAGCATGCAATTGCCGCGCCCTTCGCCACTCGCCAACTGGCTGACCTTGGCGCCCGCGTCATCAAGATCGAGCGGCCAGGATCCGGCGACTTCGCGCGGGGCTACGATGAGCGCGTTCGCGGCCTGGCGTCTCACTTCGTCTGGACCAACCGTTCCAAGGAAAGCCTCACGTTGGACGTGAAGCACCCGGAGGCAGCCCGGGTGCTTGAGCGGCTGGTGATGGAGAAGGCCGATGTCGTCGTGCAGAACCTCGCGCCAGGCGCGGCAGCCCGCCTCGGGCTTGGCTACGACAAGCTCTCCGGCGCCAAGCCAGGCTTGATCGTTTGCGATATTTCCGGCTATGGCGACGACCCGCACAATCCCGGTCCGTACCGCGACAAGAAGGCCTACGACCTGTTGATCCAGAGTGAGGCCGGCTTTGTCTCCGTCACCGGCACGCCTGAAGAGCCCTGCAAGGCAGGCCCCTCGATCGCGGACATTGCCGCCGGCATGTACGCCTACAGCAACATCCTGGCGGCGCTGTTGCAGCGCGGCCAGACCGGCAAGGGTCAACGCATCGACATCTCCATGCTGGAGTCGCTGGCCGAGTGGACCAGCTATCCGCTCTACTATGCATTCGAAGGGGCGGCGCCACCGCCGCGCACCGGCGCCAGCCACGCGACGATCTATCCGTACGGCCCGTTCCCGGCCGGAGACGGCACCACCGTGATGCTGGGCCTGCAGAACGAGCGCGAATGGGTCAGTTTCTGCGACAAGGTGCTACAGCTACCTGAACTCGCCACGGATCCGCGCTTCACGGCCAACTTCAGGCGAGTCGCAGAGCGGGTGGCGTTGCGTCAGATCATCGTGGATGCCTTCGCGTCCCTGACCGGCGCGCAGGTAGTCGAGAGACTCGAACTCGCGCAGATCGCCAATGCCCAAGTCAACACCATGAAGGAGGTCTGGGCGCATCCGCAGCTCGAGGCGCGCGGGCGCTGGACCGAAGTGGGAACGGCGACAGGGCCGGTGCCCGCCATGCTCCCTCCCGGGACCTGGGATACCGGCCCGCGGATGGATCCAGTACCTGCACTCGGCGAGCACACGGACGCAATCCTGACGGAGCTCGGCTACTGCGCGGCCGAGATCGACGGCCTGCACACGTCCAACGCCGTCTGAGGTGGTTGTCATGCCCGCCGAAATGCTGCTTCCCGCCCGCACTTACCTCTTCGTGCCCGGCACGCGCCCGGAGCGTTTTGTCAAAGCGCTTGCCAGCGGTGCCGACAGGGTCGTGCTCGACCTCGAGGACGCCGTGGCCCCCGACGACAAGGCCAATGCACGCAGCACCATCACGACATGGCTGCAGGGTGCAACACCCGCGGAGCGGTCGCGCATCGTCGTGCGTATCAATGACGCCGGCACCCCATGGTTTGCAGCGGACCTTGCGGCTTTGAACGATGCGCCGACGACCGCCGTGCTTTTGCCCAAGGCCGAGTCGGCCGCGCAGGTCGCCGAGACGCAGGCTGCCTTGCCGGATGCCGGCATCCTCGCGCTCATCGAAAGCGCACGCGGCGTGTCCGAGGTGGACCACATCGCGGCCGCCGGCGCCCAGCGCCTGGTGTTCGGCACGCTCGATTTCGCGCTTGACCTCGACATGGACATCTCCACTGACGCTTCCGGCCTTGGCTATGCAGCCAGCCGCATCGCAATTGCCTCGCGCCTGGCGGGCCTGTCGGCACCGGTCGCAGGCGTTACGCCGCAACTGGACGACGAGGAACGCCTCCTGTCGGATCTTACGGATGCGCGACGGTTTGGTTTCGGTGCCAAGCTGTGCATCCACCCACGCCAAGTACAGCCGATCCACGCCGCACTGCATCCGGGCGCGCAGGCACTGGACTGGGCTCGGCGCGTCCTTATTGCCGATGCTGCATCGCCCGGCGCGGCCCGGCTCGACGGTCGCATGATCGACCGGCCCGTCGTGCTGCAGGCACAACGCACGCTCGCCCTTGCCCGCAACTGACCCTATTTCCCAACTTCCACCGCAGAGAGACAAGCACCATGGCCTCCACTATCATCGACTCGCGCATCTTCGGCGACATGTTCAGCGACGCGCGCATGCGCGAAGTCTGGTCCGACGAGAACCGCACCGCCAAGTACCTGGACATCGAGCGCGCGCTCGCGAAGGTCCAGGGTGAACTCGGCATCATCCCGAAGGAAGCCGCGGACGAGATCGTCCGCAACTGCGACCTGTCGCAGATCGACTGGGCCAGGTTGAAGGCCAAGACCGAGCAGATCGGCTATCCCATCATCGCGGTGGTCAACCAGATCAATGCAAACTGCCGGGACAAGCTCGGCGAGTATTGCCACTGGGGCGCCACCACGCAGGACATCACCGACACAGCCGCCGTGCTGCAGATGCGCGAAGGCCTGGCGCTGGTCGAGCAAGATCTGGACGAGATCGGCGATGCGCTTGCCGCCCTGGCCAGCAAGTACCGTGACACGCCCGTCATCGGCCGATCCAATCTTCAGCAGGCCACGCCAATCACCTTCGGCTACAAGATGGCGAGCATCCTGGCCGGCATCGATCGTCACCGTGAACGCCTGCAGCAACTCAAGCCGCGCGTCCTCATGGGCGAGTTCGGCGGTGCGTCGGGCACCTTGTCCTCGCTGGAGAAGGGCGCCATGGAAACCCAGGCCGGATTGATGAAGGAGCTGGGACTGGCCCAACCGCTGATCTCGTGGCACACGGTGCGCGACACGATCGCGGAAGTCGGCGCCTTCCTCGGTCTGGTCGGCGGCTCGCTCGGCAAGATTGCAATGGATGTCAAGCTGATGATGCAGACCGAAGTGGCGGAGGTCTTCGAGCCCTTCGCGCCGGGCCGCGGATCGTCGTCGACCATGCCCCAAAAGCGCAACCCGATCTCCTGCCTCTACATCCACGCCAACATCTCGGTCGCGCGCCAGCATGCCGCTGCGCTCATGGATGCGATGGTGGCCGACCACGAGCGCTCCACGGGTCCGTGGGAAATCGAGTGGGTATCGCTGCCCGAGATTTTCTGCCTGATGTCCGGCGCGCTGAAGCAGACCAAGTTCATCCTCAAGGGTCTGGAGGTCGACGCTACACGCATGCGCGCCAACATCGACATCACCAACGGGCTAGTGATGTCCGAGGCGGTGATGATGGGCCTGGGTCCGTACATCGGCCGTGAATACGCACACGACCTGGTTTATGACCTGTGCCGCAAGGCACTGGCCGACAACCGACCGCTGATCGAGATCCTGGTCGCCCACCCGGAGATCAACAAGCACGTCACGCGAGCCAAACTCGATGCCATGTGCGACCCGGCGAACAACCTCGGTCAAGCCGGCGTCATGGTCGATCGAGTGCTCAGCGCGCACCGCTGAGCCCGCTCCAGCCCTTCGACGACCCGAACCGGCGCAGACCGGTACGCATCTGTGCGCCTATAAACCCGGAGACAACGTCGTGAATATCCGCAAACTCCCAAAGCTGCTTTATGTACAGGTCCTGATCGGCCTGATCCTCGGCATTGCCGTGGGCCACTACTGGCCCGAGTTCGGTGCTGCGCTGAAGCCGCTCGGCGATGGCTTCGTCAAGCTGGTCAAGATGATGATCGCGCCGGTGGTGTTCTGCACCATCGTGAGTGGCATCACTTCGCTCGGTGACTCAAAGGAGATCGGCAAGACCTTGCTCAAGGCAATGGGACTCTTCTACGCACTGACGATCCTGGCCCTCATCACGGGCCTGGTCACCGTGTTCCTGATGCAACCCGGCGCCGGCATGCATATCGCTCCGAAGAACCTCGACGCCTCCGTGGCGACGCGCTTCGCGAATCAAGTGCACATCCACGGCTTCACCGACTTCGTCATGCACATCATTCCGAATGCGTTCGTCGGCGCCTTCGCCGAAGGCGAGGTGTTGCCGGTGCTGCTGCTCGCCGTGCTCTGCGGATTCGGTCTAACGAAGATCGGGACGGCCGCGAAGTCGGTGCTCGAGGGCATCGAAGGCTTCTCGCAGATGCTCTTCGCAGCCTTCGGCATCATCATGCGGCTGGCACCGATCGGCGCATTCGGCGCGATGGCGTTCACCGTAGGGCGATACGGCATCAAGTCGATCGGATCACTAGGACTGCTGATCGGGACCTTCTATTTAGCCTGCATCTTCTTTGTCGTCGTCGTACTCGGCGTGCTGTCGCGTCTGCACGGGTTCAAGCTATGGCAGTTGATGCGCTACATAAAGGAAGAGTTGCTGGTGGTGCTCGGCACCTCCTCCAGCGAACCAGCGCTGCCCCGACTCCTACTCAAGCTCGAGCGGCTCGGCTGCAAGAAGGGAGTGGTCGGGTTGGTGCTCCCGACCGGCTATTCGTTCAATCTCGACGGCACGGCCATCTACCTCACGCTGGCGTCGATGTTCATCGCTCAGGCCTGCGACATCCATCTGTCGTGGCTCCAGATCGCCTCGATGCTGGGCATCATGCTGCTGACCTCCAAGGGCGCAGCGGGGGTGACTGGCAGTGGTTTCGTCGCCCTGGTCGCCACGCTCACGGTCATGCCCGATCTGCCAGTGGCTGGCGTGGCGCTGATCGTGGGAGTCGATCGCTTCATGTCCGAGGCGCGAGCGCTTACCAGCACCATCAGCAACGCAGTGGCCTGCATCGTGGTCTCGATCTGGGAAAACGCTTGCGACCGAGACGTGCTGCGCCGGGAATTGGCCGCGAACTACGCCAACGCCGAGCACGAACTCGAAGAGGGTTCGGTAGACTTGCCTGCGCCGCTCGGCCACGCCGGCCCGGCGCACTGAACCGGGCACCGGGCTTGGAGCACTGCCCTCCTCAGGATCTTCAACCCACCGCGCGGCGGCCTTCTGGCTTGCCGCGCTTTGCCTTCATCTCGGACAAGAAAGCGTAGAGCTGTTGCGCCGCCGGGGACAAGGTTCGACCTTTGCGCCGGATGAGACCGATCTTGCGGGTGATCACCGGGTCGTAAAGGGGCACGCTCACCAGCAGCGGATGGTCCGCGTCCGGCATGGCGATCGAAGGCACCGCGGCCACGCCGAGGCCTGCCTCCACAAGGCCGAGCATCGTCGTGACGTGCTGGGTCTCGTAGATGCTCTGCGGACGGCCGGGCAGGTTCGAAAGCGCTTGATCCAGCAGCAGCCGGTTGCCCGACGCCTTGCTGACCGAGATGTAGTCGTACTGCGCCAGTTCCGTCCAGCTCACTCGACGCTTCCTGGCAAGTGGGTGGTCGCGCCTGCAGGCCGCGACGAAACGCTCCTCCAGCAAGGGCTTGAATTCGATGTCCGGCTCCTGGCCACCGACAAAGTTCAACCCAAAGTCCGCCTCGCCCCGCGACACGGCCGATAGCACCTCGTTGGCACTGGCGTCGAAAACCTTCACCCGGATCTTCGGGTAGCGCTCGTGGTAGCGCGAGATCACCCGCGACAGGAAGTAATAGACGGTCGAAGGCACACAGGCAATCGTCACCTCGCCCATGCGCGTGGCCGCCACACCGCGGATGCCCAGGAGCGTGTGGTCGAGGTCGTCCAGGAGTTGCTGCACCTTGCGATCGAAGTCGCGTCCGACCGAGGTCAGGCTCACACGCCGGGTGGTGCGGTCGAGCAGCCGAACGCCGAGCGCTTCCTCGAGCTTTTCGATGCGTCGGCTGAAGGCCGGCTGCGATACATTCAGCGCCTCGGCTGCCTTGCGGAAGCTGTTGAGCTCAGCCACCGCCCGGAATGCCTGCAGATCGTTGAGATTGAAGTTGATGGTCATGGCACAGAGCTCCGGGGGCAGTCTCAGTTATCCACAGTGTGCATCAATCGATCATAAGCATGCAATTCACAGAAGATATCCAAAAAGCGGAACATACGGTCAAGGCCAAGCAAGAGCCTACTTGCGTCCACCTTTCGACAATCCCTCGGAGTAGACAAATTGAAGTTACAGAAGCTTCGCCTCGTTGGTGCCGTCGCGCTGGCGGCGTCCTTTGCCTGGGGCAGCGCAATTGCCGGCTTTCCTGAAAAGCCGATCACCCTCGTGGTCCCAACGGCGGCAGGGGGTGCCAACGACGCCATGGCGCGCGTCATCGGCCAAGCCATGTCGGCCATCCTCAAGCAGCCGGTCATCGTTGACAACAAGGCGGGCGGCAACGGCGCCATCGCCTGCGAGTATGTGATGCGCGCTGCGCCCGACGGCTACACGCTCATGCTGGGCTACATCGCAACGCACGCGATGAATCCGGCGCTGCAGAAGCTTCGCTACGACCCGGTCAAGGACTTCGAGCCCGTCGGCATGGTCGGATCGTCGGCGACGGTGATGGTGCTCAATCCAGCCGTCAAGGCCGGCAACGCGAAGGAGATCGTAGCGATGCTCAAGGCCGCCCCGGACAAGACCAGCTACGCCTCGGCCGGCAACGGCACGGCGCCGCACTTTGCCGCCGAGATGTTCAAGCTTTCGACAGGTACAAGCATGCTGCACGTGCCCTACAAGGGGTCCGCGCCAGCCATCACGGACACCATCGGAGGCCAGACGCAGGTGATGTTCCCAAGCCTCTTCATGGCCATGCCGTACGTCAAGGGCGGCAAACTGAAGGCCGTGGGTGTTGCAGGCGCCAAGCGCTCGACTCTCATGCCGGACGTACCCACGCTTCAGGAGCAGGGCATCGCCGACGTCGAAGTCTCGCAGTGGTACGGGATCTTCGCGCCGGCGAAGACGCCCAAGCCTGTAGTCGAACAGCTCAACAAGGTGCTCAATGAGGTGCTGGCCGACAAGAGCGTGATCAAGCGCCTCGAGGACCACGGTGCCGAAGTCTCGCCCATGACGACCGACCAGATGCGCAACTATGTTGCGCAAGAGCAGGTCAAGTGGAAGAAGGTGGTCCAGGCTGCCAAGATCACCGCGGACTGAGATGAACAGGTCGATCCCTTGCGTGCTGATGCGCGCCGGCACTTCGCGAGGCCCTTTCTTACTGCGCGAGTGGTTGCCGGAGGGCGACGAGGCACGCGACCAGGCGCTGATCGGCGCCATCGGTGCCTCCGACCCGCTTCAGCTCGACGGTGTGGGTGGCGGCAGCACGCTGAACAGCAAGGTCGCCATCGTGTCGCGCTCGTCGCAGCCGGGCTGCGACATCGACTATCTGTTCGCGCAGGTCGGCGTCGGTCACTGCTCGGTCGACACGCGGCCGAACTGCGGAAATATGCTCTCCGGTGTTGCGCCTTTCGCGATCGAGCAGGGCTTGATTCCCGCGACGGACGGCACGACCAGCGTTCGCGTCTACAACGTCAACACCAAGTCGCGGTGCGAACGCCCGGCGGCCGCGTGACCTATGAAGGCGACGCGCGCATCGATGGTGTGGCCGGCACGGCGGCGCCCATCCTGCTCAACTTCCTCGATGCGTGGGGTGCGCACCGGGCAGGTGTTCCCGACAGGCAAGTGCATCGACATGATCGACGGTATCGAGGTGACCTGCATCGATGCGGCCATGCTGCTGATGATTGTGCGCGCCGGCGATCTCGGCGTCACAGGGCGGGAGAAACCGGTGGCCCTTGATGCAAACACTGCGCTCCTCGATCGGCTGGAAAGCCTTCGCCTCGAGGCCGGTCACTGCGAGCGTCCTGCGGCGCGCCGGCGTGAATTCGGCCGTGACCGTGGTCGAACTCGGCAGAGCGCCACCGATGCCCAGGCCGGCGACAAACCGAAGTGCGGCCACGGTCAGGACGTCCGGCGCAAGGCCGATACGACGCTGCACCGGCCGGCCCTGCCACTGAGGCCGGTGCATCCCCTCATACCTACTTAGCACACGCCACCCATGACCACCAACCACCCGCTCGACCGCCTGCTGGCTCCGAGCTCCGTCGCCGTCATCGGCGCGTCCGACGACCCCGCCCGCATCGGCGGCCGCCCCATTGCGTCCATGCGGCGGCTGGGCTACGCCGGCCGCATCCTGCCGGTCAACCCGAACCGTTCGACGGTGCA
>Ga0255338_1004317_pt1 | contig 14950 bp, 14 predicted proteins | sample MeOH1_35cm_T4_19_FD_203715 | JGI IMG/M metagenome (GOLD analysis project Ga0255338, IMG submission 203715) | Sandy soil microbial communities from University of British Columbia, Vancouver, Canada - MeOH1_35cm_T4_195 | ecosystem: Engineered > Artificial ecosystem > Sand microcosm > Unclassified ...
GTTTGGTGACTCTGAACATCTCTTCCAGGGCTTTGTCGATATCCGCGGTATTTCGAAGACCGAAAGAGATAGTGACAGAATCGAATTCTCCTTCCTCAAAAGGCAGATTGAGTGCATCGGCCTTGGTAAAGGGCAGGTAGGGTCGGGCCTTTCGCCCTGCCGCCAACATTCCCTCTGAAAAATCGGCAGGGATAACGTCAGCTCCTGCTCTGGCAAGAGGTTCGCTGGACGAGCCAGTCCCCGCGGCCACATCCAAGATCTTCATCCCTGGCTGTGGATCAATAATCGCGGTGGCCGCCTTTCGCCACGCCTTTGTCCGTCCAAGACTGAGGAGGTCATTGACCAGGTCATAGCGCTTGGCGACGCCGTCAAACATCGCCGCGACCTCGTCTGGATCCTTATCAAGATTGGCACGAGACATGCACTTATTCTCGTGCAGGATAGGCTTCGCCCACAAATCAAAACATTTGTCACGATCATTTGGTCTCCACCGCTGTATGACCAAAGGTGTGACCAACGTAAGGAGCCGTTATGTCAACAACCACCACTTTGCGCAGTGCAGTATTTCCGCGCTCAAGCGCCCTCAATAACGTACTTCTAGTATCTGGTGGCACGCTTTTTCTCGCCGCTCTCGCCCAAATTGCGCTGCCCATCCCCGGCTCTCCCGTCCCGGTGACTGGACAGACACTCGGAGTTCTTCTCATCGGAAGTAGCTATGGCGCAACTCTAGGATTCTCAACCATGCTGACGTATTTGCTCGTCGGTATAGCCGGAGCGCCTGTTTTTGCCGACGGAGGACATGGCATCGCCAGGCTCACCGGCGCCACGGGTGGCTACCTCGTTGGAATGCTCATTGCCTCACTTGTCGTTGGAGCCTTGGCGGGGCGCAGATGGGATCAACGGTTGAGCACAGCGCTACCTAGCATGCTTCTGGGGAATGCGATCATCTTCTCCTTTGGCCTCATCTGGCTCCACTCCGTCATGGATAAGAGCTGGGGATGGACCATTTCTGCGGGATTTACGCCTTTTATCGTCGGAGAAGTTCTTAAAATCGCAATCGCTGGCACTTCCCTTCCACTCGTCTGGCGATTCGTCCAGAGATAAAGTGCAATGCCCCAACTGACGCCGGTCACAACCGCCCGCCTCGGCGAGCATCTTCCTCTCTTAGAGCTCCTGCCTGACGCCCATCCAGTCACATGGGTTCGGCGCGGAGAGGGGTTAGTCGGTTGGGGTGTTCATGCCAGCACGATTGTCAGTGGCCCGCACAGATTTCGCCAGGCGCGGCAGTGGTGGCATCAAGAACTCGAGAAATTGGCCATTACAGACTCGGTCCACCTCTCTGGAACCGGGCCGATTCTCTTCACCTCATTCTCCTTCTCCCCCGATGAAGAATCCGTCCTCACTATCCCGAAAGTTGTTGTCGGTACGCGAGCGGGGCAGTCATGGATTACCTGGATAGGGGATGGGCCACAACCCGAACTTCTCGACACTGCAGAACGTGTGATTCCAGGAGATTTTTCCTGGCAAAACGGCACGATCACAGTGGACGAGTGGCAAAGTCAGGTCGCGAAGGCGATTGGGAGGATTCAATCAAGGACGATCGACAAAGTCGTGCTTGCGCGCGATTTAAATGGCGCCACAACAGTTCAGATTGATCCACGTTCCATTTTGCGAAACTTGGCAGCGGAATATCCATCAACATGGTGCTTCTCAATCGAAGGACTGGTTGGAGCGACACCAGAATTATTACTCCGCCTTAACCGTGCGATGGTCACTTCGCGAGTTTTGGCAGGAACAATCAGCAGGACCGGTGACGATGAGAAGGACCTAGCGCTCGCAGCATCCCTTGCAAGATCTTCAAAAGATCTCGAAGAACATATGTACGCCGTTCGCTCGGTCGCAGAATCATTAACGCCATTCTGCACATCAACAAATGTTCCCGACTCCCCCTTTGTACTTCACCTCGCCAATGTCATGCATTTAGCAACGGATGTAACTGGAGCTATTTCTGAGTTTCCTCAACACGTAGACACATTTTCAATTCTAGAAACACTCCATCCTTCTGCTGCAGTCTGTGGAACCCCGACAGAAATGGCGTCAAAAGTAATCTCCGAATTGGAGGGAATGCCTAGAGGCCGTTATGCGGGACCTGTTGGTTGGATCGATGCACGAGGTGATGGCGAGTTGGGTATTGCTCTTCGCTGTGGCCAGATAACGCAGAACAGAATCAGACTTTTTGCTGGCTGTGGAATCGTGGCTGGATCAGATCCTCAGCGTGAACTCGCCGAAAGCCAAGCAAAGTTTGCACCAATGATGAGTGCATTGGGGAGCAATTAAAGCGAACTGATTTTTGTATTCAGTTCTCGTAAAGCACGGGCATTCTCGTCACGACTTGGAACACTTGCGACAACTATAGAGACGCCAACGATCGGCTGAAGTAGTTTTTCACTCAACTGACTAATACCTGTAACAGTCGTCGTATCTAAGCCAAAAGAGGCGGAAATCGCTGCTATATCAAGTCCATGTGGGGTTCCGAATATCTCTTCAAATCCTAGGACTCCATTTTGAGGAAGTGTAGAGAAAATTCCGCCGCCATCATTGTTCACTATGACAAGGCGCAAGTTTACGCGCGTCTGGTCCATTGGACCCACTAGCCCTGTGATGTCGTGCAGAAAGGAGAGATCTCCTAGTAGCGCAACCGTGGACTCACGCTGACTCGCTATGCCAATAGCCGTCGAAATATTCCCATCTATTCCAGCAAGTCCACGATTGGCGAAAGTTTCGATACCTGTTCGCGGGAATGCAAAGCCTTCAAGATCTCTTATTGGTCGAGAAGATGACACGAAGAGTGTTGTGCCCGGCACCAAGCTCGCACCGAGTGTTCGCGCAATATTTTGTTCGGACCAATTAGGAATTCCCGATATAAGTGCCGTAGTTTGTTCGCCAAAGGAATTCCACGTCGCTTCCCATGTCGAATCCTGCTTAAATCTCTTCTCGACCTTTGGCAAGAAGAAGAAGACCTGTGTCGCATTTCGTTTTACATCAATGCTCTCGGCTCTCGGGTCAACTACGAACTCCTGAACAGCTAATTTCACAAGCGCATTAATCGACCGTGACAGCGTCGTGCGACCAACAACAATTGCGACCTCGGGGCGCAAAAGATCTCTGACTCTTTGTGATGACAAGAAGAGTGAGGCATGCGGGACGGCTCTCGAGAATGAGAGTGGGTCTTCGACAACAAGTGGCCAGCCAATCTCAATTGCGAAGTTCTCGATTTCTTCAACACTGAGCCCAGCGCGGTCATGGCCCACGACGATCACTCCGCGCGAGTGTGAAAGCGTCAGCTCCTCTGACTTTTTCAATTCCTTATTTACCCAATGCCCTGGCTTTATTCCCGCTAACCAATCACTCTCATCATCGAGCAATAAGGGTTCGTCCAATTGAACGTTGAGATGAACGGGACCGTGACACAAATGGGAAATCACTGTGCCTAGCTCCGGATAAGAAGCTGAAATATCGGCAGAAAATGCGGCAGCAGTGCCAAAAATCCCTGCCTGAAGTGTCGTCTGGTTGGCACCCGTCTGTCGGAGATAGGCGGGGCGGTCCGCTGTTATTACGAGCAGTGGAATTTGAGAGTGATGCGCTTCCAATACGGCTGGATGGTAATTCGCCACTGCTGTTCCACTAGTGCATAAAAGTGCAACGGGGCGTTTAGATGCTTTTGATATTCCCAGGGCAAGGAATCCAGCCGTCCGCTCGTCAATTCGTACATGTAAATTAAGTAATCCGAGTTTCTTGGCAGAGTACAGAGCAATTGAGATCGGAGCATTGCGTGATCCAGGTGAGAGAACGACGTCAGTGATTCCAGTTTCTATGATCTGACGAACTACTCCTCTAGCGAGTTGCGTCGAAGCGTTCACCAATGCCACCCCTCTGAAGCAACCCATTGTGAGGCACCAGCATCCCACGTCTGGAGAATCCGATCGCGCCACCAGTCGAGGCGATCCGAAGATACCTCGTGCTTTCTCAGAACAGAGTGACTCGGAACAACCGTTTGAACTTCGATCTTTCCATTCTTAATCGGCAATGCCCCAATGTCATCGGCAAGCAACTGTCCCGTTCCCAATCCGCAGGCAAAGTCGAGACGAGGAAGTGCGGCGGCAAGTTTCAATCCGTAGGAAATCCCAACTGCAGAATCGAGTGCACTGGACACGACAACAGGAAGATGATGAGTACTCGCAATCTCCATAGATCGCTTGATCCCGCCTAGTGGGGCGACTTTCAACAGAAGGACGTCGATAGCGCCATTCAAATCGATTGCCAATGGGTTTGAGGATTTTCGTACTATCTCATCTCCTGCTATCTGCACTGGAACATCCAACTCTTTTTTGAGTGCACGCAATTCCTCAACAGTCGCACAAGGTTGCTCGACAAATTCAATATCACCTTCGGCGTGAATGGCTCGCAATGCTTCCAAAGCGCCCGAAACGGTCCACAAACCGTTTACATCAATCCGAATCCTTGCCTCTGGCAAAATCTCTCGCACCGTTGCAATACGGATGAGGTCTTCTTGAAGGTCATTGCCTACCTTGATTTTCACTGTTTTGCAGCCGGAAAACCAGGAAAGGATCTCTGCGATCTTCTCTCGGCCGTTGACGCAAGGCAGAGTTGCATTGATATCGATCTCGGTTCGCTTCGCCGATGGCGCTGCAACAACGGCCGCTTCAACTCCACTCACCAGCCACGGAACGCATTCACGTGGACTGTATTCAAGAAATGGAGAAAATTCTCCCCATCCTTGCGGACCCTCGAAGAGGGCAAACTCACGATGTTGCACAGAGCGGAAATTAGTCTTTGTCGGGATTGAGATGACGCGTAAAGATCCAAGAATTGAACCAAGCATTTACGGGCGCCTTGGAAATTTCCCAAAGTTAGGAAGGCGCTTCTCTTTATACGCGTCTCGCCCCTCTTGACCCTCTTCTGTCATGTAAAAGAGAAGCGTGGCATCTCCTGCAAGTTGTTGGACTCCCGCCAGCCCATCATCTGCTGCGTTCAAACTCGCCTTCAACAATCGAAGCGCCATCGGCGATTGTCGAAGCATCTCCCGTGCCCACGAGACAGTCTCTGCCTCAAGTTGCGCAACTGGAACAACGGTATTAACCAATCCCATCTCCAGCGCCTCTCGCGCGTCATACTCACGAGTTAGAAACCAGATCTCACGGGCCTTTTTCTGTCCAACGTGAGCGGCGAGAAGACCTGCGCCATAACCACCATCAAACGAGCCAACCATTGGTCCAGTCTGTCCAAACTTTGCATTTTCAGCGGCGATAGTGAGATCACAGACGACATGAAGAACGTGGCCACCACCAACTGCCCAACCGGCAACCATTGCTATAACAGGTTTTGGGGTACGCCGAATCTGCACTTGGAGGTCGAGCACATTGAGCCGACCAATTCCCTTCTTGCCAAGTGCATCATCGCCTAAATATCCATCGTCTCCGCGAGAAGCGATATCGCCACCAGAGCAGAATGCTTCAGTGCCAGCACCAGTGAGAATGATGACTCCAACTTCGTCTTCGTCTCGAGCTAGCGAGAATGCTTGCTGCAACTCAATAATCGTCTGGGGCCGAAAAGCGTTATGCACCTGAGGCCGGTTGATTGTTATCTTCGCCATTCCTTGCGCGACTTCATAGATGACATCGACGAAAGATTCACCACCGTGTCCGGCCTCCCATGTCGGGATGGATCGACTGCCAAATTCACGCTTGATCGGCTTGCTCATATTTCCTCCTACGCGGGTACGACCGATAGCCTACGGTGGCAATGGAAAACTCGTCACAACGTCGTCCGCTAAAACCCGCATCCAACGACCTCCCTGCCCTGATGGTCGAGTTGGCAAAGGCGTTAACTGGAGACGGTCCCGCACTTGGCTTTGGGGGTGTCAAAAGTACCCACGTTGCCGAGCAGATCGCGGTCGTGACGGCAACAACTGGATCAACAGGGAAGCCGAAAGAGGTGGGACTGAGCACCTCGGCGCTGCTCTCCTCGGCTCGGGCATCTCACTCATACCTGGGGGCAGCTTTCGGACAGACCTGGTCACTCTTGCTCCCTCTCACCCATATTGCGGGCGTCAATGTAATGGTTCGCTCACTCGAACTTGGCACCATGCCCATCGATCTGCGAGATTCGCTTGCGCATGCGAAGGCATATAGAAAGGCAGATTTCACAGCAATTGTGCCGACTCAGCTTTTTCGCGCATTAAATGGAGAGACCGAACTCTTCGAGCATCTCAAGAATTGCAGAGCAGTTCTCGTGGGTGGCGCAGCACTCACTCCCACCCTTGCGACTCGCGCAAAAGAATCCGGAATCAACATTGTTCAGACATATGGAATGAGTGAAACTTCTGGTGGCTGCATTTACAACGGCGAACCACTATCAGGCGTGGAGGTAAGAATTATCGGCGGTGCAATAGCGATAAAGGGCTCGACTCTTGCTACCACTTACATCAACGACGAACGCGGGTGGGAAGAGTCAATTGAAGACGGCTGGTTCGTTACAAGCGATCACGGAAATTTTGTAGATGGAAAATTACAAATCTTAGGAAGAGTGGACGATGTCATAGTCAGTGGAGGAGAGAAGGTCGCCTTAAACGCGGTAGAGGAAACTCTAAAACTCCATTTCATGGGGGTTGAGTTCGCTGCATTCGCAGTACCTGATCAAGAATGGGGGTCGACTCTGCACGTTGCCATTGCAGCCAATGTATCAATCTCCGATGCCGAGATTTCCTCACTTTTAGCTCAAATTCTTGGCGACGTAGCTAAACCCAAAGGCTTTCATAGGCTTTCAGAACTACCGCTCGTGGGTATCGGCAAAATTGATCGAAACGCGCTCATCCAACTTGCCCTGAAAGGTTAAACAATTGACGACACTAGACACCTGGGTAAAGGGCGCGCGACCACGAACCCTTCCAGCCGCAGTTGCACCTGTAATCGTCGCAACTGCTTTAGCAGGTAGCGATGCGATTGCATCCCGCGCCGCCCTTGCTCTTTTAGTGAGCCTCTCTCTTCAAATCGGCGTCAACTACTCCAACGACTACTCTGATGGGATCCGCGGAACTGATTCAGATCGGGTCGGTCCTACTCGGATTGTGGCAAGCGGTCTCGCGACTCCGTCTTCAGTGAAAGCGGCAGCCTTTATTTCCTTTTTAATCGGCGCTCTCGCCGGCCTGGTTTTGGCCATTCTCACTTCTTGGTGGCTTGTAGCAGTAGGAGCCGCAGCAATACTTGCAGCTTGGTATTACACGGGAGGTAAGAGACCCTACGGATATAGCGGATTAGGTGAGGTCGCGGTCTTCGTCTTCTTCGGACTGGTCGCAACGATGGGTTCGTACTTTGTTCAGTTGGAAAAAATTACTCTGAAAAGTCTTCTGGCTGCAATTCCCGTGGGCGCGCTTGCCTGCGCAATTCTAGTAATCAACAACATACGTGATCGAGAGAAGGACCAGGCGGTGGGCAAGCGCACTTTAGCGGTGCGTTTAGGAGATCGGGGAAGTCGTAATTTTTTTGTAGGGCTGCTGCTTCTTGCCCACTTATCCTCACTCCTCATTACCCCCTGGGCGATGCTCACGCTCGTTCTCACCCCACTAACCTTCCAATTAGCTCGCTCAGTAAAGTCGCAGATTCACGGAATTGCGCTTATCCCCATGCTCGCCAAAACTGGACAACTTCAACTCCTTTTTGCTGGGTTGTTAGCGCTGGCCCTGTGGCTCTCATAATCTAGCGTTACACTTTGGCCATGCGCTTCCTCGTGGTTATCCTGCCGATTATTTTCATGATTTATACACTCGTCGATTGCGCGGGTACTGAAAATTCGGAAATTCGTAATCTTCCAAAATGGGGATGGCTGCTCATAATCATATTTGTCGGCCTTATTGGTTCGATTGCCTACTGGATTGCGGGGCGTCCACGTCGTCTTGGAAATTCCGGCGGTGGGTACCGCAGAATTCTCCCGCCAGATGACAATCCTGATTTTCTTAAAAACCTTTAAAGACTTTCTAAATCCTAATCTCGGCCATCTAAAGTCCCGAGTATGTGTGCTTTCCGGTTCCCCAAATATTTATGTATACATAATTAAATAAGAAGGTCGAACCTGCAAAAAGACAGAGCCAAGCGGCTTTGCGACCTCTCCAGCCCACAGTAACTCGAGCATGAAGGTATGCGGCATAAGCAACCCAGGTTATAAAAGCCCAGGTCTCTTTGGGATCCCAACCCCAGTACCTGCCCCACGCGTTCTCTGCCCATATTGCTCCAGCGATGACCGCGAAAGTCCACAGTGGAAAGACAAATGCAATAAGTCGGTAGGAAAGTTGATCAAGGACTTCGAGAGATGGAAGTCTCTTTGCCCAATTCTTCCGTTCTCCTTTTTGTTCCATCGCATCAAGGTAGAGGTAGGTCGCAGCAATTGTGTTTGCCAGAAGAAATACGCCTCCGGAGATAATCGCTGCGGAAACATGGATGACGAGCCATGTTGATTTAAGAGCGGGCACAAGTGGGGCGCTAGGTCGATACAGGATAGCGACAGCGGTTCCGAGAGTAAGCAGAACAAATGTTGAGACCAGAAGACCCATCCAGCGCAGATCATATTTGCGAAGGGTAAAGAGATAAGCACCAGAAAAAGCGAGGGCTCCCGTGATCGAGAATTCGTACATGTTCCCCCACGGGACTCGACCCGCAGAGACCCCTCTTGCAACCACACCAGCAAGAAGAAGTAGGAATCCCAAAATCATAAATGCACTCGCAACTCGCCCGACTTTTTCCGTCCGCTTGTAATCCAAAGTCTTAACGAGAAGGTTCTCGGGGATTAAGCCTGCTACTGACTCTGTCCCATCGCCTTGAGGTGCGCGTACAGCCCAGGCGGTCTCAAATGCGTGAGCGAAAAAAGCCAGCGTGAAAACTGCCATGGATGAATAGACAAAATAGTTCGAGAGGTACGCCCACGATGAGTTTGTCATTTACCATCCTTCTTCAATGCCGCTAGCAAGATATTTATCTCATTCTCCAAGCCTGGGGCACCATTCTTTGCCAATCCCGCCACCTCAATTAATCGATCACGCTGACGAATCCAAATTCGCCGGTGTCGCGTGAATAACGATCCAAGCAGGCCAAGGATCGCAAGAATACCCCCAAGGAGTGCATACAACTTCCCCGGATCCCTCACCACCTGAAGGTTGACCCACGGAGCTATTCCGTCAAAGGTGATGCTTCCCTCAGCAAATGTGAATGTCTCACCAAGGTTGAGGGACTTCAAGCCGATCTTCTCCATCTTCGATGTATCAATCCGATAGACAGATTGTGGGATCCCTCGATCTAATCCGAGGTCCCCCTTCCACGCGGAGAGAAGTAGTTTCGGATCAAGCGCTTCGGGAAAAGATGAAAATCCTCCGCGGATCTTGTCTCGAGCCGCCGTAGGCAAGAAGGAAGCAACAAATCCAAGTTGCGGCTCGGAATCTGGGACCTTGATTGCGCCAATTGATGTCAGATTCGCATCTTGCGGAAGAAATGGAATAGGACCCTGCAGAACGATGACACCTGACTTATCCCTGACAGTGACAATGGGTGAATAACCATTTGCCTGCAAATAAACATTGGTGCTTCCCATGGTCAAAGGAGAATTCACTTTGATGGTTCGTCTAACCTTGGGTGCGCCGGGTTTGGCAGTCACTGTGGCCTTGAGTGTGTAATCCTCAGGAGCATTGGTGACCGGGTTGTACTTTGCAACGAAGCCGTCCACTGTCAGCATAAATGGCGAGAGGGATCGATCTCCAAACAATTTACCGTAACTCAGCGAGTCATAGGTCGTTGGTGTATTCGTGAATCGCTCTCCAACGTTGACTATTGCCTCTCCACGCATTCCAAAAAGCGCTCCCAGGCTCACTCCTACAAGAATCAAAATGAGAGCCAAGTGAAAGAAGAGGTTGCCGGTCTCTCTCAAATAACCTTTCTCTGCCGAGATAGATCCATCGGCTTCGCGAATGCGAAATCGTCTTTCCTCCAACCACTGCTTCGCGCAAGCCATCTCCGTCCCAGTCCCCTCCCACGACTGAAAGAACTCCATCCGCTCCAAATTCTGCGGAGTCTTCGGTGGAAAAGCTCTCGCTGCGCGTAGATGTTCGAATGAACGGGGGAGAACGCAGCCGATGAGTGAGATGAAAAGCAGAATATAAACCGCACTAAACCACGGGGATCCGTACACGTCAAAGAGGAAGAACCGATCCATAAGCTTTGCTAGGCCAGGGTCTTTTGTAAAATAATCCTGAACCGCCATTGGGCTCTGTGTCCTCTGCGGGATGAGGGAACCTGGCACTGAGGCAACCGCAAGTAGGAGTAGCAACATCAAAGCTGTACGCATGCTTGTCAGCTGCCTCCATGCAAACCTAAATAGACTGACAATTCCTAACTCGGGAAGATCGGTCTGTTCGCTCATCTAGACCACCGGAATAAAGTTCGAGATCAGCGAGCGAAGTGAATTCATAATCTCATTCCAGAACCCAAAGACTTGAAGCAGGCCAATAAAAATTAAGAATGCTCCCCCGACATTGCTTATGACATTGCCATGGCGACTCATGAATCGTCGCAACCCTTCTGATTTATCAAGAAAGAGTCCAGAGAGAATGAAGGGTGTACCCAAGCCGATACAGTAGCCAAGTGACAAGATCGCACCTCGGAGAGCACTCGCCTCTTCAAAAGCTAGAGTCTCAACCGCTGCTAGGGCTGGGCCAATGCAGGGTGTCCAACCAACGCCAAATAGGAAGCCAAGTATCGGTGCGCCCACTAATCCGCCGACCGCAGACATTTTTGGCCTATAGGTGGGCATCATTGGGAAAACTCCCATAAATATAACTCCGAGTGCGATGGTGAAGAAACCCAGGATTCTGGTGATGCCACTTTCGTGGCTGAGAATCTTTGAACCCAGTCCGCCGAAGAGTGCGCCATAGGAAACAAAGAGGACGGTGAATCCGGAGATAAACAAGATCGAACCGAGTAGAACTCTCCCACGACTCTTTGACATCCCCGCTGCATATGAAAGATAGCCCGGTACCAACGGGAGCACACATGGCGAAAGAAAAGAGATAAGCCCGGCAACAATAGAAATTGGGAAAGCAACTAAGAGCGCCCCATCGAATATCTGGTTTACGAAAAAATCTTTCATTCTTTGGAGACCCGCTCAATCAAATCGGTCAATGAAGCGATCGTGATTTCGCCAGATATTCTCGCAGCGACTTTGCCACTCTTATCAATCACTAGAGTCGTAGGAATTGCATTGGCTATGAGGGAATTATGAAAACCCAGTAAAATCGAATCATCCACCAATGTTGGATATGGAATCGAAAACCGTTTAACAAAGGCGCGGGCAGTTGAGGCGTTATCTCTCGTTAAGACACCAACGAAACTCACCTCAGGGAAAGCCTCGGAGAGGGCAGCAAGTGATGGCGCCTCAGCGCGGCACGGTGCGCACCATGAGGCCCAAACATTGAGGACTCCTACTCGCCCTTTCTCAAAGCGGTACCAATCGCCGTCTAAAGTTTTCCCTTCGATCGCGGGAGCAGCGACTCGATCTTTCGCGTTGATGAAGGTAACGGTGCCGTTGCCTGCAATAAAACTTCGTGACCCTGTCGAGGAACTTCCGCCGGCACACCCGGAGAGGAGAAGTGCGGCCACGACCCCGAGAAGGGATATTCGCCGGATTCCTTTCATTACTTCTTCACGGGTAGTAAATGACGCGCTGGTTCTGAATAACTAACCCCTGTAATCATGTCCTCATCATCGAAATGAATAGTTGTTACTGATGCAAGCGAACATTCTCTCTTGCGAGGATCGTGAATCATGCGCCGACCTTCAATCGAACTTCTAAGAATCCAAATTGGAAGTTGATGCGATACACAGATTGCATCTTTCCCACCCGCCGCTTCACGGGCGGCAAAAACAGCAGCAAACATTCGGTTTACCTGATCAACATAGGGCTCCCCCCAAGAAGGTTTCCATGGGTTCCAGAGATGTCGCCATGCTCGGGGGTGAAGTAGTGCGCCGTCGCCCACTCCAAATGGTCGTCCTTCAAAAATATTGGATGCTTCAATCAATCTTTCATCCGTTAGCATGGGTAGATTGTGTGCTTGAGAGATTGGTAATGCACTCTCCTGTGCTCGCTGCAACGGAGATACATGGAGCGCCCCAAGGTCAAGACTTTTGGACCACTCACCCAAAGTCTGTGCCATTTCCTGACCACGCTTTGATAATCGCCAACCCGGTTGGCGACCATAAAGAATCTTCTTTGGATTTTCTACTTCGCCGTGACGAATCAGATGAACCTTCGATGCCCCACGTGAGATCATAAGGAAAGCATAAAGCGTTCGCGTCTGCCCCAGATCGCTAGGCTAGGCACATGGCTCCTACCCCCAAAAGAGCGGCATTCTTTGATGTCGATAACACGCTTATACGGGGATCTAGTCTCTACTTCCTTGGGCGCGGCATGTATCAGCGTGGTTTTTTCAGCAAATCAGATATCTCACGATTTGTTCTGGCCAATCTACGGTTCCGTTTGACAGGAAAAGAGAATCCTGAGGAAATGAAGCGATGGCAGAAAGCCGCAACTGATTTCATCGGTGGCCACAAGGTTGATGAGATCGCAATCGTGGCTCAGGAGGTCTACGACGAGTATGTTTCACCCGCCTTGTGGCAAGGGACTATAGATATTGCTCAGACACATCTCAGCAATGACGAGGAAGTCTGGCTCGTAACGGCAGCGCCCGAAGATATGGCCCATCTCATATCGGAAAGACTCGGCTTCACTGGTGCGTTGGGCAGCCGAGCAGAAATCAAGGATGGCGTCTACACCGGCTCAATGTCTGGCAATCTTCTTCATGGCAAAGAGAAGGCGACTGCAATTGCGGGATTGGCAATCGAGCGCCAGTTTGATCTTGCCAATTGCTATGCATACTCAGATAGCCATAATGACCTTCCGCTCTTACTTGCTGTCGGGCACCCAAGCGTCATCAATCCCGATGCCGTGCTGAGAATTCGCGCCCTTCGAGAAAAATGGCCCATTCACGATTTCAGGCGAGCGCGCGTCATCAATCGGATTTGTGGTCCTCTCTTTAGCCGCGTCGCTTCTGTCGCCGTTTTGATGCTCCCCCGCCGCAATCGCGAAAAAGATCGGTAAGCACCACTCTCTCCCAAGCACTAATGTAGAGCGGTTATGGAAACACGTTCTTTTACTGATTACCTCCGTGGGTTAGATGACACCGCGCTCCTTTCCATGTTTGCCCTCAGACCCGACATCGTCTCGCCCGTCCCTCCTGAGATCTCTTCACTCGCCGTCCGAGCGAATTCAGCACCAAGTCTTTCTCGTGCGATTGAAACGCTCAATGAATGGCAGTTTCAAGTACTTGAAGCCTGCACAGCGCTTGACGAGCCAATGACTGAAAAGGAGATACTTTCTCTTACTGACACCTCCGCAAAATTTGTCATTCCACATCTCATTGCAATGGGACTCATATACAAATCACATGACGGCCTTCGCCTGCCCAGCACCCTCCGAGACGTACTGGGCAACGAACCTGCTGGGCTCGGCCCGGCCTCCATGGCGAAACTCTCCATGAAAAAGTTGGATGAAGCCCCGGAAGCATCGAAAAAGATCCTAGACCGCCTAGCCTGGGGACCACCGCGTGGCAGCGTGAGTGACATCAGGAATCCGGGACCAGGGATCGCTTGGTTACTGAAGGAGAATTTCTTAGTACCGCTAGACCAGCGCACCGTTGTGCTTCCTCGAAACGTGGCCCTGTATTTGCGCGGCGGGAAAATTCATAAAAATCCTGCGCCAAATCCGCCAATTCTCAATGGAAAAAGAATCGAAGAGAAAGCAGTGAATCGCGCGGCGATCGCCAATATTGCGACAGTTCTTCGATGGTGCGAGGAGATCTTGAATTTTTGGTCAGAGGAGCCACCCAGTGCATTGCGCGCCGGCGGCCTTGGTGTCCGTGACCTGAGAGCTACAGCCGAACACCTTGGAGTAGATGAAGATTGCGCAGCATTTGTTGCAGAACTCGTATATCTCAGTGGACTCGCTGTCATCGATGCAGATGATCGAATCCTGCCAACTCATGCCTTTGATCTCTGGCTCACTCAGAGCCCACAAATTCGTTGGAGCAATGTCGTTTCTCTCTGGCTCCTGACATCGCGAGTAAGCGGGCTGATTGGACGAGCAGAGTCAAAAAACATCGCTGCTCTTGGTCCGGAACTGGACCGAGCCAATGCTGCACACACGCGGAAAATCACTCTCGGAATTCTAAAAGATCATCCTGGAATTTCTCCCGACGTCGAGAGCCTCCTCGCGCTGGCTAAATGGTTGGCCCCTTCGCGGCGAAATTCCTCAATACAGGCTGATTTGGTTCGATGGACATTGCGTGAAGCAGAGTGGCTGGGAATCACCGGGCAAGGTGTCATTTCTCGATACGGAGTGCGGTTTCTGGAGGCAGAGAGCGATCTTGAGATTGATAAAGACCTACCAAAGTCCATAGACCACATTCTCATCCAAGCAGACAACACTGCGATTGCGCCTGGCCGCCTGGAAATCGAAATCGCTCGAATCCTTGATTCCATTGCCGATATTGAAAGTCGTGGAGGTGCCACTGTCTATCGATTTAGCGAGGCATCAATCAGACGAGGACTAGATCATGGCAGGACTGGCGAAGAGATCAAAGATTTCCTGAAAAAATGCTCGAAGACTCCGCTTCCTCAACCACTTGAATACCTCATTACTGATGTCGCCAAGAGGCACGGTCGTCTCCGTGTTGGCAACACGAGTGCGTACCTTCGCTGCGAAGACCCGACTCTCATCACGCAAATTCTGCGAGATAAGAAACTTGAGGGATTGCCAGTTCGCCGAATTGCACCGG
>Ga0255338_1004318_pt1 | contig 14945 bp, 16 predicted proteins | sample MeOH1_35cm_T4_19_FD_203715 | JGI IMG/M metagenome (GOLD analysis project Ga0255338, IMG submission 203715) | Sandy soil microbial communities from University of British Columbia, Vancouver, Canada - MeOH1_35cm_T4_195 | ecosystem: Engineered > Artificial ecosystem > Sand microcosm > Unclassified ...
CCTTGGGGATCTTCGGCAGCGCCGCACTCCTGGCCGCGATGGCCGCATTCTTCGTCTTCGTCTTGCTTGGCATAAATGGTCCCGTAGGTCATGTTTATGCCTCAAACACAAAATTCAGGACAGGCTCCGCATAGACGATGGCATCGCGCTGCCAGGGCGCCATTGCCGGCGAGTCCATGCTGGTGACATCGGCAACACTCTCTTGTTGAACTTTGTTTTCCATGAATACTCCTCTGCTGATGTAAGACGCTCCGGGCGGAGCGCTGTGATTGAAATGGGGGCACGCAGTGAGCTGCTATCGCCTGGACGCGCCGGATCAGACCACGGCAGGAAGATCAAGCCGGCCCAGAACCCGGCCAGCTTGAAGACTGCGACGAGCGTGGCAAGGCCGGCGGCGACGGCAATCAACGCCAGGATTGCGTTCAAGGGTTCTCAGGTTTCGTTGGAATCCCCCTGACCCATGAGTGCCGCAGCCTTGGCCTGAAGCCGGCTTGAGAGCGACTTGGCCGCGGGCGGCTCCGGTGCTTCGGCCGGGGCCGGAGGATAGAACTCTTCGACGACGGCGGCTCCTTCTTCCGGCGACTCCTCGAAAGCGCCGTGCGCCAGGCCCCGGCGGGCCGCCTCGTCGAGCGCCTTCTGGTCAAAGCCCGCCGCGAACCGCTCCTCAGCAACGGCCTTCGAATCCGCGAGAGCCTGCGCCAGTGTCGTGTCTGGCCGTGTGACCAGGTCGACGTAGTACACCGCCGAGCGGTGCGACTGCGTAGTCGACTTGCCCCGCAACCTCAGTTCCAGCGCCAGGCAGGCCAGGCGCCCGCCCGACACCGCCTCGAAGTACTTCAGTCGCGTCGCCAGTGTGCGTATCGAGTTGAAGCCCGCGGTCCGGAAGATGTAGCTTCCCAGTTCGTCGTCATCGCCGATCCGCACGTTCAGGCGCCCGTAGGGCTTGCACCCCCCGCGCTCTGCCAGCTCGCAGCCTTCCGGCGCCGGGCACGGCAGCGTCTGCACCCCGGACGGGCGTCGACCGCCGACAGGTTTCGCCATTGCCCACGCACAGCGGCCGGCCACTGGCCCGGTCGAACAGGCAGTAGCTGGCCCGCAGGTTCAGGTCCGGGTCGTCGAACAGCAACCGGATCGGGATGCTGCGCAGTTTTCCGCCGGCAGCCTGGCGCAGTTCCTGGTCGACCGGGTGCGGCACCCAGCCCTCCCTGCCCTGCACCTGGCTGGTGACGGTGAACTCGTCATCCTTCTCCGGCAGCCGCTTGCCGTTTTTCTCGACCACCTTGCCGATCGAGATCCGCCCGATGATGGGCGGTGTCAGGGCCAATCCCTTGAGCATGTGAATTCCTTTCAGGTAAAGGCCGCCAGGCGGCCGGTGTTCAGGTGTTGACAAGAAAGCGCCGCGTGCCCGGAACGGCCTTGGCGTAGGTGACTGCGAGCTCCGGGCGATCGCGCAGCAGCCGGCCCAAATCGAAGCTGCTGGCGTCTTTGCTGCGCTTCCAGCTCACGTCACCGCCCTCGAAGAGCGCCCTGCTGGCCTCGCCCATGCGCTGCTGGATACGTTGCTTCAGGTCGGATTCGAGCTTCAGGTGTTCGGCCAGCACCTGGCGCACGGCGATCAGGTCCGAGAACGTCGCGGACATCTCCAGGTCACCCGTGAAGTCCAGGCTCTCGCCGCTGTCGTTCGGGTACAGGCAGCGAAGCGCCCGGTCCGCCGAGTCCGAACCGTCCGCCGGCGGCGGTTGCGCGGATTCGACGTAGCTCCAGAACGCCCGCTCCAGCGCGATCAGCTGGGAGATCATCTGCTCGTCGCGCTCGATCCGATGAACCTGCAGTTCCTGACCGCAGATCAGCACCGCCACGTCGGCCGCGCGCTTGCCGGTGACAGCGAGCTGGTGCATGACCTGCAGCTGCACATATTCGGGCACGCCCTCTTTCCACAGGCGCGCGCCGTTCAGGCCGGCGGTCTTGCACTCCAGGATCTGGACGCTCTCGTCGCCGAGGATCTCGCGGTCGATGTTGGCCAGCATCCAGGGCTGCGAGGGATGCTGAAGCACGGCGTTGATGCGCCTGACCTTCCTGCCGGTTCGCTTGGTGTAGTGCGCGGCCACGATCGGCTCCAGCAGCGTGCCCCAGTAGGCGGGGCTGCTCTCGTCGTCCGGGTTCAGCTTGGGCAACTCCTGGTCCTGACCGGTTTTCTCCAGCCAGAGCTCCAGGGGGGACTTGTAGGGGTTGAGCCCGACGGCAGCGGCGGCGTCGGAGCTACCGATGCCGCCCTTGCGGATCTCCAGCCACTCGTCGCGTTTCAGATCGTTGGTCTTGACCAGCTTGAGAGCGGGCTTTGCGTTGGCCAACGCCAATGTTCCTGCTGTATGAGCCACAGCGTTTCCTTTCGATAATGAGTTGATCTGCAAAGACAAAGGGCCTGGGTCCGCGGTTGCGGACCCAGGCCCCTATGCCGGGATTGCAGGAAAGAGTCAGGCGGCCATCTGCAGGGCCTGGTCCAGGGCCCGCTGCTTGAGCGCCGCGCCCTGGCCGAACCAGGCGCTGTCCAGGCGATGGTCCTGGGTCCTGGCGCGCCGCTCATGGTCGACGTACTGGGTCACGGCGTTCAGAAGGCCCCAGGCGGTGCCCTGGCTGGAGGCCAGTTCGGCGCCCTTGCCGGCCGATCCGTCGTAGATCGCCTGGACCCGCTTCAAGGCGCGCTCGTTCATCAGGCCCTGCGCCGGTTCGACATGGCTGTCGGCCCGGCACAGGACCTTGAGGAAGTAGTTCATCGCCTCGTGCGTCTTCACCTTGCGCTCCGACAGCGTCTTCATCCGGTAGATAAAGCTGTCCCAGTGCGAGACGGCAATGCCCAGTTGCTTCTTCACGCCCTGCGCATCGAAGACGGTGCTGTGCGGCACCTTGACGGCGCAGGTAGCGCCGTTGATCGCGATCGTGAGGGTGTTGTTGCAGACCACCCGAATCGTGGTCGGCGTGGCCGTGGTGGCCAGGCTGCCATCGCAGGAGGTGGCCAGCAGCACGTAGCCTCGGATCAGATCGCTGCCCTTCAGGCTCGCTTCCTTGCCGGTGCGCGCGAGGGCCCAGAACTTCTTGCCCGCCTTCAGGACGCCCGCGGTCTCAAGCTCGAAACCGCTGACTTCCGTGAGGTCGCGATAGAACTCCAGGACTTCACGCGGCTGGACCACCTGGTAGCGGCCGCTGACCACCGACAGCGGCGCTTTGGTGTCGCTGCGGTACAGGACCTTCTGGTCGTCGAAGGTCATGATCTGGCCGAGCGCACCGGCGCGTTCGGCCATGTAGCGAACCGGCGTTTCGTGGATGGTCCAGTCCATGCCGGCCTTCTGGGCCCAGACCTCGAGGGGTTGGCGCGCAGGCAGCGCGTTCCCCAATTGGTGCCAAGGGGTTTCGCCGACGTAGGCCATCTTCTCGATTGCGTGTGCCATCAGGTTGTTCCTTGTTCGTCGTAGAAATGGGCGGCGCTGGCCGCACTCGGGTAGGGCTGGGAGCCGCTGTGCGGAGCATCCGGACGGACCACGGTTGCGTTGAGGTTGACGTTGACGCCTTCGGGCGAGTCGGACGGGTCGCGGAAGAGGTGACCGCAGTCGTGGCAGGCGCGGTTGTCCAGGAAGTTGGCATCGGCCAGGCTGCCGATGAGCGATCCGACGGCACAACCGGCAGACCCGGCAAAGAGGCCTGCCACCAGCGCGCCGAGCAGGCCGCCGGTGGCGGCTCCGACTGGCCCGGCGGCGAGACCAACCGTCATGCCGATCTGGGCACCTCGCATGGCGCTCAATGTTCCGAGTGCCGCGGCGGACAGTCCGACAACAGTAGCGCCGGTGCGCTTGCCGGCCTCGCGCTTGGATACGTGCGTGGAACCGCAACGGGGACATTTCATCTTGATTTCTCCAATTTGTTCGCGGTGGATCCACCGCCTTGATGACGCCCCAGTCGGCATAAAGCCGGCGCTTGGCCGGCCTCAGGAGGGGTACGGGTTTAAGTTGGCTCTGAGTGGTCTACCAACTCAGGGCTGTCATATGTGGTTGAAGAAATCTGGATTCGTATCATCTGGACCGCAGAGCTCAGTTCCATGGAAACTACGGCTAGCTTTGGGCGATCCCATTGAGCCTTGGAGGTCAGGGACGCAGCAATCACCATAAAGGTCGCATGTCAACCGAGGCGGACGCGAGATTTGCGGCGAGCTGCAGGACGGACATTCCACAAACCCTCAGGAGTTGATGAGCTGGGCCGCGGAGCGAGCTAGAAACGCGAGTACGGGACATGTGTGTGAAATGAGCTGGGATCTTGCGTAGCGCGATCGCTCGCCGATCGGCACCAGATACCATTGATCCATGGACAAGGTACCAACTCAGTTCCTCCCGATTGACGACGCAGCAATACGTTATGACTTGAGCATCAAACACATCCTTCGACTCGGCGCGGAAGGCCACCTACAACTTGTGGCGCCAGCATTCAATGAGGCAATGTATAAATGGCCCAACGATCAGGATCAGCTTGCGTTTCCATGGCTTGAAGTGCCCGTGACCCGATGGTTCGGGAAGGACCATAGGGTGTATTTGCATGCCTTCGACGTTGCCGCCATGGAGCTGGATGGCGAGGTGGTAGTCAACCGGTTTGCTGCCCCCCTCGCAGCCCGGGATTCCATCGAGATAGAAAGGCTTCGCTACAATGTCGACCCGCTGCAATTGCAGTCCGAGTCCGTGGTGACTGAGGGCGGCGGTGTCGGCGGAATAACGCGGGTCTTCATGACGCGGAAGAACTGGCGACTGCCAGACATGGCACTATGGGGCTACTGGAGTCTAGCCTCCGAAGCGCCGGGAACTCAGCTCACATCGGTGGAGCATCTCCTTGTTCCAACGCGCGACCTCGAATTCCTTGCGAGGAAGTCAACAGAGGCGCGTGATACCTCCCACGGAAACAGCATAAATGCCGCAATCCTTCGCGAAGAAGTTTTTGCGGCGGCGATTTATCTCCTTTCGCGCGACAAATCGCTGGGAAGCGACCCTGGCAAGCTTGCGAAGGCCATTAGGTTTCACTCAGAGCGATTTTGGCCAGACACCTATGACATTCCGATGGACGAAAAACGGATGGCGGAACACCTGACTGAGGCATTCGAAAAGGGGCGATTGTTGCGGCAAAGGAAGAAATAAGGACACAATTTTTCCGGCGCGACAAGCGCCACCCTTCAAGCGTACCTTCGCACCATTCAAGTCAGATGCGAGTACGCGATGCGAGAAAGACTACAAAGGTCAGAGGCCGACCATTCAGGTGACACTGGCATTCGGGTGTACACACGGATTGGGCAGCTCTACTCGATCCTCTACGAACTTCGACACCTCGTCGACGATCCTCCCGTGCTTGTCGTAAGCACGGAGATCGCAGAAGCGATCACCGACCTGTCGGGGTCTTTGATCGAAGCGATGGGGGACGTGAAAAACGCCGCCTTCGACGCGACCTTCCCGCCAAAAATTAAGTCCAGGCGACGCACTGGGTACAACTTATTCGCTCTGCAGAAGTGGCTGAAGGCCGCTGAGACTAAAGCGTGGACTGAACGATCCGCGCGAGTTGCAGAAGTCAATCGGAAGCGGGGCGACCGCCATGTCTAAATTCCCCTTGGCCGTGGCTGCGCGACTTTTGAAGGAATCGTTCAAGGCGGGGAAATTCTCATGAGCAGCGGCTTCGGATCTTCGAGCAGGCGAAGCGCGTATCGCATTCTGGACGAGCCAGCCCGCGGCCCTTCCCATTGGCTACTGCGCGGAACATGCGCCAGGGGACACGTCACTTCCATTGTGGGAGCACCACTAACGGGCAGGACATCGATCCTTGTGAACATCGCAGCGAACCTTACCGCTGGCGCTGGAGCATTCGGCGCCTGTGCGCCTGTGAATGTTTTGTTTTGTGCAACCGGCTCACAAGGGCGTGGTGATGACATCCGTCGGAGGTTGCTTGCTGCTGGTGGTGACTTGAACAGGCTGGAAATCATTCGTTGCGGTGATGCCTTCGACTTGCAAGTTGATCTGCCAAAATTGCGGGCGGACTTGCAGTTGGCCTGCGCCGGGGGCGTTGGCGCCGGTCCGGCCGTAGTTCTGATCGATAACGTCAGGGTCGAAGCGAAGGATGAAGCCCGCCGCGCGTTGGCATGGCGCGAGCTGGGTGCGTTGGCTGCTGGCGATCATCAACTGCCCGCACTCGCTGTCATCGCCGTCGACGGCTATGCCCCCGAGCCGAGGCGTGCCCGCCTGGACTTTGTGCGTCGACATGCGTCGGGACGCATTCCCGATATCTGCCTCTACTTGGTTCGTGATGAGCGCGCGGCGATTGCTGGCATCAACAAACTGCTTCTTGTTCGCGCACGGTGTTTGGATGGCATTTCGGGGGGCCTGGAATTTGAACCCACTACCCAGGTGGTGGAGGCTTGCGATCAACCGCTATTTCGCGTTGTCAACAGTCCGTCCGGCAGCGCCGAGACCATCGTGGAAAACTTGTTCTTGCCCGCGGGCAAGCGCGTCCAGGCTGCGCTGCTTTGGCTCATCGCCACCCTGGGCTCGCAGCGGATGTGGGTCAAGCAGCTCGAGACGAAGGCCGAGGCTGCCGGGTTCAGCTGGGAGACAATCAAGGAGGCAAGGAAGTACTTGCGAATCCTTTTCACTACCGACGAAGCTAGTCTCTCCTATTGGTCACTAGACGGCACAATGGCCTCTGGATGGCAGGCGCAGGGGCAGCATGGCGGCCACTTCTTTCAGAACAACATCTTTACGCCGCCCGCATCTGGCGCTGCGTTCAACTGGGACTTGTGGAGTACTCAGGGAAGCAATCCATTCGCAGGCCTGTTCCATCCGTGCGGCCAATATGACGGCCACTCCCCGAACCAACTTGGCCAACCTAGCCAACTTGGCCAACCTAGCCAACCTGGCCAACCGAACCAACCGAACCAACCTGGCCCAGCTTCTAGTTTTGACCCAGCCGACGAGATTCTTCAACACGCGGGATTACTCAATGCCGAAACCTGGCAACACCTCGCTTGGCGTGCACAACAGGCCGCAGACGAAGAAAATGGAGTGTCGGAGATCAGAGTCAGCCCGCGTCAATTGGTGGGCAAGGTGATTGTCGATGAGTACCCGGACCTACTACACCAAGATGCTGTGGTGCAAGCTCTTACTATACGCGTGCTCGCCCTGTTGCCTCTTGGTTGAAAATTTGCGGAAGAGTCCGAGTTAAATCACAACTGCAAATCCACGCCCGCGGCTACGTCGAACCATTCCTGCTCGGTGTACCCCATACTGCAGCAGTATCTGGGGATCACTTTCTGAGGCGCATGCAATTTGGGGGCTCGGGGCAAAACCGCCCTCAGGATCCTGCCTGACTCCCTTGAGGACGTGTTCTACTTTTCCGTAGTCTCGGCCCCGCGCTTGAAAGCGGCTGAGGTAGCTCCAACTCTGCGTGTATGAAGCATGTCGTCCTTTCCGATTGGTCCGAATTCGAGGCAAAGTTGCGCGCCGAACTCAAAGAGCTCGGCCATCACGGGCTCATCACCGTGCGCAACTTCGAACGGGTCGGCTTTGAAGGCAGCAGAGAGGTGGACCGGTTCAAGCGCGCCTTGAAAACAGGCACCGACCGGACCAAGAGAAGCCAGTTTTGGAACGCGGAGGGGCACGACTTTGAGCACGATCGCCATCCCAGCGGAAAGAAGGCCGACGAGATCATCTATGCCTTCACCCTCGATCTGGCCCAGACGCCCTACAAGGTGCTCCACAAGTCTGGCATTAAAGATGTCGCCGACGCAGACACGGTCGGGGAAGGCGACGCCATCACCGTCTACGATTCCGCTCAGCTCGACAACAAGTCGGACAACGAGTATTGGTTTAAGGGCTCCCCCAAAGACGCAGCCTTGCTGATCTTCACGGTCGCCCAGGACGAGGACCCGGATGGGGAAAACGACGAGGACGACGATGCCTGAGGCAAAGACGACTGGGGTGGACCGGGCCGGCTACAAGTCGGCGCTCGATAAGTTCGACGCGGCCCTCTGCGAAGCGATCGCGGTGAGCCAAGCGTCCTCGGGGCGGTTTCCCGAAGTCAACATCAGCTACGCGTCCTACGTATTCACTCAGATGTGCGGAGCAGGCATGTCGATGATTCGCGCGGCGCCGCTGACCCGGTGGGTGCGCTCGGACTCGGACGACTGGCGATTTGGGGCGGTGGCCGGCCATGCGCGGTCGCTGGTCGACGGCTTCTTGCTGTACAACTACTTGGTCGAGCCGACCGCGAGCGAGGCGGAGATGAAGGCGCGCGTCAACGTCATGCATCTCAACGACTGCACCCGCCGCATTGAACTTCACACCAACCTGGGCTTCGTGGATGACCTCGAAGGATTTGAGAAGCAGCGCGAGGAGCTCCGGGGACGCTTGAATGGCAACGAGCATTTCAAGACGTTGCCGGCGCCGGTGCAAAAGAACTGCCTCAACGGCAAGTTCATGATGATCGACAGCAGGGACGAGGCGCTAGCCAAGGTGGGGTTCGAGAAGGGACAGTTCGACGCTCTCTACGACTTGTGGTCGCAGCACGTGCACATCCTGCCGATGTCGTTCTACCGGATCGAGGCCAACGGCCGCGGGACCGGTTTGGAGAACGACACCGACCGCTCCTACACCGCCCAAGCCCTGGAAATCGGAGCCGCAGTCCTTACAGAATCAACAGACAGAATGGTCGAGCAGTTCCCGGACGTGGCGGGTGTCCGACAGGGCGCGAAGTCCACGTTCAGCCCAGGCCCCAGGGAAAATCGCCCGCGGAAGACCGCTCCGGCCGCCCCTACCCCCGCGCCTGCGTTCGCTGAGTCGTCGTTGTCGGCCGCGATGAAAAGGGGCTTTCGGCCAGATTGACGTCCATGGCGCGCGGTAGAACGACGATCACGCAAGCGCCCTTGCCGCAAACCGAGGCGTCAACGACGCCCGCGCAATTCGCCGCGGCGGTTGGCGCTCATCAAATGTAGAAGCGGAACGGCAGCGGCGGCAGCTCTTTTTTTCGTGGGGCGGCGGTGAGAATCTCGCCAACCGAGTCAGCGAAGCGCAACGTCACTGGGATGCCATCTCCGAACATGCAGGCGTTGTAGTTGAGCTTGGTGAGGGCCAAGACATCGGCAAGGACTTGCTCAATGTCGGCCTCCCCTCGAACAATTTCTATCTGCAAGGGGTTTGGCACTTCGCGGCCCGCGTAGGTCTGCAGCCGTGGAACGAAGCCTTTCGACCAAAGGTAGGCCGATCGCGGCGTCTTCACCCACGCGGTGCCCCGCGAAATGTTCATCTGCGCGCGCCGATAGAGTTTGATGCTCCAATCCTCTCGGATCCGAACGCAGACAACTTTGGTCTCCGGGGGCACAGTGGCTTGGAAGCCTTCCCACTCTTCTTTGGAGAAGCGCGTCTTGCCGTGAACAAACAGTTCCCTGGGTGCTTCGCCGTGCTCCTTGCGGTAAGCCGAGACCACGAGATCCATCAGGGCGCTGGCCTTCTCCTTGGGCAGGCGGAAGTCGCCTTTGGTGGCCGTCTTCCAAGGCCCCACCGCGCCTCGAAACACGACCCCATCGCCAGAGTCCAGGAACATCTGCGCGCCGCAACACGCCTGGCCGGCCTCGAACGTCGAGGCGTCGTCTTTGAAGACGATCCCCACATAGCAAACGCCAGGCCGGGCTGCGGCGAGACGCCAAGGGCGATAGCCCGCCTTGAAGAAGCAGGTGGTCGAGATGTTCCACGCCAGCGTCGCAGGATCCTGCAGCCCGCGCGACGGGGCGCCGTTGCGCTTCGTGAATTCCTCAGGCGCCAAAGTCGTCTCTCGCAGAACCTGCACCGCGGCCTTGTGTTCGAGTAATCGCGCCTTGAGCTGATTGTGGAAGTCGAGCTCGTGCAGATAAATCTCGGCAGAAGCGTTGTCTTCTTCCCAAAGGCCAGGCGAGCGCAGAAGGCGGGTTGCGGCCTGCTTGTCCATCAACACGTCGCGCTCGGCGCGCTCGGACTTTGGCACCACGGACTTCGGACGGCAGTAGCGGTGGACCTCCTCCGGCACGACCGCCATCCACAAGTCCAACGTCGACTCGCTGGCCTCGCGCAAGTGGTCGGCGATGGCTTCGGAATAAAGCGACACCGCCTTATGGATCGCTTGGTGCCTGTCCTCGATGCGAATCGCTTGCGCGAGCTCTTCGGCATCGACCTGAAGCCACACCTCGGGCTTGGACGGCCACTCCGCTCCGAACGCCGCCTCAAAGCCAGGAAACGGCGTGTGATTCGGATCGTTCTCCTTCTTTGGACCGATCGGCCGCGCCAGTCGCTCGACACACTGCGAATAACGGCGGAGGCCTTCGGGCGTCGCGACCACTCCGATTCGCAACCGCGCGCCGGCGGGCAACTGTTGAACCGGGCCATACAGCAGCAAACCGTCCTTTGGGTGCGCCATGGTTTGCCCGTGGCCGAACAAAAGTTGCGGCTCGGGGACTTCGATTAACGGCAAGGCTTCGCTCATTGCGCGTCCTCCTGCGGCTCTTCTTCGTCTTCCACGACGCGCTCGGCCGCCTCGTCCAACACGACGGCCAAGGCATCGTCGATCTCAGGGGGTCCGTCCGAGAGGCCCACTGGCGAGTCGAAGCACAAAGGAGAGGCTTCAAGCACCATGAAGCGCCCGGAGCCCACGGGGACCTTGATCTCTGAGTCCGCTTTAGCGAGCAGCGCAAGGAAGCAGCGCAGAAAGCCGCGCCAACGATCGTTGAACCAATTGCGGCAGAAGCCCATCCGCAAGCGCTGTTGCGCGGCGGCGTCAAGCGGCTTGCCGTCGTAGTCGGTAAAGATGACTGCTGGCCTGAGTTCGATGCGCCGAGGCTCGTCGAACGACGGATTGACCGACACGCCGAAATGCCAATTTGCCTCGTTCTTCGGGCTTTGTCCGTTGAGCCCGCGCTTGCGCAGTTTCCCGTCGAAATCCGTGAAGGCGACTTTGCCCTTGATGCCGCCAGTGAGTTCGGGCGAAACGTAGTGGACCTTGCGCTGATTGGACTGCATATAAAAGGGAAAGCCTTTTGCTTCCAAGGCGAGCTCCCACGCTTGGCGCAGCAAGTGCGAAGTGCGCTTCTTGGCCTCACCGCTTCGCACAGCTTCTCCATCAAAGCGGATGTCGCCGGATAGGAAGCCTTCTAGGTCGGCCGTTTTCTCGACGCGGAGCATCGCCGACTTGGACATGATCGACACGAGCTCGGAGGCCTTGGTGAATCCCACGATACGGTCCTCGTGCTCAAACCACGGCACGGCACGATTCTCCGGGGTCTCCTTGATCCGGCGCTCTTGACCGAGGATCTTCGCCGTCTCCAGCGCCGGCGGGAGCGAGACGATGCGCAGCCACGTGGATTCAAGTCTCTCAGCGGCAGGCGTCCTCAGCACCGCGCTTGGCGCCATCTCAGGCAGCCAATGCCGCGCGCGCGCCGGATCGACTGCGGAACGAGGCGCGTTGGCGTCCTCCAAGGTGTCCAGGAGCTTTATGAGCCCCTGGTGCCAGCCAGGAGTGAAGTCCAAGGCATTCTTACGAACGAAACGGATCGGCAGGTTGTCGAAATTGAAACCACCGATGGTGATCGGGATGACGAAGCCTGGAACGCTCTTCTCGACCACGAGCCCAGCCTCCCATTCGTTTTGCACGTTTGGCTTTTGGATGGCAATGTTGGAAACGATGGCGAGCATTCGAAAACTCTCCTCGCGGATCGCGTTCTCGATCTTCGCCCAGAAGATGTCGCCACCTTTGAGCCTCTCCAAGTCGAACCAAACCTCGTAGCCGGCCAGTTCAAGCTTTGAGCCGAGCCAGCGCACCACGTCGTTGTCCTGCGGCGTGGCATGGCTGATGAAGATGGCGTTCTTGGCGATGGGTAATAGTCCGACCAGCACCGTCTTGCGGAGTTGAACAGGCGGGGTAAAGATCGCGTCCACCATGAAGATAGCGGACGCCAAAATTAGCGGGGCCCTGGCGGCGCCTGCTGCCAAGAGGATGACAAGGCGCACGTACCCGCGCCAGTTCAAGCGTGAAGTCGTTGCCCAGTGCCTAGCGCCCGGCGCTTCGGTCTCCGCCATCGCTCTGAGCCACGGCATCAACGCCAACGTGATCCGCAAATGGCTGCCGCAGCGTGATTCGCGGGGCGCAACGGCCCCGGCCGCGCTGCTGCCGGTGACGATCGACTCCACACCGCCGGCGCCGGCACTCAAGCGGCGCGCACCGGCCGCGCCTGCCATGGCGCGTGCTCCAATCGAGGTGAATATGGCGGGTGCGATCGTGCGCCTGCCGCCAGACTTTGACGCGCAGGAGCTGCGCAGCATCGTGCAAATCCTGGCCGCGCTCAAATGATCGGCCTGCCCGCTGGAACGCGTGTCTGGCTGGCAGCGGGCATGACTGACATGCGCAAGGGTTTCGACGGCCTGGCCGGCTTGGCGCAAACCGCGCTGACCCAAGATCCGTTCTCGGGGCACGTGTTCGTCTTCCGTGGCAAGCGCGGCGACATCATCAAGCTGCTCTGGTGGGACGGCCAGGGTCTGTGCCTGTTTGCCAAGCGGCTGGAGAAAGGGCGATTCATCTGGCCGCAAGCGCAAAGCGGTGCGGTGTCCTTGACGCCGGCGCAGCTGTCGATGCTGCTCGAAGGCATCGACTGGCGCATGCCCGCGCGCAGCTGGCAGCCGCAAATGGCGGCGTGACGGGCCTGCTCATCGGTTGACAGTGCAACTCCGGTTGCGGCTGCGTAGCGTGACGGCCAAAGTCATGTCCGTGAATTCCTCTGAACTGCTTGCCAGCAACGCCGCTCTGAGCGGCGAAGTGCAGCGCACGCGCGAGGAGCTCAAGATCGCGCACCTGACAATTGACAAGCTCAAGACGGAGCTGGCGTACCTGCGCCGCATGAAGTTCGGCAGCTCCAGCGAGCAGCTCGGCCACGAGCAGTTGCTGCTCGATGGCACCGTTGCCCCCGCTGCTGAAGCCGCGCAGCAGCCTGCGTCGAATGTGGCCGACCTGGAGGAGCACCGCCGCAAGAAGCGGGCGGCAAGCGGCAAGCGCGCCGGCTACCGAGAGCTGCCCGATCACCTGCCGCGGCGCACCGTGGTGCACCAGCCCGAGCAAGGCTGCAACTGCGCGCAGTGTGGCGGCGGCATGCGCGAGATCGGGCAGGACGTCGCTGAAGTGCTCGATTACGAGCCGGGCAGCTTCCACGTGGTGCGCCATGTGCGCCCCAAGCTCGCCTGCCGCGGCTGCGACCAGATCTTCCAGGCTGCGGCTGCAAGCCGGCCGATCCAGCGCGGGCTGGCAGGAGCCGGGTTGCTGTCTCACGTGCTGGTGAGCAAATACTCGGATCACACGCCGCTATACCGGCAAAGCCAGATCTTCGCGCGCGAAGGCGTGGACCTGCCGCGCTCGACGCTGGCCGACTGGGTCGGCCAGGCAGCACGCCTTCTCACGCCCTTGGCCGATGCGATCGGCCGCTATGTGCGCAGCGCCGCCAAGATGCACGCGGACGACACGCCGATCCGGGTGCTCGGTGGCGAGGGCAAGAGAGCCAAGACGGGACGTCTGTGGGTGTACGTGCGCGACGACCGCGCCAGCGCTGACGCTGCGCCGCCGGGGGTGTGGTTCCAGTTCTCGCCGAACCGCCGCGGCGAACACCCGACGCGGCACCTGAAGGACTTCAGCGGCATATTGCAGGCCGACGCGTTCGCCGGATTCCACCAACTGTATGAAGGCGGCCGCGTGCTGGAAGCGGCTTGCTGGAGCCACGCCAGACGCAAGATGTGGGACATCCACGAGCGCCAGCACCGCCTGCCCGGCACGCTGGCGCACGAGGCGCTGGTGCGAATGGGCCGGCTGTTTGCCATTGAAGCCGACATCCGCGGCCAGCCTCCGGACGAGCGGTGTCGGCAGCGGCAACTGCGAACGCGGCCGCTGCTGCAGGGCCTGCGGCAGTGGCTCGAACTCACGCTCGCTCAGGTATCGGCCAAGTCGCCGATGGCCGGTGCTATCGGCTACGCGATCGGCAACTGGCGTGCGCTCACCCGGTTCGTGGATGACGGGCGCATCGAGGCGCATAACAATGCCGCCGAGCGCGCCCTACGCGCCGTCGCGATCGGCCGCAAGAATTACCTGCACCTGGGATCGGATGGCGGCGGCGCCAGCGCCGCCGTGATCTACACGCTCATTGGCAGCGCCAAGCTCAATGGCGTGGAGCCGCTTCGCTACCTGCGCTACGTCCTCGAACGCATTGCCGACCACCCGATCAACCGGGTCGAAGAGCTCGTTCCCTGGGCGGTGGCAGCAGCGTGGGGCACGGCGAGCGAACAGCGCCTGGCCGCTTGATCGACCCGGGCAAAATCGTGCCCATGCGTCTGAACCTGAAGATCGAAGACTTGCCCATGGCGACCAGCGCTGAGCTGTATCAGCTCAGCTGGATCATCGAGCAGCTGCTGGCCGACCCTAGGCGCATCGTGCAGGCGCGCAGCCAGATGCACCTGGGCCAGCAGGTGCAGTACTTCAACTGGCCGGACGGCAAGCTGCGCCCGGGGCAGGTGGTCTCGATGAAGGACAGCCGCGTGACGGTGCTTGACACGCAAACCAAACGCCACGTCAGCCTGTCGTTCGCCGGGATCGTTCTCGAGCCAGCCTCCGGGTCGCCAGCGACAAAGGACGAGACACTCGTGCCGCCACCCGAGATCGGCCGCCGCGAGGACTTCCGCGTCGGCCAGCGCGTGAGCTTCACCGACGCCGACCTGCAACACCGCGTCGGCGTGATCGTTCGCATCAACCAGCAGACCGCCACCGTGTCGTGCGATGGTCGCAACTGGCGCGTGTCCTTCCCGCTACTGCGTCACGTGATCGACACCTGACGCTCACCGCGTGTCAACGACGGCCTCGGCCGGACTATTACG
>Ga0255338_1004319_pt1 | contig 14942 bp, 13 predicted proteins | sample MeOH1_35cm_T4_19_FD_203715 | JGI IMG/M metagenome (GOLD analysis project Ga0255338, IMG submission 203715) | Sandy soil microbial communities from University of British Columbia, Vancouver, Canada - MeOH1_35cm_T4_195 | ecosystem: Engineered > Artificial ecosystem > Sand microcosm > Unclassified ...
TCGGCGGCGATACGGGTTCCCTTGACTTGAGCATCCATTTAAAAAATCTCCTTGAGAATCAACAGGTTGAGGTGTCTCATCCAGTGGTCGTATTCACAGGCTGGATGCTTGACCAGTACTTTAACGCCCGATGTCGAATGAAGTAAACGAGTTTTTTCGTCAGTTTGCCTTACGATATCGCCATGACCGAAATCGCTGCGGCAGCCGACGACAGCTGGCGACTGACCCACCTGGGACGGCTGCTGGGACACGCCGCCCGCCGCTTCGACGAGCGCGTGCTCAGCCTGATGGCGCACAACATCGACGTGCCGCTCGCCCTGTCCAACCTCGCCGCGCGCGAGCAGGTGAGCGCCGCCCACGTGCACGTGACGCGGCACCTGGCATTGCAGGGCTCGCGCCTCACCGAGCTCGCGCGCCGCGCAGGCATGAGCAAGCAGGCGATGGGCGACCTGGTGGACCAGTGCGAGGCCTGGGGCCTGGTGACGCGAGAGGCCGATCCTCTGGATGCCCGAGCGCGCCGGGTGCGCTTCACGCCCACCGGCCTGGCCTGGCTGCAGGCGTTCAGGGAAGCGGTGGCCCAGGCGGAGGCGGAGTTTCGCAGTGAGGTCGGCCATCCGGTGGCAACGGTGGTCATGATCGGCCTGGAGGCTTATGCTGGACCTTCTGCCTGAGCGCCCGGCGCCGGCGTCCGTCAGTGCGCAGTAGGCCCCGGAACCTAGAATTTCAGCCAGAGCGCCACCTTTCGCAGGTGGATGGCGCCGACCAGGAGACAGTGATGCGAATTCTGATTGCCGAAGACGACCAGGTGCTGGCGGACGGCCTGTTGCGGACCTTGCGCGCCTCCGGCGCCGCCGTGGACCATGTCGCCAGCGGCAGCGAGGCCGACGCTGCGCTCATGACCAACAACGAGTTCGATCTCCTGATCCTCGACCTGGGCCTGCCCAAGATGCACGGGCTCGAAGTGCTGCGCAAGCTGCGGGGCCGGGGCTCGTCGTTGCCGGTGTTGATCCTCACCGCCGCCGACGGCGTCGAGGAACGGGTGAAAGGCCTGGACTATGGCGCCGACGACTACATGGCCAAGCCCTTCAGCCTGCAGGAGCTGGAGGCGCGCGTGCGCGCCCTCACGCGGCGCGGCATGGGCGGCACCAGCAGCACCATCAAGCACGGGCCGCTCGTCTACGACCAGGCGGGCCGCGTGGCCACCATCGACGGCAAGATGATCGAGCTGTCCGCCCGCGAGCTGGGCCTGCTGGAAGTGCTGCTGCAGCGCGCCGGCCGGCTGGTGAGCAAGGACCAGCTGGTCGAGCGCCTGTGCGAATGGGGCGAGGAGGTCAGCAACAACGCGATCGAGGTGTACATCCACCGCCTGCGCAAGAAGATCGAGAAAGGACCGATCCGGATCGCCACCGTGCGCGGGCTGGGCTACTGCCTCGAGAAGATCCCGGGATGACGGATCACCTCGCGGCGGGGCTGTTCGTCATTTGACATGAAACTGTTCCAGCGTGAGCAGCGCTCGCTGTTCGGCGAGATTCTGGACTGGATGCTCACGCCGCTGCTGCTGCTGTGGCCGGTCAGCCTGGCGCTGACCTGGCTGGTGGCGCAGAACATCGCCGGCAAGCCGTTCGACCGCGCGCTCGAATTCAACGTGCAGGCACTGGCGCAGCTGGTCACGGTGCAGAACCAGCGCGCGGTGTTCAACCTGCCGCAGCCGGCGCGAGAGATCCTGCGCGCCGACGATTCCGACCAGGTGTACTACCAGGTGCTGGGACCGCAAAACGAGTTTCTCTCCGGCGAGCGCGACTTCCCCCATCCCCCGGAGGACGAGACACCGCTGATCGGCGAAGTGCGGCTGCGCGACGACGAGATGCGCGGTCTGGACGTGCGCGTCGCCTACACCTGGGTGCGGCTGGACCTGCCGGGCGCGCAGCCCTCGCTGGTGCAGGTGGCCGAGACGCGCGAGAAGCGCTCGGTGCTGGCCACCGAGATCATCAAGGGCGTGATGCTGCCGCAGTTCGTCATCCTGCCCATGGCCGTGCTGCTGGTGTGGCTCGCGCTGGTGCGCGGCATCAAGCCGCTGTCGCAGCTGGAGGAGCGCATCCGCGCGCGCAAGCCCGACGACCTGAGCCCCCTGGACGACACCACGGTGCCGCTCGAAGTGGCGCCGCTGGTGTCATCGGTGAACGACCTGCTGACGCGCCTGAAGGATTCGATCGCGACGCAAAAGCGCTTCCTTGCCGACGCCGCGCACCAGCTCAAGACGCCGCTCGCGGGGCTGCGCATGCAGGCCGACCTGGCGCAGCGCGAGGCCTTCAACGCCGAGGAACTCAAGCAGTCTCTCAAGCAGATCGGCCGCTCGAGCATCCGCGCGACCCATACCGTCAACCAGCTGCTGGCGCTGGCGCGCGCCGAGAGCAGCGGACAGACCTTCGCGCGCCAGCCCTGCGACCTCGCGAAGCTGACGATGGAAGTGGTGCAGGACTCCGTACCGCGCACGATGGACCGGCACGTGGACCTGGGCTACGACGGGGCCAGTCCCGGCGCGCCGGGCGTCACGCTGCAGGGCAACCCCACGCTGCTCAAGGAAATGATCCGCAACCTGCTGGACAACGCGATCGGCTACACACCCTCCAGCGCCGAGCATCCGGGCGTGATCACGGCGCGCGTGCTGGCGGACCCGTTCGGCCATGTGCTGGTGCTGCAGGTCGAGGATTCCGGCCCCGGCATTCCGGAGGCCGAGCGCGAACTGGTGCTGCAGCCGTTCTACCGCGCGCTGGGCACCAACGTGGACGGCTCCGGCCTGGGCTTGCCGATCGTGCTGGAGATCGCACGCCAGCACCACGCCGAGCTCAAGCTGGAGGATGCGCACCCTGGCCAGATGCCGCCCGGCACGCGGGTGAACGTGCGCTTCGTGCTGGACGAGGGCGAGGAACACGCCCCCGAGGGCGCCGCGGCTCAAGCCGGCTTGTAGACGTTCAACTGCAGGCGCTCGCGCTCGATCGCGCGCGCCACCGCCGGCAGCTGGGCCACGCGCTGCACCAGCGCCCACAGCGCCGGAAAGCCCTGCGGGTCATGGCCCGCGAAGCCGCCCCAGCGCAGCAAGGTCAGCGCATACGCGTCGAGCGGACCGAACTGCGCCCCGCCGAGGTAGGGCCGGCCCTCGCCGGCGGCCTTCGCGGCCATCGCCTCGATCTCGCCCAGCATCGGCCCGTAGGCCTTCGCGGCGAACGCCTTGATCTCGGCCTGGGCTTGCTTGTCGTCGGTGAATTTGTAGGGCATGAACACGTGCGTGAACGTCGGGTGCACCGTGTTGTTCATCCAGCACAGCGTCTCCAGCGCCCGGGTACGCGCCAGCGGCTCGCGCGGCAGGAAATGGCATTGCGGGAAGCGCGCATCGAGGTGGCAGACGATGGCGACGATCTGGGTGATCGTCTCGCCCCTGTCCACCAGCACCGGCACCTGCGCGTTCGGGTTGAGGGCCTTGTACTCGGGCGTGAGGTTCTCGCCCTTGTGCAGTTTGACCATTGCCGGCTCGAACGGCTCGCCGGCGGTCTCCAGCAGGGTGTGGGGGACGAAGGAGCATGCGCCGGGCGCGAAGTACAGCTTGAGAGTCATCGATCGGTTCCTTGTCGAGTTTCAGCGGCAGGGGCGCAGGCTCTTGCCGCCCAGCCCCGCCTTCAGTTCATCCGCGCGCGGACGCAGGGCGTCGTCCACGGCCGGCAGCTTGAGCACCTGCCCGCGCATTTCCGCCCGCTCTTGCACCACCTTGGCGGTGCGCACGCCGCGCTGCGTCAGCGATTCGAGCTGGCGGGCCGCTTCGGCCTCGCTGGCGAAGCCGCCCAGCGACAGGCCGGGCTCCAGGGCCGGGTCCGCCAGGGGCTCGAACGACACGCCCATCTGCCGCAGCTCGGCCTTCTTGCGGCTGGCGTTGTCGGCGGTGAGGTACTTGCCCATGTAGACGATCCAGCGCGCCGGCTCGACCACCGGCTCCAGCGTCCAGGAGCCGGCGGGCCACGGCTCCAGGGCCTGCTTGAGACTGGCCAGCTGGCTGTCGTCGAGCGGCCCGGCTTGCAGGCACTCGGGCGACCGTGGCCCGGCACCCGTCACCTCCATGCGGCGGGCTTCGTCCGGGGACAGGATGTGCAGCGCCTGGGGCTTGATCTGCTGCTCCATCCGCTGCGGTTCGGACTGCTGCGCGGGCGCGATTCCCCAGGGCGCGAGCAGGTTCTGCGACCACGCAAAATAGGCGGCGTTGGCCAGCAGCAGCATTAGGACGACCAGGCGCAGCATAATCAAGCGACGGGGCGGACGCTCACTTCGGAGCTGGTGACGGTGGTCATGCCGGCGGCCGTATGCACCAGCAGCGCGCCGCGCTCGGTCGTGCCATGGGCCGTGCCGGCGCTGCCGTCGGACAGCACAACGGCTCGGTCACGCAGTGCATCCCGCGCGTTGAAGCGAGCCTGGAACGGGGCAAAGCCGAAGGTCTCGAACGCCTGCACGGCCTGCACCAGGGGCGCGGCGACGCGGCCCAACGCCTCACCGGCGGCGATCCCCGGCAGCAGTTCCTGCAACCAGGCCGGCGGCGTCGACAGGCCCGCCGCGTCCCGGCGCGCGATGTTGATGCCCACGCCCACGACCGCGTAGCGCCTGGCCTGGGGCCCTTCGCCGAAGCTGGCCGTCTCGATCAGGATCCCGGCGAGTTTGCGGTCATCCAGCCACAGGTCGTTGGGCCACTTGAGCCGAACGCGCGGATCGAGGCTCTCAACCAGGCTCACGCCCACGGCCAGCGACAGTCCGGACCAATCGTTCGGCGCCAGCGGCAGGCCGAGGGAGAACGTCAAGGAATCGCCGGCCTGGCTGGCCCAGCCCCGCCCCAGGCGGCCGCGGCCGGCGGTTTGCTGCTCGGCCACCAGCAGCACGGGCTCCAGCAGGCCGGCGCGGGCCCGGCGCATGAGCTCGGTGTTGGTCGAATCGACCTGCGGCAACACCTCGACCGTGAAGCCGGGCAAGCGAGGCGATACCGCCTCGGAAATGGCCCCCACGCTTGCGGCCCAAGCCGCTGCGCTGCCCCCCGAGGGGGCCTTCGCAGCTGGGGGCGGCCCGGCGGTGCTCAAGGCTTCACCGGCGCTGTCTGCGCTTGGGCGCCAGCAGCGTGCCGCGGCAACTGGCGGCGCCACACCAGCAGGGGTACTCGGCCTTGAGCTTGGGCGTGTAGCGCTCGTCGATGATCAGGCCGTAGTCGTAATTGAGCTCTTCCCCGGCCTCGATGTTGCGCAGGGCCTTGATGAACACGCGACCCTCCTCCTCGTCGGCCTCGCAATTCGGGTCGCAGGAGTGGTTGATCCAGCGCGAGGAGTTGCCGCCCACCTTGGCGTCGATCACGCGCTTTTCGTCGACGTGGAAGTAGAACGTATGGTTCGGGTCTTTCGGGTCGTGCGGGTGGCGGCGCTGCGCTTCCTTCCAGGTGATGATCTGGCCGACATATTCAATGATGGTTTCGCCCTCCGCGATGTCCTGCAGGGCAAAGACGCCCTTGCCGTGCACGCCCGAGCGGCGCACCTGGATCCGGCGGCTGGCGAAGGCGCTGGCGCCCCGCCTCGCCTCGGGGGCGGACGCTGCCTGCGCCGCCGCCTCGGTAACCCTGCCATTGACTGCTTTTTCTGCCATCACTAAAACTCTGTTAATTTGAACATGCACGTACGCGCGGGCGCGTGCGCGTACGCGCGCGGGAAGCGCCGATTGTAAGGAGGCTGGAGGTCATCGTGACCGAAAGCCCGGGGAACACAAAGATTGATGAGCGAGCATGACTAAGACTTTGGTAATTGCCGAGAAGCCGTCGGTGGCACAGGACATCGTGCGGGCGCTCACGCCCGTGGCCGGCAAGTTCGAGAAGCACGACGAGCATTTCGAGAGCGAGAAGTACGTCGTGACCAGCGCCGTCGGCCACCTGGTCGAGATCCAGGCGCCGGAAGAATTCGACGTCAAGCGCGGCAAGTGGAGCTTCGCGCACCTGCCCGTGATCCCGCCGCATTTCGACCTGAAGCCGGTGGACAAGACCAAGTCGCGGCTGAACGCCGTGGTCAGGCTCGCCAAGCGCAAGGACGTCACCGACCTCGTCAACGCCTGCGACGCCGGGCGCGAGGGCGAGCTCATCTTCCGGCTGATCGAGCAGTTTGCCGGCGGCGGCAAGCCACTGGGCAAGCCAGTGCGGCGGCTGTGGCTGCAGTCGATGACGCCGCAGGCCATCCGGGACGGGTTCGATTCATTGCGCAGCGACAAGCAGATGGCCGGCCTGGCCGACGCGGCGCGCTCGCGTTCGGAGGCCGACTGGCTGGTGGGCATCAACGGCACCCGCGCGATGACCGCCTTCAACTCGCGCGACGGCGGCTTCTTCCTCACCACCGTGGGCCGGGTGCAGACGCCGACGCTCGCCGTCGTCGTCGAACGCGAAGAGCAGATCCGCAAGTTCGTGAGCCGCGACTACTGGGAAATCCACGCCAGTTTCCTTGCGGAAGCGGGCGAGTACAGCGCCAAGTGGTTCGACCCGAAGTGGCGCAAGCACCCCGACGACGCCGAGATCAAGGCCGACCGCGTCTGGTCGCAGAAGGAAGCGCAGGCGATCGCCGACGCCGTGCGCGGCAAGGCCGCCACGGTGACCGAGGAATCCAAGCCGACCACGCAGGCCTCGCCCGCGCTGTTCGACCTCACGTCGTTGCAGCGCGAGGCCAACGGCCGCTTCGGCTACTCGGCCAAGACGACGCTGGCGCTGGCGCAGAGCCTGTACGAGCGCCACAAGGCCCTGACCTATCCGCGTACCGACTCGCGCCACCTGCCGGAAGATTACGTGGCCGTGGTCCACAACACGATGGGCATGCTGGCCACCAGCGGCATGCGGCACCTCGCGCCATTCGCGCAACAGGCCGTGGACGGGGGCTACGTCAAGCCGATCAAGCGAATCTTCGACAACGCCAAGGTCAGCGACCACTTCGCCATCATCCCGACGCTGCAGGCGCCCAGCGGCCTGTCCGAGGCCGAGCAGAAGCTGTACGACCTGGTCGTCAGGCGCTTCCTGTCGGTGTTCTTCCCGAGCGCCGAGTTCATGGTCACGACTCGCATCTCGCAGGCCATGGGCCACAGCTTCAAGACCGAGGGCAAGGTGCTGGTCAAGCCGGGCTGGCTCGCCATCTGGGGCAAGGAGGCCGCCGCCGAAGTGGCCGACGCCAAGGAAGGCGACAAGGGCCAGAGCCTGGTGCCCGTGAAGGACGGCGAGATGGTGCGCGCCGAGACCGTCGAGGCCAAGGGCCTGAAGACGCGACCGCCGGCCCGCTACTCGGAAGCCACGCTGCTCGGGGCGATGGAAGGCGCGGGCAAGCTGGTGGAGGACGACGAGCTGCGCGAGGCCATGCAGGAGAAGGGCCTGGGCACGCCGGCCACGCGCGCGTCCATCATCGAAGGCCTGATCAACGAAAAGTACATGTTCCGCGAAGGGCGCGAGCTGATCCCCACGGCCAAGGCGTTCCAGCTGATGACGCTGCTGCGCGGCCTGGGTGTGGAGGAACTCTCCAAGCCCGAGCTCACCGGCGAGTGGGAATACAAGCTGGCGCAGATGGAGCACGGCAAGCTCTCCCGCGACGCGTTCATGCGCGAGATCGGCGAGATGACCAAGCACATCGTCAAGAAGGCCAAGGAATACGACCGCGACACCGTGCCCGGCGACTACGCGACGCTCGCGACCCCATGCCCGAACTGCGGCGGCGTGGTGAAGGAAAACTACCGCCGCTTCACCTGCACGGGCAAGAGCGGCACCGGCGAGGACGCCTGCGGCTTCTCGTTCGGCAAGACGCCGGCCGGGCGCACCTTCGACGCGGCGGAGGTCGAGCAGCTGCTGCGCGACAAGAAGATCGGCCCGCTGGAAGGCTTCCGCTCGAAGGCCGGCTGGCCCTTCACGTCCGAGATCGTCCTGAAGTACAACGACGAGGAAAAGAACTGGAAGCTGGAGTTCGATTTCGGCGACGACAAGAACGGCGCGGAGACCGGCGAGATCGTCGACTTCGGCGCGCAGGAGCCGCTGGGCAAGTGCCCGAAGTGCGGCGGCCGCGTCTTCGAACACGGCAAGAACTACGTGTGCGAGAAGTCGGTGCCCACGACGGAACAACCCACGCCCACCTGCGACTTCAAGACCGGCCAGGTGATCCTGCAGCAGCCGGTGGCGCGCGAGCAGATGGCCAAGCTGCTGGAAACCGGCAAGACCGACCTGCTGGACAAATTCGTCTCCATGCGCACGCGCAGGGCCTTCAAGGCCTTCCTCGCCTGGAACAAGGACGAGGGCAAGGTGACTTTCGAGTTCGCGCCCTCCAAGTTCCCGCCGCGCAAGCCCGCCGCGGGCAAAACGCCGGCGGCGAAGGAACCGGCGGCGAAGTACGGCGCCAAGACGGCGGCGAAGAAGGCGCCGGCCGCCAAGAAGGCCGCACCGGCGAAGAAGGCCGCCGCACCCAAGTCCCCGCGCAAGCCCGGCGCCGGCCTCAAGCCGAGCACGGAACTCGCCGCGGTGATCGGCGCCGAACCGGTCGCCCGCACCGAGGTCATCAAGAAGCTCTGGGACTACATCAAGGCCAACGGCCTGCAGGACGCCACCAACCGGCGCGCGATCAACGCCGACGCCAAGCTGCTGCCGGTGTTCGGCAAGCCGCAGGTGACGATGTTCGAACTGGCGGGGGTGGTGGGCCGGCACCTCAGTTGATTGCCGCTTGTCGTCTCGAGGGCGGCCCGGCGCGACGGCCTAGAAGGCCATGCGCTCCGCCGGCCACTGCGGCGCCGGCTGGCTGTAGCGCGGCACCCCCTCGGCGCGAAACGAACGCACGGTCTTGAGCATGTTGGCCAGCAGTGGCGAGCGCTCGGACTTGAGATAGAAACAGTACAGGTCCATGACCGAGCGGTCTGCCGCCTCGAGCTCGACATAGGTGATGCCGGGTAACCGGACGTTGGCCAGCGAGGCCGGCACCAGCGTGATCTCGTCGCCGACCGCGGCGAGCAAGGTCGCCATGATCACGTCGCTGGCGGCCGGCGCGAAGCGCGGCTCGAAGCCATGGCGACGGCAGATTTCGACCACGGTGGCCGCCGCCGAAGGGGACGATCCCAACCTCAGCGTCTGGCCGCGCAGGGCCTCCACGCCGATCACTTGCTCCCGCGCCAGCGGGTGATGGTTTCCGACCGCCACCAGCAGCCGTTCACTGGCGACGAGTTCCACCTCGACATCCGGCTCGTTGGGCAGCAGGCGCTCGAAGACCAGCAACACCCGGCCTTCGCGCAGCGCGGCGACCTGTGCCGGGGTCTGCGCGTAGTGCAGCGCGATATCGACATCCGGGTTTTCTTCCCTGAACCTGGCCAGCACCAGCGGAATGACGCCGAAGGTCGCGGAGCCGTAGATGCCGACGCTGATGCGCCCGACCTTCCCCTTGCCCGCGCTTTGCGCCCGATCGGCCGCCCCATCGACCAGGCTGAAAATATTGCGCGCATCGTGCAGCAGCGTTTCACCCGCTTGGGTGAGCTGCATGCCCCGCGGCGTGCGGACGAACAGTTCCACGCCGAGCTCGCTTTCCAGCGACTTGATGTGCCGGGTCAGGGGCGGCTGCGACAGGCACAAGCGCTCGGCGGCCCGGCCGATGTGGCGCTCCTCGGCGACCGCGACGAAGTAGGTGAGTTGTCGGAAATCCATCGAACCAGTCTGAAAGGCATTACCGAAAAGGTATCGAGTTCGGCGAAATAGGAAATGGACAGCGCAGCGGCAGAGCGAAACACTGCGGGCACCGTCGGGTTATAGCTGCTTTGCAGCCCACGGATATAGCGCGTTTGCACTGACTATTTGGAGACAACCCGTGAAAACTTTCAAGGCCCGTCCGAGCCGGATCATGCTCTGTTTGGCCGCCCTGGCGGGCGGCTCCATCCTTCTGGCGTCCTGCGGCGGAGGCTCCGGCGCCGCGGTGGACCAGCCTTCGATCCAGGCGCGCCAAAAGAGCGTGCTGGACCTGGGCGGTCTCAAATTCAAGGATTCGAACCGGGACGGCCAGCTGACTCCCTATGAGGATTGGCGCCTGACCGCGGAGCAGCGCGCGGCCGACCTGGTCGGCCGCATGACGCTGGACGAGAAGGCCGGCATGATGCTGATCGACACGCTGAACGCCGACGCCGGCGGTGGCGTTCCGCCGCTGGCCGGCGACTTCATCGACAAGCAGCTGATGAGCCGCTTCATCCTGCGCAACCTGGTCACACCCACGCCCGCCGCCAATACGAACCAGGTCACCCCGCTGCAGGTGGCCACCTTCACCAACGCCGTGCAGGAGATGCGCGAGGGCACGCGCCTGGGCATCCCGGCGGTCTTCAAGTCGAATGCGCGCAACCACATCGACCCCGATGCGCGCCAGGGCATCAACGAGGCGGCCGGCGCCTTCACCGCCTTCCCCAAGGAAGCCGGCATCGCGGCGGCGGCGCTGGGCGCGGGCGACCAGTCGCCGGTCAGGCGCTTCGCCGAGGTCATGGGCGCCGAATGGAAGTCGATCGGCCTGCGCGGCATGTACGGCTACATGGCCGACCTGAGCACCGACCCGCGCTGGTACCGGGTGCATGAAACCTTCACCGAGGACGCCGACCTCGGCGCCGGCATTCTGCGCACCCTGGTGCAGACGCTGCAGGGCAGCAAGCTCGCCGAGGGCACTTCGGTCAACCGCGACAGCGCGGTGGCCCTGACCATCAAGCATTTCCCCGGCGGCGGGCCGCAGGAGATGGGGCTGGATCCGCACTACGCCCACGGCAAGAACCAGGTCTACCCGGGCGGCAACTTCGGCTATCACCTCAAGCCCTTCATGGCGGCGCTGGACGCCGGCGTTTCCGCCGTGATGCCCTACTACGGCGTTCCGATCAACGTGACCTACGAGGGTGTCACCTACGACCAGCTCGGTTTCGCCTTCAGCAAGCAGGTCGTCACCGACCTGCTGCGCGGCAAACTCGGCTTCAAGGGCTACGTCAACTCGGACACCGGCGTCATCAACGACCGCGCCTGGGGCCTGGAGAACAAGACGGTGCCGCAGCGCGTGGCCGCCGCCATCAACGGCGGCACCGAGGTGCTGTCCGGCTTCCGGGACAAGCAGACCATCATCGACCTGGTCAACGGCGGCCTGGTCAGCCAGGCGCGCCTGGACGAGGCCGCCAAGCGCCTGTTGAAAGAGCAGTTCCAGCTCGGCCTGTTCGAGAATCCCTATGTCGACGCGACGAAGGCCGCGGGCGTCATCGGCCAGGCCAGCCACCGCGAGGTGGCGCTGGACGTGCAGCGCAAGTCGGTGGTCCTGCTGCAGAACCAGGACGCCGGCGGCGGCGGCAAGGTGCTGCCGCTGAAGGCCGCCGCCAGGGTTTACATCATGGGCGACTTCACCAAGGCCAACGTCGAGAAGTACGGCTACAGCGTGACCGACGGCAACGTGCCGGTCAACGGCGCGCGCCCCAGCGCGGCCGGGCACGACGTGGCCCTGATCTCGGTCACCGCGCTGACCCGCCGCAGCGTGACCGGCGCTTACCGCAGCGACGATCCGGCCACCGGGATGAACCCGAACTTCCTCAACCCCGCGACCGGCAGGCCCTGGGGCGCGCAGGACCGCTGCGTCGACACGGCCGCCTACGCCGATACCAACAAGAGCTGCCTGGACAACGGCCTGGTCTTCGGCGGGTCCTTGCCGTGGGAGGCCAACAACCTGTCGTTCACCGCCATGGCCGCGTCGCAATCGTGGGAGATCAAGCCGACGCTGGCCGAAATCAGGGCCATCATGGCGGAAGCCGGGGCAAAGAAGACCGTGCTGCACATCTACTTTCGCCAGCCGTTCGTGCTGGATCAGGAAAGCGGCCTGCGCGACGCGGGTGCGATCGTGGCCGGCTTCGGCGTCAGCGACACGGCGCTGCTCGATGTGCTGAGCGGCAAGAACCGGCCGCAGGGCAAGATGCCATTCGCGCTGGCCAACAACCTGCAGGCGGTCAAAGACAATCAGCCCGACCTGCCGGGCTATCCCGCCGCCGACACCTTGTTCAACTACGGCTTCGGCCTGACCTATTGAACCCGGCCTCCCCGGCGCCGCCGCGGCGCTCCCCACCCTCAGGGCCGGCACAAGGGCCGGCGCCAGACACAGAGTTCCATGACCACTGAAGTGAAGCACCAAGGCCGACTGGGCCGCCTCCTGCTGACCGGCGCCGCCGGCGCCCTGGGCCAGGTATTGCGTGAGCGGCTGAAGCCTTACGCCGCAGTGATGCGCCTGTCGGACATCGCGGCCATGGCGCCGGCGCGCGAGGCCGAAGAGGTGGTGCGCTGCGACCTGGCCGACAAAGCGGCGGTGGACCGGCTGGTCCAGGACTGCGACGCGATCGTGCACCTGGGCGGCATTTCCGTGGAACGCCCCTTCGAGGAAATCCTGGAGGCCAACATCGCCGGGGTCTTCCACGTCTACGAAGGTGCTCGCCGGCACGGCGTGCGGCGGGTGGTGTTCGCCAGCTCCAATCACGTGGTCGGCTTTCACCGCCAGGACGTGCGCCTCGACGCCGATGCGCCGCGCCGGCCCGACGGCTACTATGGCTTGTCCAAGTCCTTCGGCGAAGACCTGTCGCGTTTGTACTATGACCGCTACGGCATCGAGACGGCATGCCTGCGCATCGGCTCGTCCTATCCCGAACCCAAGGACCGGCGCATGCTGGCCACCTGGCTCAGCTACGGTGACCTGACCGAACTGGTGCGCTGCAGCCTGTTCGCGCCCGGGCTGGGGCACACCGTCGTCTATGGCGTGTCGGCCAACCCGCAGACCTGGTGGGACAACGCGAAGGCCGCCCACCTGGGCTACCAGCCCCGTGACAGCTCGCAGGCGCTGCAGGCCGCGCCGACGACGCTGGCGGCACCCGATCCCGGCGACCCCGCGGCGCAGTACCAGGGCGGTGAATTCGTCAAGAACGGCCCCTATGAAACCCTCGACTGATTCGATGAAGGCGGAACTGGTCGTCGAGGCGCGCAATGCCGTCGGTGAAAGCCCCGTGTGGCATCCCGGCGAGCAGGCCTTGTACTGGGTGGACATCCCGGCGCGGCAGCTGCATCGGTGGCGCGCGCAGGACGGCGCGACACAGTCCTGGCCCGCTCCCGAGATGATCGGATGTTTCGCGCCGCATGCGGCCGGGGGCTGGCTGTGCGCCGCAGAGAGCGGCATCTTTCACTTGCGCGTGTCGGGCGCCGGCCGCCTCGAGGGCGATCGCCTTGCCCGGGTCGATCATGCGCTGCCGGGCATGCGCTTCAACGATGGCCGGTGCGACCGCCAGGGGCGCTTTCGGGCGGGAACCCTGTTCATGGACATGGCCGCCGCCCGCGGCATCGGCGTTTTCTACGCCTTCGAGCAGGGGCGGCTGGCGCCGCTGGTCAGCGGCCTGCTGGTTCCCAACGGCCTGGCCTTCAGCCCCGACGGGAAGACGATGTACCTGAGCGACTCGCACCCGCGGTCGCAGCAGGTCTGGGCGTTCGACTACGACCTCGCGAGCGGGCGCCCGTCCGGGCGCCGCCTGTTCGTCGACATGAAGCCGCTGCCCGGCCGCCCTGACGGCGCCGCCGTGGACGAGGACGGCTGCTACTGGATCTGCGCCAACGACGCCGGTCTGGTGCACCGCTTCACGCCCGCCGGCGTGCTGGACCGTTCACTGGAAGTCCCGGTGAAGAAGCCCGCGATGTGCGCCTTCGGCGGCGCGCAGCTGGACACCCTGTTCGTGACCAGCATCCGCCCCGACGGCATCGACCTGTCCGACCAGCCCCTGGCGGGCGGCTTGTTCGCGCTGCGCCCGGGCGTGCGCGGCCTGCCCGAACCCGCTTTTTTGCACTGATCCACCAACCGAGAGGAAGACATGAAACTCAAGCACACCCTTGCCGCCCTGGCGGCCGCCCTGGCCTTCGGCGCCCAGGCCACCGAATTTCGTTCGGCCGACACCCACAACGCCGACGACTACCCCACCGTCGCGGCGGTGAAATACATGAGTGAGCAGCTCGAGAAGAAGAGCGGCGGCAAGCACAAGATCAAGGTCTTCAACAAGCAGGCCCTGGGCAGCGAAAAGGAAACCATCGACCAGACCAAGATCGGCGCGCTCGACTTCACGCGCGTGAACGTCAGCCCCATGAACGGCATCTGTCCGCTCACCCAGGTGCCGACCATGCCCTTCCTGTTCAACTCGGTCACCCACATGCGCAAGGTGCTGGACGGCCCGGTGGGCGACGAGATCCTCAAGAGCTGCGAATCGGCCGGCTTCGTCGGCCTGGCCTTCTACGACAGCGGCGCCCGCTCGATCTACGCCAAGAAGCCGATCAGGGCCGTCGCCGACGCCAAGGGCATGAAAATCCGCGTCCAGCAGAGCGACCTGTGGGTGGCCCTGATCAGCGCGATGGGCGCCAACGCCACGCCCATGCCCTACGGCGAGGTGCTGATGGGCCTGAAGACCGGCCTGATCGACGCCGCCGAGAACAACATCCCTTCGTTCGACACCGCCAAGCACCACGAGTCGGTGAAGTTCTACTCCAAGACCGAGCACTCGATGGCGCCCGAAATCCTGGTCATGTCCAAGGTGGTCTACGACAAGCTGCCCAAGGCCGAGCAGGACATGATCCGCGCCGCCGCCAAGGAATCGGTGCCGTTCCAGCGCCAGAAGTGGGATGAGGCGGAAGCCAAGTCGCTGGCAACGGTCAAGGCCGCCGGCGCCGAGATCGTCGAAGTGGACAAGAAGTCGTTCCAGGCCGTCATGGGTCCGGTGTATGAAAAGTTCATGGTCACGCCCGACATGAAGCGCCTGGTCAAGACGATCCAGGACACCAAGTAAGAACGATCCGCGCCATCAACCTGCCATGTCGCTGTACACGAGGCTTTGCGCCGCCCTCTCGAAACTCTGCC
>Ga0255338_1004320_pt1 | contig 14934 bp, 12 predicted proteins | sample MeOH1_35cm_T4_19_FD_203715 | JGI IMG/M metagenome (GOLD analysis project Ga0255338, IMG submission 203715) | Sandy soil microbial communities from University of British Columbia, Vancouver, Canada - MeOH1_35cm_T4_195 | ecosystem: Engineered > Artificial ecosystem > Sand microcosm > Unclassified ...
GCTCGCCGCCTTCAACTTCGTGCTCGACGACGTGCTCGAGGGCGGTGTCAACGCCAGCCTCGGCCTCGACGGTCACGGCAAGGCGCTGTCGTTCCTGCTGCTCGATATCGACGTCGATCTTGCCATCAAGGCGTCGCAGCCAAGCGACACCCAACAAAAGAACATCTCAGGGAGGGTATGATGAAAAAGGCGATTGTTGGTCTTCTCGCAGTTCTTGCGCTGACCGGTGCTGTGCAGGCGCAGGATGCCTATCCGGCGCAGAACATCCGCTTCGTGGTGCCGTTCACGCCCGGGAGCGGCACCGACACGATGGCGCGCCTGCTCGCCAACCGCATGTCGGTGACGCTCGGCCGCACGATTCTGGTCGAGAACATGGCAGGGGCCAACGGCATCCCGGCGTCGTTGAACGTCGCGCGCTCGGCGCCGGACGGCTACACGGTAATGGTCACGTCCAACAGCACACATGCCTCGAACCAGGCGCTGCTGAAGAAGGTGCCTTACGACGCGGTGGCCGACTTCGAGCCGATCACCAAGCTTGGTACGATCCCCTTAGCGCTGGTCGCGCATCCGTCGGTGCCCGCGAATAATGTGAACGAGCTCATCGCCTATGCCAAAGCCAATCCCGGCAAGCTGACCTTCGGGGCGGGATCGACATCTTCGCGCGTCGCCAGCGAACTGCTCAAGACGATGGCCGGAATCGATCTGCTCTATGTGCCGTACAAGAGCAATCCGCAGGTCGTGACGGATCTGATGGGCGGCCAGATTTCGTTGTTCTTCGGCGATGTCTCGACCTCGCTGCCGCCGGTGCGCGCCGGCAAGCTGAAAGGCTTCGCCGTCTCGAGCCTCAAGCGCTCGCCGCTCGCGCCCGATCTGCCCACGGTCGATGAGGCCGGGTTGAAGGGTTATGAGCTGATCGCTTGGTTCGCCGCTTATGCGCCGGCCAAGACGCCGCAGCCGATCATCGCCAAGCTCAACGCGGCTTTCCGCGAAGCGCTCAGCAACAAAGAGGTCGCCGACAAGCTGCTCGCGGCCGGCATCGAGGCCGAGGCCTCTACGCCGGCCGAACTCAAGGCCTTCCAAGCAGCCGAGACCAGCAAGTGGGAGAAGATCGTCGCCGACGCCAAGATCGAGAAGGAGTGACCGGCGCTTGCGCCAAAAAGAAATGCCCAGCGCGCCGCGCTGGGCATTCGTTCAGGCGAAGACAAAAGTGGCTTACCGCCACTCCACCTTCTTGATCTCATAGGCCTTGGCGCCGCCGGGCGCGTTCACCTCGACGGTGGCGCCCTTCGCCTTGCCGATCAGCGCGCGTGCGAGCGGCGAGGTGATCGAAATCTTGCCGGCCTTGGCGTTCGCTTCCGGCTCGCCGACGATCTGCCACACCTTCTTTTCTTCGGTGTCCTCGTCGATCAGGGTAACGGTCGCACCGAACTTGATGGTGTCGCCGGACAGCTTGGACACGTCGATGATGTCGGCGCGGGCGAGCTTGTCCTCGATCTCGGCGATGCGGCCTTCGTTGAGCGACTGCTGTTCCTTGGCGGCGTGATACTCCGCGTTCTCCGACAGGTCGCCGTGCGAACGCGCCTCGGTGATCTGCTGGATGATGCGCGGCCGCTCGACCTGCTGGCAATGCTTGAGCTCGGCTTCGAGCACGGCATAGCCTTCGGCGGTCATCGGAATCTTGTCCATCGTCTCATTCTCCTCTCGGCGGGCGCCAGATCAAACTTGAACGTGCAATCGCGCCGCCAAGCCTTTCACCCTGAAATCTCGCTCCGACCTTTCGTAATACGACTCCGGCCACGGGTTCCCGTACCGGAGTCTTAAGACGAGGGCCGCTTAAAAAGGCCGGGGCCCAGGCGATCTCGCGCCGGGACCCTGAAGCCTTCTCACTAACTCACGCCGCCACGTTCAGGTCCGCATCGGGCGGGAACTCACGTGCGGTTGTAACTTTGCAGCGCCCGCACCTCGAGGTCACCCCCGAGATAGGCTTTGATGCCTTGCGCCGCCGCGACGGCTCCCGAAAGAGTGGTGTAGTACGGGACTTTATGCAAGAGGGCGGCGTGGCGCAGGGACCGGCTGTCGGCCAGCGCGGTTGCCCCCTCCGTGGTATTGAAAACGAGCTGGACCCCGCCGTTCTTGATGGCGTCGACGATGTGCGGCCGGCCCTCCAGGACCTTGTTGATCTTGGTGGCCTGCACTCCCTGTTCGGCCAGGAAGCGCTGGGTGCCGGAGGTGGCGATCGTCTTGAAGCCCAAGGAGGCGAGCAGCTTGATCGCCGGCAGGATGCGGGCCTTGTCGTCGTCGCGGACCGAGACGAAGACGGTGCCGGACCGTGGCAAGATGGTGCCGCCGCCGATCTGGCTCTTGGCGAAGGCGACCTCGAACGAGCTGTCGAGGCCCATGACCTCGCCGGTCGATTTCATCTCGGGACCGAGCAAGGTGTCGACGCCGGGGAAACGGGCGAAGGGGAAGACGGCTTCCTTCACCGCGCGGTGTGCATACACGGTATGCTTGAGATTGAAGCTTGCAAGGCTCTCACCGGCCATAACGCGAGCGGCGATCTTGGCGATGGGCAGGCCGATCACCTTGGCGACGAAGGGCACCGTGCGTGAGGCGCGCGGATTGACCTCGAGCACGTAGATTTCACCGTTCTTGATCGCGTATTGCACGTTCATCAAGCCGCCGACATTGAGCGCCAGCGCCAGTTCGCGCGTCTGCCGCTCGAGCTCCGCGATCATCTCTTTCGACAGCGAATAAGGCGGCAGCGCGCAGGCCGAGTCGCCGGAGTGGATGCCGGCTTCCTCGATGTGCTCCATGATGCCGGCGATGAACGTGTCCTTGCCGTCGGCCAGGCAGTCGACGTCCACTTCGGTGGCGTCCGTCAGATACCGGTCGATGAGCAGCGGGCTCTTTTCCGACACCACCAGCTCCGACGGCTTGTCGAGCGTCGCGGCAAGGCGGTTGACATAGCGGTCGAGCTGCGCGCCGTCGCGCACGATCTCCATGCCGCGGCCACCCAGCACATTCGAGGGGCGGATCACGACGGGATAGCCGATCTTGTCGGCGATCTCGCGCACGGCCGCCGGCGATGTGGCGATGCCGTTCTGCGGCTGGCGCAGGCCGAGCTTGTCGAGCAGCTTCTTGAAGCGGTCGCGGTCTTCGGCGAGGTCGATGGCGTCCGGTGAGGTGCCGAGGATCGGCACGTTGGCCTTTTCCAGCGCGCTCGCGAGCTTGAGCGGCGTCTGGCCGCCGAACTGCACGATCACGCCGTGCAAAGTGCCCTTCGAGCGTTCGATGTCGATGATCTCGAGGACGTCTTCCGGCGTGAGCGGCTCGAAATAGAGCCGGTCGGACGTGTCGTAGTCGGTCGACACGGTCTCCGGATTGCAGTTGACCATGATGGTCTCGTAGCCCGCGTCCTTGAGCGCGAAGCAGGCGTGACAGCAGCAATAGTCGAACTCGATGCCCTGGCCGATGCGGTTCGGGCCACCACCGAGGATGACGACCTTCTTCTTGTCCGAGGGCAGCGCCTCGTTGGCGGGCATGCCCGCGAACGGCGTCTCGTAGGTCGAGTACATGTACGCGGTCGGCGACGCGAACTCGGCGGCGCAGGTATCGATGCGCTTGAACACCGGCCGCACGTCGAGCGCGCGGCGCTTGCTCGTCACCGTGTCGGCATCGCTACCGGTCAGCTTGGCGAGGCGCTTGTCGGAAAAGCCCATCGCCTTGAGACGGCGGAGCGGTCCGGCGGTGGTCGGCAGGCCCTTGGCCTTGATCTCGGCTTCGGTCTCGACGATGCCGCGGATTTCCGCGAGGAACCAGGGATCGATACGGCAGGCGTTATGGATGAGTTCGTCGCTCGCGCCGAGACGCATCGCCTGCGCGACTTTCAACAAGCGTTCCGGCGTCGGCGTGCCGAGCGCGGCACGGATGGTGTTCTTGTTGTCGGGGTCGTCCATGCCCTTGGCCGGATCGAAACCCTCGATCTCGATCTCGTCGAGACCGGTGAGCCCGGTCTCGAGCGAGCGCAGCGCCTTCTGCAGCGACTCCTGGAAATTGCGGCCGATCGCCATGGCCTCGCCCACCGACTTCATCGAGGTGGTGAGCACCGGCGACGCGCCCGGGAACTTCTCGAAGGCGAAACGCGGAATCTTGGTGACGATGTAATCGATCGTCGGTTCGAACGAGGCCGGCGTCGCGCCGCCGGTGATGTCGTTGGCGATCTCGTCGAGCGTGTAGCCGACCGCGAGCTTGGCCGCGACCTTGGCGATCGGAAAGCCCGTGGCCTTCGACGCCAGTGCCGAGGAACGCGACACGCGCGGATTCATCTCGATGACGATCATGCGGCCGTCGGCCGGGTTGATCGCGAACTGCACGTTCGAGCCGCCGGTCTCGACGCCGATCTCGCGCAGCACTGCGATCGAGGCGTCGCGCAGGATCTGGTATTCCTTGTCGGTGAGCGTCAGCGCCGGCGCGATGGTGATGGAGTCGCCGGTGTGCACGCCCATCGGATCGATGTTCTCGATCGAGCAGATGATGATGCAGTTGTCGTTCTTGTCGCGCACCACCTCCATCTCGAACTCTTTCCAGCCGAGTACCGATTCTTCGATCAGCACTTCGCTGGTGGGGGAGGCGTCGATGCCGCGCTCGACGATCTCGATGAACTCCGCGCGGTTATAGGCGATGCCGCCGCCGGTCCCGCCAAGCGTGAAGGACGGACGGATGATGGCCGGCAGGCCGATGTCTTCCAGCGCGGTGAGCGCCTGCGACAGTGTCTTGATGTGATGCGAGCGCGGCGTCGGCAGGCCGATCTTGGTCATGGCCTCGCGGAACAATTCGCGGTCCTCGGCCTTGTCGATCGCCTCGGCGGTGGCGCCGATCATCTTCACGCCGAACTTGTCGAGCGTGCCCATCTTCTTGAGCGACAGCGCGCAGTTCAGCGCCGTCTGGCCGCCCATGGTCGGCAGCAGCGCGTCTGGGCGCTCCTTCTCGATGATCTTGGCGACGATCTCCGGCGTGATCGGCTCGATATAGGTGGCGTCGGCGAGATCGGGATCGGTCATGATCGTCGCCGGGTTCGAGTTCACCAGGATGATGCGGTAGCCCTCTTCTTTGAGGGCCTTGCACGCCTGGGTACCCGAGTAGTCGAACTCGCAGGCCTGGCCGATGACGATCGGACCGGCGCCGATGATCATGATCGATTTGATGTCGGTACGTTTGGGCATTGGCTGACGCGACTTGTCCTTTGCCGTTTGTCATTCCGGGCGCCGCGCAGCCGCGGACCTGGAATCCAGAGACACATGTTGAGCTTGCGTCTGGATTCCGGGTCCGGCCTTCGACCGTCCCGGAATGACCGGAAACCACGGGGCACACAAAAAAAGGGCGCGCTTTTCGCGCGTCCTTTGCCCCAGGCGGGAGGTAGCCCCGCGCGAGGGGCTGCTTAGACCAGAATCGCCGGATAGGGAAGGGCGGAAGGCGCCTAAGTCCCCATTCGGCCACAGCTCCCTCGAACCCCGGGACGGCCGGCGCGGTTATGGAGCTATGGCACTGCTCGACCGCACCGCGCGCGGCATTCGGCGCACGAATTTGTCGGCTTTGTTGGCTGGGGCGGCTCTGGTCGGCGCTTATGCCCTGGTCCGCTCGGGGAGCCGGCCGGCGCCGGCGCCCGAGCCGGAGCACGCCGCCGCCCCGCGTCGCGGCTGGCCGTTCTGGCGCGGGATCATTTACCGGACATACGCTGCCTTCAACGACGACCGCCTGCTCGCGCTAGCCGCCGGCGTCGTCTTCTACGCGCTGCTGGCGCTGTTCCCAGCGATCACCGCCCTGGTATCGAGTTACGCGCTGTTCGCTGCGCCCTCAACCATCAGCGGCCATCTGGCGCTGATCGCCGGCATGGTGCCGCAGGGCGCCTACAGCATCGTCGACGAGCAAGTGACTCGGATTGTCACCCGCACCACCGGCAATCTGAGCTTTGCATTCTTTCTGAGTTTCGCCCTGGCGCTGTGGAGCGCCAATGCCGGGGCGAAGGCGGTGCTGGACGCACTCAATATCGCCTATGGCGCCAAGGAGCGCCGCGGCTTCGTCACGCTCAATCTCGTGTCGCTGGCGTTCACGGTCGGCGCCATCGCGGTCCTGCTGCTCGCCATCGCCGCCGTTGTCGTGATGCCCGTTGCGCTCTCTTATCTGCCGGTCGGCCGCTTGAATGAAAGCGCGCTGACATGGCTGCGCTGGCCGGGGCTGCTTGTCCTGCTGCTGCTGGGCTTAGCGCTGCTCTATCGCTTCGGGCCGGACCTCGACAATGCGCGGTTCCGCTGGATCAGCCCCGGCGCGGCGTTCGCGGCATTGGCATGGCTGGTGGGTTCCGCGCTGCTGTCCTGGTATCTACGCAGCTTCGCCGATTATGACGCGACCTACGGCTCGCTCGGCGCCGCGATCGCGCTGATGATGTGGATGTGGATGAGCGCGATCGTCGTGTTGCTCGGTGCCGAGCTCAACGCCGAGATCGATGCGGCGTCGCGCGTGCCGCAGGCGAAGGATAAGGGCAGCAGACCCTGACGGTCCCCCGTCACTGTGTTCAATTGAGAGTTGGAGGCCCGGCCTGGAATCGAACCAGGCTGGAAGACCTTGCATGGCTTCTGCGTCGCCACTCCGCCACCGGGCCAAGGCGACCAATAAGTCGCCACCCTTGCCGGAAGGTATACGGCTGTGAAGGAATGCGGTTCCCGAGCCTCTTAGGTTAACGACGGGTTACTTCAAATGCTCAACCTTGAGCGATGTTGGGGTCGTGCTGCCTGAACCAACGCATCAGCCACGCATTCACGGTCTTGACCTTGGCCGAGCGCGCCAGCGAGCGTGGATAGACGGCGGCGAGCGGCCGGGTGCCCAGGCGATGGCGGCGCAACAGCGGCGTCAGCCGCCCCGCCGCAATATCGCGCGCGACGGCGTAACGCGGCAGGAGGGCGATGCCGAGCCCGCGCAACGTCGCCTCGCGCAGCAGCACGGCGCTGTTGGATTGAAATGGCCCGTCGATCTTCACCGACAGGCGCTTGCCGTCGCTGTCGAAGCGCCACAGGCGATCGTTCGGCTCGAGATTGAGATGCGCGAGACACGCGTGATGCTTGAGATCCTGCGGATGGTTCGGCCGGCCGTGTCGCTTGATGTAGTCGGGCGCCGCGCACACCAGCCATTCGAGCGTCGCGATGCGCCGTGAGATCAGCGCCGAGTCGTTGATCGAGGAGATGCAGATGGCGATGTCGTAGCCCTTCTCCATGAATTCATTGGCGCGAAACGAAAAGTCTTCCAGCGACAATGAGAGTTGAAGCTGCGGCTCGGCTTTCGCCAGCGCCAGAATGGCGTCGGCGAGCTTGAGCGTGCCGAACGATTTCGGCCCCACCATCTTCACCGCGGTCGCGGTCTTCTCGCGGTAGTGACCGAACTCCTGCTCGCGCTCCATCTCGCGCAGGACGCCTTCGCAGAATTCGAGATAAGTGTGCGCGGCTTCGGTCGGTGCCACGTTGCGCGTCGACCGGCTGAGCAGCGGGAAACCGAGATGCTGTTCCAGCGCCATGATGTGCCGCGAGATCAGCGCGCGCGAGACGCCGAGTTGCCGGGCCGCGGTCGAGAAATTGCCGGCGCGCATCACGCGCACGAAACTCTGCATCGCCTTCAGGCGGTCCATGGCGAATCCATTGTCGACAAATGCGCGACACTCATTTGCACAATCAGCGCTTTCACTGCCGTGCCGTCAACCCCTAGGCTGAGCATGACAACATGCGGGCGGGCTCCGGCTTGAAGGCACCGCGCGCTTCCTAGGGTAGGAAATCGCCATGAACGTCCACGCCGCCATCGCGACGGTCAATCCTCCATTTCGCGCCGAGCACGTCGGCAGTTTGCTACGTCCGGCAGAATTGCTGCGCCAGCGCGAACGCTTCGAGCGCGGAGAGATCGACCGGGCCGCGCTGGCGGCGGCGGAGGACGAAGCCATTCGCGACGCGATCCGGCTTCAGGAACAACTCGGCTTTAAATTCGTGACCGACGGCGAATTCCGGCGCCGCTCCTATCACAGCTTCTTTTATCGCCAACTCGGCGATCTGAACATCGATACGATCGGCGGAGCGGATGCGACCGGCGCGAAGGGTGATGGCGGACGCGGCGCACAGCCGATGGCGCTCATCCGCAGCCGTGTGAAGTGGACGCATCCGATCAACGGTCCCGACGTCGCATCCCTGAAGGCGAACTCCGAACGCCTGCCGAAAATCACGATCCCCGGTCCGTGCGCGCTGCACTTCCGTGGCGGCGACGCGGCCGTGACGGCGAGCGCGTATAAGGACACCGATCAGTTCTGGTCCGACACCGTCGAGGCCTTCACGCTGGAGCTGAAGTCGCTCGCCGATGCGGGCTGCAGCTATGTGCAGATCGACGAGACGGCATTCGCGAAGTTCGGCGATCCCGACGTGCAGGCGACGCTCGCCGCGCGTGGCGACAATTGGAGCGAGCTGATCGACAAGTACATCGCGGTGACCAACCGCGTGCTGCGCGCCGCGCCGCCGAACCTGCGCATCGGCATGCATCTGTGCCGCGGCAATCGCGGCGGTCACTGGCATGCGGAAGGCAGCTACGAAGAAGTCGCCGAGCGCCTGTTCAACGCGCTGGAGATCCCGTTCTATTTCCTGGAGTACGACACGCCGCGCGCCGGCAGCTTCACGCCGCTGCGCTACGTTCCCGCCCGCAAGCACATTGTTCTCGGCCTGGTGTCCTCGAAATCGCCGGTCATCGAAGACAAGGCCGCTTTACGCGCTCGCCTCGACGAAGCCACCAAATTCGTTCCGCTCGACCGGCTTTCCGTGAGCCCGCAATGCGGCTTCGCCAGCGTCGATACGGGCAATCCCGTCACGCAGGAAGTGCAGCGCCACAAGCTTGCATTGGTCTGCGATCTGGCGCGGGATATTTGGGGCGATACATGAACAACAAAAAATGGGGAGGCCAATGCCGGGAAGTCGAATCGCGAAAGTCGCCGTTCATGTAGCGTTTTGTACCCTGATCACGCTCTCGACCGCACGGGCCGAGGACCCGAGTGCCTATCCTTCACATCCGGTGCGCCTGCTGGCGGCTTCGGCGCCGGGCGGCAATCCGGACGTGCTCGCGCGTCTGCTCAGCAACCGTCTTAGTGAGACGTTGGGCAGCGCTTTCATCGTCGAGAATGTACCCGGCGCCGGCGGCGTGCTGGCGGCCAAGCAGGTCGCGGCCGCAAAGCCGGACGGCTATACGCTGATGCTCAACGACTCGGGTGGATTGGCCATCAACATCGCCATGAATCTCGACGCCAATTATACGATCAAGGACTTCACGCCGATCACCGCCCTGGCGACCTTGCCGACGGTGCTGGTGGTCAAGCCCTCGGTGCCGGCGCATTCGCTCGACGAGTTCGTCAAGCTCGTCAAATCAAAGCCCGGCAAGATGAGCTTCGGCTCAGCAGGCGCGGGCTCGATCCATCAGCTCACGATGGTGATCTTCGCCCAGCGCGCCGGCATCGACATGCTGCATGTTCCCTATCGCGGCGGGACCGGCTTGGTGAACGGCTTGCTCACCGGCGAGATCGACGCCGGCTGGTCGGGCATTCCCAACGTCCTGTCGCTGATCAAGGACGGCAAGTTGCGCGCGTTGTGCATCAGCGTGCTCAAGCGCGACGAGACGCTGCCGGAGGTGCCGACCTGCGACGAGCTCGGCTACAAGGGCTTCGACGTGGCGACCATGTTGGGTCTGCAAGGTCCGGCCGGCATGTCGCCGACGATTGTCGCGCGTTTGCAGGAGGCGACGGCGAAGATCCTGCGCGAGCCGGAGATGGCCAAGCGCATGGGCACGCTCGGCATGCAGCTGCAGGAGAAGGGCACGGCGCAATACGCGCAGTTCATGCAGGACGATCTCGCCCGCTACACGTCGGTCATCGACACGCTGCACATCGGGAAGAAGTGAGCGCAAATTGGTTCGGGCAAAAGAGCCGCATGCTGTCTTCACCTCTCCCATAGGGAGAGATCGACGCGCGTTAGCGCGTCGGGTGAGGGGTTACAAAGCCTGAGAGTCAGTATCCCCCTCACCCCAACCCTCTCCCCAAAGGGGAGAGGGAGCCCGCTGTGCTTGCGGCGCGCGTGTCAGTCCAACTAAAGGAAAAACTCATGCCGGCCGCGCGAGGAACGTCATGCGATGCTGGTTGTGGCCGATATTGCGCGCGGCGCGCTTCGGTTCGAAGCCGGCGGCTTTCAGCTTTGCCAGCGCTTCGGCCTCGGTGTAATGCGACAGGCCGTGCGTCTTCTTCAGCGTGAAGTAATCCGAGACCAGGATGCGGATCAGGCCGCCGACAGCGGCCCAGAAGAAACCGTTGGCGGCACCGAATTTCAGAAGCGACAGGGCAGCCCATACCGAGGCCATCTGCGGCGGCACGATGTCGCCGAGCACGAAGGTGCCGGTCGGTTTCAACAGGCGATGGAACGTCGCCATCATGGCATCGAGTTCGTCGCCCGTGAGATACTGCGCCACCGAGTGCAGCACGATCATGTCGACAGAGTGATCGGGCGTCGCCGCCGCCTCGTCCGGATTCATCACCGACATCTTCGGATTGGAAGCGTAGCGTTCTTTCAGCGCTGCGCGCACATTCGGCGCGGCTTCGACGAGCGTGAGATGCCCGCTCGCGTCGGCGACGAGATTGGCCGAGGTCGCCTCGCCGCAGCCGTAGTCCATGACGTTGGCGTCGGGCGAGGGGACGAGCTTGCTGATGTCGGTCGCGATGGTCCGGTAATGAACGTCGCGGTGACGCTCATTCACGTAGATCACGGAATGCTTGAAGTCGTAGAAGCTGATCCAGTCCATCGGCTGGTGCCTTGCGTGCTGAAGGCTTCCCGTGATTCGTTGGCTTACGCGCTCTTTTGCTTCTTCTCGCGCATCAGCTCGACGAAGCGCGTGAACAGATAATGACTGTCGCGCGGGCCGGGCGAAGCTTCCGGGTGATACTGCACCGAGAAGACCGGCTTGTCCTTCAAGGCGATGCCGCAGTTCGAGCCGTCGAACAGCGAGAAGTGCGTCTGCTCGACGTTCTTCGGCAGCGTGTCCTTGTCGAGCGCGAAGCCATGGTTCATCGAGGTGATCTCGACCTTGCCGGTCGTGACGTCCTTCACCGGATGATTGGCGCCGTGATGGCCTTGATGCATCTTCACGGTCTTGCCGCCGAGCGCGATGCCGAGCATCTGGTGGCCAAGACAAATTCCAAAAGTCGGCGTGCCGCTGTTCACAACCTGCTGGATCACCGGCACGGCGTATTTGCCGGTTTCGGCCGGATCGCCCGGGCCGTTCGACAGGAACACGCCGTCGGGCTTGAGCGCCATGATGTCCTCGGCCGAGGTCGTCGCCGGCACGACCGTCACCTTGCAGCCCGCCGTCGCGAGCAGACGCAGGATGTTGCGCTTGATGCCGTAGTCGACGGCGACCACGTGGAATTCCGGCTTGTCCTGACGGCCGAAGCCCTTGTCCCAGACCCACTCGGTCTCGTCCCAGGTGAAGCGCTGGGCGCTCGTCACCTGCGGCACCAGATCCATGCCGACGAGGCCCGGCCACTCGCGGGCCTGCTTCTTCAGCGCGGGGAGATCGAAGTTGCCGTTCGGATCGTGCGCGATCACGGCATTGGGCATGCCCTTCTCGCGGATCAGCGCGGTGAGCGCGCGGGTGTCGATGCCGCAGAGGCCGATGATGTCGCGCGCTTTCAGCCAGTCGTTGAGGTGGCGTGTGGCCCGGTAGTTCGAGGGCTGGGTGATGCCGGTGTGCAGGATCGCGCCGCAGGCGCCCGGGCGGGCCGCCATGTTGAGGCTCTCGATGTCCTCTTCGTTGGTGCCGACATTGCCGATATGTGGGAAGGTGAAGGTGATGATCTGCCCCGCATAGGAAGGGTCGGTCAGCATCTCCTCGTAGCCGGTCATGGCGGTGTTGAAGCACACCTCGCCGACCGCCGTGCCGGTGGCCCCGAGCCCGAAACCTTCCAGAACGGTTCCGTCGGCCAGCACCAACAGGGCCGTGGGTTTGGGCTCCGCCCAACCTGCGGCTGAATTCGTCTGTGTCTGGGTCATGGCCTCTTACTTGCGTATTATAAGGAGAGAGGCAAGGGGCGGCCCGCGCTGGCGCGGCAGACCGCTTTGGATAATATCCCAGGCGGAAATGCGTGAAGGAGGCGGCGATGACCAAGGCTGCACGGGAGAACTACCGGGAGGACGTGGCCGGCCGGGCCAATGTCGAGGATACCCCGGAGCTCGCTGCCTATTACGACGAGCTCGAGCGCTTCGACACCGCCGCGCTGTGGACCGTCGCCAACAAGATCGAGCCCTGGGAGCCGAAATCCACCTCCGTGCCAGTGCTGTGGCGCTATGCCGATCTGCGGGATCACGTGCTGCGCTCGATCGAGCTGGTCGCCCCCGAGAAGGCCGGCCGCCGGGTGATCTACCTGAACAATCCCGGCCGCCGCGATGTTGCCGCCGCCTGCGGCTGGCTCTATTCCGGGCTGCAGGTGATGAAACCGGGCGAGGTCGCCTCCGCGCACCGGCACTCCGCCTCGGCCCTTCGTTTCATCATGGAAGGCAGCGGCGCCTACACCGTCGTCGACGGCCACAAGATGACGCTCGGGGAGAACGACTTCGTGCTCACGCCGAACGGCACCTGGCACGAGCACGGCGTCGAGGCCTCCGGCACGCCCTGCATCTGGCAGGACGGCCTCGACATCCCGCTGGTCAATTCGCTCGAGGCGAATTTCTACGCCGTGCATCCGGACCTCAAGCAGGCGGTGACCTATGCGGTCGACGACGCCACGTTGACTTGGGGCGCGCCCGGCCTGCAGCCGGCCGGTTCGGATTGGCGCAAGGCTTATTCGCCGCTCCTCAAATACGAGTGGGAGCCGACCTACGAGGCGCTGAGCAAATACGCCAAGGCGACCGACGGCTCGCCCTTCGACGGCGTGTTGATGAACTACGTCAATCCGCAGACCGGCGGGCCGGTGATGCAGACGATCGGCGCGGCCATGCAGATGCTGCGGCCCGGCGAGAAGACGCGCGCACACCGCCACACCGGCTGCTCGATCTACCAGGTGGCCAAGGGCGAGGGCTATTCGATCATCGACGGTCGCCGCTTCGACTGGAAGCGCCACGACATCTTCTGCGTGCCGGCCTGGGCGTTCCACGAACACGGCAACGCGTCGGACACCGACGACGCCTGCCTGTTCAACTTCAACGACCTGCCGGTGATGCAGGCGCTCGGCCTCTATCGCGAGGAAGCCTTCGGCGAGAATGCCGGCCATCAGCCGGTGAACTGAGCGCGTATGACGTCGGTGCTGGTTTATGTCGCTGCGGCGCTGGCGGAGATCGCCGGCTGCTTCGCCTTTTGGGCGTGGCTTCGGCTCGAGAAGTCGCCGTGGTATCTCATCCCCGGCGTCGTGAGCCTGATGCTGTTCGCCTATCTCTTGACCCTGGTCGAGAGCGAGGCGGCGGGGCGCGCCTATGCGGCCTATGGTGGCATCTACATTGTCGCGTCGCTGGCTTGGCTTCGCGTCGTGGAAGGAGTAAGGCCGGACCGCTGGGATGTGATCGGCGTGTGCGTCTGCCTGATCGGCGCCGCCATCATTCTCTTCGGCCCCCGTTATACGACCTCATGAGGTGATCCCGTGCTGCGCGACGACATCAACAAAGCTCTGACCGAGGCGATGAAGGCCAAGAACGAGCGCGCCGTCTCGACGCTGCGCATGGTCAATTCCACGCTCAAGAACGCCGACATCGAGGCCCGCACGAGCGGCAAGCCGCTCGATGACGCCGCCGTGCTGTCGATCCTGCAGAAGATGATCAAGCAGCGCCAGGAATCGGTCGAGATGTACAAGAAGGGCGGTCGCGAGGACCTCGTGAAGCAGGAGGAGGAGGAGATCGCTGTCATCTCCGCCTATCTGCCGAAGCAGATGTCGGACGCCGAGATGGCCGCCGCGATCGATGCCGCCATCGCCGAGACCGGCGCCACCGGCATGAAGGACATGGGCAAGGTCATCGGCATCCTGCGCGGCAAATACGCCGGTCAGATGGACTTCGGCAAAGCCTCGGGCGTGGTGAAGGCCAAGCTGTCGGGCTGATTTTGACGATAGCTTTGCCACGCGCACGGCGCGCCCTCTCCCCGACCGAACTCGGGTTTACCCGAGTTCGGCATTCTAAGTGGTCGAAGTCGGATATATCCGACTTCGACTGGGGAGAGGGTTGGGGGGCTCGTGACTCTCGACAGTTTGTAACCCCTCACCCGGCGCACTTCGTGCGCCGACCTCTCCCACAGGGAGAGGTAAAGAGAGTCCGCGGCAAGACTTTGCCCCAAACTTGATCTCTTGATTCGGATTGAGGTTAGAAATCGGGTGGGCGCTCTCCAAAGTAAACGCCACATACCGGCCATGGACTCTGCCAAGACACTGAAACAATCCGATTGGACCCGCGTCGCCGACGATCTCGCGGCGCGCGGCTCTACCGTCGTCGAGGGCGTCGTCTCGCCCGAGGATTGCCGTGCGCTCGCCGCGCTCTATCCGAACGATGCGCATTTCCGCAGCCGCGTCGTCATGCGCCGCCATGGCTTCGGCGAGGGCGAGTACAAATACTTCACTTATCCGCTGCCGCCGCTGATCGCGGGCTTGCGCACCGCGCTCTATACGAAGCTCGCGCCCATCGCCAATGACTGGAACGCGCGCATGGGGATCGCCACGCGCTATCCCGAGGAGCACGCCGACTTTCTCGCACGCTGCCACGACGCCGGCCAGATGCGGCCGACGCCTCTGCTGCTGCAATACCAGGCTGGCGACTACAACTGTCTGCATCAGGATCTGTACGGTGAACTCGCTTTCCCACTGCAAGCGACACTCCTGCTCTCGTCACCTGGCGATGATTT
>Ga0255338_1004322_pt1 | contig 14930 bp, 11 predicted proteins | sample MeOH1_35cm_T4_19_FD_203715 | JGI IMG/M metagenome (GOLD analysis project Ga0255338, IMG submission 203715) | Sandy soil microbial communities from University of British Columbia, Vancouver, Canada - MeOH1_35cm_T4_195 | ecosystem: Engineered > Artificial ecosystem > Sand microcosm > Unclassified ...
ATCCCGTACCGCTTCGCGAGCTGCGCGACCGAAGCTTGCGATCGCTGTAACTCGCCTCGAATGGCGGGCGTCGTCTTGGCGCTGCCGTGGATGACAAATTTACACCATCACATGCCGGGACTAAACACTTAGGTCATGCCCGTTCGAACACCGCAGCGAGCCCCTGGCCGCCGCCGATGCACATCGTTTCCAGACCATAGCGCCCATCGCGCCGCTGCAATTCCCGCAGCAGATTGGCGAGGATGCGCCCGCCGGTCGCGCCGATCGGATGACCGAGCGAAATGCCCGATCCATTGACGTTCAGCTTGTCGCGATCGTCCCAGTTCCACCCCTTGAGGCAGGCCAGAACCTGCGGCGCGAAGGCTTCATTGAGTTCGACCAGATCGATATCGCCCCAGCCAAGCCCGGTCCTGGCAAACAGCCGCTCGACCGCCGGAACCGGCCCGATGCCCATGCGCGAAGGGTCGCAGCCCGCCGCCGCCCAGCCATGCAGATAGCCCATCGGTTCGAGGCCGAGTTCGCTGAGCTTGTCCTCCGCCACCACCAGGCAGGCCGCCGCCGCGTCATTTTGTTGGCTGGCATTGCCCGCGGTGACGACGCCCTCCTTTTCGATGGGCTTCAGCAGCGCGAGCGATTCCGGGGTGGCGTCGGCGCGGATGCCTTCGTCCCTTGCGAACATGACAGGTTCGCCCTTGCGCTGCGGCACGGCGACGGGAACCAGTTCGTCGTCGAATTTTCCGGACTGCCAGGCGGCGGCGGCGCGCTGGTGGCTCATCGCGGCATATTCGTCGCAGGCTTCGCGAGATATGTCATAATCCCTGGCAAGGTTGTTCGCCGTCTCGATCATGCCGCTGATGATGCCGTAGCGCTCGATCGGTTGGGACATGACCCTGCCGCGCGTCAGGCGGTCGTGGAACTGGGTCGATCCCGAACGGGCGCCCCACCGATGATCGAGCGAATAATATTCGACGTTCGACATGCTCTCGACGCCGCCAGCGATGACGATATCTGCCGCGCCCGTCTGGATGCGCATGGCCGCATCGATCACCGCCTGAAGGCCGGAGCCGCAGCGCCGGTCGAGTTGCACGCCAGGGATGGACTCAGGCAGGCCTGCCGCCAGTGCCGACCAGCGGCCGATGCAGGGCGCTTCGCCATTGCCATAGCCTTGGCTGAACACGACATCGTCGATCCGTTCGGGGTCGATCTTCGTGCGCTCCACCAGCGCCTTGATAATGACGGCGCCCAGATCGCCTGCGGTCATGGATTTGAGCGACCCGCCATATTTGCCGACGGGGGTGCGGATGGGGGCGACGATGGCGGCTCTGCGCATGGAAATGTCCTTCAAAATGGAGATCGGCGGGTGGCTTCGGCCTGGCAGATCATCTGTTTGGCGATGATGGTCTGCTAGATTTGGCTGGTGCCCTCAAAGATGCCTCCCGGTCGAGCCGCAGTGGTTTGCTGAAAACCATGTCCGATGCCGCGAACATGCGCCGGGGCAGGCTGACCGGGGGCAGGAAACCGCCGCGCTGGGGATGGCCGTCCGGGCCGATCTGATCGATGGCGGCGACGGGCAGGAAGAAGGCCCAATGAGCGAGTGAGGGCTGAACCTCCCCGACATGGAACGGTTCACCGATGGCGGAGGCGAAGCGGGTGAGCGCTTGGGCGTCGAGCATTTCGGTGCGGCTTTCGGTCTTGCCGATCCACGTCCGCCAATGGGCGATGCCGGTTTCGGTGGTGGTCATGCCACCAGTCCTTCATCGTGCAGCCGCCCGATCGCGCCGCTATCGAGACCAAGCACGGTGGCGAGTATCTCATCGCTATGCTGGCCCAGCTTCGGCGCCACCGCGACTGCGTTGCGCGCTTCATTGGCCAGCGTGCCAGCCGGGCCGGAGGTCGGATAGGTGAGGCCGCTCGGATGCGTCAGGGTCTCGAACAGCGGATTGGCCGTGAACAGGCGCGGGTCGGTCGTCACCGCCCGATGCAGCGTCTGATATTCGCCCCAGGTGACGCCACCCGCGTCGAAAGCGGGTTTGAGCGCCGTCGACATGCGCGCGGCAAAGGCGGCTTCGAACAGCGGGAAGAGACGCGCCCGGTGAGTAAAGCGGACACCTTCGTCCCTGGCGAAGCTGACGCCCAATTCCGTTTCGACGGCACCAACCGCATCGCTGAGGTCCAGCGTCTTGAGCAGGCCGGACCATTGGCGCGGCGTGATGGCGACGACGATCAGCCGCTTGCCGTCCGCCGTCACGAAATCGCGTCCGAAGGCGCCGAACAGGTCGTTGCCCATGCGGGGCCGGTCGCCAGAGGAAAGCACTTCCGCCACCGATCCCAGATGCGACAGGCTGGACGCCGCGAGATCGGACAGCGGCACGCGGATTTCCGCGCCCTCACCGCCGATCATGCGGCGAAGCAGCGCCGATGTCATGGCGAAGGCGGCATAGGCTCCGCCCAGCAAATCCCAAGCCGGCAGCACATGGTTGACCGGGCGATCATCATCGGCTGGTCCCGTCATCTGCGGCACGCCGACCGCCGCGTTGATCGTATAGTCGACCGCCGGCGATCCATCCGCCCAGCCCATCACTCGTACGGTGATGATGTCAGCGCGCTTTGCCGCCAGCGCTTCGTGGCTGAGAAACCCCTTCATCGGATAGTTGGTGAGGAACAGCCCCGCATTCTCCCCAGGCGCTGTCGCCAGCGCCACCGCCAGCTCCCGCCCTTCGGGACGGGTGAGATCGATGGCGATGGATTTCTTGCCTTTGTTCAGCCCCTCCCAATAGAGGCTGTCGCCATTGGGCGCGACTGGCCAGCGCCGGTAATCGGGGCCGCCGCCGATCGTATCGAAGCGGATCACTTCCGCGCCCATCTGCGCCAGATGCAGGCCGCCGGACGGCCCGGCGATAAAGGCCGCGCCTTCCACGACGCGCAAGCCCTTCAGCAACTCATACATTGGCTCACCCCAGCTTGACCCCAAGTCTCACCATCGTCCGGCCGATATTGGCCCCGGTGAACAGGCCCCAAAAGGCGTCCAGCGCCTTGTCCATGCCTTCATAGACCGTTTCCGCCGATGCCATTTGTCCGGCGGCGTTCCAGGCCGTCATCCGCCCCACCATCTCTCCCTCAAGGTCCATATGGTCGAGCGCGATGAAGCCCTCCATGCGGATGCGCTTGGTCATGATCAGGGTGAGGTTGCGCGGCACGGCCGGCGCGTCGGTGACATTATATTGCGAGATCATCCCGCACACCGCGAAACGCGCGAAATTATTGGCCAGCGCCAGCGCCGCCTGCAAATGATCGCCGCCGACATTTTCGAAATAGACGTCGATGCCGGTGGCGCCGATGGCTTTGACCTCCCGGGCGAGCGCCTTGGTGAGATTGGGTTCGGCCTTATAGTCGATGGCGGCATCGACTTTCAGCACGTCGCGCAGGAAGGCGGTTTTTTCTGGACCGCCCGCCGATCCGATCACCTTGCAGCCGATATTGCGCGCAATCTGGCAGGCGATCGACCCCACTGCGCCCGACGCTGCCGAAACGAACACCACGTCATCCGGCTTCAACTGCGCGATCCGCATCAGCCCGGCATAGGCGGTCAGCCCCGGCATCCCGGCAAAACAAAGCCAGGCCTGGGCGGGCAGGGCGCATTTGTCGCGCTTCTGCAGCGCGCTGGCGGGGGCGTTGAAAACCTCCCGCCAGCCGAGGCGCGAAAAGACGAGGTCGCCCGGCGCAAAAACCGGATCGTTGGAGGCGATGACCTCGCCAATCGCCGGTCCCTCCATCGGCGCGTCGAGCACGAAGGGCGGGACATAGCTTTTGGCGTCGCTCATCCGTCCGCGCATGGCAGGGTCGACCGCCATCCACAGGTTGCGGACCTGCACTTCGCCGGGGGCAGGCGGTGGCGTGTCGACGGTGACCGTGGCGAAGTCTTCCGCGACGGGCGTGCCGACCGGGCGGCGCTTCAGTTGGATTTCACGCGATTGCATGCCGCTTGCCTCAATAGCTCCCACCTCAATAGCCATTAAGCCGCGCCCAGCGCTCGCGATGCCAGGCGGTCGAGCCATAGCATTGCGCCGCCACCCGCGCGCGTTTCAGATAAAGGCCCGCATCATGCTCATGAGTCATACCGATGCCGCCATGGAGCTGCACCATCTGCGCCGAAATGCCGTGCAGCGTCTCTCCCATGGTCGCCTTGGCCAGCGAGGCGATGGCGGGGAGGGCAGGGTCATTCGCGTCTATGGCGTCGAGTGCCGCTTCAACCGCCGAGCGGGCGAGTTGCAATTCCCCGAACATCTCCGCCGCGCGATGCTGCAAGGTCTGGAAGGAGCCGATAATCGCGCCGAACTGCACACGGGTCTTGAGATAATCGAGCGTGGTGTCGAAGGCCTGGGCCGCGTTGCCCAGCATTTCCGCCGCAAGGCCTATGGCTGCCCGGTCGAACAGCATGTCGAGCAGATCGGCGCCCTTGCCGACTTCGCCCAGCACGGCGTCGCCGCCCACGGCGACATTGTCGAAGGTGAAAAGAGCTGGGCGGCGCGCGTCGATCTGGTCCAATGCTTCCCGCGACAGGCCGGGTGCATCACGTCCGACCAGAAACAGCGTGATCCCGTCCCGATCGCCAGGCGCGCCGCCAGTGCGGGCGGCAACGACCGCAAAGGTCGCGATCATGCCGTCCTGCACGGGTCGTTTGACGCCCTTCAGCACCCATCCGTCATTCGAAGGGGTCGTCGCGAGCGCGATCTTCTCGCGTCCATGCTGCGCGCCTTCTTCCGCCGCCAGCGTGCCGATGGCCGATCCGTCGGCAATGCCCGGCAGCCATCGCGCCTGCTGCACTTCCGTTCCGCCCAGCCGCAACGCGGATGCCGCCACCAGCGCCGAACTCAGCAGCGGTGAAGCGCCCAGCGTCCGGCCCAGTTCCTCCAGCACCAAGCCCATGCTGCGATAGCCGAAATCGAACCCGCCATGCGCCTCCGGCACCAAGATGCCTGCCCAACCCATTTGCGACATTTCGGCCCAGGCTTCCGGATCATAGCCCTCCGCATCGGGCCGTCCGCCGCCGTCATGGCCATAGAGCGAGCGCAGCGCTGTCACGGGCAGGCGATCGCGCACCCATTCCGACGCCATGTCCCTCAGCATCTGCTGTTCTTCGTTCAGCATCCTCCCGATCCCATCCATATTTCTCTGTTTCTCAGGCCGGTAGTTCCAGCGTGCGCTTCGCCGTGATGTTGTTCTGGACTTCGTAGCTGCCGCCGTAGATCGAGAAGGCCTTGCTGTGCAGCCAGGCCCGTGTCGCTTCCTGTTCGGCGTCAGTATAATGCTCGCCCGACCAGCCAAGGCCGCCGGCGCCCATCAGTTCGATCAGCAGTTCGGCCCGCTCCTGGATGATCCCCGACCAAAGATTCTTGAGCGCCGACACGCCATTGCTCGGCTCGCCGCTCCGGGCCTCCCTGGTCAGGCGGGATACCGTCGCCAGATAGGCTTCGTGCCGCATCGCATTGCGCACCATGCGCGTGCGCAGATCGGGATTGTCGATCCGGCCCAGCGCGTCGGTGCCGCAATATTCATGGGCGAGCGGGGCGAGGGGCGTGATCTCCGCCTTCACATCCGACAGGCCGTTGCGCTCGAACTCGAGCAGCCGCTTGGCGATGGTCCAGCCTTGATTGACCTCTCCGACCAGATTGCCCTTGGGCACCTTCACATCGTTGAAGAAGACTTCGCAGAAATGGGTCGATCCGCTGATCAGGACGATCGGCCGCGCCTCGATCCCTTCGGATTTCATGTCGATCAGCAGGAAGCTGATGCCGCCCTGTTTCCGGCTCGTGTCGGTGCGGACGAGGGCGAAGCACCAATCGGCCTGATCGGCGCCCGAAGTCCAGATCTTTTGCCCGCTGACCAGCCAATGGTCGCCCATGTCGATGCATTTGGTCTGGAGCGAGGCGAGGTCGGACCCGGCGCCCGGCTCCGAAAAGCCCTGGCACCAGCGCCGCTTATTGGTGGCGATCCACGGCAGATGCTCCAGCTTCTGTTCTTCACTGCCATATTCCAGCAGCGTTGGCCCCAGCATCATCGTGCCATAGCTGCGGATCGGGTTGAAACCGCCGATCGCCGCCAGTTCCTCGCCAATGATCTTGCCATGCGCCTGCGTCAGGCCAGCGCCGCCATAGCGCTGTTCCCATGCGGGTACGCCCCAGCGCTTTTCGGCCATGCGCTCGCGCCATAGGCACCAGTCCGGGTTCGATTCCGCCGCGCGCCGGTCGCTGACAAAATGGATGGACGGGGCATTGGTCAAAGAAGGCGGGAAATTCGCCTTCAGCCATGCGCGCGCTTCCTCCCGAAACGCTTCCATTCCATCAAACTCGGCCATGCATCCTGTCCCTGTTCACCTCAAAAGGCCCTTGAGCCTCCGAATGGCAGCGGCCCGCTTTCCATGACCGAATCCTTATGCCAATTCTGCACCGCTGGCTAGGTATAAATTGCACAGGTGGATAAAATTACTCTCGTCCGCATCGATCGTGATCGTGATGGTTGACAGCTTTGTTGCGCGGCATAAACTACACTCAAATGCAAAATTAATAAGATTGGCCGCTGCCTCCGCCGATTCGGCGGGCGTGGTTCGCATAGTGGAGAGCGTGCATATGGAAACCTTTGCGACCCAACCGATTCCGGCCCATGTTCCGCCGGACATGGTGAGGGATTTCAGCCTGTTTTCCTCGCCCGGCATGCAGCCCACGCCCAATGGCGATCCGCAGGCGTCGGCGGCTGTCGTGCATCAGGGACCGCGCATCTTCTATTCCCCGGTCAACACCCGCGACGGGCGCGGCACCTGGGTCATAACCCGCGCGCAGGACCAGCGCCGCGTGTTGCAGGACCCGGAAACCTTTTCCAGCCATCGCAGCATCTTCGCCTCGGCTCTGGGGGAAAGCTGGCCGATGATCCCGCTGGAACTGGACCCGCCGGAACACGGCAAGTTCCGCTCGCTGCTCAATCCGCTGCTGTCGCCCAAGCGGGTGATGGCTCTGGAAAGCGCGGTGCGGGAGCGGGCGATCTTTCTGATCGACAGGATCGCGGCGGCGGGCACGAACTGTCATGTGATGGAGGAGTTCGCCTTTCCCTTCGCGGTGAATATCTTCCTGCGCTTCCTGGGGCTGTCGGACGACCGGCTGGACGAGTTCGTGACCTGGGCGAATGAATTGCTGCATGGCGACAATGTCCAGCGGCCCGCCGCAGCGCGCACGATCATCGCCTTTATCGACGAACTTTCGGCCGAACGGCGCAGGCGGCCGGTCGATGACTTCATGTCCTTCCTGGTGCAGTCGAAGGTCGACGACCGGCCGCTGACCGATCAGGAAATCCGCGGGACCGGCGTGCTGCTGTTCGTGGCGGGGCTGGATACGGTGGCGGCCGCCATCGGGTTCGACCTGAATTATCTGGCGCGGCATCAGGGCGATCAAATATTGCTGCGCCGCGAACCGTCCCGGATCGTGCTGGCGGCGGAGGAATTGCTGCGCGCCTATCCGACCGTGCAGATGATCCGTGTGGCGACGAAGGATGTGGATTTCGAAGGCGCGCCGATCCGCAAGGGCGACTATGTGTCCTGCGCGACGATGATCGCCAATCGCGACCCGCTGGAATTCCCGCATCCCGAAAAGATCGATCTTGCGCGCGAGGATAACCGCCACACCGCCTTCGCCTATGGCCCGCATCGCTGCCTGGGGTCGCATCTTGCCCGGCGGGAGATTGTGGTGGGGCTGGAGGAATGGCTGAAGCGCATCCCCACTTTCCGCATCAAGGAAGGAACCGCGCCGGTCACGTTCGGCGGGCATGTGTTTGGCATCGAAAATCTGGTTCTGGATTGGTCTTGAGGAGGGACGTCCCATGAAAATCATCGTGCACAATGACAAATGCCAGGGCCATGCGCGTTGCTGGGCGATGGCGCCCCATATCTTCGAACTGGACGATGAGGGCTATATCAAGCCGGGGGACATCGACGTGGCGGAGGCGGATGAAAAACTCGCCTGGAAGGGCGCGAAATCCTGTCCGGAACGCGCGCTTGAAATAGAGAAATGAGGGGAAGCCTGAACGAACCACGTGCTCCTGCCAAGGCAGGAGCACGGTTCGGAGGGTGGGACTGGTTCCTGCCTTCGCAGGAACACGATAATATTTCAGGCTCTCAAGTCCTGATCCACACCCCCTTCGTCTGCAAATAGGCATCGATATGCTCGGCGCCGCCCTCGCGCCCGAAACCGCTCATCTTGTAACCGCCAAAGGGTACGGACGGATCCATCGCGAAATAGTGATTGACCCAGATCGACCCGGCCCGGATGCGCTTTACCGCCGTCATGGCCTTGCCGATGTCCTTCGTCCACACGCCGCCCGCCAGGCCGAAGCGCGTCGCATTGGCGCGGGCTATCGCTTCTTCGAAATCGTCGAAGGGCATGATGCAGGAGACGGGACCGAAAATCTCCTCCCGCGCGATCCGCATTTCGTCCTTCACGTCGGCAAAGACCGTGGGCGCGACCCAATGGCCCCGGTCGAAGGCGCCGCCCGTCACCCGCTCGCCACCCGTCACCAGCCGAGCGCCCTCCTGCGGGCCGAGTTCGAGATAGGATGAGACGCGGGCATATTGCTTGGCCGACACCAGCGGGCCGATCTGCGTGTCTGGGTCCAGGCTGGGGCCGACTTTCAATTCCTTGGCGAAGGTGGCGATGCGCTGGATCATCTCCTCATAGACCGGCCGTTCCACGAACAGCCGGGTGCCGGCCGCGCAAACCTGTCCCGAATTGTTGAATACGCCCATCGCCGCCGCAGGCGTCGCCATGTCGAGATCGGCGTCGGCAAAGATGATATTGGGCGACTTGCCGCCCAGTTCCATCGTCACCTTCTTAACCGTACCGGCCGAAGCGGCGATGATCCGTTGGCCGGTCTCGCAGGAGCCGGTGAAGGCGATCTTGTCGACATCGGGATGGGCCGAAAGCGCTCCTCCCGTGCCGCCCGCGCCGGTCACGACATTGACGACGCCCGGCGGCACGCCTGCCTCCAGGCACAATTCGCCAAAGCGCAGCGGGCTGAGCGACGCATCCTCGGCGGGTTTCAGGACAATGGTGCAGCCGGTCGCCAGCACTGGCCCGACCTTCCAGGCAGCACTGAACAGCGGGCCATTCCAGGGGATGATCGCGCCCACCACGCCCACCGGCTCGCGCAACGTGTAGGAAAGGAGGTCGACGGGGAAGCTGTTGGACAGGGTTTCCCCATGGATCGCCGTCGCCGCGCCCGCAAAATGACGCAGCGAACGTTGCAGCATTCCGCGCAAGCCCCTCGCGGCCGTGATCGGACGGCCCATTTCGATGGAATCGAGCAGGGCAAGATCGTCGAACTCCGCATCCACCAAATCAGCGAGTTTCAGCAGCACAGCCTGTCGTTCTGCTGGCTTGAAGCGGCTCCATGGTCCTTCGAAGGCGGCGCGGGCGGCGCGAACGGCGCGATCCACGTCCTCCGCGCCAGCCAGCGCCAGTTCGGCCACCAGTTCGCCGGTCGAAGGGCTGAAACTCCGGAACGTCTCGCCCGACAGGGCGTCGACAGGCTTGCCGTCGATCAGCAGCTTTTTGGGCTTGCCGTCGATAAAGGCGGGGCGGCGGGTCTCGATCATGGGATCATCCTCAAACAAGGGCTTCATGAGCGCGCTGCATCGAGGCGCGACCGAAAGCGAAAAGAAACGCGGCGGGCAGCAGCACGCAGAACACGCTGATGACGAGCGACAGGCCGACCTTCATCTCATCACCCAGCAACTTGTCGGTGATCAGGCCGATAAAGGCAGGCCCGCCCGCCATGGCGATCAGGCCCGATGCCAGCACATAGAGAGCCGACACGCGCCCGCGCAGATATTGCGGCGTCACCACCTGCACCGTCGCCGGTCCCATGCTGGAGGTCGAAAGGATCAGCGCCATGAAACACCAGTAGCAGGCGATCGTGGCCCAGGGGCTGCTCACCAGAAAGGCGGCGATGCCGAAGGGGGCGGCGGCCAGCACCGTCAACAGGCACCAGAAGAGATGCGCGTCGCGCTTCTCCCGACGATAGAGCCGGTCCACCGTCCAGCCATGGACCGGGATCAGCGCCGCCGCCCCGATCTGGGCAAGGCCGATGACCGGGCCGATCCGTCCCGGCTCCCAGCCATGGACGCGCGTCAGATAGACCGGCGTCCAGAGCTGGAAACCGATGGTCGCCGCATAGGCCAGACCGAAACCGACGAAAGTGGCCAGATAGAGCGCCTTATATTGGCGCATGAAAGCCCATGCCTCGCCATAGCCTGCGCCCGCGCTGATCGCCTTGCGCCGGGGCGGCTCGCGAAAGACGAAGACGAGGAAGGCCAGCAGCATGCCCGGCGCGCCGGTCATGATGAACACCTGCTGCCAGGGCTGCAACAGGCCGAAGACTGGCCAGACGGCGGGTCCGGCCTTCATCGCGGCGGCAACGATCGGCCCGCCGAACAGGAACACGATCCCCGCGCCCATCACTCCGCCCATGATGAAGACGGACATGGCGAGCGATACCTTATGCGGCGGGAAGCTGTCCCCGACCACCGAATAGCTGCCGGTGCCGAAGCCCGACTCGCCCGCGCCGACCCCCGCCCGCGCCATGGCAAGCGCCGCGAAGCTTCCGGCCAGGCCGCAACTCGCCGCCGCGATGCTCCACACCGTCACTGAGAGATAAAGCACGACTCGGCGGCTGAAGCGGTCCAGCGCCATGCCCAGCGGAATGGCGCACAGGCAGAAGAGAATGGCGAAAGCTGGTCCCTGCAGAAGGCTGATCTGCAGGTCCGAAAGGCCCAGATCTTTTTTAATCGGCCCGACCATTAGGGCCATGATGTTTCGGTCGGTCAGTGATAATATGTATAACAAGAACAGGATCGACACGGTCAACCAGCCCATCGGAGGCGACGGATAGGCGGCCTGTTCGGGGAGAGGGGGGGTGGTGTTGGCTTCAGCATCTCCGTGTGCGCTGCCTGACCCAGACGATGGCGCCATCGTCGCGGAAATCTGTGTCATGACTGCGCAATCCCATGGGAAATGGTGCGCGCTGGCTGACGATCATTCGGCAAGGGCACTCTCCATATCTTCCGGCCATATCTGGTCCGGCGATCGCCCGTTCGGGCGTCTTCGCTTCAGGCTTTATAACGCACATTTTTGCACAGCAGGTCAATATATGTTCGCGATGCGTCTTTTCGGCGCATTGCGGCGCTGCGGTTCTACGCAGGAATTTTGCTGAGGGATTCAAGGAGAAAGGAGGAGGGCGGGTCTTTCCAATAAAATTTTCCCATTGGTGCAAAATTTATTGACAACGATGCCGAGTGGGATAACTATAAATGTGCACACGGGGATAATAATGGTCAAGCCGGGTGACTTTGCCCGGGCATGATCGTGCAGGGAGAGGAAAAGGAAAGATGACGAAGAACAGTCTGTTCATCTCGTCGCTGGCGGTCGGCGCCAGCATCATCGCAATGGCCGTGCCCGCCTTGGCGCAGGAAGCGACCGCAGCGGCCCCCGCTCAGGAAGGCGCGACGCCTCAGGCGGCTGGGCCTGCGAGCAATGCAGACATCGTCGTTACGGGTTCGCGCATCGTGCGCGACGGCTATACCGCGCCGACGCCGGTGACGGTCGCATCGACCGAGGAACTGGCCAAGACGACTCCGTCGGGCGTGGCCGATGCGCTCAACAAGCTGCCGCAGTTCAACAACTCGCTGAGCCCATCCAAATCGGCCAACAACTTCTCCAATCTGCCGATCCACGGCAATGTGCTGAACCTGCGCGGTCTCGGCACGCCCAGCAACAACCCGAAGGGGCCGCTGCGCACGCTGATATTGTTCGATGGCATGCGGGTGTCGCCCACCGAATATGTCGGCACGATCGACACCAACGTCCTGCCGCAATTGCTGATGCAGCGGGTCGACGTGGTGACGGGCGGCGCTTCGGCCCAATGGGGCTCCGATGCGGTCGCGGGCGTAGTCAACTTCATCCTCGACAAGAAGTTCACCGGCTTCAAGGGGCTGGCCCAGGCCGGCGTCGACCAGCGCGGCAATAACGGCAATCAGCGTCTGGGCGCAGCCTTCGGTTCGGATTTCGCCGGGGGCCGGGGCCATGTGCTGCTGAGCGCGGAATATTCCAACAGCGAAGGCATGTTGCGGCAGGATCGCAACTTTGCGACCCAGGGTTATAATTTCGTCGGCAGTGTGACGAGCACCTGCACGCTGGCAGCCAATGGCCAGTCGCGCACCTGCACGGCTGCGCCGGGCACGGCGGCGAACCCCTATATAGCCGCATCGGATATCCGCATATCCGCCCTCGCAGCAAATGGCCGTATCGTGGGGTCGAGCGTGGCAGGCAATCCGTTTGTGGGCCGGGTCATCAATAATGACGGCACGACCCGTCCGTTCGATCTGGGTACGGTGGTCGGCACGACCGGTTTCCAGCAAGGCGGCGATGGTTACAAGATTCCGAACGACACCAACGCGATTTCGCCGCTCAAAAACTATAATGGTTTCGGGCGCATCAGCTATGATCTGACGGACGACATCAATTTCTTCGTCCAGGGCGTTTATGCCCGCAGCAAATATCACTATTTCACCCAGGGCAACTCGCTGATTCCGGCGACGCAATCCGCGCGCATCTACAAGAGCAATCCGTATCTTTCCTCGACGCTCGATGCGGCTTTGGCCACGGCCAACGATTATTATGTCGTCGGCCAGCAGGATGCCGGCCAGCCCAAGCCGATCGCCTATGAAAAAACCGATTACTGGACTGCAACGGCGGGCCTGACCGGCAAGTTCGCGGACTTCAACTGGCAGGTCACCTATAATCACGGCGACTCCAAGCACTCGATGGACAATGTCGGCCTGTACGACAATCAAAAGCTGTACGCGGCGTTGGATGCCGTTCGTAACCCGGCCAATGGCCAGATTACCTGTCGCGTGCTGCTCGATCCGGCCTATGCCTCTAAATTCGCGGGCTGCCAGCCGCTCGACGTGATGCATGGCGATCCGTCCAAGTCGACTCCGGCGGGCTATGCCTATGCCACCGGCACGTCGAGCTATCGGGCGCGTTTCAAGCAGGATGCGTTTGCCGCGAATATCAGCGGCAGCCTGTTCGACCTGCCGGCCGGCCCTGTCGATGTCGCCGTCGGCGTGGAATATCGTCGTCAGACCTTGTCGCTCACCAGCAATGCCGATCCGGCACTGCTCGACACCAATGCCGAGCGCGAGGCCTATTTTGCCGGATTGCGGGGCGTACCGCGCACGGAATCCGTGGCGCTTCCCTATCCGACCGGGCCCATCAACACGCTGTTCTATTGGCTGACCAATGTCGGATCGGGCGCGGGCAAGCTGAACGTCAAGGAAGCCTATGCCGAAGTTGCAGTGCCGATCCTCAAGGATATTCCCTTCGTCCAGGAACTGAGCGTTAATGGCGCGGTCCGCATCACCGATTATTCGACGTCGGGCACGGTCAAGACCTGGAAGGTCGGCGGTACCTGGAAGCCGGTGAACGACCTGCTTTTGCGCGGCACCTATTCGCACGACATCCGCGCACCCAATTTGTTCGAGCTTTATGCCGGGGCGCAGAGCGGCATCGGCATCGTCAACGACCTCAAAAACGCCGCCGGCACCTATGGCAGCGGCCAGAACGTCAATGCCAATACTGTGACGTCAGGCAATTCGAATCTGAAGCCGGAAGTGGCAGACACCTATACATTCGGCGCAGTGTTCTCTCCCAGCTTCATGCGCGGTTTCTCGGCTTCGATCGACTATTACAACATCAAGGTCGACAAGCTGATCGACTCCCTGTCGGCGCAGCAGATTCTGACGAATTGCCTCAATGCAGGCGGCTCCGGCGTAGCGGAATGCGATTTGATCGATCGTGCATCGCCGACCAGCTTCCCTTCGCTGATTCACCTGACACCGGCGAACATCGCCTTCCTCAAGACGGCGGGCGTCGACTTCGACTTCACTTATCGGACCGCCGTGGGCAATGGCGGCCTCGGCGTCCGGCTCTACCTCAACTATCTCGATAAGTTCGATGCCCAGCAATATGCGACCGCGCCGATCGCTCATTATGCGGGCGTCAGCGTCGTCACCAGCAACCCGCAGGGCTTCCCGCGCTGGCGTGGCAATCTGACGGTCGACTATACCAACGGGCCGTTCGGCATCACGCTGGGCGAACAATATGTCGGCAAGATGCGGCTCGACATTCCGGGCGGTGCGGCTCCGATTCAGTTCGTCGATCCGAAGGTGAAGCCGGTCTGGTATACCGACCTGACGCTGCGCTACACCATTCCGCATGGCGACGGCGGCAATTTCGAGTTCTTCACGACGGTCAACAACCTGTTCGACAAGGCCCCGCCGCTAATTCCCGGCACCGTTCCCGGCGTCAACCCGCCGACCAATATCGCGGTATATGACATTGTCGGGCGCGCTTTCACGGCGGGCGTACGCGTCAAATTCTGATCGGCTCTTTCGGGGCGAGGGCAAAAGGGGGCGGGAGCAGCGATGCTTCCGCCCCTTTTCCTTTCGTTAAGCTCCTGATCCGCGCCCATATGTGTCCATAGAGCGGCAGGCTGCGTTGCATCCATGCTGCGCCCCGCAGTATGTTGCGCTGCGTCAATAGCCGGCTGGTTCCGGTCAATTGGACATCAGGCTGGGTCGCCTGAGGTCCAGCCCATGATGAAGGGTGAGGGTCCGTGCATCCGGGGTTTCCCGGAATGGATTCGCGCGTCCTTTCATGATCGGTTGGCCGTCGGACGAAAGCCGTTTGAAGAAGGAGAAAGTAGATGCGGATCGTTATGACCGGATCGGGCTATGTCGGCCTGGTCTCCGGCGCGTGTTTCGCGGATTTCGGCCATGATGTCATCTGCGTGGACAAGGATGCGCGCAAGATCGAGCTGTTGCAGAGCGG
>Ga0255338_1004323_pt1 | contig 14923 bp, 13 predicted proteins | sample MeOH1_35cm_T4_19_FD_203715 | JGI IMG/M metagenome (GOLD analysis project Ga0255338, IMG submission 203715) | Sandy soil microbial communities from University of British Columbia, Vancouver, Canada - MeOH1_35cm_T4_195 | ecosystem: Engineered > Artificial ecosystem > Sand microcosm > Unclassified ...
AACAGCTTGATGGTGTCCATGGTGGCCATGGCCAGGCCTGCGCCGTTCACCAGGCAGCCGATGTTGCCGTCCAGGGAGATGTAAGCCAGGTCGAACTTGGAAGCCTCGATTTCGGCCGGATCTTCCTCGTCGAGGTCACGCAGGGCGACGATCTCGGGATGGCGGAACAGGGCGTTGGCGTCGAAGTTGAACTTGGCGTCCAGTGCGGTCAGCTTGTTCTTGCTGTCGCGGTTCAGCGGGTTGATCTCGACCAGCGAGGCATCGGTGTCCATGTAGCACTTGTAGAGCTTCTGGAACACGTCGATGGCCTGGGCGGTGGATTCGGCGGGCAGGCCGATGCCATCAGCGATCTTCTTGGCTTGCGCGTCGGACAGACCGGTGAGCGGATCAATGAACTCGGTGATGATCTTCTCGGGCGTGCTGTGCGCGACTTCCTCGATGTCCATGCCGCCTTCGCTGGAGGCAATGAAGGCCAGCTTCTGCGTGGCGCGGTCGGTCACGATCGAGACGTAGTATTCCTTCTGGATGTCGGCACCGTCTTCGATGTACAGGCGGCGCACCTTCTGGCCTTCCGGGCCGGTCTGGTGGGTCTTGAGCTGCATGCCCAGGATCTCGCCGGCCAGGCGCTTGACGTCGTCAATGCTCTTGGCCACCTTCACGCCGCCGCCCTTGCCGCGGCCGCCTGCGTGGATCTGCGCCTTGACCACCCACACCGGGCCGCCGAGCTTTTGCGCAGCTTCCACTGCCTCCTGCACGGTGAACGCGGGGATGCCGCGCGGGACCGGCACGCCGAAATTGCGCAAGATTTCCTTGCCTTGGTACTCGTGAATCTTCATGAGGTATGTCTCTCTCAGAGGAGTGGATGTTTGTCACGGGGACTGCAGCTATGCAGTCGAGCAGCCGACGTTGGACATGCAACCCACGACTGTATCATGCTGCATCGCACCAATATTGAGTGGAACGACTTACACCGGCTTGACGGGCGGACGCCCGGCGCCGATATGGAAAGGACATCATGGCCAAGGTCTTCATTGACGGCGAAGCCGGTACCACCGGTTTGCAAATCCGCGAGCGGCTGCAGCAGCTGCCCCACATCGAACTGGTCAGCATCGATCCGGCGCGGCGCAAGGACCCGCAGGCCAAGCGCGACCTGATGGCGCAGGTGGACCTGGTCATCCTCTGTTTGCACGACGATGCGGCGATCGAGTCGGTGGCGATGATCGATGCCCTGCCGGGGCGCAAGCCGAAGATCATCGACGCCTCGACCGCGCACCGCACGGCGCCGGGCTGGGTGTTCGGCTTCCCCGAGCTGGCCGTCGGCCAGCGCGAGGCGGTGGTGAAGGCCGACCGGGTGGCCAACCCCGGCTGCTACGCCACCGGCGCGATCGCGCTGATCCGGCCGCTGGTGGACGCCGGCCTGCTGCCGAAGGACTTCCCGCTCGCGTTGCCCTCGGTCAGCGGCTATTCGGGCGGCGGCCGCGCCATGATCGAGGCCTACGAGGCGGGCACCGCGCCGTTGTACGAGGCCTATGCGCTCGGCCTCCGGCACAAGCACCTGCCCGAGATCATGAAGTACACCGGCCTGGCGCGCCGGCCGATCTTCACCCCGGCGGTGGGCAACTTCCGTCAGGGCATGCTGGTGCAGCTGCCGCTGCACCTGGATCTGCTGCCGGGTCAGCCCAAGGCGGCCGATCTGCACGACGCCCTGGCGGCGCATTACGCGGCCAGCGCGGCGGCGGGTGGCTGGGTCAGCGTGGAGCCGGCCACTGAGAGCGGCAAGCTCGACGCGCTGGCGCTGAACGACACCAACAAGCTGGAACTGCGCGTGTTCGGCAATGACGAGTTCCACCATGCGGTGCTGATCGCGCGGCTGGACAACCTGGGCAAGGGCGCCAGCGGCGCCGCGGTGCAGAACCTGCAGCTGATGCTCGGACTCTGATTCGCTTTGCCATGGGGCCGCCGCCCTGGTGGAGAGCCGGGGCCTGTGGCCGGCCCTGGCCGGCTCAGTCCTCATCCGAGGCGCAGGCCACCACGCGGCGGATGGTCTCCGCGCCGAAGCCGCGCGTGGCGAGAAAGCGCATTTGCTTGGCCCGCGCCGCCGCGTCGGCCGGCGGCGCGCCGAATTTGCGGCGCCAGACCTCGCGCGCGCGCGCCAGCTCGCTGTCCTGCAACTGCGCCACGGCCTGTCGCACCGCGTCGGGGTCCAGGCCCTTGGCCTGCAGTTCCTGCCGGATGCGCAGCGCGCCGAGCTTGCCGGCGCGCTGGTGCAGCACCGATGCGACCACGCGCTGCTCGTCGATGAATCCCTTGGCTTGCAGCGCGTCGAGCACGGCGGCGAGGTCCTCGCCTTCCTGCACATGCGGCGCGAGCTTGCGTTCGAGCTCGGCGCGCGAATGCTCGCGCGCGGCCAGGTAGCGTAGCGCGCGTCCCTTGAGCGAAGGCGGCGGCAGCGGCATGCGCCTTACTCGGCGGCTTCCGCGGCCTCGTTGAGCAGCGGGATGCCCAGCGATTCGCGCACCTTGTTCTCGATCTCGTGGGCCAGCGCCGTGTTCTCGCGCAGGAACTCGCGCGCGTTGTCGCGGCCCTGGCCGATCTTCTCGCCCTTGTAGGCGTACCAGGCGCCGGATTTGTCGATGATGCGCGCGGTCACGCCCATGTCGATGATCTCGCCCTCGCGCGAGATGCCCTCGCCGAACAGGATGTCGAACTCGGCGGTCTTGAACGGCGGCGCAACCTTGTTCTTCACCACCTTGACCTTGGTTTCGTTGCCGATCACTTCCTCGCCCTTCTTGATCGAGCCGATGCGGCGGATGTCCAGGCGCACCGAGGCGTAGAACTTGAGCGCGTTGCCGCCGGTGGTGGTTTCCGGGCTGCCGAACATCACGCCGATCTTCATGCGGATCTGGTTGATGAAGATGACCATGCAGTTGGTCTTCTTGATGGTGGCGGTGAGCTTGCGCAGCGCCTGGCTCATCAGCCGCGCCTGCAGGCCGGGCAGGCTGTCGCCCATCTCGCCCTCGATCTCGGCCTTGGGCGTGAGCGCGGCCACCGAGTCGATCACCACCAGGTCCACCGCGCCGGAGCGCACCAGGCTGTCCACGATCTCCAGCGCCTGCTCGCCGGTGTCGGGCTGGCTGATCAGCAGGTCCTGCAGGTTCACGCCGAGCTTCTGTGCGTACTGCACGTCCAGCGCGTGCTCGGCATCGACGAAGGCGCACTGGCCGCCGAGCTTCTGCATCTCGGCGATGACCTGCAGCGTCAGCGTGGTCTTGCCCGAGGATTCCGGGCCGTAGATTTCGACCACCCGGCCGCGCGGCAGGCCACCGACGCCCAGCGCGATGTCGAGACCGAGCGAGCCGGTCGAGACCACCTGGATGTCCTCGATGACCTCGCCCTCGCCCAGGCGCATGATGGTGCCCTTGCCGAACTGCTTCTCGATCTGGGCCAGGGCGGCCTGCAGGGCCTTGGCTTTTTCGCTGTTGGCGGCGTTGCCGCCCTTGGTTGCTGCTTCCATGATCTCTCCTTGGTCAATCTACGGGTGGGTGGCTCCAGCGTCTCGGGGTGACGACATGGATGTTTGAACAGTAATTTAGCAGCTCATTCCAGATAAATCTCTGATTTTTTGGTCAGTTTGCCTTACTATTTGTGCATGTCCGACACCCTGCCCGACGACGGCTGGCGGCAGACCCATCTGGGGCGCCTGCTCGGCCACGCCATGCGCCGCTTCGACGAGCGCGTGCTGGCCCTGATGGCCGGCGCTGTCGAGGTGCCGCTGGCCTTGTCGAACCTGGCGGCGCGGGCCCAGGTCAGCGCCGCGCACGTCCACATCACCCGCCATCTGGCGCTGCAGGGCTCGCGCCTGACCGAGCTGGCCGCCGCCGCCGGCATGAGCAAGCAGGCCATGGGCGACCTGGTGGGCCAGTGCGAGGCCTGGGGCCTGGTCACGCGCGAGCCCGACCCGCTCGACGCGCGCGCCCGGCTGGTGCGCTTCACCCCCACCGGCCTGGCCTGGTTGCGGGCCTTCAAGGACGCCGTGGCACAGGCCGAGGCCGAGTTCCGCGCGGCGGTGGGCGACGAGGTGGCCACGGTGGTGGCGCTGGGGCTGGAGGCCTATGCCGCGTGATCCGGGTCGATCCGGCGCCTAAAATTCTCGGCATTGCGCCACGGCCAGAACAAGGAGACCGCCATGCGAATTTTGATTGCCGAAGACGACCAGGTGCTGGCGGATGGGCTGTTGCGGACCCTGCGCAGCTCGGGAGCCGCGGTCGACCATGTCGCCGACGGGGCGCAGGCCGACGCGGCGCTGATGACCAACACCGAGTTCGACCTGCTGATCCTCGACCTGGGCCTGCCCAAGCTGCACGGCCTGGAGGTGCTCAAGCGGCTGCGCGCGCGCGGCAGCACGCTGCCGGTGCTGATCCTCACCGCCGCCGACAGCGTGGAGGAGCGCGTCAAGGGCCTCGATTACGGCGCCGACGACTACATGGCCAAGCCGTTCAGCCTGCAGGAGCTGGAGGCGCGCGTGCGCGCGCTGACGCGGCGCGGCATGGGTGGGGCCAGTTCCACCATCAAGCACGGCCCGCTGGTCTACGACCAGGCGGGCCGTGTCGCCACCATCGACGGCAAGATGGTCGAGCTGTCGGCGCGCGAGCTGGGCTTGCTGGAGGTGCTGCTGCAGCGCGCCGGGCGCCTGGTCAGCAAGGACCAGCTGGTCGAGCGCCTGTGCGAGTGGGGCGAGGAGGTGAGCAACAACGCCATCGAGGTCTACATCCACCGCCTGCGCAAGAAGATCGAGAAAGGCCCGATCCGCATCGCCACCGTGCGCGGCCTGGGCTACTGCCTTGAAAAGATCCCCAATTGAGACGATGACTCCCACGCTTGCCGCTGCGCTGCCTTCCAAGGGGGGCTCTCGTCTCGGGGCGGCCCGGCGGCGCCCGACGCCCGCTGAACGATGAAGTCCCAGCACTGGCCGAAGACGCTGTTCAAGCGGGAACAGCGCTCGCTGTTCGGCGAGATCCTGGACTGGATGCTGACGCCGCTGCTGCTGCTGTGGCCGGTCAGCCTGGCGCTGACCTGGCTGGTGGCGCAGGGCATCGCCAACAAGCCGTTCGACCGCGCGCTGGTCTACAACGCGCAGGCGCTGGCCCAGTGGGTCAAGGTCGGGCCGCAGCGCAAGGTGGAGTTCAACCTGCCGCAGCCGGCGCGCGAGCTGCTGCGCGCCGACGATGCCGACCTGGTGTATTACCAGGTGCTCGATGGCAATGGCGCCTTCCTCAGCGGCGAGCGGGATCTGCCGGCGCCATCGGACGAGGAGCGTGCCGCCGCGGACGAGGTGCGGCTGCGCGACGCCGAGCTGCGCGGGTTGGCTGTGCGCGTGGCCTACACCTGGGTTCCGCTGGACCTGCCGGGGGCGCCGCTGGCGCTGGTGCAGGTGGCCGAGACGCGCGAGAAGCGCGAGGTGCTGGCCACCGAGATCATCAAGGGGGTGATGCTGCCGCAGTTCGTCATTCTGCCGCTGGCGGTGCTGCTGGTCTGGCTGGCGCTGGTGCGCGGCATCAAGCCGTTGTCGCAGCTGGAGGAGCGCATCCGCGCGCGCCAGCCGGACGACCTGAGCCCGCTGGACGAGAAGGCGGTGCCGATGGAGGTGGCGCCGCTGGTGTCCTCGGTGAACGACCTGCTGACGCGGCTGAAGGATTCGATCGCCGCGCAAAAGCGCTTTCTCGCCGACGCGGCGCACCAGTTGAAGACGCCACTGGCCGGCCTGCGCATGCAGGCCGACCTGGCGCAGCGTGCTGGCGCCGGCGAGGAAGAGCTGAAGCAGTCGCTCAAGCAGATCGGCCGCGCCAGCATCCGCGCCACGCACACGGTGAACCAGCTGCTGGCGCTGGCGCGCGCCGAGGCCGGCGGCACCAGCATCAGCCGCCAGCCCTGCGATCTGGCGCGCCTGACCATGGAGGTGGTGCGCGAGGCGGTGCCGCGCGCCATGGACAAGCGCATCGATCTCGGCTATGACGGCGCCGAACCCGGCGTGCCGGGCGTGACGCTCAGCGGCAACCCGACGCTGCTCAAGGAAATGGTGCGCAACCTGGTGGACAACGCGATCAACTACACGCCGTCCAGCGAGGAGCGGCCCGGCGTGATCACCGCGCGCGTGCTGGCCGATCCGTTCGGCCATGTGCTGGTGCTGCAGGTGGAGGACAACGGCCCCGGCATCCCGGTGGCCGAGCGCGAACTGGTGTTCCAGCCGTTCTACCGGGCGCTCGGCACCAATGTCGATGGCTCGGGCCTGGGCCTGCCGATCGTGCTGGAGATCGCCCAGCAGCACCAGGCCACGGTGACGGTGGACGAGGCCCACCCGGGCCAGACACCGCCCGGTGCCTGCTTCAGCGTGCGCTTCGGTGGGGCTGGCGCCTGAACGGCGTTTTCTGCGCCGGCAGGGGGCCGGCCAAGGCGCCGAGGATCAGTGGTGGTGGCCGTGCTCGCCGTGGGCGTGGCGATGCGTCACTTCCTCGGGCGTGGCGGCGCGTACGTCGAGCACGGTCACGGTGAAGCGCAACGCTTGCCCGGCCAGCGGGTGGTTGCCGTCCAGGTGCACGACCGGCCCTTTGATCTTCATGACGGTGAAGACCTGCTCGCGACCGTCGTCGGTGGGGCCGCGCAGCTGGCCGCCGACCTTCACGCCGGGCGGAAACTCGCTGCGCGGGATGGCCCGCACCAGGCGCTCGTCGCGCAGGCCAAAGGCCTCCTCGGGCTGCAGCTGCAGCACGGCCTGGAAGCCGGCCTCCTGCCCCTCCAGCGCCGCCTCGATCCTGGCGAAGGTGCCGCCGTAGCCGCCGTGCAGGTAGGCGGTCGGCTCGCGTCCGTCCTCCAGCAGCTTGCCCTGGGCATTGTGGACCTGGTAGCGGACAGTGACGACGGTGTCTTGGACGATCTTCATGGGGACCCTGTGATGAGACCGGCCGCGCTCAGGCGGCGGGCTTGTAGAGGTTCAGCTGCAGGCGCTCGCGCTCGATCACGCGGGCCACCGCCGGCAGCGCGGCGATGCGCTGCACGAAGGCCTGCAGGTCGGGGAAGTCGGCCGGGTTGATGCCGGCCAGGCTGCCCCAGCGCAGGAAGGTGAGCGCATAGGCGTCCAGCGGGCCGAACTGCGTGCCGCCCAGGTAGGGGCGGTCGGCGGCGTTGGCGGCGTGCACCAGCGCCTGCAGCTCGCCGAGCAGGTTGCGGAAGATCTGCGTGTTGTAGCCCTTGATCTCGGTCTGCGCCGCCGCGTTGTCGGTGAACTTCTGCGGCATGAAGATGTGGGTGAAGGTGGGATGGATGGTGTTGTTCATCCACACCAGCGTTTCCATGGCGCGCGCGCGGGCCAGCGGCTCGGTGGGCAGGAAGCCGGCCTGCGGGAAGCGCTCGGCCAGGTAGCTGACGATCGCGACGATCTGGGTGATGACGTGCTCGCCGTCCACCAGCACCGGCACCTGGCCGCGCGGGTTGATCGCCTTGTACTCGGGGCTGTTCTGCTCGTCCTTGTGCAGCTTGACCATCACCGGTTCGAAGGCCTGGCCCGAGGCTTCGAGCAGGGTGTGCGGCACGAACGAGCAGGCGCCGGGGGCGTAGTACAGCTTCAGGGTCATGGTTTGTCTCCAGGGGGTTGAGTGAATGGGGCGTCAACGGCAGGGCCGCACGGTCCGGCCGGCCAGCGTGCCGTGCAATTCTTCCAGACGCGCGCGCTGCGCCGCATCGGCCGCCGGCAGGCGCAGCCAGTGGCCGCGCTGCTCGTTGCGCACCTGCAGCACGCGGGCGGTGCGCACGCCGCGCTCGGCCAGCGCGGCCAGCCCGTCGTTGGCCGCCGCCTCCGAGGCGTAGCTGCCCAGCGACAGGCCCGGCTCCAGCGTCGGGTTGGCCAGCGGTTCGAAGCGCACGTTGCGCGCGCGCAGCTGGGCGCGCTTCTTCTCCACCGCTTCGGCGTCGGCGTAACGGCCCATGTAGAGGATCCAGCGCCCCGGCAGCGTGCCCGGCTCCAGGGTCCAGCTGTTCGCCGGCAAGGCCTTTTCCAGGGCCGGACGCAGGGTTTCCAGGTGGCGCTCTTCAAACAGGCCCGCCTGCAGGCATTCGGTGGGCTCGGCGGGCGCCTGGGCTTGCTGCAGGCGGCTGACTTCCTCGGCCTTGAGCAGACGAAGCCTTTGTGGCTCGATCTGCTGGGCGATGCGTTGAGGCTCGTCCTGTCGGTCCGGCTCGACGCCGGCCGTGCGCAGCCACTCGTTGGCCCAGGCGTAATAGAGGCCGTTGGTCAGCAACAGGAGCAGCACCAGCAGTCGCAGCATGGCTCAGGCTCCCGGCGCGCTGGGACGCACGCTGACTTCGGCGCTGGTGACGGCCTGCAGTTCCTGCGCCGTCCGCACCAGCAGGGCGCCGTTCTCGCCGACGCCCTGGGCCGTGCCCTCGGTGCCGTCGCTGAGCGTCACGGCGCGCCCGCGCAGTACGTCGCGCGCGGCAAAGCGCGCCTGGAACGGCGCGAAGCCGGCGGGCTCGAAGGCCTGCACGGTCCGCACCAGCGGCGCGGCCAGCCGCCCCAGGGCCTGGGGGGCGTCCAGACCGGGTTCGATCGCCTGCAGCCAGGCCGGTGGTGTGCGCAGGCCGTCGGCCGGGCGTGGCGCGATGTTGATGCCGATGCCGATCACGGCGTAGCGCTGCCCGCCGATGCTGGCGGTCTCGATCAGGATGCCGCCGAGCTTGCGCTCCTGCCACCAGAGGTCGTTCGGCCACTTCAGGCCGATGGCCGGGTGCAGGCTCTCCGCCACGCTGACGCCGACGGCCAGCGACAGGCCCGACCAGTCGGCCGGCGCCAGGGGCAGGCCGAGGGAGAACGTCAGCGAGTCGCCGACGGCGCTGTGCCATTGCCGCCCGAGCCGCCCGCGGCCCGCGGTCTGGGTCTCGGCGACCAGCAGCACCGGCTCGAAGTGGCCGGCGCGCGCGCGGCGCATCAGCTCGGTATTGGTGGAGTCGATCTCCGGCAGGATCTCGACCGTGAAGTCCGGTAGCTCTGGGCTGACCGCTTCCCAGATGGCCTCCGCCGGCCAGCGCAGGGAGGTGTTCATGTGCTCAGCGGCGGTTCTTTTTCGGCGCGGGCGCCTTCGGCCGGACCGGGCCCCGCTTGGGCGCCAGCAGGGTACCGCGGCAGTTGGCGCTGCCGCACCAGCAGGGGTACTCGGCCTTGAGCTTGGGGGTGTAGCGCTCCTCCAGCACCAGGCCGTAGTCGTAGCTCAGCTCCTCGCCGGCCTTGATGTCGCGCAGCGCCTTGATGAAAATCCGGCCGTCTTCCTCGTCGGCGAAGCAGTTCGGATCGCAGGAGTGGTTGATCCAGCGCGAGGAGTTGCCGCCGTGCAGCGCGTCGATCACCCGGTCGCCGTCGATCTGGAAGTAGAAGGTGTGGTTCGGGTCGCTCGGGTCGTGCGGGTGGCGGTCCTGCGCCTCCTGCCAGCTGATGACCTCGCCGACGTACTCGATGAGGGTTTCGCCTTCGGCGATGTCCTGCAGGGCAAACACGCCCTTGCCGTGCACGCCGGAGCGGCGGGTCTGGATGCGGCGGGCGTCGGAACGGGCGGGGTGTCGGGCCACAGGCGAAAATTTGTTATGTTGAATGCATGCGGACGCGTGTGCGTCCGCGCATGAGCGTGCGCCTGCGCGCACGCGAGAACACGGGATTGTATAGAGATGAAAACCCTGGTCATTGCAGAAAAACCGTCCGTGGCGCAAGACATCGTGCGCGCCCTCACGCCGGTGGCCGGCAAGTTCGACAAGCACGAGGACCACTTCGAGAACGACCAGTACGTGGTCACGAGCGCGGTCGGCCACCTGGTGGAGATCCAGGCGCCTGAGCAGTTCGACGTCAAGCGCGGCAAGTGGAGCTTTGCCCACCTGCCGGTGATTCCGCCCTGGTTCGACCTCAAGCCGGTGGACAAGACCAAGAGCCGCCTGAACGCGGTGGTCAAGCAGGCCAAGCGCAAGGATGTGACGGCGCTGGTCAACGCCTGCGACGCGGGACGCGAGGGCGAGCTGATCTTCCGCCTGATCGAGCAGTACGCGGGCGGCCAGAAGGGCGGCCAGTACCAGCCGCTGGGCAAGCCGGTGAAGCGGCTGTGGCTGCAGTCGATGACGCCGCAGGCGATCCGCGACGGCTTCGACAACCTGCGCGGCGAGCAGCAGATGCGGGGCCTGGCCGACGCGGCGCGCTCCCGCTCCGAGGCCGACTGGCTGGTCGGCATCAACGGCACGCGCGCCATGACCGCGTTCAACTCGCGTGACGGTGGCTTCTTCCTGACCACCGTGGGCCGTGTGCAGACGCCGACGCTGGCGGTGGTGGTCGAGCGCGAGGAGCAGATCCGCAAGTTCGTCAGCCGCGACTACTGGGAAGTCCACGCCAGCTTCGCCGCCGAGGCCGGCGAGTACCCGGGCAAGTGGTTCGACCCGAAGTGGAAGAAGGACGCCGAGGACGCCGAGAGGCGGGCCGATCGGGTCTGGTCCGAGCAGGAGGCGCGCGCCATCGCCGACGCGGTGCGCGGCCAGAGCGCCAGCGTCACCGAGGAGAGCAAGCCCACCTCCCAGGCCTCGCCGCTGCTGTTCGACCTGACCTCGCTGCAGCGCGAGGCCAACGGCAAGTTCGGCTTCTCGGCGAAGACCACGCTGGCGCTGGCGCAGAGCCTGTACGAGCGGCACAAGGCGCTGACCTACCCGCGGACCGACTCGCGCGCCCTGCCCGAGGACTACCTCGCCGTGGCCAAGCAGACCTTCGCCATGTTGGCCGACAGCGGCATGCGGCACCTCGCGCCGCACGCGAGGACGGCGCTGGACAACGGCTACCTCAAGCCGAGCAAGCGCATCTTCGACAACAGCAAGGTGAGCGACCACTTTGCCATCATCCCCACGCTGCAGGCGCCCAGCGGCCTGTCCGAGGCCGAGCAGAAGCTGTACGACCTGGTGGTGCGCCGCTTCATGGCGGTGTTCTTCCCCAGCGCCGAGTACACCGTCACGACGCGCATCACGACGGCTGCGGGCCACAGCTTCAAGACCGAGGGCAAGGTGCTGGTCAAGCCGGGCTGGCTGGCGATCTACGGCAAGGAGGCCGCCGACGAGGTGGCCGATGCCAAGGACGGCGACAAAGGCCAGAACCTGGTGCCGGTGCGGCCGGGCGAGCGCGTGCAGACCGAGACCGTGGAGCCCAAGGGCCTGAAGACCCGGCCGCCGGCGCGCTACTCCGAAGCCACGCTGCTCGGCGCCATGGAAGGTGCCGGCAAGCTGGTGGACGACGAGGAACTGCGCGGCGCGATGCAGGAGAAGGGCCTGGGCACGCCAGCCACCCGCGCGGCCATCATCGAAGGCCTGCTGACCGAGAAGTACATGCTGCGCGAAGGCCGCGAGCTGATCCCGACCGCCAAGGCCTTCCAGCTGATGACGCTGCTGCGCGGCCTGGGCGTGGAGGAACTGTCCAGGCCCGCGCTGACCGGCGAGTGGGAGTACAAGCTGGCGCAGATGGAGCACGGCCAGCTCAGCCGCGACGCCTTCATGCGCGAGATCGCCGCCATGACCGAGCGCATCGTCAAGAAGGCCAAGGAGTACGACCGCGACACCGTGCCGGGCGACTACGCCACGCTGGCCACGCCCTGCCCGAACTGCGGCGGCGTGGTGAAGGAAAACTACCGCCGCTACAGCTGCACCGGCGCCGATGGCCGGGGCGAGGGCTGCGGCTTCTCGTTCGGCAAGTCGCCGGCCGGGCGCACCTTCGAGCCGGCCGAGGTCGAGCAGTTCCTGCGCGAGCGCAAGCTGGGGCCCCTGGAGGGCTTCCGCTCGAAGGCCGGCTGGCCGTTCACCGCCGAGGTTGTGCTCAAGTACAGCGACGAGGACCGGAACTGGAAGCTGGAGTTCGACTTCGGCGATGACAAGAACGCCGAGGAGACCGGCGAGCTGGTCGATTTCGGCGGCAGCGAGTCGCTCGGCGCCTGCCCCAAATGCGGCGCGCCGGTGCACGAGCACGGCAGCAACTACGTCTGCGCCAAGTCCGTGCCCACGGCCGCGCAGCCCACGCCGAGTTGTGACTTCAAGAGCGGCAAGATCATCCTGCAGCAGCCGGTGGCGCGGGAGCAGATGACCAAGCTGTTGGCCACGGGCAAGACCGACCTGCTCGACAAGTTCGTGTCCATGCGCACCCGGCGCGCCTTCAAGGCCTTCCTGGCCTGGGACAAGGAAGCCGGCAAGGTGAACTTCGAGTTCGAGCCGCGCGAGAGCAAGTTCCCGCCGCGCAAGGGCGCTGCGCCGGCCAAGGCCGCCCCGGCGAAGAAGGCCGCCGCCAAGGCCCCGGCGAAGAAGGCGGCCGCAACCAAGACGCCCAAGGCGCCGCGCAAGACCGCCGCCGGCTTGCAGCCGAGCGCCGCGCTCGCGGCCGTGATCGGCGCCGAGCCGGTGGCGCGCACCGAGGTGATCAAGAAGCTGTGGGACTACATCAAGGCCAACGGGCTGCAGGATGCCGCGAACAAGCGCGCCATCAACGCCGACGCCAAGCTCCTGCCGGTGTTCGGCAAGCCGCAGGTGACGATGTTCGAACTCGCCGGGCTGGTCGGCCCGCACCTGAGCTGACCGCGCATCGCCCTGGGTTCGGCGCGCCCGGCGCCTAAGCGCGCCGGCGCTTTAGCGCGGCCCAGCCGGCGAGACCCCAAAGCCCCAGCCCCCAGAGCCAGCCCAGGGCACCACCACCGCCGCCGCCGTCGTCGCTGACGGGCGTCGTCGGGGCCGGCGTCAGCGGTGCCGCCGGGTTCACCGCCAGCCGCAGCGCATCGAAGGCATTGAGGAGGCCCGGGCCGCAGGTGGCCGTGCTGCAGTTGCAGGCCAGGCTGGTGGGGGCGCCGATGACGCAGCTGGGGCGGCCTGGCAACTGGAGGTGAGGCCGCGCCGCGGCCTGCAGGCGTGCGATGAGCTCGGTGGGCTTCAGCGCCGGATTGAGCGACAGCATCAGCGAGGCCACGCCAGCGGCCAGCGGCGTCGAGAAGCTGCTGCCCAGCTTGGTGCCATAGACGTCCCCGGCCGGGCCCTGCAGGCCGGCGTTGGTGGTCGAGTAGATCTGGGTCGCGCCATCGGCACCGCTGCCGCCGGGCGCCATCAGGCCCAGCCCCGGGCCGTAGCTGGAATAGGTGGCCTTGAGGCCGTCCTGCTGCACCGCGCCGACCGAAAGCACGTTGCGGCAGTCGGCCGGACGGGTGAGCGGGCCGTTGTTGTTGCCGCCCGCCACCACCAGCAGCGCGCCGGCCGCCGTGATGTCGTCGATGACGGTCTGGTAGACGCTGTCGCAGGCCGCGCTGCCGCCAAAGCTCAGGTTGATGACGCGCGCCGGATGCGGGTTGGCCGGCACGCCGCTCACCGGCAGGCCGGCGGCCCAGCGCAGGCCGTCCAGCACATCGCTCAGGAAGGCGCCGCATTTGCCCGAGACACGCACCGGCAGCACCTTGTTGCCCCAGTTGATGCCGCTGACGCCGAGGTTGTTGTTGGTGGCGGCGGCGATCTGCCCGGCGATGAAGGTGCCGTGCCAGGAGCTGCTGGCCACGTCGCAGCCGGCGAACACCGCGCTGTTGGCATCGGCCCCCGTGATCCAGTCGCCCGGGTCGGAGGCGTCGGCGTCGCGTCCGTCGCCGTCGTTGGCGAACTCCACCTCGCTGACGAAGTCGTAGCCGTCCCAGAACCGTCCGGCCAGGTCGGGGTGGGTCTTCACGATGCCGGTGTCGAGCACGGCGACGGTGATGTTCCCATTGCCGGTCGAGAGGTCCCAGGCCGGCGGCAGGTTGATCGCGGCGGCGCCCCCGCTCGCCGGGGCCTGCAGATGCCACTGCCGCGCATAGCCGGGATCGTTGGGCTGGGTGTCCTGGCGCTTGAGCAGTTCGTCCGGCACGACGGCCGCCACGTCGGGATGCAGGCGCAGGCGGCGCATGGCGGCATCGAGCGCCTCGGCGGAGGGTGGCTGGGCCAGGCGCAGGGCCTGCAGCTGGTTGCCCAGGGGGCGCTGGCTGTGCAGGGCCAGCCCGGTGTCCTGGACCACGGCCGCGATCCGCTCGCGCAAGGCCTGGGCCCGTTCGCTGGGCACGCCCTGGGCGTCGGCGGCCGCCGGCTTGAGCTGCACGATCAGCCCGCGCACCGGCTGGGCCTGCGCGGCCCCTGCGAGGGCCAGGCCCCATGCGACGAGTGCTGGAAAAAATAAACGGCTCATGCCGTTTTGTAGCATGAGCCGCGCGGGCGAACGATCGCCCGATCTGGGTATCGGGTCGGACTTTACTTGGCGGCGACCACGCGCACCATTTCCAGGCACTTGTTGGAGTAGCCCCACTCGTTGTCGTACCAGCTCACGACCTTCACAAAGGTGCCGTCCAGCGCGATGCCGGCGTCGGCATCAAACACCGAGGTGCGGGTCTCGCCGCGGAAGTCGGTGGCGACGACCTTGTGGTCGGTGTAGCCCAGCACGCCCTTGAGCGCGCCCTCGGACTGGGCCTTCATCTCGGCGCAGATTTCGGCGTAGGTGGCGGCGCTGTTCAGCTCCACCGTCAGGTCCACCACCGACACGTCGGAGGTCGGCACGCGGAAGGACATGCCGGTCAGCTTCTTGTTCAGCTCGGGGATCACCACGCCCACGGCCTTGGCGGCACCGGTGGAGGAGGGAATGATGTTTTCCAGGATGCCGCGGCCGCCGCGCCAGTCCTTGTTGGACGGGCCGTCCACGGTCTTCTGCGTCGCGGTGGCGGCGTGCACGGTGGTCATCAGGCCGCGCTTGATGCCCCACTTGTCGTTCAGCACCTTGGCCACGGGCGCCAGGCAGTTGGTGGTGCACGAGGCGTTGGAGATGATCGCCTCGCCCTTGTACTTCTCGTGGTTCACGCCGAAGACGAACATCGGC
>Ga0255338_1004324_pt1 | contig 14922 bp, 12 predicted proteins | sample MeOH1_35cm_T4_19_FD_203715 | JGI IMG/M metagenome (GOLD analysis project Ga0255338, IMG submission 203715) | Sandy soil microbial communities from University of British Columbia, Vancouver, Canada - MeOH1_35cm_T4_195 | ecosystem: Engineered > Artificial ecosystem > Sand microcosm > Unclassified ...
GTCGCCGACTGCAGCGCCGCCTGGTAGGTCTTCGGCAGCTCCTCGAACTTGGCGAGGTTGACGAAGGCGTGCACCGTCGGCCCGCCCTCCCACCAGCCCGGATAGTAGTAGTACGGCGCCACCTTGTAGAAGCCGAGCTTCTCGTCGTCGTAGGGGCCCACCCACTCCGCCGCGTCGATCGTGCCCTTCTCCAGCGCCGGGTAGATGTCGCCGCCGGCGATCTGCTGCGGAATGACGCCGACCTTCGACATGACCTGACCGGCGAAGCCGCCGATGCGCATCTTCAGGCCCTTCATGTCCTCGACGGACTTGATCTCCTTGCGGAACCAGCCGCCCATCTGGGCGCCGGTGTTGCCGCACGGGAAGCCCACGACGCTGTGGGTCTTGTAGAACTCGTTCATGATCTCGTTGCCGCCGCCCTGGTAGAGCCAGGCGTTCTGCTGGCGGGCGTTGAAGCCGAACGGCATCGCCGCTCCGAGCGTGAAGGTCGGGTCCTTGCCGACGTAGTAGTAGCTGACGGTGTGGCACATCTCGACGGTGTTGTTCGACACCGCGTCGAGGGCCTGCAGGCCCGGCACGATCTCGCCGGCGGCGAACACCTGGATCTTGAACTTGCCGTCGGTGAGCGCGGCGACGCGGTCGGCCATGTACTGGGCGCCGCCGTAGATGGTGTCGAGCGACTTCGGGAAGCTCGAGGTGAGCCGCCACGAGAGCTCGGGCGCCGACTGGGCGATCGCCGGCATCGGCAGGGTGGCGGCGGTGGTCGCCGCCGCCGCGCCGGCGAGGCCGGCGGTGGTCAGGAATTCGCGACGCTTCATCGTGGGTCCCAGCTCCTCTGGATGCTTCCTCGGTCCCGCCGCCCGTGGGCGACGGCGATGACAGATGGTCGGCCGGCGCCTCCCCGGGCGCCGGTCCGCCGCCTTTGCGCCGATTAAGCGACGCCCGGACGGGGCTTGGCAACGGGAAAAAAGGCTAAGACGCCGGGGAGGGGGCAAGCCGGGAACGTCGGTCCCTCCCCTGCCAGGGGGAGGGACGGCCGGCGCAGCCGGCAGGGTGGGGCCCGTCAATCAGGACTTCGGCCTTTGATTGACTGGCCCCCACCTGCCTTCGCTCCGCGAAGGCTGTCCTCCCCCCTGGCAGGGGGTGGACGCAGGATCGTCCGCCGCCATGCCCGCCGCCACGCGTGCTTGCCGCGGGCGGCGGCTTCCGCCAATGTCCGCGCGAAGCATGGACGGGGCGGGACGGACGGGGCTGGGTGGACATGGCGGCGAAGACCAATCCGGGCAACTTCTTCGAGGATTTCCGCGTCGGCCGGGTGATCCGGCACGCGACGCCGCGCACGCTGAGCCGCGGCGACGCCGCCCTCTACCAGGCGCTCTACGGATCGCGGTTCGCGGTGCAGTCGTCCGACGCCTTCGCCCGCGACATCGGCTATCCGCAGGCGCCGATCGACGACCTCCTCGTCTTCCACGTCGTCTTCGGCAAGACGGTGCCGGACATCTCGCTCAACGCCGTCGCCAACCTCGGCTACGCCGGCTGCCGCTTCCTCGCCCCGGTCTATCCCGGCGACACGCTGTCGGCGGTCTCCGAGGTGATCGGCGTCAAGGAGACCTCGAGCGGCGACGCCGGCGTCGTCTACGTCCGCTCCACCGGCTACAAGGACGACGGCACCGAGGTCGTCGACTACGTGCGCTGGGTGCTGGTGCGCAAGCGCGACCGCGCCTCGCCGGCGCCCGTGCCGGTGGTGCCTGAGCTGCCGGCCGCCGTCGCGCCCGACGCCATCGGCGACGCCGCGCCGCTGCTGCACCGCTCGCAGTGGGACGAGGACCTCGCCGGCTCGCCGCACCGCTTCGAGGACTATGCGGTCGGCGAGGTGATCGACCACGTCGACGGCATGACCATCGAGGAGGCCGAGCACCAGCTCGCCACCCGGCTCTACCAGAACACCGCCAAGGTGCACTTCAACCAGCACAGCGAGGGCGCCGGCCGCTTCGGCCGCCGCCTCGTCTATGGCGGCCACGTCATCTCGATCGCTCGCGCGCTGTCGTTCAACGGCCTCGGCAGCGCCTTCCACCTCGCCGCCATCAACGCCGGCCGCCACGTCGCCCCGGCCTTCGCCGGCGACACCATCTACGCCTGGTCGGCGATCAAGGCGGCGGCCGAGCTGCCCGGAAGGCGCGACCTCGGCGCGCTCCGGGTGCGCACCATCGCCACCAAGAACCGCACTTGCGCCGACTTTCCGGACAAGGGTGCCGACGGCGCGGTCGACCCCTCGGTGGTGCTCGACCTCGACGTCTGGCTGATCCTGCCGCGAAAGTGAGTGATTTGATGTCCCGCCCGAATCGTCTCGGCCGCCCGGCCGGCCTCCTCGCCACGGCCGCCGTGGCCGCCGGCCTCCTCGCCGCCGGCCCGGCCGCCGCCGCCACCAAGCAGGTGATCTTCACCGGCATGTTCGTGGTGACCAAGTCCTCGGCGAGCTGCAAGAGCCTCGAAGGCAGCGCGCGGACGATGTTCTACTCGACCGTCGTCTACGGCAACGACCGCGCCGCGCTGCTCCTCACCGACGACTACCGCACCATCACCCTCGCCCCGGCCGGCGCCACCTTCGCCAAGGCCGGCACCTACACGGCGACGCAGATCGACCGCTGGAACGGGCTGTCGTCGTGGGACGCGGCCTACTCGAACTTCAAGCTCGACCCGCCGACGATCAAGAACGGCACCACCTCGCTGATCATCACCGGCAAGCTCAACCGCCTCAACTACGACGCCTCGTGCACCGTCGACTTCCGCGCCGTCGGCGTCCGTAGCTGATCCCGGGCGGCGCGGGGGCGAAGGGGGGCACGTTGGCGGAGCGCGGGGCGAAGGCCGTCATTCCCGCCGTGCCGCCGGTGGCGCTGCCGCCGGCCGGCGGCCTCGCCGACCGCGAGATGCTGGTCGTCCTCCTGCTCGGCGCCGTCGGCGGCCTCGTCATCGGCGCGGCGGTCGCCGGCGTCCGCACCTTCGTCGGCGACGTGCAGGGGCTGCTCTTCGGCGTCGACGTCGACATGTTCGGCTCCGCCGGCGTCGCACCGTGGCGCGTCGTGCTTGTGCCGCTCGCCGGCGGCCTGGTGCTCGGCCTGCTGCTCGCCGCCGCCGGCCGCCTCGGCCGCCTCGCCATCGTCGATCCGGTCGAGGCCAACGCCCTCGAGGGCGGGCGGATGTCGATGGTCGACAGCCTGGTGCTCGTCGGCCTGTCGATGGTGTCGATCTCGATCGGCGGCTCGGTCGGCTTCGAGGCGGCGATGACGCAGCTCGGCGCCGGCCTCCTCAGCGTCGTCGGCCAGCGCCTCGGCCTCACCCGGCGGGCGCTGCGCATCCTCGTCTCGTGCGGCACCGGCGCCGGCATCGCGGCGATCTTCGACGCCCCGCTCGCCGGCACCCTCTACGCCCTCGAGCTCGTCGTCGGCGGCTATGCCGTCCGGGCGCTGCTGCCGACGCTGGTGGCGGCGGCGACGAGCGGGCTCGCGACCCATCTCCTCGTCGGCTACACGCCGATGTTCCTCGCCCACGACGTCGGCCTGCCGACGCTCTGGCACCTGCCGCTGGCGCTCCTCGTCGGCGCCGCCGCCGCCGTCGTCGGCATCGCGGTGATGCGCGGCACCACCGCCTTCGAGGGCCTGCTCGTGCGCCTGCGCGTGCCCTCGATCGGCCGGCCGGTCGCCGGCGGCCTGCTGCTCGGCCTCTTGGCGGTCGCGGCGCCCGAGGTGATGGGCCCCGGCCACAACGGCATCGACGAGATCCTCGCCGGCCAGAACGCCGCCGGGGCGCTCGCCGCCGTGCTCCTCGCCAAGATGGCGGCGTCGATCGTCTGCGTCGGTTCGGGCTTCCGCGGCGGCCTGTTCTCGGCCTCGCTGTTCCTCGGCGCGGCGCTCGCCTGCGTGCTGCACGGCGTCGTCGTGGTGCCGCTGCTCGGCCCCGACGCGCCGATCGAGCTCACCGTCGTCGCCGGCATGGCGGGCGTCGCCGCCTCGATCGTCGGCACGCCGATCGCCATCGTGCTGCTCGCGGTCGAGACCGCCGGCCTCAACGCCGGCGTCGTCACCGTGGCGGTCTCGGTGGTGGTCGCCGCCCACCTGACGCGGCGCTTCTTCGGCTACTCGTTCTCGACGTGGCGCTTCCACGTGCGCGGCCGCGAGCTGCTCGGCCCGCGCGACGTCGGTCGCCTGCAGCGGCTGACCCTCGCCGACGTGCCGCTCGCCGAGCCGGTGCGGGTCGCCGCCGGCACGCCGCTCGCCGAGGCGGCGCGCGCCTCACGCGGCGCGGCGCTGCCGGTCGTCGCGGTCGAGGCGGCGGACGGCGCCTTCGTCGGCCTCGTCCGGCGCGACCGGCTGGCCGACGCGGCGGCGGACGAGCCGGCCGCCCCCATCGACGGCCTCGCCGCCGACGCCCCGCCGGCGGCGCCGCGCGACCGCTCGCTCGCCCGCCTCGTCGACGCGCCGATCGCCGACGTCGCCGGCGCCCTCGCCGTGGTCGACGGCGACGGCCGGCTCGTCGGCGTCGTCGAGGAGGCGGCGGCGCTCGCCCGCTACCTCGACGAGCTCGTCGCGGCGGACGACGACGACGCCGGCCCGCTCAGCCCGAAGCCCGCGCCAGGATCGCCCTGACCTCGGCGGCGAGCGTCAGCGGGTCGAACGGCTTGGCGATCACCCCCGCCGCGCCGAGCGCCAGGAAACCGTCGATCTCCCGCGCCTGGGCGCGCGCGGTGATGAACGCCACCGGGATCGCCGCCGTCGCTGGGTCGACGCGCAGCGCCGCCAGCGTCGCCGGGCCGTCGAGCTCCGGCATCATCACGTCGAGCAGGATGATGTCCGGCCGCCACGCCGCCGCCTTGGCGAGCGCCTCGCGGCCGCCCTCGCAGCTTTCCGTCTCGAGCCCGGGATCGAGCGCGAGCGCCATCAGCGCCACCTCGCGGATGTCCGGCTCGTCGTCGACGTAGAGAACCTTCAACACCGTCGCTCCTTGCGGATGGCCCGGAGGGCAGGGCGTCGCGCCGGATAGATCACCGGCGCGCGGTCGAGTCTAGGGCGGTCGACCGTCGCCGCGGCCGGCGGCGCGGCGGCAGAGCGCGCCGACCACCTCGACGAGCGCATCGAGGCTCGCGCGCGACTTCGTCAGGTAGGCGTCGACCTTGAAGGCGATCTCGCGCTTCGGGTCCTGCGCCGAGAACACCACCACCGGCGGTGTCGCGCGGCCGCCGCGCTCGAGGTCGGGCAGGAGGTCGAAGCCCGAGCCGTCGCCGAGGCCGATGTCGAGCACCACGGCGTCGAACGCCGTCGCCGCCACCGCCTGCCGCGCGGCGGCGAGGGAGTCGACGCTCGTCACCGCGGCGCGGTCGCCGAGGGCGGCGGCGACCACCTGGCGCACGTCCGGGTCGTCGTCGACGTGCAGCACGCGCGGCCGCTCGCCGGCGCCGGCGCCGAACAGCGCCGAGGCCGAGGCGAGCGCCCGGCCGGCGCGGTCGGAGACGGCGCGCCCCGCCGCCGCGCCGCCGTCGCGCCCGTTCATCGGCACGACGACGAGCGGCGCCGCGCCGGTGCTCGCCCGCCCGGCGAGGCGGGCGAGGAGATCGGCCCCGACGGCCGGCTCGCCGGCGTCGTCGTCGAGCACCACCGCGGCGTAGTCGCCGTCCTGGGCGAGGCGGATCGCGTCGGCGGCGCTGTCGGCCCGGTCGAGGGCGAAGCCCGCCTCCAGGAGCGCGGCGACGATGCGGTCGCCGGCGTCGCCGGGCGCGCTGTAGAGCAGCACCCGCGGCGGCGCCGGCGGCTCGGGCGCGGCGCCGGCCGGGGCGGCGCCGGCGACCGGCAGCGTCACGCGGAACTCGGTGCCCTGGCCCGCCGCGGTCTCGTACTCGATGCGGCCGCCGTGGTGGCGGACGATCTCGCGGGTGATGGCGAGGCCGAGGCCGGTGCCGCCGCGGCGGCGCGCGTCGGAGGCGTCGGCCTGGGCGAACTTCTCGAAGATGCGCGGCCGGAAGTCCTCCGGGATGCCCGCGCCGCGGTCGCGCACGCCGACCGTGACCGTCTCCGGCGCGGCGGTGATGGCGATCGTCACCACCCCGCCGGGGGGCGAGTGCTTCACCGCGTTCGACACGAGGTTGGTGAACACCTGCACGAGGCGGTCGTGGTCGCCGGCGACGGTGGCGTCGGCCGCATCCTCGGCGAGCGCGATCGTCACGCCGTAGCCGTCGGCGAAGCCGCGGTTCGCGTCGGCCACCTCGGCGAGGAGCGCGCGGATCGACAGCGGCAGCCGCGTCATGACGAGCCGCCCGGCCTCGATCTTCTCGATGTCGAGGATGTCGTTGATGAGCCGGACCAGCCGGAGCGCGTTGGCGTGGGCGATCGCCACCAGGCGGCGCGCCTTCTCCGGCAGGGCGCCGGCGGCATCGCCGTCGAGCAGCCCGAGCGAGCCGGCGATCGAGGTGAGCGGCGTCCGGAGCTCGTGGCTGACCGTCGCCACGAACTCGCTCTTCATCCGCTCGATTCGGATCTGCTCGGTGCGGTCGATCAGCACCACGAAGAAGAAGTGCCGCCGCGCCATCCGCACGTCGGTGACCAGCATCTCGGCCGGGAAGGTCGAGCCATCGCAGCGGCGGCCGGTGACCATGCTGCGCTGCGCCGTCGCGCCGGGCGCGCGCGGCCGCAGCCAGGCGACGGGGTCGTCGGCGTCGGCGGTGCCGGCGAACAGCCGGTCGAAGCGGCGGCCGGCCGCCTCCGCCTCGGTGAGGCCGAACATCCTGAGGCCGGCGGGGTTCATCTGGTCGATGGTGCCGCTCTCGCCGACGACGGCGAGGCAGTCCGGCACCGCCTCGCCGACCGCCCGGTTGGCGGCGACGAGGTCGAGCAGCCGGCTGTAGATGCGCTCGCGCTCGGCGGCGCGGGCGAGCCGGGCGGCGGCGTGGCGGGCGTCGATGATCGCCGCGCCGCCGTCGTCGCCGTCGATCGCCAGCACGAGCACCGCCGCCAGCCGATGCTCGTCGACCACCGGCACCGCGAGGCGCGCCTCGTCGGCGCCGGGATTGCGCTCGATCTGCGGCTCGGGGTCGGCCCGGAGCGCCGGCAGCCGCGCGTCGAGGCCGGCCGCCAGCGCCGCCGCGCCGACGGGATCGCCGAAGCGGGCCGCGCTGACGGCGGCGCCGGTCGCCTCGTCGATGTGGACGGCGACGCCGGCGCGTGCCGCGAGGCCCTCGCCGAGCGCCTCGAGCGCCCCGCCGAGGGCCGCCGGCAGGCCGTTCGCCTCGTGCACCCGCTCGGCGACGCGGCGCTGCGTCGTCAGCGAGCGGCGATGCGCCCGGAGCGCCGTCACGAGCCGCTCGCGCCGGCGGACCAGCACGGCGCTGAGGAGGACGGCGAACAGCACGATGCCGGCGTTGATCGCGATCAGCCCGAGCAGGTAGGCGTGCGCCCGCGCGTGCTCGGCGTCGCGCTCGACGCCGAGGCGGGCGAGGCGGCCGTTCTCGCTTGCCAGCATCACGTTCGCGAGCCCGCGCGCCCGGTTCAGGCTTTCGGCGATCGTCCGCACCTGCGCCGTCGCCTCGCCCGGCATCGGATTTCGCGTCAGCGCCTCGGCGCTCTCGAGGAGGGCGGCCGCGGCCTCGGCGAAGCGGTCGGCGCGCGCCCGCTGGACCGGGTCGTCGCGGACGAGCCCGGCGAGCGCCGCGAGCTCGGCCGGCAGGCGCACGACCGCCTCGAGATAGGGCGCGAGCGCCCCCTCGTAGCGCGTCTCCAGGTAGCTGCCGCTGCTGATCTCGACCTCCTGGAGGATCGAGTAGGTCTGGCGGACGGCGTTGCGCGCCTCGTAGGCGCGCGCGATCCGGGCCTCCGAGTCGTGGGCCTGCTCGAGCTGCGCGTTGATCACCGAGGCGAGGATCAGCGTCACCACCAGGAAGGCGACGAGCGCCGTGAGCCCGAAGATGATCAGCCGGCGGCTCAGCCGGTCCACGGTCTCGTCCGCCGTGGCGGTCTCGGCCTCGCTCCACGCGGCCTTCGCCGCAGCCCCGATCCTTGCGCCCATTCCTCTAGGCCTCGCCGCTTCATCGGGCGAGCCCGACGGTCTTGTCCTTGCCCGCGGCGCCGCTCCGGCCGCCGTCGGTCCGCCGATCATAGCCAAGATATTGAGGGCGCGGGGAGTCTGCGATCAGAACCGCCGCCAGACGGCGACGAGGAGAGCGTTCTCGGCGAGCGCGTTGCGGCCGGCCACCACCGCGTTGGCGCCGACCTGCAACGACCAGCGCCGCGACAGGTCGAGCACCGCGCTCAGCTGCAGGCGCGCATAGCCGCCGTCCGGATATTGCCGCGTGCCGGGCTCCACCGTCTCGACGAAGAACGCCTGGGCGAGCAGCGTGAGGTCCGGCCGCGGCCGGATGCCGAGCGTCACGTCGAGCCGCGCCTCGCTCGGCGGCGCGCCGTCGCGGATGCGCAGGCCGCCGGAGAAGTCGACGTAGCCGGTGGTGCCGCCGACGGCGAAGGCGGTGCCCGACTGGATGCGCGCGTCGTATTCCGGCAGCGCGTTCGCCCCGGCGAGCGGGTCGTCGTCGTCGACGCCGCCCGGAATGCGGGCCGAGGCCTGCAGCGAGACGACGCTGCCCTGCCAGGGGCCGGGCCCGGCCGGGTCGAAGCGGGCGACGAGCAGGCGGGCGCCGACCTCGGTGTGGCCGAAGCCGGTGCGCGTCTCGTCGGTCGGCGGGGCGATCGACATCCGCTCGAAGCGCGGCGCGACGAGGATGGTGAGGCGGTCGAGGAGGCCGTACTCGATGTAGGCCGACAGCTCGTCCTTGAAGAAGGCCGGCGTCCCGCGCCGACGGCCGCGGTCGTCGAAGCGCTCGGTCGCGATCTTGCCCTCGAGCGTGACGATCGCCTGGCCGGTGCCCTGGGGTAGAGTCCAGGCGCCCGCGGCGGCGTCGCGCGGCGCCAGCAACAGCGCCGCGACGAGGCCGGCCGCGAGTGGACAGACCCCAGCCGGCGTGCCCCCCGGTCGGCCCATCGCATGCTCCCAGACCATCACGGTAGCGTGCGGCGCCGGGCGATCTCAACCGGGATGCGATGGATTCAATTTATGCGGGAAACAATATTTTTCGGCAACTAATCGTCGAATGCCGCCCGCAGCGCCGCCGCGGCGGCGCGCACCCGGGCGATGTCCGCCTCGGTCAGCGCCTCGCCCTCGCGCGCCGCCGGCACGAGCGCGCGGTCGATGGCGAGCGCCTCGCCGCCGATGCGCGGCAGGCCGAGCGTCGGGGCGATCCCGGCGATGTTGTGGACGATGCGGTGGAGGGCGGCGATCCCGTCGCGGCCACCCGTTTCGTCGCCGGCCGGCAGCGGGGCGAGGCCGGCCGCGAGGGCGTCGATCTCGTCGAGCCGCTGCGGCAGCGCCTCGAGAAAGCGGGCGCGGATCTCGGCGATCCGCCGCGCCAGGGCCTCGGTGTTCGGCATCCGCCCCCCCCTCCCGTGCCCGCCTGCCGTCCGTCCTCCCCCGGCGAGGCGGAGGGACAGCCTTCGCGTCGGCGAAGGCGACCCGGGGGGCCGTCGATCGCGGGCGTGCCGCGGACGGGCTCCGGTCCCGGCCGCTCCCTCCGCCGCCGCGTCGCCGTCAGACCCAGGGCAGGCGCGACTTGATCTTCTCTTCGTGGGTGTCGATCGACGGCGCCTTCTCGAGGGTGAGGCCGATGTCGTCGAGCCCGTTGAGCAGGCAATGCTTGCGGAACTGGTCGATCTCGAAGTGGATCTTGCCGCCGTCCGGGCCGCGGATCTCCTGCGACTCGAGGTCGACGGTGAGCGTCGCGTTGGCGCCGCGCGAGGCGTCGTCCATCAGAAGCGCGAGCTCGTCCGGCGAGACGACGATCGGTAGGACGCCGTTCTTGAAGCAGTTGTTGTAGAAGATGTCGGCGAACGAGGTCGAGATCACGCAGCGGATGCCGAAGTCGAGCAGCGCCCACGGCGCGTGCTCGCGGCTCGAGCCGCAGCCGAAGTTGTCGCCGGCGACGAGGATCTCGGCGTGGCGGTAGGCCGGCTGGTTGAGCACGAAGTCGGGGTTCGGCGTGCCGTCGTCCTGGTAGCGCAGCTCCGAGAACAGCCCCTTGCCGAGGCCCGTGCGGGCGATCGTCTTCAGGTACTGCTTCGGGATGATCATGTCGGTGTCGACATTGACCATCGGCAGCGGCGCGGCAACGCCGGTGAGCACGGTGAACGCCCGCATCGTCCGTCCTCTTCCAGGGGGCCGGCCATCGCCGGCACGACATTTCGAACCGTTCTTGCTCCGCCCCGCCCTCCCGGTCAAGCGCGCTCGGCGCGCGGCCGGGAAGACCTGCGGGAGGACCTGCCGTGGGGACCTGCCGCGGAGACCTGCGGGCCCGGCCGTGATAGGAGGGGGCTTCGCCCGCCCCGTCCGCTCCGTCCCACCCGCCGCGTGAACCGATGTCCAACCCGACCAGGCCCGCCGTCATCGTCATCACCTCGCTCGTCGCCCGCGGCGGCGTCGGGCTGCGCGCGGCGGCGTTCGCGCTCGAGCGGCTCGGCTTCCCGGTCTGGCAGGTGCCGACCGTGTTCCTGCCCTGGCACACCGGCCACGGCCGCTCGACGCGCATCGTGCCGCCGGCGGAGCAGTTCGCCGCCGCCCTCGGCGAGCTCGCCGCCTCGCGCCATCTCGGCGAGGTCGGCGCGATCATCTCCGGCTATCTCGGCGAGGCATCGCAGGCCGGGCCGATCGCCGCCCTCGTCGCCGCGCTGAAGGCGCGCCGCCCCGACGCCCTCTATGTCTGCGACCCGGTCGCCGGCGACGAAGGCGGCCTCTACGTGCCGGACGACACGGCGGCGGCGCTGCGCGACGTGCTGCTGCCGATCGCCGACGTCGCGACGCCGAACCGCTTCGAGCTGTCGTGGGCCACCGGCCAGGTGCTCGACACGCCGGCGGCGGCGCTCGCCGCCGCCCGCCAGCTCGCCCCGCCGACGGTGCTGGTGACCTCGGCGCCGGCGCTGATGCGCGGCTCGACGGCGCTGATGCTGTGCACCCCGCAGGAGACGCTGGTCGCCGAGCACCCGCTGTTCCCCGAGGCGCCGAGCGGCACGGGCGACCTCGCCTCGGCGCTCCTCACCGCCCAGCTCGTCTCCGGCGTGCCGCCCGAGGCGGCGCTCCGCCGGGTGGCGGCGACGCTGTTCGAGCTCGTCGCCCGCTCGTCGAAGGCGGGCTCCGACGAGCTCGTCATCGCCGCCGAGCAGGATTCCCTCGTCCGCCCGATGGCGCACGTCGCCATGCGGCGGATGGCGACGGTCCGGCGGGTGTGACGGGCCCGGCCTTCGTCGCCGGCGTCGACGGCTGCCGCGGCGGCTGGGCGGTGGTGCTGGCGGCGGTCGACAACGCGGTGCCGCCGCGGCTCTTGCGCGTCCAGAGCTTCGCCGAGGTGCTCGCCCTCGCCGAGGCGCCGGCGGTCGTCGCCGTCGACATGCCGATCGGCCTGCCGGAGCGCATCGAAGGGCCCGGTCGTGCCGCCGAGCAGGCGGTCCGGCCGCTGCTCGGGCCGCGCCAGTCCTCGGTGTTCTCGATCGCGTCGCGCCGGGCCGTCGAGGGGTGCGGCGCGGATTTCCGCCTCGCCTGCGCGCTCGCGCGCGAGACGTCGACGCCGCCGAAGGGCGCCTCGATCCAGAGTTTCGGGCTCTATCCGAAGATCCGCGAGATCGACCGGCTGCTCCTCGCCGACCCGGCGCTCGCGGCGCGGGTGTTCGAGGTCCACCCCGAGGTCGCCTTCTGGCGGCTGAACGGCGCGCGGCCGATGGCGCTGCCGAAGAAGGTCCGCGGCCAGCCGAACCCGGCCGGCCTCGACGAGCGCATCGCGCTGCTCGCCCGCCACGGCGTGCCGCCGGCGCTGTTCGAGGCGCCGCGCCCGCCCGGCGTCTGCCGCGACGACGCGGTCGACGCGGCGGTGTCGGCGGTCATCGCCCGTCGCATCCTCGCCGGGGCGGCGCGGCCCTTTCCCGACCCGCCGCCGCGCGATGCGCACGGCCTTGCGATGGCGATCTGGGCGTGAGGCCGATCTCGGCGTGAGGCGACGGCCGCCCGCGGGGGATGGCAGTCGCGAGGGGGAGGGGCGCGCCCCTCCCGTTTTACTGCGGCAGCAGGCGGCCGAGGCTCGAGCTCATCTGGCCGACGCCCTGGCCGACGCTGTTGGCGACGCTCGAGCCGGCGGCGGCGACGTTGCTCGCCACCTCCTGCACGCCGGCGGTGACGCCGCTCAGATAGGCGTCCGGCATCGGCTCGCGCGGCCCGACCACCACCACCTTGGCGCCGATCGGCACGCGGTTGTAGAGGTCGATCACATCGTCGTTGACGAGGCGGATGCAGCCCGACGACACCGCGTAGCCGATCGTCCACGACTCGTTGGTGCCGTGGATGCGGTAGAGCGTGTTGCCGAGATAGAGGGCGCGGGCGCCGAGCGGATTTTCCGGGCCGCCCGGCATGTAGCGCGGCAGGTCCGGCTGGCGGGCGATCATCTCGGCCGGCGGCGTCCAGCCCGGCCACTCGGCCTTGCGGGAGATCTTCTGCACGCCCGCCCAGGTGAAGCCTTCGCGGCCGACGCCGATGCCGTAGCGGATCGCCTGGCCCTCGGGCTGGATCAGGTAGAGGAAGCGGGCATCGGTGTCGATGACGATGGTGCCCGGCTTCTCCTGCGTCTCGACCGCCACGACGCGGCGGGCGTACTTCTCGCGGTAGGCCCGCTCCATCTCGGCGCGCGACGGCTTCACCGTCACCCACTTGCGGGCGGCGACGTCGAAGAACTGCGTGTCGGCGGCCGCCGGATCGGCGGCGAGGGGCACCGCGACGGCGATCGAGCCGGCGGCGATCAGGGCGGAGAGGATACGGCGCATCACGAGCTTCCCTAAAACGGAGGCGGAGCGAGCCGTTCCGACCCCCCGCGCAGGCGAATCATTGCCCTCGCAATGGTTGCAATTCGACAAACGATCCGCCGTTCGCGCACGAAATGCGCCGATCCGCGGCGGATTGCAACCGTTCCGAAGACGCGGGAGAGCAGTCCCCCGTTCAACACTCGGTCAACCGCGCGGCGGCGAGAATGGTTCCGGCTGGCCGTCGTCGAGCGCCGGCTCCGGCTCGGCCGGGGCCGCCGCCTGCGCCGCCAGGATCGCCAGCCGCCGCCGCACCAGCGCCGCGTTGAGCTCCGCCCCGAGCAGCACCAGCGCGCCGACGAGGTAGAGGAACACGATCGCCGTCATGGCGTGGGCGAGGCCGGCGTAGGTGGCGCTGTAGGTGGCGAACCAGCGCAGATAGAGCCCGAAGCCGGCGCCGGCGAGGAGCCAGGTGACGAGGGTCGCGACGACGCCGGGCAGGATGTCCTTGAAGCGCCGGCGACCGGCCGGCAGCCACAGGTGCGCCGCCACCAGCACGCCGAACAGCACCACCGTCGCCACCACGTAGCGGACGAGGAACACCGTGCGCTGGATGGTCTCGAGCCACGGCGCGTGCCGCACCACCTGCGCCCACAGGATCGGCCCGAGCACGACGAGGAAGGCGAGCGCCAGGAGCCCGACCGCGCCGAGGCCGACATAGGCGAGGCTCTGCAGGCGGCGGTAGGCGAAGTTGCGCGTCTCGTTGGTCTGGTAGGCGCGGTTGAGGGCGAGCCGCAGCGCCTCGACGCCGTTCGAGGCGAACCACAGGGCGACGAGGAGGCCGATGGTGATGGTGCCGGTGCCGGGCTGCGTCAGCACGGCGTGCGCCTCCGCCGCGATCGGCCGGGCGACCTCCTTCGGCCAGGCCTCGAACAGGAGCCGCGCCACCTCCTCGGCGAGCGTCTCCGAGCCGATGACGCCGGCGAGCGCGGCGACGACGATGAGGAACGGGAACAGCGACAGGATGGTCGACAGCGCGACGTGGCTGGCGATCGCCCAGTTGTCGTCGCTGAGGAAGTTGTCGAGCGCCTCGGTGAGGGCGAAGCGCCGCGTCTGGTTGGCGGGGCGGGCGGTCACGGCGTGCCCCGGCCTCCCTCGCGCGGGGGGCATCGGCGCGGGCGCGCCGCCGGCCGCCGGGCCGCGATGTCGCAGCCGCCGGCCGGCCGCCCGGCGACGGCTCGACTTTCACCCGCGGTGCAGTGCAACATGACCGTGACGATCCAAAGACGGGACGACTGGGGAGAGAACGGATGCTGACGGGGGAGACGCGCGCGGTCAAGGCGGCGGACGAGGGGCTGCTGCCGCTCGCCGAGGAGGCGGTGGTGGCGCTCGAGGGCCTGCTGGCGCGCGCGGTCGCCGGCGTCCGCATGCGCGTCGTGCGCGACGGCCGGGTCGACGCGGCCCTGTTCGAGGCCGAGCAGCGCGCCGCGCACGGCCTCTCCTGGCTCGCGACCTATGTCGAGAGCCTGCGCCAGATGGCCGCCTACGGCACCCGCCTTTCCGCCGAGGGCCGCTTCGGCGAGACCGAGGCGCTGATCGTCCGCATCGCCTTCGGCGAATACCTCGCCCAGGCCTTCGGCGGCCTGCCGATGAGCCAGAACGAGATCCTGCGCCCCGCCGACATGGGGCTCTCGGCCGCCGACCTCGCCGCCGCGCGCACGCCCGCCGTCGAGGCGCTGATCGCCGACGGCAACACCGCCGCCGCCCGCGCCGCCCTCGTCCGGCGCATCCGCGAGGCCGGCGGCGCCGCCACGGTGGGCGACGCCGGCCTCGACGAGACGATGGAGGCGATCCGCGGCGAGATCCGCCGCTTCGCCGACGCCGAGGTCCTGCCCTACGCCCATGCCTGGCACCTCGCCAACGACTACATCCCGCTCTCGGTGATCGCCCAGATGGCCGAGCTCGGCGTGTTCGGGCTCACCATACCGGAAGAGTTCGGCGGCCTCGGCCTCGGCAAGGAATCGATGTGCGTCGTCTCCGAGGAGCTGTCGCGCGC
>Ga0255338_1004325_pt1 | contig 14911 bp, 13 predicted proteins | sample MeOH1_35cm_T4_19_FD_203715 | JGI IMG/M metagenome (GOLD analysis project Ga0255338, IMG submission 203715) | Sandy soil microbial communities from University of British Columbia, Vancouver, Canada - MeOH1_35cm_T4_195 | ecosystem: Engineered > Artificial ecosystem > Sand microcosm > Unclassified ...
CCGGATGCTCTTAACGCCCTCAACGTCGCGTTGCTCGGCGATCTTGAGCGAGCATTCCAGGAAGCCGACGGCGGGGATGCGCGCGCGCTGATCGTGACGGGGGCGGGTAACAAGGCGTTCTGCGCGGGAGCGGACATTAAAGAACTCCAAGGCCGCACACCCATTCAGCACAAAGCAAGCATGGAGTACGGGCAAGCCGTGTTTGCGAAGCTCGACCGTCTGCGGGTGCCTTCCGTGGCCATTATCAACGGCTATGCGTTCGGCGGCGGTCTCGAACTCGCGCTCGCCTGCACATTTCGCCTGGCCACGCCCAACGCAAAAATGGGTCTGCCGGAGATTAGACTCGGCCTTATACCGGGGTATGGCGGTACACAACGTCTGCCGCGGGTGGTAGGTGAAGCGCGGGCGCTCGAGCTGATCATGACGGGTCGCACGGTCGCTGCCGAAGAGGCACAACGCATCGGCCTAGTCGCCGACATCATCGGGGGCGATCCACTGGACGCGGCGCTGACGTACGCGCGCCAATTTTCGGGCTATAGTGTGCCCGTACTCGCTTGCGCGCGAAGCGCGGTCGCCCGGGCGTTCGACACGCCGGTTTCGGAGGGACTCAAAATTGAGGCCGAACTCGCCGCGCTGGCCTATCAGACGCGGGACGCTGCCGAAGGCATGAACGCGTTCATTGAGAAGCGCAAGGCGCGGTTCGAGGACCGGTGACCCCGACCGTATACTAAAAGCTCACCGTAGATCCTCGATGACCTGGTATCGCGCGTCGACGCGGCCGTCGTGGGGGTCGGGGATTGAGGGTCCTGCACGTCGGGCAGTGTGCTCGACACGATTAACCTGGAGGTGAAGGGCATGCCGGCTGCCGTTGTGGGGCTCGACAAGCTCGTGAACACCACAGGCAAGGCCATGGCGCGGGCGCATCCCGCGTTGAATTTCGCGGTGTTTCCGTATGTCGCGAGCGAGTGGGGCTCGGCGGCGACCGAGGCAGAGTTGACGGGCAGAGCGGAATCCGTGGTCGCGCAAGTCGCGCGCATACTCACGGGCGTCGTGTGATGGGCGGTTACTCGGGCTTCAGTCCGGCCGCCTTCACCAGCTTCACGTTCTTCGCGATCTCAGACCGGATGAATTCGCCGAATTGCTCGGGCGTGTCCATCTGCGGATCGAGCCCCTGCTTGGCGAATGCCGTGCGCAGTTCGCTGGACTGCCCCCTTCTGACTATCACGGTGTTCAGTTGCGCAACAATGGTTTTCGGCACAGCGGCCGGCGCTAGCAACCCGTACCAGGCGGTTGAATCGTAGCCGGGCAGGCTACGCTTCGCTGATCGTCGGCACGTCCGGTATCAGGGGCGAACGTTTCGTTCCGGTAATGCCGAGCGGACGCAATTTCCCGCTATTGATGAAAGACACACAGGCGACGAGACTGCCATAGGTCAGCTCGGTTTCGCCTGACGCCGCGGCGATGACGTTGTCGGCGCCGCCTTGTACGGCACGTGCTTGATCCTTGTTTTCGCCATCAGGTTGAACAGCTTGCCTGTCATGTGGTTCGCGCTCGCGTAGCCCGAGTGCCCGAAGCTTAACAGGCTGTTGAATTTTGTTGAAATGGGATGATTTTTACGACCGAGTCGCAATAGACCATCTCCGCTACCTGTTCTCATGTGTCCTTGTATCTAGTCTAGGCGGTGGGCCGGTGCGTGCTCCGCGCGCACCGGCCCACCGCCTCCACAAGTTTTCATTTAGTTGTCATGGGAAACCGTGATTTCGGGTGTTCTTAGCCCTTGCTCGACGGATTCTGACCGCATACGCATGCGGACCAATGCGAGGCCGCAAAAGCTTCTACACCGCAGTTCCAAATACGTCCTGCAAGGCCTGTCGCCGCAGCCATTTCACTCCGATCGACCGTGGGTCTTTAGAGAAGGGACGCTAGAAGGGCGGGTCTTGTCCGAAGCCCACCGTATCCCGAGCATCGGGGTTATACGATAGCCAAAAGCCGGAGCCATCGGGGAACATGAAGAAGGAGCAGCGCATGAAATCGAAGCCGCCTAACCGCTCACGCAGCTCCACAAAGGCCGCAGACATAGAGTCGACGCCTTCGCCGTTCTTTATCTCCAGCGCGCCGCTTCCGGCAGTAGGGCGTGCACGCAGCCAGTAGCGCCGAGCCCCTGGCATGTCGAACTCCGAGCGCCAATAACGTTTTTTGTCTGGACGATGGGCGAACAGGAGATCCTTGGTCATGTATTTTGAGATGTAGGTGCGATACGCTCCGCCTTCACCAACGGACCTTTGGGTGTGCCATTCGCATGACACCCGACCTTGATCGGTTTGATATCGAGGTTCCCCATGCCACGGCCGCCGCATACCTGCCACCAGAGACGCCGCGCGAGATCCAGCCGCTTTAGCCATACGCCGTTGACCTCGTGTTTCCCATACATGCCACCACGGACGGCGACGTGTAAATGCCAGTGTTCCGGTCTGCTGGGGTGACGCTCGGGAACCGCCACATAGGGAAACGGCTCACCCGTGAAGAACCGATAGCGCCGCACCCACGCCTTCCACTTCGCGTTGAGATCCTCGGGCGTGTTGCGCTCTTCTCGTGCTGTCATCGTCAGCAGGTGATCGCAGCCGATCTGCTTGACCGCGTGGCGCACCATTTTTTTCGAGCGCGCCACAGCCCGCAGCATGTCGCGTTCGTCACGCTCTGTAACCGCCTTGCGAGGGCCGCGCGGCCGCATGCCAGCGTCCACCATGGCCTGCAGATCGACGACACGCACCGTGGCCTCAAAACCGCCCGCATCGAAGCCGTGCACCGTCGCCAGGTAGTGTTCCCGATCCTCATAAACCGGATAGTTGAGAGGCCGATCCCGGTCGGCCGGAGAGCGGTCTGCGGCCGCAATTTGCGGCGGTCGATACGGCTCTTCAGGGAAGCTCGGATGGATTACAAGCTTCCCCAAAAGCTTGTGACCAAATTGTGACCAAACGGTGGCCCAAACAGGCCTTTTTCAGACCACCAGAGGCCAAACGAGCGGAGGAGGGTAAGACGAAAAAGCCCTGAAAATCATGGACCTTATGTGGTCTAGAGTGGTCTAGACCGAAGCCGGAATTGGTGGAGGCGGCGGGAATCGAACCCGCGTCCGCAAGCCCTCTACAGTCAGGACTACATGCTTAGCCTGGTCATTTGGGTCTCGCCTCGCGCCCGCCGGCCGGCAGGCTGGCGCTCAGCCAGTCGCTTCGACGGATCCACACGGCCAAGCGACCAGACCGTGCAGAGAGGCTGATGTAAATGACGCTGCACCTTTCCGGCCACCGAAGCTTGCGCCTCCATGACCTTCCGGGCCTAACCCATCAGCAGGTTAGTGCAGCGTCTAGCCGGTATTAGGCGGCTAGAGCGTAACGCTCGTCGTTTGCGTTTAGTTGATTCCAGCTGTTTAACAAGGTGACTGGACCTTGGCATGCCCTGCGCTGCTTTGTAACCCACGTCGAAACCAGGTCGCCCCCGGTATCGTGTTGCAACGGTTGCATTATCGCACATGGAGACATGCACGCCGGAATCAAGTTCCGGGTCTCAAAGAAAGTCGAGCAGATCCTGCGGCCGGTCGATGACGAGGTCGGCGCCCCAGGCATCCGGCGTTCCGCCGTTCAGATAGCCGTAACGCACCGCAACCGTCTTCATGCCGGCAGCGCGGCCCGCCAGCACGTCCCGCTCGTCGTCGCCGACATAGACGCAGTTCGCGGCTGGCACGCCAAGCACGTGGCAGGCGGCCAGCAAGGGCGCCGGGTGCGGCTTCAAGTGTCCGGTGGTGTCGCCTCCGATGATGCAAGCGCAGCGAATTTCGAGGCGCAGCGCGGCGATTAGCGGCTTCGCATAGCGCTCCGCCTTGTTCGTCACTATGCCCCAGCTCAGGTCACGAACATGCAGCTCGGCGAGCAGCGTCTCTATACCGGGGAATACGCGCGTCTTGCGGCAGAGATGTTTTTCATAGAGGCGCAGGAACTCGTCGCGCATAGCGACGTAGTCGGACTCCAGCGGCGTGATGCCGAATCCTGCTTGGAGCATCCCACGTGCGCCCATGGATGTGACTGGCCGGGTGGCAGACAGCGGCACCGGGGGCATGGCGCGCGCAGCCCGCATGCGGTTGAGCGCGTATGCAAGGTCAGGAGCCGTGTCGGCGAACGTGCCGTCGAGGTCGAAAAAAACCGCCTGCGTACTCACCGATTCAGAGGCCGCGCGCAACGGGTCCGCACGCCGATCACGACTTCCGGGCGTAAAGAATGTAGTTGACGTCCGTGTCAGCGGCGAGCGAATAGCGCTTGTTGAGGGGGTTGTACACCATGCCGATCAGCTCGACTACGGTAAGGCCGGCGCGGCGGCACATCGAGGCGAGCTCGGAAGGTTTGATGAATTTCGCGTAGTCGTGGGTGCCGCGAGGGAGCAGCCGCAGCACGTATTCCGCTCCGATGACCGCGAGCAGATACGATTTGGGATTGCGGTTGATGGTGGAAAAGAACACGTGTCCTGCGGGTTTCAACAGCTTGGCGCAAGCGTCCACGGTGATCGCCGGATTCGGGACGTGCTCGAGCAGCTCCATGCAGGTGACAACATCGTAATGTTCGGGTTGCTCCACAGCGAGCGACTCCGCCGCGACCTGCCGGTAATTCACTTCGCGACCGGACTCGAGCAGATGCAGCTGCGCAACTTTGAGAGGCTTCTCGGCCATGTCGATGCCGGTAACGGCCGCACCCCGGGCAGCCATTGCTTCGGCCAGTATCCCGCCTCCGCACCCGACGTCCAGCACCGCCTTGCCGGACAATGCGGCGAGGCGATCGATGTAATCCAATCTCAGCGGATTGATCTCGTGGAGCGGCTTGAACTCGCTTTCGGGATCCCACCAGCGGTGAGCGAGCTGGCTGAATTTCTCGAGCTCGAATGGATCGACATTGATCATGCGATGGAGAACGATAGAGGGAGCGTGCTGCGATTCTACTCGATACCGTCTCAAGAGGTGCTTACGTCTGGATCTTTTCGCGCCAGTACCCGGCTTTCGCTTTGAGCTCGGCCATGTCGAGACCCAGAATCTCCCGGTCTTCGACCCGTAGTTGGCCGTCTACCCAGACGTGTGTCACATGCTCACGACCCACGGCGTAGACAAGATGAGAGAGGGGATCGTAAACCGGGGAGAGCTCGACACTACCGAAGTCGACAGCCACGATATCTGCGCGCTTTCCCGGCACGAGAGATCCGATGCGGCGGTCCAAGCCGAGCGCGCGCGCAGCGTTGAGGGTAGCCATTTCAAGCACTGCCTGCGACGGCAGGGCGGTGGGATCTCCGGTGCTGCCTTTGGCGAGCAGCGCGGCAAGCCGCAATTCTCCGAGGAGATCGAGCCTGTTGTTGCTGGCTGCGCCGTCCGTGCCTATTCCGACGTTGACTCCTGCCCGGCGCAGCGCAATCACCGGCGCTATGCCACTCCCGAGCTTTAGATTGGAGGCCGGACAGTGAGCTACGTGACAACCTTGTGCTGCGAGCAACTCAATTTCGGCGGGCTCGATATGCACGGCATGTACCGCAATGAGACCGGGGCCCAGCAAGCCCAGGCGTTGAAGGCGTTCTATCGGCCGCACATTATGCTGCTTCAGGCTCTCCTGGATCTCGTCCAGGGTCTCGTGGAGATGCACGTGCACCGGAAGATCCAGTTCCGCCGCGTATGTCGCCACGCGCTCAAAGGTCGCGTCGGTCACGCTGTACGGCGCATGCGGCGCCATGCAGAAGGCAAGCAGAGGCTCGTCACGCAGCGCATCGCGCATCGCCAGCCCCTTTGCGAGATAGTCTCCGGCATCGCTCGCGTACGGCGAGGGAAACTCCACCACGATGATACCCAGCGCCGCGCGCATTCCCGCCTTGAGCACCGCCTCAGCGGCCGCCTCGGGAAAGAAATACATGTCGTTGAAGCAGGTGATACCGCCGCGCATCATTTCCGCACAGGCGAGCAGGGTGCCATCCCGCACGAACTCCGCAGACACCAACCGGTGCTCGGCCGGCCAGATGTAACGGTTCAACCAGTCCATCAGGTTGACGTCGTCGCCCAGTCCGCGCATCAGACTCATGGCGGCATGGGTGTGAAGATTGACGAGTCCGGGAATCAAGACATGGTGGTCGAGGCGCACGTAATGCTGCGCCGTGTACCGGGCGTGGGCGGCTTCCCTCGGTAGTATGTCCGCGATGGCGCCGTCCGCAACGGCAATCGCATGGTCCGACAGGACCGTGCCCGCCGGCTCGACTGGTATCACCCAGCGGGCGTCGATCAGACTATCTACGGGTAGATGAGCACCGGGCATGGCGGGAAAAAAAAGCCCTGCCGAAGCAGGGCTTTTTGTAAGTCGACGGTTAAGACGTTATTTCTTGGCCGCCGGCTTGGCCGCGGGTTTGGCTTCGGGCTTCTTCGCGGGCGGCTTCACCATCCGGCCTACCGCTTCCACCGTAACGCGGCGGTTCGGGGCCAGGCATTCGATGAGCTGCTTGCGCTTCATTTTGTTGTCACAGAACTTCGTCACCGGGATCGGCTGTTTGAATGCTTTGCCTTCCCAGAAGATCAGTTTCTGATCGAAGCCTTTGCTGACGATGTAGTCCTTGACCACGATGGCGCGGCGCTCGGACAGCTTGGTGTTGTACTTCAGGCTGCCGATACGGTCCGTGTGACCGGTGACAATGATGGCACCGAGCGTCACCGGCTTCAGGCCGGTAAGGAACTTGTCCAGTTCCTGCACGTTGTCCGGCGTCATCTCCGCTTTGTCGAACGGCATGCCTTGCAGCTCGATCTTGCGCTCGACGTTGATCATCTGCGGCTTGGCCGGCTTCTTGGCTTCGGGCTTCGGCGCAGGCTTGGCTTCGGGCTTCGGCGCAGGAGCTGCCTTCGCGGGAGCAGGTTTTTTCACCAGGTCCGGATCGCAATCCGTCGTCGCGAGCGCGGGGGTCCACTGACTGTTGCGTACGCAAACGCCGGCGCCGGCGGCCTTGACTTCGTTACCTTGGGTATCGGTCAGGTAGCCGTCGGTTCGTTCCGCTTGCGCCAGTGCCGTCACCGGTATCAACGCGGCGATGGCAACGCCCGCGAGAGTGTTGCGAAATGTTGACCTCATAATTCTTGTTCCTCCTGTTTACGGATTAAACGAGAGCTCGCCGAAATGCCGGTGAATGCAAAGAAACTCCCCGATGCATTTAATATCACAACGGTCATTTCAAATCAAACTATGATGCGATCATAACACGGTTTTTAGGAAAAAAGCATAGCCCCTTGTTGCTAAAATGAAACGCCCTTTTCGCTCGCGGTGTTTCATGTTATGGAGCCCCGCTTCGACATAATTTTTGCTTCGGTTCTCCCGGGCGTACGCCGAAGCGCACCGAGCGCTTCGGGAGATAGTCGTTGCGCATCCATTGAAATGGCCTTCCCATGGTCCGCTTTTGACTCGCGTCGGTGGCCACGTGGATGCGGGCAGTACACTTCCCAATGCCGTGTGATCGCCGTGCATGCTTATATGCGGGCTCTGTCAGCACGGCTGACATGAATGCGGACCTTGGATCCTGCCCGAAATGACGGCACCGTCTCGATATCCCCTTTTGTCGACTTGCGGTGGCGTCGGGATGAAGTGAAAAATATGGCGGAGTCCAGCCTGGTCGAAGCCGCTGGTCGCGCCGTCGCCACTCGACTCACGGCCGTCTGCCGCTGTCATGAACTCGGGCAACTGCATCATACTGGTGATACTAAAACTGCACGATACTCCTGATACCGATCTGCATCATGTAAGTGCCCGAATTCTTAAGCAAGTTGTGAGCCTGTGGTATTCGAAGCGCATGCCGGACGTATAACGAGCCGCTTCCTTCCGGAAAAAACGAGGCGCGTAGGGAAATTTCCCGCGTTCGTTGTCGCCAATGCCGGGAGCACCAGTCTGTGAGGAAGACAAGCAAACCGGCCGCGACTTATGACCCAGGTCGCTACGCGTGGTAAAATTGACAGCTTTAGCCACCCTCCCAAGCGGCTCCCGCCGTCTATCAAAACCAGTCAATGGAACAAGTCGCTAAGGAAACGCTGCCCGTAAGCCTCGAAGAAGAGATGCGCCGCTCTTATCTCGATTATGCGATGAGCGTAATCGTGGGACGCGCATTGCCGGACGTGCGGGATGGGCTCAAGCCAGTACACCGCCGCATACTCTTCGCGATGCACGAGGCAAACAACGTATGGAATCGCCCGTATGTGAAATGCGCGCGCGTGGTCGGTGACGTGCTGGGCAAGTATCACCCGCACGGCGACTCGGCCACGTACGAAGCACTCGTGCGCATGGCGCAGCCGTTCTCAATGCGGTACACGCTGATCGACGGGCAGGGCAATTTCGGCTCGATCGACGGCGACTCTGCCGCCGCCTACCGGTATACGGAGTGCCGGCTGGAGCGGATAGCGGCGGACATGCTGGCCGATATCGACATGGAAACGGTCGATTTCGTACCCAACTACGACGGCAAGGAGCAGGAGCCGGTTACGCTGCCGACGCGCCTGCCCAATCTGCTTGTGAATGGCTCGTCGGGCATAGCGGTGGGGATGGCGACCAATATTCCGCCTCACAATCTCTCGGAAGTGGTGGACGCCTGCCAGGCTTTGCTCAGCAATCCCGCGATCTCCATCGACGAGCTGATCGAAATCGTGCCCGCTCCCGATTTCCCCACGGCGGGCATCATCTATGGGGTGTCGGGGGTCAAAGAGGGGTATCGCACCGGGCGCGGTCGGGTAATCATGCGCGCGCGGACGCATTTCGAGGAGGCGGAGAAGACCGGTCGGGTTTCGATCATCATCGACGAGCTGCCGTACCAGGTGAACAAGGCGAACCTGCTCATGAAAATCGGCGAGCTGGTGCGCGAGAAGCGGCTGGAAGGCATCTCGGACATCCGCGACGAGTCCGACAAAAGCGGCATGCGGGCGGTGATCGAGCTGAAGCGCGGTGAAATGCCGGAAGTGGTGCTCAACAACCTCTGGAAAGACACGCAGCTCCAGGACACCTTCGGGATGAACATGGTCGCGCTGGTCGACGGCCAGCCGCGGCTGCTCAATCTGAAGCAGTTCCTCGACGCCTTCCTGCGGCACCGCCGGGAAGTCGTTACGCGGCGCACGGTATTCGAGCTGCGCAAGGCGAGGGAGCGGGGACACATCCTCGAAGGCCTGGCGGTGGCTCTGTCCAACGTGGACGACGTCATCGCCCTCATCAAAGCTGCCCCCACTCCGGCTGATGCGCGCGTGCAGTTGATGGCGCGCTATTGGCGGTCGACGCTCGTCGAGGAAATGCTCGCGCGCTCCGAAGGACAGGTTTCCCGTCCTGAAGGGCTGTCGCTCGAGTTCGGGCTGCACCCGCAAGGCTACAGGCTGTCGGAAACGCAGGCGCAGCGCATTCTCGAAATGCGCCTGCAGAACCTCACGGCGCTGGAGCAGGACAAGATCGTCTCGGAGTATCGCGAGACGATGGACAAAATCGTGGATCTCCTCGATATCCTGGCCAAGCCGGCGCGGGTGACCGCGATCATTTCCGGCGAGCTCGCCGACGTGAAGGAGCGGTACGGAGACGAACGGCGCAGCGAGATCGTGATCAATACCCAGGACCTCGGCATGGAGGACCTGATCGCACCCGAGGATGTCGTGGTCACGCTGTCCCACGGCGGCTACATGAAGTCGCAGCCGATTACCGATTACCGCGCGCAGAAGCGGGGCGGCCGCGGACGGCAGGCGACGACGACGAAGGAAGACGATTTCGTCGAAAAGCTCTTCATCGCCAACACCCACGACTACATCCTGTGCTTCTCCAACCGCGGTCGCGTCTACTGGCTCAAGGTGTACGAGGTGCCCCAGGGCAGCCGGGCCTCGCGCGGCAAACCCATCGTGAATCTCGTGCCGCTGATGGACCAGGAGAAGATCACCGCAGTCCTGCCGGTCAAGGAGTTCGACGAGCAGCATTTCGTATTCATGGCGACTGCCAAGGGCACGGTCAAGAAGACGGCTTTGTCCGCGTTCTCGCGGCCGATGTCCCGCGGCATCATCGCGGTCAACCTGGACGAAGGCGATTATCTGATCGGCGTGGCATTGACCGACGGCAACCATGATGTGATGCTGTTTTCGGATGCAGGCAAGGCCGTGCGTTTTTCGGAAGCGGAAGTGCGACCCATGGGACGCACGGCGGGCGGTGTGCGCGGCATGCGGCTCGGCGCGGAGCAGCGTGTCATTTCGCTGCTCACGTCCAAGGATGAAAGTCAGGGCGTGCTGACGGCCACGGAAAACGGGTACGGCAAGCGCACACAGATTGCCGAGTACACGCGCCACGGACGCGGTACCCAGGGGATGATCGCGATTCAATGCAGCGAGCGCAACGGCGAGCTGCTCGCGGCGCAGCTCGTCGGTAACGAGGATGAGATCGTGCTCATCACGACGGGCGGGGTGCTGATCCGGACCCGGGTATCGGAGATTCGCGAGGCCGGCCGCTCGACGCAGGGCGTGCGTCTCATCAATCTCGGCGAGAACGAGAAGCTCGCGGGGATCGAGAAGATCATCGAGCCGGAAGACGACGGCGAGGAGCCGGCGTCCGCGGAGCCGCAGGATTGAGTCCCGGTCGACTGCCGGCGCCATGTCGACCCATGTGCAACCGTTTCGTATAGGCGATCCAAATATGGCGAGAATTTTCAATTTCAGCGCAGGCCCGGCGGTGCTGCCGGAGCCGGTACTCGAACAGGCCGCTGCGGAGATGCTCGACTGGCACGGCAGCGGCATGTCGGTGATGGAGATGAGCCATCGCGGCAAGGAGTTCATCGCGATCCACGCACAGGCGGAAGCGGATCTGCGCGAGCTCCTCGCCGTTCCCGCAAATTACAAGGTGCTCTTTCTGCAGGGCGGCGCAGCGGCGCAGTTCGCCATGATTCCGCTCAACCTGCTGCGCGGCAAAGCTTCCGCCGATTACGTGAACACCGGGCAGTGGTCGAAAAAAGCGATCGGCGAGGCGAAGAAGTACTGCAAGGTCAATATCGCGGCAAGCTCCGAGGACGCGAATTACACGTATGCGCCCAAGCAGTCTGCGTGGAAGCTCGATCCGGACGCCGCTTACGTGCACATTACGTCGAACGAGACGATAGGCGGCGTCGAATTTCACTGGACGCCGGAAACGGGCAATGTCCCGCTCGTGACGGATGCGTCGTCCCACATCCTCTCGCGTCCCATGGATGTGAGCCGCTACGGGTTGATCTACGCCGGGGCGCAGAAGAATATCGGGCCCGCCGGCCTCGCAATCGTCATCGTGCGCGAGGATCTGATCGGTCAGGCCGATCCGTGCACTCCCGGCGTGTTCGATTACAAGATCCAGGCGGACAACGACTCGATGTACAACACGCCGCCCACCTACGGCATATACATGGCGGGGCTCGTGTTCCAGTGGCTGAAGAAGCTGGGCGGGCTCGCGAAAATGGAAGAGATCAATATCGCCAAGGCGCAGCTGATCTACAACTACCTGGATCAGACGGAGTTCTACCATACGCCCGTGGCAAGGGAAGACCGCTCCCGCATGAACATCCCGTTCACGCTGCGCAATGCCGCACTCGACGAGGACTTCCTGAAGCAGGCGAAGAGCCGCGGCCTCATGCAGTTGAAAGGACACCGCTCTGTCGGCGGCATGCGCGCGTCGATCTACAACGCGATGCCGATGGCCGGCGTGGAGGCATTGGTGGCGTTCATGCGCGAATTCGAGCGTAGCCATGGTTGAGCGCTATCGTGTCCTCACGCTGAACCAGATTGCGGCGGTGGGGCTGGACCGCTTTCCCCGCGATCGTTACGAGGTCGGGAAAGTGGAGAGCCCCGATGCGATCCTGGTGAGGTCGCAGGACATGCACAAGATGGACATCGGCGCCTCGGTGAAAGCGATCGGACGCGCAGGCGCGGGCACCAACAACATACCGGTCACAGCGATGAGCACGCGGGGTGTTCCAGTCTTCAACGCCCCGGGCGCGAACGCCAACGCCGTGAAAGAGCTCGTGCTCGCCGCCATGCTGATGGCTGCGCGCAACATCGTGCCCGCTCTCGGCTTCGTTACGGCGCTGAAGGGTGACGACGCCACGCTGTCCAAGCTCGTCGAGGAGGGGAAGAAGCAATTCTCCGGCATCGAGCTCCCCGGCCGGACGCTCGGCGTCATCGGGCTCGGCAAGATCGGCAGCCTGGTTGCCGATGCGGCAATCAAGCTGGGCATGGACGTCCTGGGCTACGACCCGGAAATCACGGTCGAGGCCGCATGGAGCCTTTCGTCGCTGGTGAAAAAGGCGCACAGCATCGAGGAAGTGCTGAAGGGCAGCGATGTCGTGACGCTGCATGTGCCCTTATTTCCGCAGACCCGCAACATGATCAATGCCGAGCGCCTGCAGCTCATGCGCGACGGGGCGATACTGCTCAATTTCGCGCGCGACGGCATCGTCGACGATGCGGCGGTATGCGATGCGCTCACTGCCGGGCGGCTGCGCTACTACATGTGCGATTTCCCGGCCGAGAAGCTGCAAGGACACCCGTCCGTGGTCGCACTGCCGCATCTCGGTGCTTCGACCGGCGAGGCGGAGGACAATTGCGCCGTGATGGTTGCCGATCAGGTGCGCGATTTTCTCGAGAACGGTAATATTGTCAACGCCGTGAACTTCCCGAGCGTCGTCATGCCGCGGGAGTCGGCGTACCGGGTGGGCATCGCGAACGCGAATGTGCCGAACATGGTGGGGCAGATCTCGACTGCCATAGCGGCGGCAGGACTCAACATACACAACATGCTGAACAAGTCCAAAGGCGAGATGGCCTACACACTGGTCGACGTCGACAGCGCGGCCAGCGACGAGTTGATCTCGCGCCTCGCCGCGATTCCCGGCGTGCTGGCCTTGCGCTATCTGCCGCAGGCCTAGCGCCGGATGAGCGACCCGCTGCGCGACCTTCGCCGCCGTATCGACGCGCTCGACGAGCGTCTGGTGAAGCTGCTCTCTGCGCGTGCGCGGCTCGCTCAGCGCGTAGGGGCGCTGAAGCAGGGCGTAGGCGTATACAGGCCCGAGCGGGAGGCGCAGATACTGCGCCGCGTTGCGAATCTCAACCCCGGCCCTCTGGCGGCGTCCGCGGTGCAGCAAATCTACGTCGAGATCATGTCGGCGTGCCGGGCGCTCGAGGATCGGATGTCGGTCGCATTCCTGGGCCCGGCCGGCACTTACAGCGAGGAGGCGGCGCGCAGGCATTTCGGTTTCGCCACGCCGCTCGTCTCCTGCGCCTCGATCGACGAGGTATTCCGCCAGCTCGAAGCGGGTACGACCGGTTACGCGATCGTGCCGGTCGAGAATTCCACCGAGGGTGCTGTCGGACGCACCCTCGATCTGCTGCTCAGCACGCGCGCGAAGATTTGCGGTGAAGTGCTGCTGTCTGTGCATCAGTGTCTGCTGAGCATGGCGAAGGGCACGACCGCCATACGCAAGGTCTACTCGCACCCGCAAAGCCTCGCGCAATGCCATGGCTGGCTTGCACGCCATCTGCCCGATGTCGAACGCGTGCCGGTCGTGAGCAATGCGGAAGCGGCGCGTCTTGCGGCCGGCGACCGACGTGCGGCGGCGCTGGCCGGCAAGGCGGCAGGCCGGCTTTATGGCCTGACCCTGCTCGCGCGCAACGTCGAAGACGAACCGAACAACACGACGCGCTTCCTCGTTCTCGCCGCCGAGGATGCCGGCGTTTCCGGCGCAGACAAGACGTCGCTCGTGCTCGCCACGCGCAATGTCCCGGGGGCGATCCACGAGTTGCTGACGCCGCTCGCGGCCAACGGCGTGGGCATGACGAAGCTCGAATCGCGGCCGGCGCGCACCGGCTTGTGGGAGTACGTGTTCTACGTCGACATCGAAGGCCATCGCAGCGAGCGCCGCGTGGCCAAGGCGCTCGCCGAGCTGGAAGCGAAGGCTTCGTTCTTCAAGAATCTCGGCTCTTATCCGGCTGCGCCGAGGTAGTCGCGGCATGACGCACCGTCCGATGGAAGCAATCGGCGCCGAGTGCCGGGACCCGGAGCGCATCTGCGAGATGATGGACCGCACCCGGTTTTTTTCCGATCTGCCGTGGAGCGAGCTCGAGACGCTCTCCGGATATTTCAGGGCGTTCAGCGCGAGCGCGGGGGCAGTAATATTCAGCGAAGGCGACCCGGGCGATTTCCTGTGCCTGCTGGCGGACGGCATCGTCGAGATCGTCAAAGAGGATCAGGAAGGCAAGCCTCGCGTCATGGCACTCGCGGACAGCGGCAAGGCGCTGGGCGAAATGGCGCTGATCGACGGTGAGCCTCGCTCGGCCACGACGCGCGTGAAGGAGGACGCCGAGCTCCTGCTCCTCAGCAAGGCGAGTCACGAGCGCATGGGCCGCGACCATCCGCGATTGGCGCTGCATTTCACTGCAACGATCGCGCGGCTGTTGAGCAGGCGGCTGAGACGAGCGAGCGGCATGCTGGTCGACCATCTCGGTTGACCCGCATGGCTCCGACAGAACCTTAGTATGGACACGGTATATGAGCACCGATTTGTGTGACCTTGCGCCCGGATACATACGCGCCATTGCGCCGTATCAGCCCGGCAAGCCGATATCCGAGCTTGCGCGCGAGCTGGGGCTGGAGGAGGCGAGCATCATCAAACTCGCTTCCAACGAGAACCCGCTCGGGGTGAGCCCCAAGGCCCGGCAGGCCATGCATGCAGCGCTCGACGATCTCGCGCGTTATCCCGACGGCAACGGCTACGAGCTGAAGCAGGCACTCGTGCGCCGTTACGGCGTGGGCTCGGACGGCATCGTGCTCGGCAACGGCTCGAACGACGTGCTCGAGATCGCGGCGCGCGCGTTCCTCACATCGGGGTTGAGCGC
>Ga0255338_1004326_pt1 | contig 14906 bp, 15 predicted proteins | sample MeOH1_35cm_T4_19_FD_203715 | JGI IMG/M metagenome (GOLD analysis project Ga0255338, IMG submission 203715) | Sandy soil microbial communities from University of British Columbia, Vancouver, Canada - MeOH1_35cm_T4_195 | ecosystem: Engineered > Artificial ecosystem > Sand microcosm > Unclassified ...
AGCGCCTGGACGCCGCCATCGCTTCGGCCCAAGCCACCGGCCAGCGGGTGGACGAAATCAACACCCCTGCCTCGAACACACGATACGAACTCTGACCGCGTCAAGACGGCCTTCGGAGAACGCTTACTCATCGCTGGCGAGTGGCGCGCTCGATGCACGCCGGACTGGTTCTGGACGCTCTGGAGCAAACACTGTGGTCGCGCTCTGGAATCAAGGGTGTCGTCCATCACAGTGACCGCGGCAGCCAGTATCTGTCGATTCGTTGCTCCGGGCGGTTAGCCCAAAGGGAGCAGAGCCGTCGGCCGGCAGCGTGGGTGATTCATACGACCGAGACAGTCATCGGGCTATATAAAACCGCGGTCATTCATCGCCGCGCCCCTTGGCAACATCTACAGGCGGTGGATTACGCAACGCTGGAATGGAGTCGACTGTTCAATCACCGTCGACCGCTGGAACCCATCGGAAACGTCCCACCGACGGAGCTTGAGGCGTCGTACTATCATTCCACGAATCAGCTGGCGATGGCGGCCTGACTCAAACCCGGAGCTCTCCGGAAAAGCTGTGGCGGTTCAAGGCGCGACGGCGAGAGATTACGGTCTTCTCCTGCATCACCGCCACCGTGTCAGGCTTCGCCTGCGGTGTCCCAGTGCTTCCCTTGACGATGACCTTGAGCGCCTCTATGTCGAGCAGTGACTCGGCTAAAACTTTCTTGGGATTGGCGTCCTCCGCCTCTAGGGCCAGTCTTTTGCCTTCGGCGACATCCGTGCCGCCGAACTTGTGCCGCCAGGTTTCACACTATATGGAACAACCGATATGACGATGCAATTTTGCGGCACATCGTTCCTTTCGGTAACTTTAGTCATGACACAAGCTTGGGCTGGTGCCACTCCCAGATCCAACAAGGCAGCTCGGACTATCCAGGGCACATCCTGCCAGAAAGATGCGGCGTTTACGTTGAACTCGCCCACCCCGGAAACCGGCTTGCCCAGTGTCGTGGAATATTTCGGGTTTGCGAGCATAAATTGCATCTCCTGATCTTTGTCACCTGTCAGATAGTCGCGTAACGTCGATTTAACGGTTAGGAATTCTTGGCTCGCATTAAGGGCCGAGTCGCGAACATTGCCCCACGCTAATACTGCTGCCAGCACGCTTACGGTTCCCAATATGGCCCGACTGGTCAGTTCGGCGCGTATGAACTGCCTGCCTTGGAAACGACTCATTTCCATGATGGCGCCGCCAAGCATCAAAACCAGCATGGCGGACAATGGCGTTACCACCCGGAACCCGCTATGTCCGCCGGAAGCGACAAGTACCGGCAACACCGCACACACACTTAAACCAGCCAAAGCCAGGAATCTGAGACCGGCCTCTTGCAGGCGCTTTCTAGATTCGCCTTGTTTCCAAATCCTGAAAAGTCCGGCAACAGCTCCCGAAAAGATTAGAAACAGTATAACCAGCTCCATCAAGTTAGATAAATAAATGTTCCATAGGTTAGTAGCATGCAGCAAGATATCGTGCAGAAGAAAGTTAATCTTCCCCCCTAAATCTGCCGTGATTTTAAATGCAAACGTCGGGTCTTCAATGGATGTACGCGCTTGCGGGAAGAAGTACGAAGGTAAGTACGGGAGAAATATATAACGATGAAGAACAAAATATGTAATTATTGCCGCGAAAAAAATACCCCCAACCGTTGATAGCACCGTTAATGTTCTGCGCATTGAACCCAGAGGAGTGAAGATCAGGTACGCGCATAACGGCAGCAAATAAAACATGGCCCACGGCTGATAAATGAAAGTAGCCGCCAACGCCAATACAAACGGATATTTTGAGTCCCAGAGGATATGCTGCAATAACCAACCTGGCCTATTAGCAATTTTTTCGCCGGTGCTCAGGGCCAGCCATCCGCCCGCAAAACTCAACAGCAGCGCAACAACAAATGGAACCATAGTGACCCATAGGACGCCCACTTGAAAGCCTGCGGACAACAACAGCATGATGGATAGAATTACTCCCTGCCACAAACTCAGCCCACATCGGACCATGAACTTGGTCATCATGGTCCCAAACAAAGCCAGGGCGCCGACGAAAATCAAGCGTACATAACCCAAATCGTTGACTGTGTGAATGAGCTTTGCCATCAAGTAGGCAAGGGGAATATAACCCTCGCGCCCGACCAGCAAGAAAAACAATGCTTGAGGATGAGGCCAGTAACTCCCCCTATCGTCGTATGCAAAAAAATAATAATCGTCATGATATGCAAAGGGCAGTGCAATTGCGGCTGAGTACGTGGCAAAAAGACCAATAAAGATGACCGTCCATACCAGCAGATAGGTGTTGATACCTTCCGTTTTCGGACTGTTGGACTGAATCATGGAGTTGAGTGGCCTTAATCAGGTTGCATGCCTTCACGGGACTCCGTACGGAACGTCCAGTATGTATTGCCCAGGTAATTGACTATAACTGCGGCTGCCGTGGCGAATAGCTGCGCTACCAAATAATGCATGTAACTCATAGCCAGGAAAAAAACGGTTGAGTTTGCTAACAAACTCAATACGACCACCATCGTAAACTTGACGACGGCCTTGGCATGCCTGCCCTCATAGCCAAATGTCCATTTGCGGTTGGTCGAGTAATTAAAGACCGCCGAAATCATGTAGCTAACTGTCGACCCGAGCAGCGGGTGCATCCCTGCCCGTACGGCTAGATGCAGCAGGGCAAATTGCATGGCAGTAGCCACCGCGCCTACTGTCAAAAACCGGCACAGGCGTGCGCCTGCTCGATTATTCATTTGAAGCCAAGCGTATCCGACTTCGCTCGTTTCGAATGCGAGCCTAGAAATTAATTCCGAAAAAACTCTCCACTTGAGTAGCAATGTAATCCAGCATCGTTTCGCTCAGACCAGGATAGACGCCAACCCAGAATGTATTATTCATGACCATGTCAGTGTTTTCTAGTTTGCCGCTGATGCGGTAGGTGCGCCCCTCGAAATAAGGCTGGCGGGTAAGATTGCCAGCAAAAAGAAGGCGTGTCCCAATTTTGTACTGATTGAGGTATTTCAGTAACTCTACCCGGTCAATGGCACTTGATTCGCGCAACGTAATCGGGAAACCGAACCAGGAAGGCTCGCTGCCCGGTGTAGCCTCCGGCAGCAACAGAAACTCTTCGCACGACTTCAGCCGTTCTTTCAAAAAAATGAAGTTGCGTTTGCGCGCTTCGATAAACGCCGGCAAGCGATCCATCTGCGCTAGTGCGCATGCTGCCTGCATGTCGGTTATCTTGAGGTTGTATCCTAAGTGTGAGTAGGTGTATTTGTGGTCGTAGCCCTCAGGCAACGAACCTAGCTTCCAACCAAAACGCTTGCCACAAGTATTGTCACAGCCTGGCGCACAGTAGCAGTCACGCCCCCAGTCGCGGAAAGATTCGATGATCGTGCGTAAGTCCGTGTCCTTTGTAAAGACTACGCCGCCTTCACCCATCGTAATATGGTGGGCGGGATAGAAGCTGCAGGTTGCGATATCCCCAAACGTCCCAATATGCTGCCCTTTGTAGAGCGAACCAAGCGCATCGCAGCAGTCCTCGATTACCCACAAGCTATATTTGCGGGCCACGGCCATCACTGCATCCAGATCGAATGGATTGCCCAATGTATGGGCAATCATGATGGCACGTGTGCGCTCGGTGACCGCCGCCTCGATCTTCTTAGGATCAATGTTGTAAGTCGGGACATGCACATCCACAAACACGGGCACCATGCCATTTTGCAACATCGGATTGACGGTGGTAGGAAAACCAGCGGCAACCGTGATTACCTCGTCGCCGGGCTTCAAAGCCCGTTCACCGAGTCTGTGCGAAGTCAGCGCGGTAAGTGCTAGAAGATTTGCCGAGGAACCGGAGGTAGTAGTCAGCGCATGGGAGACGCCGACGAATTCTGCGAAGCGTTTCTCAAATGCCTCGTTGAATCTTCCGGTAGTCAGCCAACCGTCGAGAGCGGCCTCGACCATGTTTTTCAGTTCACCTGCCCCCAGAACCTTGCCGGACGGCGGCACGATAGTTTGCCCCGCGACAAATGGTTGCCGTGCGAAATGCAGTTCGCTGTAGTGCTCGACCAGTTCAAGTATCTGGCTTTTCAATGTCTCTTTATTCACTTCTACCCCCAGTTCAATATTTTCTGCGGGAATTCATATATACCTCGATCTGGCGGAGCGTTAGCGCGCGCATGTCCCGCCCTTCGCGGTGGCCGCGATGCCATTCCACAATTGCATCTAGTGCATCAGCCAGCCGCCATCTCGGACGCCAATTCAATCGCGCTTTTGCCTTCGAGCAGTCGAGCTTGAGATAGTGCGCTTCATGTGGATGCTCACCTTTATCCATCACCCAACCGCCGTCCACGCCACATGCCGCTGTGAGCCTTTCCACTATCCATTGCACGGGTCGCGTATCGTCGTCTTCCGGTCCGAAATTCCATTCTTCCGCATCAACCGCACCACTCTCGTAGAGGCTCTGCGCCAGCAACAAGTATCCAAACAATGGCTCTAGTACGTGCTGCCAGGGACGAATGGCGTTGAAATTTCTGATGCGAACTGGCATGCCTTGGGCAATCGCACGCATGATGTCTGGAATAAGCCGACCCTCCGCCCAATCACCTCCTCCGATCACATTGCCCGCCCTGGCGGAGGCGAGAGCAACGCCGTGCTCCGCGTGCTTCTCCGGATGAAAGTACGAGTTCCGGTAAGCGGCCGTAACAAGTTCCGCGCAGCCCTTGCTGCTGCTGTACGGGTCGTAGCCTCCCATGGCCTCGTGTTCCCGATAGCCCCATACCCATTCGCGATTCTCGTAACATTTGTCGCTGGTCACGTTTACCACAGCCTTCACACCTGCGGCATGGCGCACCGCCTCTAGCAAGTTCACCGACCCCATGACATTCGTCGAATAGGTTTCCACAGGCTCGACGTAGGAGCGGCGCACCAGTGACTGCGCCGCCATATGAATGATGATTTCCGGCTTATGCTCAGCCAACACTGCATTCAGGTGGGGTAGGTCACGCACGTCCCCAATGATACTAGTCATGCCGCTGGCGACCTTAGCAACCTCGTACAGGTTTGGATCGGTAGGTGGCTGCAGCGCATAGCCCGTAACCTTCGCCCCCATGGATTGCAACCAGAGCGAAAGCCAACTCCCCTTGAAACCCGTGTGCCCGGTTAACAGCACACGTTTGCCCTTCCAGAACACCCGATTCACGTCCATACCTTCCAAGGGGCCTTACCGGTTTGCCATAATTCTTCGAGATGGATTTTGTCGCGCAACGTATCCATAGGCTGCCAGAATCCGCGATGCATGAATGCTGCCAAGCTGCCCTCTTTCGCTAATCGCTCCAACGGCTCGCGCTCCCAGACAGTTTTGTCGCCCTCGACATAATCGATAACCTCGGGAGACAGCACGAAAAAGCCACCGTTGATCACGCCGCTGTCGCCCTTCGGCTTCTCCCGGAAGCTGTTGACCCTGCTTTCGCTGATGTCCAATGCACCGAAACGCGCGGGTGGAACTACCGCCGTAAGTGTCGCCTTGACTTTCTGTGAATAGTGGAAAGCGATCAGTTGTGTAATATTGATATCGCTTACGCCATCGCCGTAAGTTAAACAGAAGGCTTCTTCATTACTGACGTATTCCATAACGCGTTTCAGTCGCCCTCCGGTCATCGTTTCTTCGCCTGTATCAACCAAGGTTACGGACCATGGTTCAGCGTTCCGCTGATGCACTTCCATGTGGTTGTGCTTCATGTCGAATGTCACGTCGGACATGTGCAGGAAGTAATTGGCAAAATATTCCTTGATAACATAGCCCTTGTAACCGCAGCACACCACAAAATCGTTTATGCCATGAGCAGAGTATATTTTCATGATGTGCCAAATAATTGGCTTCCCGCCGATCTCGACCATTGGCTTGGGACGGATTGACGTTTCCTCGCTGATTCGCGTTCCGAGCCCGCCCGCCAGGATTACAGCCTTCATTTTGGTTTAACCCTTTCCTGCAAGGAATAATCGTATCCCAAGTCCTTTCTCCTCACGGTCGCACTCAGCTTTCCTGCCTGGCTACCATCATCGGTCCCTGCCTCCTCTGCGAGACTCCTGCACAGGCGGCCAAGCATGCTCTATAAGCACCATCGGTTTGCGTTTCACCTGTCTGTAAATTCGCCCTATATACTCGCCGATAATGCCCAGAAACAATGCGTTCACGCTGATGCCTGTCAAGGTCAAGGCTGTGAGTGTTGTAAATCCGGCCGGCCATTGCGTGTCGAAAAAGATACGCATAATGACGTAACTTAATCCTGCAAGCAGGGTCACCAGGCTGACCGCTATGCCAAAGAAGGATGCCAGCCGTAGCGGCATCACCGAATGGTTCAATATTCCATCCAGCGCCAGGTTCAGTAAGTCAGCGAAACTAAAGTGAGTCTCCCCGCGCTCCCTGGCTCGCCTGTCATAGGGAATGCCCACCTGCTCGAAGCCCATGGCCGCAATGGTGCCGCGCAAATAAGGCTGCGCATCTTCCATGGTGCGTAACGCCTCAACGATGCACCGATCGATCAACCGGAAATCCCCGACATCGAGGGGAAGTTCCTCTTCGCTTAGGAAGCTTACCAACCGGTAAAAGACCCGCCGCAGTTGGTGAATGCCCCATCCTTCCTGCCTCGTTCGTCTGATGCCATATACCACCCGGTAACCTTCGCGCCATTTGCCGAGGAACTCGCCTATCAACTCGGGCGGATCCTGCAGATCGCAGTCCAGTTGTATCAGGGCATCCCCGGATGCCTGCAGATAACCGGTCAGGATTGATTTCTGGTAGCCGTAATTTTTCGATAAACGGGATAGCTTGATGCGCTCATCCCTCCGCGCCCACGCCATTACGTTCTCAAATGTTGCATCGGTGCTGTGATTGTCTGTAACGACAATCTCGAATCGATATTCGACCTCTAACGGTGCGATGATCTTGGCGACAGTTTCAAAGAAATAATCGACGTTCTCTTCTTCATTGAACATCGGTACGCATAATGACACCAATGGACGCTTGTGATCGGTCATTTATTTATCTCTCCCATTCGCTGCCGAATATCTTCGCAGACTTCGCGCAAACCCTGCTCCAGGGTGCGCAACGGTCTCCAGCCGACGGCAAAAATTTCCCGTATATCGGCAGTGCACTCGGTCATCTCACCTGGCCGCTGGGGCAGGGCACCAAACCGCAATGTGGCTCGATTGCCACAGACCCTATTCAGCGTCTCCGCAAATTCGCGGATGGACGTCGCATGGCCCGTTCCTATTTCTAGCATGCTGAAGCCGCGATCTTCGGAAATCGGATCGACTTGCAACACTTGCAGACAGGCCTCGGCCACATCTTGCACGTTTACAAAATCGCGCCGTTGCGTACCGTCGGTCATGGGCACCTCACCGCCCACGAGGCACGCTCGAGCGAGGGAAGAAACAAATTTATCTTCCGCATCTCCAGGTCCATAGACATGAAACAATCGCATGTTGATGAAGTGAATCCTACCCGCAGCAGCAACCTGCCTCCCCCACTCCATGAAATGCCGTTTCGATAGGGTATATGTGGATAGGTGTGAATATTGAGTGCCGGGTGTATTAAAAAAACTGTCTGTGTTGACAAAGCGCCGGACCCCACTCGACACGGCCCACTTCAGTAATTCCATCGGAAACGCCACGTTAGCCTGGAATAGCCTGAATTCGTCGGCGACATCCCTGCCGTAATCCGTTGCCATGTGTACGACCGCATCAATTCGGCCTCGATGTTGCTCAAATAACTTTTTTAGGCTTCGCTCTTCGTAGTTCCACCAAGCAATCGAACCACTCTCAACCGTGTCGTCAAAAACGGAGGAATTACGCCGGAGTCCCAAGATAGAGCAGTTGGCAGCAACTAACCTCCGCATCACATGTCGGCCGATAAAACCCGTCCCACCGGTCACCAATACGCGCATTGGTCCAATTCCAGTTCGAGATGCGTTACGTTTTCCGTCTTCCAACCAGCCATTCTCATGCTGCCATTTCTCGCTGATTTTGTCTTTTGATTCGGTTCTGCAGGTACGTCGCTGGCGATCCCGGTCACGGACAAGCTGTATTCCGAGTTTGTTGTCGCCATGTAGCGGCGCTTGTGGCGTGTTCGGATGCCGTTCTCACGCATCCTGCCGATGCGCGACAGATGCTGGTCCGACTCGAACCAGTCTTTCGGACTGCGCATACGCGCGATGCTGACGACGCTGTCGCTGGAATTGATGCGCCCAAAAAACTCCTCGATGAGCTCGAGTTGCCGTTTTTTTGAGGAGCTTCTTGTTGTTATGTCGGCCTTTGGACGCGATTGGGCGCTAGGTCGACGATCCTGGAATGCTGTCTTGGGCAGGTCAGTCGCAATCACTATCAGTTCCGACTAAAGCCGCGGCGGTTGTATTTGAGCCAAAAGTAACTCCATCGACCCTGCACAATGCACTGAGTGCTTACCACACTTTTCCCTTAAACCCTCAAGTCCAACCTGCACGTCAACGTCTCCACATGCACGTAGCAAGGCAAAATACTTGTTGTCGTACGCAACGATGTTCCAATCACCTTCAGTTCCTATCAAAACCGGTGGTTGTAGATGTATTACTGAAGCAGCTCCCTGTTCCACATTTCTGATTTCAATAGCTGCGACGGTTTTATCAAGCACGTTTTCTACAATATCGCGCATCGCCATTCGCTGGCGATATTCCTCGAAGACCCGTTCAGCACGTGCCTTCCAATCAGAGCGTAATCGCTCCAATGAAAATTCGACGAAATCCTGTCCCTGGCCGGGTAACTTTACGATTTCCCCTTGTCGAGTTGCCACTTCTACAAATTCAGCAGCAATGTCCCTCTTGGCCATCATGAATCGCCCCAGGCGCGTAGGGGAAGGAACGGGCCATTGCGCAGACTGCTTGAAATTTAACCCAACTTTTGTCTTCCCTATCAATGAACCGACTTCGTCAGCAGTAAGGAATTTTTCTGGCCATTCCACTTTGGCATATTTGTTGATCCGCTCAACAATCTCCATTCGATAAGGTGTTCTTAGTCCAAAAAAACTGAAATCGAACTCTGGCTTTGTGTCGATATAGGGGGGAATCAGCCTTTCAGAAAAGCCAAGCTCTATGAATGCCGTGGGGCAAAACCTGGAATAAAACGGAACGGTGCTTTCCACCATCGTCCATATGAATGAGGCCCCTGCGGCAACCTCAAGAAACGCTTCAAACCGCTGTTTCCAGTGCGACTCGGTGCGCCAGTTAAATGCGAAGCCATCAGGAATTTCAGTTGCGATGATTCCATATTTAACGTTGGTTTCTCGAATCTTCTTCTCCATGCCTGGGCCGAAACATTCCCAGAAAAGATTTACCGCGTTCGGCTCCACGCATGTGTCTGAAAAAGTAACTTTATGCCGCAAATCAAGCAGTCCAGCTTCAAACCAGGCGGCCATATCCGTCAAAGTAGAACGCCCGATGGGATCGTGATTGGCTGTACAAAAATGGAACCACATGAATTTTCTTCTTTTGCGGGGGCCGACCTGCCCACGGATCTTCGGACCAGTCACCCGAAACTGGGCAGCTCCGCGGAGATATGATCGCCGAGATGGCGCATCAGCGTGTTAAGAAGGCGCTGGCGCAGATCGAGTTTTCCTGGGGCAACCGGGACGTCATGAATGACGACACTCGCAAGAAGTGAAAAGTCAGGACCGTCATTACGAGCGAACTTAATTGAAATGTATATCGGCAACATCAGAGCCATAGATCTGAGAAATAACGCGAATTACCTTACTGCCAGCGATGCTTGTTCTTGGCCTGGTTGAATTACGCTTCTCGCCGCTTTCCAAAAAGGGTTCGTCATTATTATTGGCTCTGCCCCACCGACGGCACTTGCGTCGATTGACAGGACGTGTATGTGCCAATCCGGCGACGATCCTGGGCATCCCGCAGCTTGCGAATGATCTTCCGGTTGTTCTCGTCCGTAAGCTCCCGGTATTTCAGCAATTTTTCCCAAGCCGAATCTACGTACCTGGATCGGTCAAAAACCAAGGTCGTAACGACTGATTGTGCTTCCTTCAAATCAGCGGGGAACAGTAACGCGAGATCTTCGGCAGGATGGTCGCCGAACTTTTCGCAAACAACGGGGATCTGGCCTCTTTTTATTGCACCGATGATGCGCATCGGGCTCGAGTATCGCCAGGTGTTGGATTGCGGAGGATTGTATGACAGTAGAAGTTTTATTTTGGAATCGTCGAACCCGCGCACCATGTAATGAGCAAAGCGTCCGCCCGGCGATAATCTGCTCAACACTTTAACAATTTTTCTTATCGTTCTTTTTCGATAGCTGCTTAAAGAGCCGGAAAAATCGATTCCAAACTTGAGATTCGAATTAAGCAACTTAGCCTTCTCCACGACGGGTGGCGGGACCAACAGCGTGTGGATTGCGTCCGGGGTCGTCTTCAATGCGGTCGCCAGGGCTTCACTGGCAACATCGGGGTGCAGCGCCAGGTAAAAGTCGAATATCCCGGTCATGCTTTGGAGTCCCAGAGCCCTGAACCAGAGATAGGCCCGCTCGTGAAAAGAACGAAGTCTGACGACTGGGGTCCGCGGATGGCGTATTTTTTGCAAGGTCAGCCACATGAGCCCCAGGGTGCCTAACAGGTAATTTACGAATCCTGGAGGCTTGCATCGCAAGCCGGTGAATAGCCTAAAGCGTCCCCTCAGGAAGCAAAACACATAAAGTAAATTATCGAACAGGAGGCTTTGATACGGCTGTTTGAAGCTGTTCAGGCTGGGCGGACGAGCCCAGTTGCCCGGGGAAAAGAACTCCGTCAGCACGCACACGAGCATGACTCCGGGGTGATTTGCCCGGAAAGTCCCAAGAGCTCCGACGACCAGCGGTTCGGAGAACTCGTCGACGATTATCAGCAGATCTCCATCGTCGATGTCTTCCGGGAGGGTGCGGCACGAAACGGTTTTGAATCCGAATCGCCGGAACTCCCCTTCTATAAGATTCACGATTTCTGCGATTCCATGCAGAGATCCATGGTTGAAGGAACTTACGAATACAGTGTTCATCGTGGTCCTGCCATCGCCGAATTTAGGGTTTCGCTTATTTGCATGGGCTCATACGTTTATCGGCTGATACGACACGCGACAGATCTTGCCAGGAACCAGGAATACAGCCGCACTGCCCAGCGCCATGGCAATTCCCGGTCAAGCAGGGTGGCCCGGATCAGCCCGGGTTGGGTGCTCGCCGCCGCCGCCACGGACACCGGGTCCCGGTACTGTCGCGCGGGATCTATGGCTCGAAGCAGCCCGGCAGCGGCGGCACTACGCATGTCCCGCAGGCGGAGAAAAACATCGTCATCCCCGAATCGCCGCCTGGCGGTGTAAGTCGCGTCGAGCTTCCCCTTGCCGGAACGGAAATGCATGTGCTCGAAAACCACATCTTCCATGTAAATGATGCGGGTCCGCGGGAGGTGGGACTCAAGCCGCTTGAAGATGTCGAGGAGGTGATAATCGATGAATGCGCCCTGGTAGGCCCGCGGAAACGGCTCGCCGAGCAGCTCGCATGTCTTGCGCGCGAGTATGGGAAAGGCGCACAACCGCCGGCCCTTGAAGAGATCGTTCGGGTAGGCGAGGTAAATTCCGTCCGGCATCGACCCGTGGAGCGCGCGGATCTTGTCGTCCCAGCCGGACGTTCGCACGACGATATCGTCGTTGCAGAGAATGATGATCTCGCCCTTCGAGCGTGCGAGGCAGGCGGAATTCAGGGCCCCCATGGGCAGCCGCGGGCCGATGATTTTGACGAGATCGAGGCGTGGGTGCGAGATGCCGTGGCTCGCGGTGTCGTCGTCATCCATGTACATCACGACTTCCACCCGGGCGGGGTCGGCGGCCTGCTGCCAGACGCTGTCCAGGAAGCGTTCCACGAGGGCGGGTCTGCCGCGAGTGGGCAGAAGTAGCGAAAGTGTGGTCACGCGGCCGCGCTCGCTCTTTCCGCGTTGTTCGAATTCAGGAGCCGGTCGTACTCTTCCAGGACTGTCGCAGTCGGGCCGAGCGCGCGCATTTCGCCCAGGTGCAGGCACATGGCTTCATCGCACATCGCCTCCAGTGAAGCTTTCTCATGGGAAACGATCACGAGAGAGCCGTTGTTGCGTCTGAATTCGTGGATGTAGGCTATGCACTTCTGCTGGAAGCGCGCATCTCCGACTGCCAGCACTTCGTCCACCAGCAGCACGTCGCTGTGCGCGTGGATAATCGTCGAAAAGCCGAGCCGCGCCACCATGCCGGCCGAATACGTTCTTATCGGCTCCTCGATGGCGTCGCGCAACTCCGAGAACTCGACGATGCTCGGGAGCTTGCGTTTGATCTCGGCGAGCGACATGCCGAGGATCGAGCCATACAGCATCACATTCTCGCGGCCGTTGAGCTCGGGATGGAAGCCGGCCCCCAGATCGAGCAGCCCGCTCACCGCGCCGTGCAGCGTGATGGTGCCCTTGTCCGGCCTCGTAGTCCCGAGCAGCAGATCGAGCAGCGTGCTCTTGCCGGCCCCGTTGTGCCCGACGATGCCGAACGCCTGCCCGCGCTTCACCGTGAAGCTGATGTCCTTCAACGCCCAGTGCCGCGAAAAACGCCCCGCATGCCGCAGGCGCGGCTTCAGCAGCAGTTCTTTCACGCCGATCCGGGTGTGCGTCTGGAACGATTTCCAGACACCGGATACTTCCATGGCGTTGCTCACAGCACCTCCCCGATCTTGCTGGCGAGCCGCCGGTAGGCGAACATCGCGATCACCGAAAATACCACGGCGTAAGCCAGGACTACGGCCACGCTTTCGAACTTCATCGTGCCGTCCAGCAGGACCGACCGCCAGGCATCGATCAGATGGTGCAGCGGGCTGTTGCGGAAGTAGAACTGGTAGTTGGGCGGGACCATGGATAGCGGATATACGATCGGGGTGGCGAAGAAAAGCAGGGAGAACGCGATGCCGATCAGGTATTCGACGTCCCGCACGAACACGTTCACCAGCCCAAGGGTGAGGCCTATCGGAAACGCAAAGGCGAGCTGGATCGCCATCATGAGGGGCACCTGCCACAGCCATGAAGCGTGAATATGCGAGTCGCCGAGCGCGACGAGAAATATGGCGACGGCGGGCAGCGCAAAAATAAAATGCACCATCTCCTGCACGATACTGCTGAGAGGCATGATGGCCCGGTTGAGCTTCACTTTCTTCACCAGGGAGATGTTGGCCTGATAGCTCTTGGTCGCCTGCGTCACACCCGCGCTCAGCCAGATCCAGGGGAACATGCCTGTGATGAGGAAGATGGAATAGTTCTCCATCTGCACGCGCATGATGAACTTGAACGCGAGCCAGTACACGAAGGCGAACGCGAAAGGATTGGCGACCGCCCAGAGGTAGCCGAGCAGGCTGCTTTTGTAGCGCACCTTGAGCTCTTTGAGCACGAGCAGATAGATGAGCTCCAGGCTGTGTCGCAACGTACCGCTCTGTACGCGGCCGGTCAATGCATGCATTTGTAGACTTCCCCCGCTGCCGGGATTCAGGCTGTCGGCGTGACGCGCATGTTTCTGCACGTGGCGTGATTCAAGGCGACGCATTTCGTCTGCGTCCTTCGATTCTACCGCGGGCGCAGTCACTTCGTTCCGCACGCTAGGCCACCACCAGTGCGCCTGCGGCCCGTTCCGCACGAGAGGTCGCGGAGTCCGGGCGCAGCCGTTGCCGCGCTCCCGTGCTTTCTTTCGGCAGTTTCATGGCCGGCGTATCAGGACGGTCGGCCCAGATATTTGAGCGTCGCGACCAGCGTGCAGGGGTCGAGTATCCGGCCTTCATCGATCAACGCCACGAGCTCGTCGCGCGTAAAAAACTTCAATTCCCGGTGCCCCATCTCGCCGCCGCCGGCCGAGCCGCTTCTCGTGCAATGCGGCGCGGCGAACAGACCGACCTTTGCGTCGAGGACGCCCGGTTCCGGAGCGATCATCCCGAGCGGCACGAGCGGCTCGCCCGGGACGAGTCCGGTTTCTTCCTTCAGCTCCCGCAGGGCCGCTGCCACGGGACTCTCTGCGGCATCGATGAAGCCGCGCGGCACTTCCCAGCAAAACTCGCCGAGCGGGTGACGATAGATGCATATCAGTCCGTACCGGCCTTCCAGCACGGGCAGGATGGCGACGCCGCTCATTTTCTCCGCCGTGCGGTTTCGCGGGACTATCGCCAGATAGTCCCGGACCTCGCCCCCGGCCTCGTCCCGCACGTGATCCGAGTACACGCTGAAGACGGTGTTTTCACACAGCAACGTGCGCTGCTTCAGCGTGATGGGAGCATCAGGCATGCAGAACTCGGCGGGCGTCGGCCCCGGCTACACGTTCCCGTACTTCGTGTTCCGGATCATCGTGAAGCCCTTGATGAGCTCGCCAATGCCGGCATCGAGCGTGACCTGCGGCCGGTAACCCGTACGCTCGATCTTCTCGTTGGACACGATGTAATTGCGCTGGTCCGGGTCTTTTCCGATCGGCGCCTCGAGGAACACGAAGTCGGCCAGCTGGCGCTGGATGACCTGGCACAGCTCCTTCTTCGAAACGTTGGCGTCCGAGAGGCCCACGTTGAAGATCTGGCCGTTCATTTTTTCGTAGTTGTCGATGCCGTGCATGAAGGCGCGCGCCACGTCGCGGACATGGATGTAGTTGCGCTTGAAGTTCGCTTCGAACAGAACGACGAAGCGATCGTGCACCGCGCGGTAGGTGAAATCGTTCACCAGCAGATCGATCCGCATGCGCGGCGACATGCCGAACACGGTGGCGAGCCGGAAGCTGATGGCGTTCGGATGCTGCATCAGCTTTTCCTCCACCCTCACCTTTT
>Ga0255338_1004327_pt1 | contig 14902 bp, 12 predicted proteins | sample MeOH1_35cm_T4_19_FD_203715 | JGI IMG/M metagenome (GOLD analysis project Ga0255338, IMG submission 203715) | Sandy soil microbial communities from University of British Columbia, Vancouver, Canada - MeOH1_35cm_T4_195 | ecosystem: Engineered > Artificial ecosystem > Sand microcosm > Unclassified ...
CGTCGCCTCCCAGATGTGCTTGATCTCGAGCTCGAACAGCTCCGGATCGGTGTAGAGCGAGCGATGAACCTTGAACGTCTCGCCCGGCCGGTCGATGATCTTCGAGGCAAGATCCTGAATATGCATCGCGATCCACTCCATGGCCATGATCGGCGCTCGGCCGGCGCCTTGATCGAGAACTAGTCGCGCCGCGACCTTGCTGTCAAATGGAGGAAACGTCTTGCACCATGGGTACAGGCGACTAGCCTTGCAGTTCCTCACACCATAGGGCGAGACGGGATGGACGAGCAGATCGAAGCGGTGTTGCGCGAATATGAGCAGCGGCTTGCCGTCGAGGACAAGCTGATGCGCGAGCTGCCGCCCGAGCAGTTGAGGGCGCGCATCGACGAGCTGCTGATCCCGATCGGCGCGAGCACCGGCCGCTTCCTCCACGACCTCGCGGTCGGCGCGGGCGCGAAGCGCGTCCTCGAACTCGGCAGCTCGTACGGCTATTCGGCGATCTGGCTTGGTGCGGCGGCACGCGAAACCGGGGGCAGGCTGATCAGCCTCGACATCGCCGCGGACAAGCAGGCCTACGCCCGCGACCGCTCGAAGCGCGCCGGCTTGTCCGAGTTCGTCGAGTTCAGGACCGGCGACGCGGTGGCGTTGATCGCCGAGCTCGAAGGCCCGTTCGATCTGGTGCTGATCGATTTGTGGAAAGACCTCTACATACCATGCCTCGATGCGGTTCGGCCCAAGCTCGCGCCGGGAGCCTATGTCGTCGCGGACAATATGCTCGAGCCTGAGCTCTTCCGCGCCGATTCCCACCTCTACCGCGACCATGTCGCCAAGATCGCCGATCAGACCATATTGCTGCCGCTGGGCAGCGGCATCGAGGTCAGCCGCTTCGCCTGAGCGGACAATCCCATTCTCAACGGCCCATTCTCACCGGCCCATTCCCACCGGCCCCCCTCCCGCCGGCCTCCCTCCCACCGGAGCGGTCGCTGGCGCGCCGGCGAGCAGGAAGCGGCTTGCGCCGGCGCGGCAGGCCATTACCATCCCGCCCGAGCTGCTCGCCAAGAAGCAGATCGAGACCATGAATGGGGGAGGGTTGCGTGCCTGAGTGGCTGAACGGCGGCGAGCGGCATGTCCGCTAGCATCTCGCTTCAAACCGTCGCCGACGGCGGATCGATTTCCGCGATCAGCAAGCGAGTCATCGCCTTGATGTTCCTGGTCGCGCTGGTCGACAGCTACGACCAGATCTCGCTCGCCTTCGCGGCGCCCGCCTTGGTCGCCGAATGGCGGATCGAGAAGGGCGCGATGGGGATGGTCTTCAGCGTCCAGTTGCTCGGCCTGCTGATCGGCGGCATCCTGTTCGGCGCGATCGGCGACCGCCTCGGGCGCAAGTTCGCGATTACCTCGGGCCTGCTTTTCTTCGGGCTGCTGAGCCTGGCAACGATGTTGGCGACCGACATCACCTTATTGCTCGTGATCCGCTTCCTGGTGGGCCTCGGCGTCGGCGGCGTCATTCCCAATGCCATCGCGCTTTCCAACGAATTCTCCCCGCGCCGCTATCAGGTCACCGCCGTCTCGTTGATGTTCATCGGCTACGTCTGCGGCGGCGTCGGTGGTGGGATCGTATCGGCTTGGCTGATCCCGCGCTTCGGCTGGGAAGTCGTCTTCCTGGTCGGCGGGCTGACCCCGATCCTGCTCGCGGCCTTCCTGCTGTTCACCTTGCCCGAGTCGATCCGCTATCTCGCCTCGAGCGGCCGCGAGAAGAGCCAGCGCGAGGCGGCCCGGCTGGCGTCGCTGATGCGGCCCGATCTCGAAATCGGCCCCGACACGCGGGTCGTGAGCGAGACCGCGTCGGTCAAGCACCCCGGGGTCGGCGAGCTCTTCACCAGTCGGCTCAAGCCGATGACGCTTTTGCTCTGGCTGATGTACCTCGCCAATTCGATGACCGCGTTCGGGCTGATCTCCTGGCTGCCGCTGATGGCGGGGACCTTGGGCTTCGGCCACCAGCCCGCAGCGCTGGCCACGTCGCTGACCTTCGCCGGCGCCGCCTTCGGCGGCGTGGTGATGAGCCGGATGGTCGACCGCTCCGGGCTCGGCCCGATCGTCATCATGCCCGCGATCGCCATCCCGTTCGTCGCCGGCATCGGCTTCCTCGCCGGTACCCAGGTGGCGCTGCTCTACCTGCTCACCTTCATGACCGGCTTCTTCGCCTTGGGTTTCCAGAACGCGCTGCACGGCATCGGCGGCTCGATCTACCCGACGACGGTGCGCGCCACCGGCGTCGGCTGGGCGATGGCGGCGGGCAAGGTCGGCGGTGCGAGCGGGCCCGCCGTGATCGGGCTGCTGGTCTCCGCCGGCGCGGGCCCGCAAACCGTGTTCATCGTCGCGGCGGTCCCACTCGTCGTGTCGATCATCGCGGTGGCGATGCTCAAAGGCATCTACGGCACCAACGTCCAGGGTGCGCGCGCCGGCCAGCAGGCGGCGATCGCCGAGGCTGGCCTTTGATACGGGCGGGGGATGATCCCGCCCTTCGCGCCACATGTAGGAAACGCATTGCACTCTCCGCGTGGCCGCTTACGATCAGCGCCAACCACAGATAGAAAATAACGGTCGAGAACATCGGGGAGGCGTCTGTGATCAAGCTGAGGCTCGGCGGCCGGCATGCCCGCTAGCATCAACGTGCAGGCGGTCGGCGATGGCGCGAGCATCTCGCCGATCAGCAAGCGCGTCATGGCGCTGATGTTCCTGGTGACGATGATCGACGCCTACGATCAAGTCGCGATGACCTTCGCGGCGCCCTCGCTGATCGCCGAATGGGGCATCGACAAAGCGGCGATGGGCCATGTCTTCAGCGTCCAGATGTTCGGGCTTCTTGTCGGCGGCATCGGCTTCGGCGTGCTTGGCGACCGCATCGGCCGCAAGCTCTCGATCATCCTTGGCATGCTGTTGTTCGGGCTGCTCAGCCTCGCGACGATGGCCACCGCCGACACGATGCAATTGCTGGTCGTCCGCTTCCTCGTCGGGGTCGGAGTCGGCGGGGTGCTTCCCAATGCCATCGCGCTGTCGAACGAATTCGCGCCGAAGCACTTCCGGGTGACGGCGGTTTCGCTGATGTATGTCGGCTACGTCTGCGGCGGGCTCGGCAGCGGCGCGGTCGCCGCCTGGATGCTGCCGCGCTTCGGCTGGGAAGTGATCTTCCTCGTCGGCGGCATCGTTCCGATCCTGCTCGTCGGCGTGCTCGCGTTCGCGCTTCCCGAATCGGTTCACTATCTGGCGACGCGCGGCACCGACAAGAAGCGGGCGGAGGCGACGCGCATCGCGGCTCTGATGCGCCCCGAGCTCGAGATCACGCCGCAGACCAGGATCGTCAACGATGCCGGGACTGAGAAGCTGGCGCTGCGCGAGCTGTTCGTCGGCCCGCTCAAGAGCATGACGATCCTGCTCTGGCTGATCTATGTCGCCAATTCGACGACCAGCTTCGCATTGCTGGCGTGGATGCCGATCATGATCCGCGACCTCGGCTTCCTCCACGGACCGGCAACGCTTTCGACCTCGCTGATGTTCGCCGGCGCGGCCATCGGCGGGGTGGTCGCGGCGCGGCTCACCGACCGCGCGGGGCTGCGACCGGTGGTGCTGATGCCGGCGATCGGCATCCCGTTCATGATCGGGCTCGGCTTCGTCGGCGGCGGCAGCCCGGCCCTGCTCTACCTGGTCTCGTTCGGCGTCGGCTTCTTCGTCGCGGGCTTTCAGAACAATCTGCACGGTGTCGGCGCGTCGATCTATCCGGCACGGATCCGCGCCATGGGAGTCGGCTGGGCGATGGGCGCGAACAGGGTCGGCGGCATCATCGGCCCGTCGCTTGCCGGCTATCTGATGTTCTACGGCTGGAGCTCGCAGGCTTTGTGCATCGCCATCTCGATTCCGCTTCTGGTGTCGCTCGCCGCTGTGGCTATGCTGAGCGGCCTGTACCAATTGCATGTCCGTACCGGACGGACCGGGCAACCCGCCCTGGAGACGGCGCACTGACTTGGACGGGGCTGCAGCCCGGGCGCGAACGGAGGTGTGAAATGGCCCTGACGAACGACATTGAGACAATCGTCGACGACCGTGTCGACGAGGGCATCTTCCGGGTGCGGCGCGAGGCGTTTGTCGATCGCGACCTCTACGATCTCGAGGTCCTGCGGATCTTCGAGGGCACCTGGATCTACATCGGCCTCGAAAGCCAGATCGCCAGGCCGCACGACTTCTTCACGACGACGATCGGTCGCCAGCCGGTGATCGTGATGCGCGGCGCGGACGGTACCGCCGGCGCGTTCCTCAACAGCTGCCGTCACCGCGGAACCCTGCTTTGCCCGCTGCGCAACGGCCAGCGGAAGATCCATGTCTGCCAATATCATGGCTGGGCCTATGACAGCAGCGGGCGCAACGTCGCGATTCCGCGCGAGGATATCGGTCAATATGACGAGGCGTTCAGCAGGCTGGACCATGATCTGGTGCCGGTCGCGCGCTTCGCGAGCTATCGAGGCCTGTTGTTCGCGAGCCTCTCGCCCGACGTGCCGAGCCTCGAGGAGCATCTCGGCGATGCCCGCATCTTCATCGATCTCGTCGCCGACCAAGCGCCCGAAGGGCTCGAATATGTGCCGGGTTCGGTCAGCTACACGTTCGACGCCAATTGGAAATTCCAGCTCGAGAACGGACTTGATTATTATCATTTCGAGACCGTCCACCGCTCGTTCGTCGACGTGCTCCAGCAGCGCGGCAACCGCAGCCAGGCCGCTTCTCCGGCCGCGCATCTCGCCGACCCGGAGCCGCAGGCGCAGGGAACCTTCAGCTTCGGCCACGGCCATGCGGTGATGTGGTCGATCGGTGTCCCCGGCCAGGGCCCCGAGGCGCGGCCGTTCGGACGCGACCCCAAATTGCTCGCGGCGGCCAATGCGCGCTTCGATCCGGCGCGGGTGCAGTGGATGCTTCGCCACCGCAACCTCACCATTTTCCCCAACCTTCAGATCATCGACATCCAATCGCTCCAGTTCCGCACCTGGCGCCCGCTCGGCGTCGGGCAGACGGAGATGACGTCGAATTGCGTCGCGCCGATCGGCGAATCCGCCGAGGCGCGGCGCTTCCGCATCCGCCAATATGAGGATTTCTTCAACCCGAGCGGCATGGCGACGTCGGACGACAATGTGACCTATGAATATTGCCAGGACGGCTTCGCCGCGCTCGCCGCCGGAGACACGCAGGGCCACGTCCGCGGGGTCGGCGCGCCACCCGAGCAGCGGATCAATTACGGCCCCGCGCTGGGGCTCGGCAGCGACAGCGCCTGGGCCTATGGCCCAGCCGGGTTCGGCGACGAAAGCGCTTTCCACACCGGCTGGCGCGAATGGCGCAGGCTGATGCGGCGTGACGGGGTTGCAAGGTGACGCAGACAAAGGAGGCACGCGAGGATGAGCGGACGATGAGCGGCGCCGACGAGGATCCCACGCGGATCGCCACCCACCTGCTTTCGCTCGAGGGGCTCTGCCTCGACCGCCGCGAATGGACACGCTGGCTCGCGCTCTACGACGAGGACGTCGTCTACCGCATCCCCGCCTGGCGCAACGAGGATGAGGAGACGAGCGATCCCAACACCGAGGTCTCGCTGATCTACCATGACAGCCGCACCGGTCTCGAGGATCGCGCGTCGCGGGTCGAGGCGGGACGCTCGGCGACGACAATGCCGCTGCCGCGGACCGCGCATTTCGTCGGCAATGTCGTCGCGACTCTCGTCGGCGACGGCGTGATCGAAGCCGAGGCGAGCTGGAACGTCCATGTCTACCAGCCGCGCACCGCCAAGCAGTCGGTCCATTTCGGCCGCTACGAGGTCCAGCTGAAGAAAAGGGCCGACGTCTGGCGGATCAGCCGCAAGACGATCCATCTCCAGAACGACCGCGTCTCGACGGTGCTCGATTTCTATTCGGTGTGACAGCGGTCCAAGCGGCCATGCCGGCCAATATTCAAGCCCGATATCGAAGCCCAATATCGAAGTGAGGACATCATGATTGCAAAGGCAGGCTTGTCGGTCGCGGAGCCGCTGGTCCAGCTCATCGAGCAGCAGGCGCTGCCCGGCACCGGCATCGAGCCCGACGCCTTCTGGGAAGGATTCGCCGCGATCCTCGAGCGCTTCGAGCCGGAGAATCGCGCGTTGCTCGCCAAGCGCGATTCGCTCCAGGCGCAGCTCGACCAATGGCATGTCGCACGGCGCGGCAAGGACATCGACCAGGCCGAATACCAGTCTTTCCTGCGCTCGATCGGCTATCTGGTCGACGAGCCGGCGGCCTTCACGATCGGCTCGGCGAATGTCGACGAGGAGATCGCGACCAAGGCGGGGCCCCAGCTCGTCGTGCCGGTGCTCAACGCCCGCTTCCTGCTCAACGCCGCCAACGCGCGCTGGGGAAGTCTCTATGATGCGCTCTACGGCACCGATGCGCTTCCCGGCGCGGCCCAGGGCCCCGGCTACGATCCCGAGCGCGGCGCGCAGGTGATCGCCTGGGCCAAGGCCTTCCTCGACCGGGCGGTCCCGCTCGCCGCGGGGAGCCACGCCGACGCCACCGGCTACAAGGTCGAGGACCGCCGCTTGACGCCGGCGCTGGCCGAGCCCTCCGCCTTCGTCGGCTATCAGGGCGATCCGGCCGACCCCTCTTCGATCCTGCTCCGCCACAACGGCCTGCACATCGAGCTGCGGCTCGGCCGCGACCACCCGATCGGCCGCAGCGACCCGGCCGGACTACAGGACATGGTGCTCGAAGCGGCGCTGACGACGATCGTCGACTTCGAGGATTCCACCGCCGCGGTCGACGCGGACGACAAGGTCGCCGCTTACGCCAATTGGCTTGCGCTGGCGAAGGGCGAGCTCGAGGCGACCTTCGACAAGGGCGGGCGCTCAATGACGCGGCGCCTCGAATCCGACCGCCTCTATGTCACCCCCGACGGCGGCACCTTGACCCTGCCCGGCCGCAGCCTCCTGCTGGTGCGCAACGTCGGCCCGCTGATGACCACGCCGGCGGTGCGCCTGGCGAGCGGCGACGAGGCCCACGAAGGCATCGTCGACGGCATCGTCACCAGCCTGATCGCCTGCCACAGCATCGACCCGGGCAACCGCTGGGTGAACAGCCGCGGCGGGTCGATCTACATCGTCAAACCCAAGATGCACGGCCCCGAGGAAGCAGCCTTCACCAACCGGCTGTTCGACGCGATCGAGGATTTGCTCGGGCTCGCCCGCAACACGCTCAAGCTCGGGCTGATGGACGAGGAACGGCGGACCTCGGCCAACCTCGCCGCGTGCATCCATGCCGTGAGGGACCGGATCTTTTTCATCAACACCGGCTTCCTCGACCGCACTGGCGACGAGATCCACACCTCGATGCAGGCTGGCCCGATGATCGCCAAGGGCCAGATCGCCGCCAGCGAATGGATCGCCGCCTATGAAAGCCGCAACGTCCAGATCGGCCTCGCCAGCGGCTTTGCCGGCAGGGCGCAGATCGGCAAGGGGATGTGGGCCGCGCCCGACCGCATGGCCGACATGCTCGCCAAGAAGATCGGCCACGTCGAGGCCGGCGCGACCACGGCCTGGGTGCCGAGCCCGACCGCGGCGACACTCCATGCCACCCATTATCACGCGGTCGACGTGTTCGCGCGGCAGCGCGAGCTCGCAGGCGGACCGACCCCGTCACTCGAATCTTTGCTGACGATCCCGCTGGCCCGATCGCACAATTGGTCGGAAGCGGAGGTCCGCAACGAGCTCGACAACAATGCCCAGGGCATCCTCGGCTACGTCGTGCGCTGGATCGACCAGGGCGTCGGTTGCTCGAAAGTCCCGGATATCAACGGCATCGGCTTGATGGAGGACCGCGCGACATTGCGCATCTCCTCCCAGCACATCGCCAATTGGCTGCTCCACGGCATCTGCTCGCCGGCCGACGTCGACGCAGCGCTCGGCCGGATGGCAGCGAAGGTCGATGCGCAGAACGAAGGCGATCCGCTCTACCGCCCGATGGCCGGCAACGAGCAGACCAGCCTCGCCTTCCAGACTGCGCGGGCGCTGATCTTCGAGGGGCTCGAGCAGCCGAACGGCTACACCGAGCCCTTGCTCCATCGCTACCGCCTCGCGGTGAAGCAAGGCGAGGCCCAGTCCCGGCCCTAGAGCATAAAGCGAAAAGGTGCGTACCGGCTTTTCGCAAGAAGCAATGCGGCGTCAAAGGGTTGCAGGGCAGGCTGCGATTTCACCTGATCGCAGCTTGCCCGAGTCCCGGTGCTGAAGATCGGACGCCTTTGGCTCGTTCGACGAACGCTTTGCAAAGAAGGGAGAGCTGTCTTAGACAGTGAGTGATCAAGATCCGGGACAATAAACGTCCCGGGCGACAAAAGGAGAGAATCGATGACGGCCACTGTAGCCGAGCGTGCACCTGCTTCGGATTCGGTCCGCGAATATGATGTGATCATCATCGGCGCCGGCGCCGCCGGTCTTCACGCCATCTACAGGCTGCGCGGCCAGGGCCTCAACACGATCTGCTTGGAAGCCGGCGACGGGGTCGGCGGGACCTGGTATTGGAATCGCTATCCGGGCGCACGGGTCGACATCGAAAGTGTCGAATATTCCTATTCTTTTTCGGAAGAGCTTCAGCAGGAATGGGAATGGCCGGAGCGTTATTCCGCGCAGCCCGAGCTGATGCGCTATTTCAACCATGTCGCCGACCGGTTCGACTTGCGCCGCTCGATCGAGTTCAATTCCCGAGTCGCCACCGCCCATTTCAACGAAAGCGAAGATCGGTGGGACGTCGAGACGACCGATGGCCGCCGCTTCAGCGCGCGCTATGTGGTGATGGCGACCGGCTTCCTCTCGGCGCCCAACCAGCCGAATTTCCCCGGCCAGGACAGCTTCAAGGGCAAGACCTATCACACCGCTTACTGGCCCGCCGAAGGCGTCGATTTCTCCGGGCAGCGGGTGGGGATCATCGGCACCGGCTCTTCGGCGGTCCAGGCGATCCCGATCATCGCCCAGCAGGCCCAGCACCTCACCGTCTTTCAGCGCACCCCGAATTTTTCGGTCCCGCTGCGCAACGGCCCGCTGTCGAAGGCCTTCGAGGCCAAGGTGAAGGCCAACTACCCCGAATGGCGGCGCATGGAGCGCGAGGACTCGTTCACCGGCATGATCTGGATCAACGAACGGCCGGAGGGGATGGTCACCAAGCTGACCACCGAAACCACGCCCGAAGAGCGCGAGGCGCTGTACGAGGATCGCTGGCAGAACGGCGGCATCTGCTTCTACAATATCTATCCGGACACCTTCTCCGATCCGATCGCCAACGAATATCTTGCCGATTTCATGCGCAACAAGATCCGCGAGAAGGTCAACGATCCCGACGTCGCCGAATTGCTCTGCCCGAAGGATTATCCGGTGCTGACCAAGCGGCTGTGCGCCGACACCAATTATTACGAGACCTACAACCGCGACAACGTCACCCTGGTCGACATCCGCGGCAAGGAGGTCGGCCTCAACGAGAAGGGCGTGGCGGTCGACGGCGAGGGCTATGAGCTCGACGCGGTGATCTTCGCGACGGGCTTCGACGCGCTGACCGGCGCGCTCACCCGTATCGATCTGCGCGGCATCGATGGGCGCGCGCTCAAGGATCATTGGGCGGATGGCGCGCGCACCGCCTACGGGCTGATGGTCGCCGGCTTTCCGAACCTGTTCCTAATCAACGGCCCGGGGAGCCCGACGCCGCTCTTCCAGCCGGTGCTGCTCGGCGAGGAGCAGGGCAATTGGTTCGGCGACTGGATCAGCTACATGGCCGAAAACGGCTATACGCGGATCGACGCGGCGCGGGAGACCGAGGACCAATGGGTCCAAAGGTGCACCGACGTGATCAACGCCACGCTCTTCCCGAAGGCGAGGAGCTGGTACATGGGCGCGAACATCCCCGGCAAGCCAAGCATGGGGCTGGTCGATTTCGGCGGCATCTGGAATTACCGCAAATATTGCACCGACCTGCTGCCGAACGGCTTCCCCGGCTTCACCTTGAGCAACGGCGCGCAGCAGGGCGGCCGCGCAGAGATGCACGTCGGCGCAGCCACGGCGGCCTGACAGCCCCTGATTGCGGGCCGCCGGCCGCGGGCTGCGGTCTATCGGCCGCGGCAAGCCCCCGCCGGATCGGCCGGCCCTTGACGTCGCGCCGGCGCCGCCGGCAACGAAGGCGTGCGCCGGATGTTGATCAGCGGTTGATCAGCGCGAGCAAGCTTCCGGCGCGCCCGAAGCTGCGCACCATGTAGAGGCGAGACGATGAGCGAGCAGAACGACCCGATCCGGGACGAGAAGGACCCGGCGGCGCTGTCCGAAGCGGAATGGCGGGCGCGGCTTTCGCCCGAGCAATATCACATCCTGCGCGAGGCCGGCACCGAGCGCGCCTTCACCGGACGCTATGTCGACAATCACGAGCGGGGCGAATATCGCTGCGCCGGCTGCGGCGCGCCTCTGTTCTCGAGCGACACCAAGTATGACAGCGGCAGCGGCTGGCCGAGCTTCACCCAGCCGGAGGCGCCCGAGGCGGTCAGCGAGCATGTCGACGTCAGCCATGGCATGCGCCGCGTCGAGGTGCGCTGCGCGCGCTGCAACGGCCATCTCGGCCACGTCTTTCCCGACGGGCCTGGCCCGACCGGGCTGCGTTATTGCATGAATTCCGCCTCGCTCGACTTCGATCCGGAGGAATAGCTTCGGCTTGTGACAGGCCCTGACTGGGCCTATCTCTGAGCCTTCATGGCCAGTAATGCTTCCTCGCCGGTCAGGCGCACCTTTGCCACCTTATTCAAGATCGGTCTCTACGGCTTCATCGCCGCGCTGATCGCGCTGGTGGTCGCTGTCACGGTCGCGATGAACTCGCTGCCAAGTTATCAGGAGCTCGTCCGCCGCGACGATCTCGGCCAGATGATCCGGGTCCGCGCCGCCGATGGCTCGGTGATCGTCTCGCTCGGGCCGAGCTTCGGCCAATGGCTCCGCTACGACGAGATTCCGCCGATCATGCGCAACGCGATGATCGCGGTGGAAGACCGCCGGTTCCGCATGCATCCCGGCGTCGACGCGCTCGGCATCGGCCGCGCCTTGATGGTCCGGGTCGAGCGCGGCCGCTGGGTGCAGGGCGGATCGACGATCACCCAGCAGCTCGCGCGCAACATCTTCCTGACCAACTCGCGGACCTTCGGCCGCAAGATCCGCGAAGGCATCTTGGCGCTCGCGCTCGAGCGCCGCTTCTCGAAGAACCAGATCCTCGAGCTCTATCTCAACCGAGTCTATTTCGGCGGCGGCGCCTATGGCATCGACGCCGCCTCGCGGCGCTTCTTCGGCCATAGCGCCAAGACGCTCGACCTCTCCGAGGCCGCGATCATCGCCGGGCTGGTCAAGGCGCCGTCCAATTATTCGCCGACCGCCGATGCCCAGGCCGCGAAGGGCCGTGCCCGGGTGGTGATCGATCTGATGCGCCGCAACGGCAGCATCACCGCAGCCGAGGCGGCGGCCGCGCAGCCGGCGGCGGTCAAGCTGATCCCCTCGCCGAGACAGAACAGCGTCCGCTATTTCACCGATTGGGTGCTGCCGCAGCTCGACACGATGATCGACGAGACGGTCGAGCCGATCGACGTCTGGACGACGCTCGACCCGCGCATGCAGCGGCTGGCGGATGCGGCAATCAACGCCGCCACGCCGCGCGGGGCGCAGGGAGCGCTGGTCGCGCTCGACCGTGACGGCGCAGTTCGGGCGATGGTCGGCGGACGCGATTATGTCTCCTCGCTCTACAACCGCGCGACCCAGGCGACGCGCCAGCCGGGCTCGGCGTTCAAGCTGTTCGTCTACCTTGCGGCGCTCGAAGCCGGCCACAAGCCAGACGAAACGATCGTCGACGAGCCGGTGACGATCGACGGCTGGAGCCCGCGCAACAGCAGTAGGACCTTCTCAGGGCCGGTGACGATCCGCGAGGCGTTCGCCCGCTCGATCAACACGATCTCGGCCAAGCTCGGGCAGGAAGTCGGCTTCCGCACCGTCGCCGACATGGCGCAGCGCTTCGGCATCACGACCAAGGTCAACACCCAGCCCTCGATGGTGCTCGGCACGTCGGACGTCCGCCTGCTCGACATGACCCGCGCCTTCGCGGCGGTCGCACGCCGCGGCGTCGCGGTCGTTCCCTACGGTATCACCAAGGTCACCACCGCCGATGGCACAGCGCTGTACGTCCACGAGGACGACGAATCGCGCGTGCTGGTCGCGCCGTGGGTCGCCGCGCAAATGACCGACCTGCTCCAGACCGCGGTCCTCACCGGCACCGGCCGGGCGGCGCATATCGGCCGGCCGGTCGCCGGCAAGACCGGCACCACCAGCTCGAACCGGGACGGCTGGTTCATCGGCTTTTCGAGCGGGCTGACCACCGGCGTCTGGATGGGGCGCGACAATGCGACTCCGATTCCCGGCCTGCAGGGCGGTCGCGCGCCGGCCCAGGCCTTCCACGATTTCATGGCGCAGGCGGTGGCCAACCGGCCGGTCGAGAATTTCGAGGTGCAGGTGACCTTGCCCGATTGGCAGGTCGAGCCCGACGCCGAAGCCTGGTACGGATCGCCCGACGGCATGATGGTCGATCCGGACGGCAATCCGCTCCCCTCGCGCAACCCCGGCGCGCCGCCGTTCGAGGATCCGGTCGCATCGGGCGCCGCGCATGATGGGGGGCGCGATGGGGCCCCCCGTGATGGAGCTGGCGGCGGCGTGCGCGCTCCCGCAGACGAGCCCGAACGGCTCGACGAGGAATGGCTCGACCGGGCGATCAACCGCAACCGCGCCCGCGAGCCCGTCCCGGAACGGCGGCCGCGACCACCGGCCGACCGCGTCGCGCTTTGAGGGATGGATTGAGGTAAGGGCGCAAGTTGCCCAGACCTTGGTCAGGCCCGGCCGAAGCGATGCAGCGAGGCGCCGTGGCGCCGCAGCCAGAGCCGCGCCGGCTTGGGATCGCCCCCCAGCAAATCTTCGACCAACGCGTGGAATTCGCGGCCGTGGTTGAGGTGGACGCGGTGCGCGACCTCGTGCGCCACGGTCGCGCGCCGGACCCAGTCGGGCGCGAGGATCAGCCGCCAGCTGTAGCGGATCGAGCCGCGCGACGAGCAGCTCCCCCACCGGGACAGGGGATCGCCGACTCCGACGCGGGTGACGCTGACGCCGGCTTTGGCCGCGAAGTGCTGCGTCTCCTGCTCGAGCAAGGCCTGCGCTTCGCGGCGCAGCCAGCGCATGATCCGCGCCTCAAGCGTCTCGAGCGGCCCGCCGATCCGGATCCGCCCCGGCTCGAGGCTCAGCTTGCGCGGGCGGCTCGAGTCCCAATCGATCGCATGCGGTGTTCCGTGGAGCGGCACGCTCGCCCCCGGCTGGAGCGCCGCCCGCGGCGGGATCTCGGCGAGCGCCTGCTCGATCCAGGCGCGATGGCCCGCTGCCCAGTCGAGCGCATGGCGGCGCGACACCCTGCGCGGCACGGTGAGGATGACCTGGCCGGTGCGCGGATCGACTCTCAGCCGCATCACCTTGGCGCGCGGCGAAGAACTGATCGTGAGGATTGCCGTGGTGGTGCCGCCGCTGAAGGCGAGATCAGAGCTCATGATCGATCAGATGATGCTCGAGATCGCCCGCTTCGTCCTCGGAGACCGTCCAGCCGCGCACCGACATTCCGGCGCGATGCACCGCTTCGCGGTCGCCGCTGACCAGATAATGCCATTCGGGCAGCGGCTGACCGGCGGCGCGCAGCCGATAGGCGCAGGTCGACGGCAGCCAGGCGAGTTTCGCCAGGTTGGCAAGGCTCAGGCGGATGCAGTCGGGGACGAAGGCGTGCCGCCCCTTGTAGTTGGAGCAGCGGGCATTGTGGCGGTCGAGCAGGCGGCACGCGACATTCGTCGGGTGGACCTCGCCGCTGAAATCATCCTCGAGCTTGTGCAGGCAGCATTTGCCGCAGCCGTCGCAGAGCGCCTCCCATTGCGCGCGGTCGAGCTGCTCGAGCGGAAGTTCCCAAAAGGGAGGGGCCCAGGAAGGAGGGGTCACTTCACCCATTTGTCGAGCGTCTCCACCACCGCCTTCGCGCCCTCGTCCGAGGGCACCAGTGCGATCGGCTCGCCCTTGGGGCCGAACAGCATCGTCTGGCGCGAATGATCGACGAGATAGGAACTCGCGCCTTCGCTGTCCTGCTTCGCGAAATAGATCCCATAGCGCTTCGCGACCGCGCGAACCTGGTCGAGCGTGCCGGTGAGGCCGATCAGGCGCGGGTGGAAGGCCGCGACATAGTCCTTGAGCACCGCCGGCGTGTCGCGCTCGGGATCGATGCTGATGAAAATCGGCTGGACGGCGCGTGCGCGCTCCGGCGCCGCCTTCTCGAACTGCGTCAGCGCCTGCCCGATCGCCTGCAGATCGGTCGGGCAGACGTCGGGGCACGAGGTGTAGCCGAAGTAGATCAGCCGATAGCGGCCGGCGAGGTCGCTGTCGCGCAAGGTCCGCCCGTTCTGGTCGGTGAGGGCGAACGGGCCGCCGATCGCGGCGCCCTGCAGCGGCGGCTCCTCGCTGGAGCGCGAACAGCCGGCGGGCGCCAACGCCGCAAGCGCCAGCAGGATCAGGCAAAGCCAATGCTTCATCACTTCGTTCATAGCGCGGCCAGCCTTGCTTTGCTAAGTGGCTGGAAGCAAGTCGGCATCGGCAAGGGTGAAAAGGGTGACGAACAGAATCGTATGCGGCCTCAGCGCGACAATCGCCTTGTCGCTCGCGACCACGCAGGCGGCGCAGGCGCAGATGTTCTCGGACGGCTTCAGTTTTCTGAAAGCGGTCAAGGAACGCGACGGCGAGAAAGCGACCAGCCTGATCGCGACG
>Ga0255338_1004328_pt1 | contig 14902 bp, 14 predicted proteins | sample MeOH1_35cm_T4_19_FD_203715 | JGI IMG/M metagenome (GOLD analysis project Ga0255338, IMG submission 203715) | Sandy soil microbial communities from University of British Columbia, Vancouver, Canada - MeOH1_35cm_T4_195 | ecosystem: Engineered > Artificial ecosystem > Sand microcosm > Unclassified ...
ATCCATCCAGATTATGAAGAAGGATATGTTATCCAAATTGAAAATATGCCTGCTGGCATTTATTTCCCTGCTGGTCAGCGCCTGTTCGCTGGACCTGCTTGATAACCCCAATGCAGTTACGACCAGTAATACCGACATGAATTACCTGCTCAATCGTATTGAGCTGGATTATGCCGACCATTTCAATCAGATGGGCAACTCAGGCATGCGCCTCACGCGCATGCTCAACCAGGGTGCGGCCATCTATGACAATGCCGTTTCGCCCGGCGGTTTCGATGACGCTTGGACAAACGCCTACGCCAATATCATGACCGATGTCAAAACCCTGATCCCGATCGCGGAATCCAGCGAGTTCTTCGTTCATGCGGGTATTGCGCGCACGATACAGGCGTCCGTACTGCTCAATCTGGTCGATGCCTTCGGGGACGTGCCTTACAGCGAAGCGCTGGATATCAATAATTTCAATCCTAAAACTGACGGAGGCGCCTCCATTTATGCTGCCGCCCTGACGATCCTCGATCAGGCCATCGCCAATTTCTCGGCCACTTCACGCTCGGCGGCGGCAGGGGACCTGTACTATGCCGGAAATGTCGACAATTGGGTGAAGGCCGCCAATACGCTCAAATTGAAAGCATTGCTGAACCTGAGATTAACCGACAAAGCGAAAGCTGCCTCAGGTATCTCGGCTTTGATTACAGGCGGGCGGCTGATTACCACAGCTACCGAGAATTTCCAGTTTAAATTCGGCTCGAACCTGACCAACCCCGACACCCGGCATCCACGGTATGCGGGCCAATATTCCCCGACAGGCGGCGGCGACTACCAGGCCAACCACTATATGGCCGCATTGTATTCGTCGAAAGGGTTTCCCGATCCCCGCATCCGCTATTACCTGTACCGCCAGACGATCGTCAATCCTACGGACGTCAATACCCTCAGGTGCATCAACAATCAAAAACCATCCCACTACTCGGCAACGGACGTTTATTGTTTACCGACATCGGTGGGGTATTGGGGCCGCGATCATCTCAGCAACGAGGGTATTCCGCCAGATGGTTTGCTTAGAACAGCCTGGGGAGTGTATCCGGCGGGAGGGTTGTATGATAATGATGCGGGAAGAGCTGTTTCCCTGGGCGCGGGGGCTGGCGGCGCAGGTATACACCCGATCATGATGCGGTCGTTCGTGGACTTCATGCTGGCAGAAGCTGCCCTGACGCTGGGTACTACCGGGAACCCGCGCGAATTACTGAAAAGCGGGATCGAGAAGTCGATGGCCGACGTAAGGAGTTTTGCATTGGCGACCATTGAAAGCAGCAAGATTTCCGCATTCGAAGAGGCCAAGGCGATTGCCTGGGGCAAAGACTTGGAAACCTATTTGGCCACAGTACTCAAAGCTTACGACGCGGCGACGACAGATGCCGCCAGATTGAACATCATCGCCACCGAGTACTGGCTGGCGCTTTACGGTAATGGCGTTGAAGCGTATAACCTATACCGTCGGACGGGCATGCCGCTTAATATGCAGCCCGCATTGGAGGCAAACCCGGGTGGTTTCGCCAGGTCTTATTACTACCCGGCTTCATTCATCACCCGGAACGCCAATGCGAAGCAGAAAGCGGATGTGACGCAGCCGGTATTCTGGGATAGTAATCCGGCGACGCTGTTCAGGTAGCGTGGTTATTTGAGCAGAACTTGTTCCAACTTTTAAAATACCGATTATGAAATACATACAAAGCGTATTATTGATCTGCCTGCTGGCCCTGACTGCCGGCGGGTGCGATTCGCCACTCGAAAACGAGCGGATCGATGAATTTGCACTGGAATCGGGGGGCTACATGCGTGTGGTTACGCCTTATCCGGTTCTGGCTAACACATTTACCGTCAGCCTGGCTAATATGGCGGGGACTAAGCTGGAATGCCTGCATGAGGCGATCACCAAAGATAAAGGGGCATTGTTTGCTTCCTATGATCTGACGATCCGTTTTGTGGACAACACGCCCGCCAACGGCACCAATAACATTGCGGACGTAACCTTGCGGAAGATAGCGGCATCCTCCTACGCCAAAGACCCCACTACCGGCTACCCGCGAGCGACAATGACCATCACCGGCGAAGACGCTTTGAAAGCCACTGGTATTGATCCCAAACTGGTGAGTGCGGGCGACAGGTTTGAGGTAACCGGTGCGATGTTGCTGACCAATGGTAAATCGTTCACCGCCTCCAATACAACTATCGACATTACCGGAGGTGCTTTTTACAGCTCCCCCTTCTTTTACAGGATCAATGTAAGCCTATAATGGAGTCAACTCATACAATGTGTTGCTTAAATGCTCCCGCCTTTGGTGGGAGCATTTTTTAGTTTGGTTAGACACTTTAAGCTTGCTTGCGAAGGTACTTGGTCAATATTACGATCAGCTGACCGTCTATCTTGCCTTCAATTTGCTCTGTATTGTCTTCCACAACGCGTATATTCTTTACGACAGTACCCATTCTGGCATTCAGCGAGCTGCCTTTTACATCCAGCGACCGGGTGAGCACAACCGAATCCCCGTTTTTTAGAATATTGCCGTTGCTGTCACGGTGAACAGCCAAATCTGCCGCTCCCTGGTGATCAGAACTAGCCTGGGCCCATGCCAGCATATCCGGGTCCAGATACATCATATCCAGATTGTCGGCAGCCCAGCTTTCATTTTTCAGCCGGCTAAGCATACGCCAGGCCATGATCTGGACAGCCGGGACTTCGCTCCACATAGCCTCGGAGAGAAAACCCCAGTAATCGCTACTCATTTCCTGCTCTCTTTCTATTTGTGCCCGGCAATTCTTGCATACGACGATCTCGTTGTCGGCGTAACCGACCGGAGGTGTCTGATAAACGGAGATCTGCTGATCCGACTTACATAGTTCACACGCGTTGCCGCTTCTTTTTTCAAGTTTCAAATTCATATATGGTCAAAAATTGTTTCCTTCAATTGTACGTTGCTCTCGCGGGATATGTAGGCTCATCGCTGTATTTTCTCGCGGATCAATTCGATAATTCCGTCAACGGTCCGGATATCATCGGACTCCTGATCTGAAATAATTATGTTAAACTCGGTTTCCAGGATGACAACCAGTTCCATTATATCCAGCGAGTCGAGTCCAAGGTCCGTCTGTAAATTCATCCAACGGGTAATGGCCAAATCCATTGACGTGAAGCGGTCGTGTAAAATATCAATAATTTGTTTTTCAATGAGTTGCATGTGTTCTTGTAGCTGTTTTTACCTATCGCTTTGCAGTTTGAAACCCACAAATATGTGAATCCAGATGGATCTGCCCAGCCGGATGATCACTGGTTGCAATGCCAGTAGCGTGATGGTAATCGCAACGAAGAACCATTCCAGTGCCATACCGAGCACGACGAGCAGGAGTACAGAAAGCACGGTCATAATCAGTATCACGATAGGGAAACTGGTCCACAGGGCGCCAATGTAAAATCCCGGTTCGATCTTGAAGTCTTGTCGGCAGTTTGGGCAGAAGTCCGGCATTTTTAGGCTGTCTCTGAATGCATAGGGATTTTTCCTTACAAAAAGATGGCCTTTCCGGCAGCGGGGGCACTTCATTCCCAGGATACTATTAACCAAAAGAGTAGGGCTGTCCTTTAAAGACTGTTCTACTTTGCCGTTCTCTTGCTTGCCATCATTCATTAGCTGGATTCAATGGTTTCTTTGATTGTTTTAACATTTATATAAATCTGGCCTGCCTGTTTTCTGAACATAGCCGGTGCGATCAGGACGAGCGGTAGGTCAGTTCGTATTGTGAGCGCATACCCGGCCCCAGGAAGACCCGGGCATAAATGCGGATCACGGATAAACCATTGATAATGCATCCCAGCGACACAAAAAACGCAAAAAAGACCTGATTTTGATGAATATGGGAGAATACAAGATCCTCGCCGATAAAAGTGGGCGTAATGGGAAATCCTGAAAGTCCCAGGCATGAAAGAAAGAATACGATGCCAATTCGCTTATGCCGTTGAATATGCCCGTGAAACTGGCCCAGCCCGATGTGGCGTTCCAGTTTCCGGAGCCGCGACAGGCACCAGTAGCCGGTCAGACCGGTTACGACGACCCCGCTTAAATACAACAGGAGCTGATCTGCCGGGACATTTTCGTTGAACGATACGGCTAATGCAACCCAAAAATGGTTCGTAATAATCAGCATCCAGCTCAGCCAGACATTTTTCCTTTCCGAAAAGGATTTGATAGCCATTACCAGCCCGAGGAAAGAAAATAAAGCAGGCAGCCAGGCCCGTAGTTCCGGGGGAATGTAGCGTTGGTTAAAGCAGAGGAATGCGCCGGCCAGGTAAGCAGGGATGAAGACCAGGCTTGCCCGGCGCGCAGTAAGAAAGCTGAGCGCCCCTCCAAGCTTCTTAAACGGGTTCCACAGATAACGGTACATGAAAAGGTCCAGTCCCCATTCTTTGAGGCTGAGCATATATAACGCGGTCCGCAGGCGGGCCGGAATCCATCTTTCGATGCTGGTAAAAGAGGGCTCTTCGGCCTGCGGATATCCGCCGATTCTCTGGCTCACTATGGAAGGCGATATTAAAAGTTGGGTAGCCCTCAAAAAGGCATTTCCGGCAAAATGCAGCAACGCAAGGTTTTCCAGGCCTGCCGCAATCTCCACAAAAATTAATCCGATCTGTGAAATGGATGCATAAGCAATCTGACTCTTAACCGATGACTGCACCCGCGCAATGCCCGACGCGACGATGCCCGTTGATAGCCCAATCGTGCCGATCAATAGGCGGATCCCGGGCTGGTGTTGCCAGAATGGCCATGTTCTCAAAAGCAGGAACACTCCCATATGTGCGGAAAGGGCGCCGTAAAAGATCGCTGTCGAAGGGGTAGGCCCTTCCATCGCCCGGGGAAGCCAGGATGAAAAAGGCAATTGAGCGGATTTGGCGGCCGCGGCAATGACAATCATAACGGAAACGGCGACGCCAATCAGGCTGTGTGCTTGTAATTGGCTGTGTACCAGTTGGTAGTCCGATATTTTTTCAAAAGTAATGTAGGTGTTCCATAAGTGGTGGCTCGCCCAGACAGCCAGCAATATGCCCACATCCGCGAGACGGTAAACCGAAAATACCTTGACCGCGTTTTTGACAGGTAAATAGCGGTCCCTGTAAAATGAGATCAGCAGGAACGAGGTAATGCCCAGGATTTCCCAGCCAATAAAAAGTGTCTCAAAATTCCCTGAAAAAATAGTGATGGCGTATCCCGAATAAAAAAGAAGAATGGTGTAAAAGAAACGTTTGTAGCCTTCCTCCCGGTGCAGGTACCGCCTGCTGTAAGTAGTGACAAGGAATGTCAGTATGGTTCCCGTTAGAAGAAAGACAAAAGTGATTTTGTCGAAGAACAAATCCAGGGCATATTCAAAGCTGCCAGATTTGAATATCACCATACTCCCCGAGGCCAGGGGCTGGCTGCCGCTCGATAGCCAGAACGTCGTAAATGCCAGGGAAATAAACAGTTGAAGGCCTGTGGTCATGAATACGATGCGGGAGATCAGCCTCTCGTTTCGGGCGGGTGCTACCAGGCTCATCAAAAATCCGGCCAACGGAATCAGGAGCAATAGGATTATAAAACATGTCATGGCTCTATGGCGTTTTCATGATAAGCGGATGGGTGGTAAGGAACAAACCGATCGTCCTTCAATCTGAGGAATGCTCCGCTGCCGGGCTCAATCACTACCAGATGGACCCACTGGTTTGCAAACCACTCGCGAAGCTTTTCGGACCTGCCGATCACCGTCGAGACGACAGCAGGGAAATGTTCAACGATCATCAGGAGGCGGACAGGGTCATGGAGTTCAGTCATCTGGCTGGGCAGTCCGGTCCGCAAGTCCCCTTCCATACCATTGGCAACCCCTAAAAGCCCCATGACGTTGTGCGGAAGTTTACTACCCGCCCCAAGCCGGTGATTATCGGTCCGCGAGAAGAAGTATTCGAGGTTAATACCCGCACAAACCGGCGTTGCCGCGCTTAAAATATCGTACAACGCCTTGCCCTCGGGATCGCTGGCATAATTGTATGAATTCATAAAAAGACGCCGGTCCCAAAAGAGCCCTCTGGACAAGTTCCGGTGCCCGACGATGCAAACCGCGTTGGTAGCATGATTGAGCTCCGGACGAGGTTCAAACAGGGAGACGGATCTGGACCTTACCGCCTGATGAGCCCTTTCAGGCGTCAGTTTAGGGTCTACGGAAGCGAACCTTCCGGCTCTTTCTTTCGCATTCAGGTCCAGGGCACTGACAAAAGCTTTACGGTTAATGTCATGCCGCCGACCGTTTTCTTTGGAAAGCGTTTGGGTGTCGTAAAAAGTGAGATCATCCCGGGTGGTATCGTGAAGGGCTCCCACGAACTGGGTGCGGTCGGGGATATGGATTCCTTTTTTACTAAGCAGCTCGCGTACTTTTTGATGATTGGCCATCCAGGCCAAAACCCTGGCATTGATCCCGCCCGGATTGCCCGAGCAGGCGCCGCAGTCGTATGCGGCATAATGGGGGTTGTTGACACTGCTCGCTCCATGGCCGATCACATATACAACCCGGGCAAAATCGGCTGTCAGATCGATGCTTCGCAGCACGCTTTCGACGCAGTCGGCCATTTCGGGTACTGTGTAGCCAATTTGCAAGCCATTCTCCAACTCGAATGAGGCGCTGTTTTCGATGCTGAGCCAGGGGGCGTTGTCCTGTTCTTTGACAGGCTCCGGTGTGACCAGGCCTGACTGGGGCCTGAAAATGTTCAGCAGTAGCTTGAATGTAGCCCAAAAGCCAAGTGTCTGGGAAATAAGCCAGCCCCGGAAAAGAGAATTGGAGCCTATCGGCAGATCAAGGCTGGTCTTGCGGGTTTGTGTTGCGCCTACCTGCTTGATCAGGTGCGTAGGTTTGCTTTGGGCCGGGGCTTGTTTGGTATAACTTCCGCCGGGTTCAGTCTGGAAAAAGAACGATACACCAAAAAAGCCGGGTGTCCCGAAAGTTTCGCATGCAGGATCAGCCTGCTCGAGATGTCGGCGGAGTGAGCCGGAGCGGTCGTCCAAACAAAACAAACTCTGAGACGATCGGTTGTTATGCTGTTCATGGTTGCCCTTCCGGCGGGAAAGCATAGCCAGTACCTGATCGTAGTAGGTCCATTCAAAAGCATTTTGCCAGATTGCCAGTACCTGCTCCAGTTCGGTCTTTTCCACAGGAGCGAAAATATCCCCGGACACCGTCCCGACCTGCTTGCCCAATGGCAGCCAGGTGTTCCCGAAACGGGAATCCAGCGCGTCGATTTCCAGCAGCAATTCAAGCTGAATCAGCTCCCGGACGGAAATTCTTCTTTCCAGTGAAAGGCTTCCGGGGTTGCTTTCGACCCAGGAAGCCATTCCTGACCATCCGGGATGGGCAAATTGCTGGTCAAAGATATATTGCCGGTATAAAGCGGGCCGGCCAACAAGGGTATCCAAAAGGTCTTTTGTTTCGCAGGAAGTATCCAGTAGGAGGCGCGAAGCACGTTTATTGCGAAAGAAACTCACCAGGCCGTTCTGTTCCATTTTGCGAAGCGAGCTGATAAACCCTGCCGGGTCTACCGGGAACCGCCAGGTAGCGATCCCCTGGTCCAGGTAACCGGACAGGATACGAAACAGCGCCGGATGTGTTTGCGAGTCAAGGTCAATTTTATATAATCTCTTCCAGTTGGATCGCAGTGATCCGATACGGGCGTGCTTGTGGCTGCTGTATTGTTTGGAAAAAAGCCTGTCCTGCCAGCTTTCGAAATCTTTGCCGGGATATTCGTCCAGCATCACCCGTTCCAACGCGGAGCGACTGATACGTCCCGAGCTGTAAAGCGACCTGTACTCTTCCAAAAGAAGGTAAAGCTGGTAACCAAAAATCTTCGAGGCGCGGGCAAGTCCGTCTTCGAATTTTAACCCTTGAAAGCCATGTAGCGGGTTGTGGTGTATGAAATCTTTTAGCGGGGGTTGTGAAGGCAAAAAATGCCTCAACAGTGCAAGCGTTTCCTGCTCGTTGTATAAGCCATTTTTGGCCCGACTATCGTTAATTGAGGCATTCATTTACTTTTGCTGCTGTCTACCGCTAACATATCCGTGGATATCCCGATCTTCTTCATCGGTTCCTCGCATTCCTGCATAAACCATTAGCCTATATCTGAGGGAATAAGCTCTTTGAGCATTTCCTGCGACTGTTGGAGCTGGCGCGCGTATATATTTTTCGCCAGATCGAGGAACTGATAGACTTCCCGGTCATGGACATGATAGTAGATCGTGGTTTTTTCCCTGCGGCTGCTTACAAACTTCATTGCACGTAGTTTGGCCAGATGCTGCGAAAGAATGGATTGTTCGGTTTGTATAATAGCCTGCAATTCACTCACCGAAAGCGGGCCCTCTCTGAGCGCATCCAGTATTGCCAGACGGACAGAATGCCCCAGCGTCTTGAAGAACTCTGCTTTATAAAGGTGTAGTGGGCTATCCATGTTTAGTTCTTATATTAGAATATTCAAATATAAGTGATTTTATCGACTTTCAACGATTTTGGCTTAAAAATCCATCAGCTCCGGTGTTTCCACGAAGTGGAATTTTGCGCCGGAGTTTGTTGCCTCACTGAGCTGGTACCGGGCGTGAAGGTTAGTGTTTGCCGTTGTCAGGTTTTGGTCTACAATACATATCTTTCTGTCGATGAGATTTGCGCTGTTCCGTAAATTCCATTGAACTTAAGCACTTCAATGAAAATACATTTTTATGACTGAATCTTTTGAGGCATACAAGGAACGTATTATAAGCTATGTCCAGGGACGGGAGCCGTTACAAATGCAGGCGCAAACGGCTGACATTCTCGAATCCCTGGTATCCAATGTTCCACCGGAGGTATTGCTGCTCAGGCCTTTACCAGGAAAGTGGTCAATTACTGAAATTCTGGCGCACCTGGCCGACGATGAGCTTGTCGGGGCTTACCGGATACGTACAATTCTTAGCATGCCGGGAACAGGGATCCAGGCATTCGATCAGGCTGAGTGGGCCATTAGAGGCAAGTATGCAGCAGTGCCGGTGCGGGATTCTATTGCACTTTTCAGGCAATTGAGGCAGAGCAATCTCAACTTGTATCACCAGCTTGAGCCAGCGCAATGGGATTTTTATGGGATCCACCAGGAGCGGGGAATGGAAAGTATCCGGGACATCGCATTGTATTATGCCGGCCATGATATAAATCATCTGGAGCAGATCAGATACATCCTTTCAGGCGCGGGCCGCGATTAAAAAGGGGTAGGGGAGCCCCGGCGAAAATTGCTGACGCGGAGCTCCCCTTTTTACCTTCGGTGAATCGAGCATTGTATTCAATCAGTCTGTCGGGCCGTCTACTTAAACTTGACGGCCAGCGTGACGATATCAGATTGCATTCCTGTCCCGGCATTTCGGTAAAAGTGGCCGTAACGAATCTCCAATGACGCAAGATGACGGATTCCCATCACGCCGCCCGGAGGTGCAAGCCTTATACCCATGCCGCCAAAATGGCTTTGGAAGGATGATAAGTCATAATCGCTCGTATAATAGGCAGCGTCCGGGTTATGTTGCTTGTAGGGTGCAAAATATCTGACGCCACTCTGCGTATTGAACCTGTAAAAGGGGCTTAACGACAAAAACGGCGTAATTTTGACAGGAGCTTCCAGTGAAACGGTATGGGCGCTCATTCCCCAGTTGTCGGCATAAAAGCGATAAAACCCCCGCAATACAATGCGGTCGCCGACAAAGTAACTTCCGCGCAGGCCAACGGGCAGTTTGAACCGGCTGCCGGGTAATTTCTCTACCTTTTCGCTTCCGTCGGTAAAATACGTGCGGTGGAAAGGAGTACCAAGCAAACCTTCCTGATAGGTTGGTTCTACGATAAACATCAATTGCAATCGCTTGTTGACGATCTGCGAGAGGGCGATCGAGCCGTTATAAGTGTTCCTGGGTTTATGATAGAGATTGGATTTGTCCCCCTCGGCACCAGAACTATAACCGCTTGGTCGCAATTCGGAAGGTAGAATCGCGATGTAGGTGTCTTGAAATGTCCCGGCTTTCAAGGTTATCTCCCGGTTATTGTCTTTGGAAGATTTTGTGAAATTGATCCCGAAGCCGTAGGATTTGTAGTCATACTCCGTCGAATAGGAGAACATAGCTCCTCTGGTCGTGCGGTTGGCATCATTTTTCATGTTCCAGGATAGGCTCGGATAGATATGCGTATCGCTTCTGGAAGCCGAAGAAATGGTCAAAGGGTCAATCTTGTCCTGGGAAGCAGACGAATAGTAATCGATGTTCGCTTCTGCTGAGATCGTGTGGACGCGGTTTCTTCGGTCGGTTTTGCTCAGGCGTATTTCCAGCGAGTTCGCAAAATCATAGAGCTTTTCCGTGCCGATTCCACCCGTAATCGCGGAGTTGTTGCCATTCTGATGGTAGTAGCCTGAAACGAAATTGACTTCTTCGATTTTCAGCTTTTTGGGCTTATATCCATTTTCGGTGCTATCTGGTGATTGTGCCCGCACTGATCCGAAAAAGCTCAATAGTGCCGCGACGGTATAGGTTATTCTCTTCATAAGGTTCTGATAGTAGGGTTAATTGCAGCCGCAGCCACCGCCGCTTTTTCCTCCGTTTGCTCCGGAAGCGCCTTCCCGGTACAGGTAAAAACTCTGTTCGAACTTCTCGGATTTGCGGGCCGAAAGTTCCATTTCCGAGTCGTTGATGCGATTTTTCTGGTATTCCTTCACAGATACGCATGACGACAGGCTGGCCACGAGGGCACTAATTAATACAAATTTTCTGGTGACGATAATGTCCATACGTTTTAATGGATATGAATGTTTGAGGAGGTGAACAGTTTGTTTTGATCGTCGATGATCACACATGCTATATCCTTCATTTGGTTGATTAAATCCAGTCCGGTTCTGACCCCCAGCACGGTCACCGGTGTGGCCAGTGCGTCGGACAATTCTGCATTGGGGGAGAAGATGGTGACGCTCTTTATCCCTGTAACTGGTAACCCCGTTTTGGGGTTGATCGTGTGCGAATAACGGCGCCCGTCAATCGTGACAAACTTCTCGTAGCTTCCGGAGGTTGCTATGGCCATGTCGCTGATTTTCAGATACGAAAACGGCGAGTTCTTCGCGTCCGGGTCGGCAATCCCAATAGTCCAGTCGGCGTTCCCGGGTTGTTTTCCCCAGGTGGTCAGGTCGCCCGATGCGTTCACTACGCCGGAGATCGCTCCTGCTTCCCGCATTACTTTTTTGGCCATTTCGGCAGCATAGCCCTTGCCAATGCCGCCAAAACCAATCCGCATACCCTTTTCTTTCAGTAGTACGGAACAGTCCGACGCATTTAAGACAATGTTTTTGTAATTGATCAGCCTGACCATCCGTTTCGCGACTGCGGCGGGTGGCAGGGATGTCATCGTCAGATCGAAATTCCAGAGTGATTTGTCAATCGAGCCATAGGTGATGTCGAATGCGCCCTGGGTGAGCTCCGAGATCCTGATCGACCGGGCAATCAGATCAAAAACTTCGCTGTCCACGACGACCGGGCCCAGTCCGGCTTGGCGGTTAATCCGGTTGGTCTGGCTGTCGTCGCTGAAAGTAGTGAGCAGTTGTTCGATGCGCTGAATTTCGGCTATGCCAAGGTCTATAAACTGGTCGGCCCGGGCGGCGTTGTCTGCCACAGCACTTATGTCGAACCGGTTCCCCATCAGACGGAGCGAGCGCTTTACCAGGATTTCTTTCATATTACTTGCCCGAGTAAGAGCGGATATCGGCAATAAATGCACCCACCGAGGGTTGGTAACCTTCCCATTCTTTCAATACTTTTCCCTTCGGGTCGAGCAGGACGGTCAGGGGAAAGACGCCCTTTTTGTTGTATTGGTCGGCGAGTTTCTCATTGAGTGCTACCTGGTTTTGATCCAGCTGATTTTTCTTTTGCCTGGGGAAATCAGCCCTGACAAGTACCAGGTTTTCCTGGGCATACTCCGTAAACTCTGCGGACCCGAAAACATCTTTGGTAAGCTTGATACAGGGCCCGCACCAATCGGAGCCCGAAAAGCTGAGCAGGATCATTTTGTGTGAAGCTTCGGCTTCCGCCCGGGCGTCGGCAAAGTTCAATTTCCAGTTTAACGGCAATGCCGTAAGAATGGCAAGCAGGGAAGTGATAATCGTTTTCATATTTTCTTTTGATTAGTACACAACAACCGTGTTTCCGTCGGTTGCTGTTTTGTAAATGGTCAGGCCGGCACTTCCGAAAGTGTTTAGACCTGTTCCGGATAGACTAAACCTGGCACCGTGCTCGGTGCAGTAAAATTCTGTTTTGTTAAAAATTACCTTGTTCTTGGACTCGTGGCTGCATGTCTGCGTGGCCGCTACTATCACACCCGATGACGACTGGGCGACTACAATTCCGTTCCTGATCAGGTAGCCTCTGACGGTGAGTAACCCGGCATTAGCGGATTGCGTAAGGTCGATTCTAAGCCTGACACCCGTAATAGCATTGAGTGCTTCCGTTGTAATCGCAGTCGGGGATTTCAATTTGACACTACCGCTAGTGCCGTCAAGGGAAGGAGTGGCGGCAACGGGGGAGTCGGAAATTTGGTCCTGAATGCTCAAAGCTTCTACAAAGGTATCTTCTTCGTGCACGCACGAAGTCAATAACGCCATCAGGGCCGGACCTTTAAACCCGATGGATTTTAAAAAATCAAGACGTGTCATCATAAATTAGCAGGGCGTTGAATTTCTGGTATAGAATACGAATAGGCATACCCTATTGTTGTGTTGATTTTGTCGTCCGGAAATAACTTAAAACGCCGTTTGCTTGTCTGAGTTTTTATTTATTCTAAATACTTCTTTTGTGCAATATTCAGCTGTGGTTTTCACGCTGAGTGTTGTCTTGTGATTATTTATTATATATCTGATTATCAGCTCAATAAAACAATTTTACGTAATATAAAGAAACTGATGAAAGTCATTTTTTTATTTTATTGTAACGGATGAATTATATTTTTTTGTTTCCTAAAATGCACACTTTAATCGAAATTTAATCCGATCGCTATTCCGCTTTTCAACCTAAACGCTTCGTCATTTAGGACTGTCAGCTGGAAATTGATTTTCAATTGCTGCGTCTGACTTTGAGCGCGGCGAATTACAATGCACTCAGGCCCCAACGGAAACCCCTATCAGTTTTCCGATCCCAAAGGTGATCGCTGCGGCAGCCAGTCCGAAAAGTACTTGTCGCAACCCCGAGTACCAGACACTCCTGCCGGTAAACAGGGTAATCGCAGCGCCGATCAGAAATAGCCCCAGGGCGCTGACGACCGTGCTTGCTATGATCGCGTTGGTCCCGTCCAGAAAGAAGAAAGGTGAAACCGGGATAATTGCGCCGACTGCAAAAAGAATGAAGGAAGTGATGGCGGCTTCCATAGCGGATCCTTTCAAGTCTTCTACATTGATGCCCAGCTCTTCTTTTATCAGAATGTTCAATGCATGGTCTTTGTCTCTCATGATATCTGCTGCTATTTGACCGGCCTGTTCTTGCGGGATACCCTTGGATTGATAGATCAGCGCGATCTCCTTTTTCTCGCCCTCGGGGTTCGTTTCCAGCTCGTCCATTTCCAGCTGCATCTGATTTTCATTCAGCTCCTGCGAGCTTTTTACTGAGATCCATTCGCCCAATGCCATTGATAACGCGCCCGCCAGCAGCCCGGCAAGCCCGGTCAGCAGGATTTCCTTTTGCCCGCTGACCGCACCCGCGATGCCCATTACGAGACTAAAATTGGAAACCAGCCCGTCATTTCCACCCAACACCGCAGCCCGCAACGCATTTCCACCCACAGACCTGTGCCGCTTTTCAAACCGGGTCAGGGTTTTGCCGGAGATCTTCGGGTGGCCGTCCAAAATGTTTTTAAGGATTGCCACGTGAGCGCTGTCGGATATCGAGCCCGCCGATCCGGAACTTTTGCGGGCATGGGACACGGCGCTCGAAATGCTTTTTTCAGTGTCCAGCAATACACCCAGGATATAATCGTAGCCGAATAGTTTACCAATCGAATTCAGAATGCGGGCCCTTGTTGAGGGTGGTGGAAGACGGGATGTGTCCATTTGGCTTTTTGCCATGAAGGCCATCGCGTGCCCACGTTCAATTTCACTCATCTGCAGGAAAATAGCTGCCACTTCCTTATCCTTTTCCTGGTTGGCAAGAATGCCGTACAGATAACTGGCGTCAATTTCGGTCTGGATGTTTTTGAGGTTGGCCATCGTTATAAATGTTTAGGATGAAAGCGATTGATATTAATCCTCGGATTTGTTTTTGAGCGACATCAACAGAGAGTAAGCTCCCTGTACGACCACCTGCCTGCCTGCCAGATTTTCGCCGCCCAGGATTTCCGTAAATCCATTTTCGGTTGTTCCGGTTTGAACTTGGGTCATCACATATTTCCCTTTTTGTCCAGGCAAAAAAATGTACTCTTTGCTTTGAAAAGAAACAATCGCCTCCTCGGGCAGAGTGAGTACACGCTTGCTTTCCAGGTCGATATCCGCATTCATGAACGTTCCCGGAACCAGCGTGGGCTCATGACGCTGAAAATGGCAATGAATTTCCGCGGTGCGCTCCGGCGAAAGGTTCTTGCTGATCAGGATGATTTTACAAAAGTACTTTTTGTCCGGGTCGCTATTGGTGTAGGCGGTAAGCTGCTGCCCGATCCTGATTTTGGACAGGTCTTTCTCAAACACTTTCAGCGCAAGGTGAATGTCGGTCGGGTCAATGAGATCAAAAAGCACCTCGGTAGGGGATACGTACTTTCCGATGTTCACATTCACCGCCGAGACATACCCGTTGATGGGAGAGTAAATGTTGAT
>Ga0255338_1004329_pt1 | contig 14899 bp, 12 predicted proteins | sample MeOH1_35cm_T4_19_FD_203715 | JGI IMG/M metagenome (GOLD analysis project Ga0255338, IMG submission 203715) | Sandy soil microbial communities from University of British Columbia, Vancouver, Canada - MeOH1_35cm_T4_195 | ecosystem: Engineered > Artificial ecosystem > Sand microcosm > Unclassified ...
AACCCAAACCGGGGGCAACCGGATTGGCTAACACACGCGGAACTACAGCACGCCTTTGGTGCTGGGCACGCCGGTCACTCGTTCGTCATGCCGGGTGGCGGCATCGAGGGCGCGTCCGAACGCTTTGAACGAGGCTTCCACCAGGTGGTGCCCGTTCGAGCCGTAGAACTGGTGAACGTGGAGGTTCATCAAGGCATTCCCCGCCACCGCCTGGTAGAACTCCGGCACGAGCTCCATGTCGAACGGTCCGATAGTCCGCCCCCGTGTATCCAGGTTGCAGACCATGAAGGCCCGGCCACTGAGATCCAGGCTGACCATGACCAGCGACTCATCCATCGGAAGCGTCACGCTTCCGTACCGGACGATGCCGCGCTTGTCGCCTACCGCCTGGAGGATGGCCATGCCGAGGCAAATCCCCACGTCTTCCACGGTGTGGTGCTGGTCTACGTGGAGGTCCCCCTCGCAGCGCACCGTGAGATCGAACAGCCCATGTCGCGCGAACAGGGTGAGCATATGGTCGAGAAACCCGACCCCCGTGACCACGTCGGCCTTCCCGGACCCGTCCACGTTCAGTGTGAGCGAGATATCGGTCTCACCCGTTTTCCGTTTTATTTCAGCAGTGCGTGCCATGAGGGATTCCGATTATATGGCCCATACGGGCAAGCTCGCGCATGAACGCGAGTGTGAAGGCAATGGGTAAATCAGGAAATGAGGAAATGCTTGAGAGATGAGGAGGTCCGTTTACTCATTTCCCGATTTCCTCATTTCCTCTCCCATTTGCGTCCATTCGCGTTCATTTGCGGCTAATACCTGATGTCTCTAAGAGACACGTAGGGCCGCGATGACGCCGTCGCGGACGGGGATGAGTTGGAAGACGAAGTCTTTGTCTTCTTGCAGGAGGCGGGTGAATTCGCGGACGCCTTCGGTCGACTCGTCGTGGTCGTCGGCATCCCAGAGGCGGCCATGCCAGAGCATGTTGTCAATCAGGATGAGGCCGCCCACGCGCAGCTTCTCTTTCATCACCGGCAGACTGGCGGGATAGCCGTCCTTGTCGATGTCGTTGAAGACGATGTCGAACGGGCCTTCCGCTTCGCGTAGAGCACCGACCGCCTCGCCGAGATGGAATTTCACGAGGTCGGAGTAGCCCGCCTCTGCCACATTCGCCTTGGCTCGCTCGTGGAGGCTCTCGCTCCAGACGGTGTGGTGCACTTCTCCCCCGCCGTTTTCGCGAACCGCTTTGGCGAACCAGAGCGTGCTGTAGCCGTAGCCGGAGCCCATCTCAAAGATGCGCTTCGCCCCGATGGCGCGGGCCATCAGGTAACAGAATTTGCCAGCCGCCGGACCGATGATCGGGAAGCGCTCTTGCCGCGCCTCCTCTTCCAGGCGCAGCAACACCGGATCGCCATGCTCGGAAAGCTTTGCGTGATACTCGCCGATCTGTTCGTAGGTAACCGCCATCGGGATCTCTCTCCTGTGAGCGGAGTAAGGGAGCAGTAAAGTGTGGGAGTAATGGCAGCGATGCGAATGCCTTTGTGGGGAACTGTTTAACGCAGGCTGGGTGGGTAATCTAAGGGGCATCCACCTGCTTGCGGGTATCCGCCCCTTGCTACGGTGTTCTTGAAACAACTACAGGATGTAGCGCGCAAGGTCCTGGTCGGCGGCGATCACTTCGAGCTTCGAGCGCACGTAGGCGGCGTCTACGTTCACCAGTCCGCTCGCGTCTTCCGGTGCGCCGAAGGAGAGGTCCTCCAGCAGCTTCTCCATGATCGTGTGGAGACGGCGGGCACCGATGTTCTCCGTGCGCTGATTCACCTCGGCAGCGATCTTCGCCAACTCGCCCACCCCCTCGTCCGTGAAGACCAGATGCACGCCTTCGGTGCCCAGCAGCGCCGTATATTGCTTGGTGAGCGCGTTCTCCGGTTCGGCCAGGATGCAGCGGAAATCCGCCTCGGTCAGGTTGTCGAGCTCCACGCGGATCGGCAACCGACCCTGCAGCTCCGGGATCAGGTCGCTGGGTTTGCTCACGTGAAAGGCGCCCGCAGCGATGAACAGGATGTGATCCGTCCGCACGGAACCGTACTTGGTCTGGACCGTGGACCCCTCGATAATCGGCAAGATGTCACGCTGCACGCCGCCGCGAGATACGTCCGGCCCCATGCCCCCGTCTTTCGCGGCGATCTTGTCCATCTCGTCGATGAACACGATGCCGTCTTGCTGCGCTCGCTCAACGGCATCGCGCTTCACAGCGTCCTGGTCGATCAGCTTTCGCGCCTCTTCCTGCGTGAGCAGCTCGCGTGCTTCGGCGACGGTGACGGCGCGACGCCGCTTACGGCCCTGAGCCAGGTTGCCGAGCATGTCCTGAAGGTTCATGCCGAACTCTTCCATGCCCTGGTTGGAGAACACCGGGGTGAACGCCATCGGCGCCCCGTCTTCCACCTCCACCTCCACCTTCCGGTCGTCCAGCACCCCGGAGGCGAGCTGCTCGCGCAGGCGGCCCCGGATACGCTCGGCCTGCTCCGTCCGCTTCTTCTGGCGCTCTTCTTCTTCCGGCGTGGTGGACCGCTGCTCGCCCGCAAAGCCCAGGAACGGGTTCTGCAGCGGCGTATCGCGACTGGGCAGCGGGTGGAGCAGATCCAGGATCCGCTCGTTGGCGGCCTCCTCGGCGCGCGGGCGCACCTGCTGGGTCATCTCGGCTTCCACCATCTGGAATGCGGTGTGCACCAGGTCGCGAATCATGCTGTCGACGTCTCGGCCGACATAGCCCACTTCCGTAAATTTGGTGGCTTCCACTTTGACAAACGGCGCGTTCGCCAGCCGGGCCAGACGCCGGGCGATTTCGGTTTTCCCCACCCCTGTCGGCCCGATCATCAGGATGTTCTTGGGGATAACCTCTTCCCGCATGGGCGACGGCAGAAGACGGCGGCGGTACCGGTTGCGCAGAGCGATCGCGACCGCGCGCTTGGCCTTGGCCTGGCCCACGATGAATTTGTCTAACTCGACTACGATCTGGCGCGGGGTGAGGTCTTGCATGGCGTCTCCGGTCATAGTACTTCGACCGTTACCTGATCGTTGGTGTAGATGCACAGCCGGCCGGCAATCCCGATGGCCTCGCGGGCGATGGTTTCGGCGGGCAACTCGGTGTGCCGGATCAGCGCGAGGGCGGCAGCATGAGCCATCGCTCCTCCAGAGCCGATGGCGATCACGTCCTCGTCGGGACGCAGCACGTCGCCGTTGCCGCTCAGCACGAACGTATGGCGATCGTTCGCCACCAACAGCATCGCCTCCAGCCGGCGCAGCATACGGTCGGTGCGCCACTCTTTCGCGAACTGCATCACCGCCCGCTCCAGATCACCGTGCGTCTCGCGCAGATGATTTTCTACACGGTCCAGGAGGGAAAGGGCGTCGGCGGCTCCTCCGGCAAAACCGGCCAGGACCTTACCGTCCATTAACCGCAGTACCTTCCGGCCGGTGTGCTTGATCGCATGATCGCCAAGCGTAACCTGCCCATCGCCTGCGAGCGCGACGTGCCCCTCTCTGCGCACGGCGACAATGGTCGTCGACCGTATTCGCGTCGTATCTTGTTTCCCCGTCATGACACCCCTGGCTTCGCGCCGCTGCTTGCCCATCCGCAACTATATAACGCGGGTTCCAGGGCTACGTCACGTTCTTCGGTTCTGCCACCGCCGCACGCGCCTCGATGACAGGTGATGGGTGAGTGATCTCTGTGACGGTGTGAGAAGTCCCGGCTACCCGCTCGCGGGAACTCTGAGCACCCCGGCTGCGAGAGGCTCTGGCGGGCCTACCGAAACGACTTCTCACATCAGCGCTCAGGTATTCTCATTCACCCGCGAAGTGTCCCGGTTGAGGCGCAGTACTGGAGATTACTTCCGAGACGTACGGTATCAAAGGGAAGCAACGTGGTGAGTAGGCGGCCTGGGCTAGCTGCTCGGCGCCGAATCGCCCACGCTCCCCTCTGGACCCGCGTTGAAAGATAATGGTTGCTTGCATTTCTCTGAAGGTCCCGGTACTCCGATGAAGAAGTAAGTGAAAACGTGAAGTATGACTCGATCACCGGAACTGGCCAAGCCCTCGCTGACTGGCTGGGACTGCCCGGGTTGTATTCTGGAATAGAAAAGGGCGAAGGATGAACGCGCAACTCCCGGACGGCGCTAATGACATCACCCAGCCGTTTGCTACGCAGCCTGACTTCCGGCTACTTTTTGAATCCGCACCGGCTCTCTACCTCGTTCTGAATCCAGACCTGACCGTCGCTGCCTTAAGCGACGCCTACCTCCGCGCCACTATGCTCGAGCGGGAGAGCGTGCTAGGCAAGGAGCTGTTTGAGGTATTCCCGGAAAACCCAGACGATCCTACCCCTTCCGGTGCCCGTAATCTCAAGAACTCCCTCGAACGCGTAATCCAGCACCGGGTCTCCGACGCGATGGCAGTACAAAAGTACGACATCCGGCGACCGGATGCGGAAGGGGGCGGTTACGAGGTTCGATATTGGAGCCCTGTGAATACCCCTGTCTTCGCGTCGAACGGTGAGTTGGCGTACATCATTCACCGCGCAGAGGACGTAACCGACTTCATCGGGATGAAAGCGCAGCTTCGCTCCGGTGAGGAAGCGCAGGACACCGTGGGGGGGCCAGACGGATGGATAGAGGTAGAGGTTTTCCGCCGCGCCCAGCAAATCCAGGAAGCGAACGAACGGTTACGGATTGTCCAGAACGAATTGGAGAGCCGGGTGCGCCGGCGCACCTCGCAATTAGCGGCTGCGAACGAGGCGCTGGAAGCCGAGGTGCGCCTCACACGGACCCTGGAAAAACAGATCCGGCAGGCGCAAAAGATGGAGGCGATTGGGACGTTGGCAGGGGGCGTGGCACACGACTTCAATAATCTACTCACGGTGATTTCAGGGTGCAGCGAGATGTTGCTCATGCGACTCTCGCCGAACCATCCAGAAGCTGAGTACGTGGAGCAGATCCGGCAGGCAGGCGAGCGTGCAGCCGCCCTGACCCGGCAACTCCTCGCGTTCAGTCGACAGCAGGTGCTGTCTGCACAGGTGCTGGACCTCAACCAAATCGTTCAGAGCGCGGAGCGTCTGCTCCGCCGGCTGATCGGTGAAGACATCACGCTCATAACGGTTCTAGAGTCTAGGCTCGGCCGAATCATGGCCGACCCGGGGCAACTGGAGCAGGTGATTATGAACCTCGCGGTCAACGCGCGTGACGCGATGCCGCAAGGGGGTGTCCTGAGGATTGAAACCAAGAACTTCGAAACAGGCGAAGGCCATTCACAACTACATCACGAGGTGGCACCCGGCCGCTACGTATTGTGCAGCATCAGCGACACTGGCTTTGGAATGGATGAGACGACCCGGCAGCGAATCTTCGAACCGTTCTTCACCACCAAGGAGCGCGGGCGAGGGACGGGGCTTGGCCTTTCAACCGTCTTCGGAATTGTCAAGCAGTGCGGCGGGCACATCCACGTATATAGCGAACCTGAGAAAGGTACCACTTTCGAGATCTACGTTCCCCATGTAGATCGGGAGGTGACCGTTCAAAATGAGGCTCGCACCAAGACCGCGTATGGCAGTGAGTGTGTCTTGCTAGTAGAGGACGAAGAAGCAGTACGTGGGGTAGCAAAGATGGTGCTTGAAACCTTTGGCTATTCCGTCCTGGAGGCTGATGGCGGAGCCAAAGCGATCTCCGTGTGCCAGGAGTTTGGCGGTGCGATCCACCTGTTGGTCACGGACGTCATCATGCCCAAGATGGGCGGAGGAAAGGTGGCAGACGCCATCCGCCGATTGCGGCCCGAAATCAAAATCCTGTTCCTCTCCGGCTACACAGATGACGCTGTGGTGCGGCACGGCGTCCAGCACGAACACGTGGCATTCCTGCAGAAGCCATTCACCCCGGATTCTCTGGCGCGAAAAGTGCGCGAGGTCCTTGACGAGCGTCCCTCTACGTAGGGTCTAACCGCGGGAGCCATAGGCGAGTCGGCATTTCACCGTGCGGGGTTCGGGGCAGAGCTTTGGTTGCTATCCCCACACCCGGCACGCATAGCAACTGCTATTACTGTTGTTGCTGCTGCTGCTGGGCGGTCTGCACCTGCTCCATCAGCGACATCGCCTCGGGCCGGCGGGTCTGGCGCGGCATACTGGGGACGGGGCGGCGCTGGGTGTAGACCTCGCGGGCGCGCCGGCCAAGATCGTCGGAGCTGATCGGTTTGAGGTGGACGCGGATGTGCATGCTCTCCTCCGCGTGCCCGCGGAAGATGCCGCGATTGGGAGGCACATCGCGGAAATCGCGACCGATGCCCAAGTAGACGTAGCGGTCACCCGCAGCCTGGTTGTGGGTGGGATCGACGCCGAACCAGCCGCGCTCCGGATCGAACACTTCCACCCACGCGTGACTTGCGGTTGCTTCCGTGCCGTCTTCAGGAAGCACGTAGCCGCTGGCATAGCGGGCGGCGAAACCCAGGTAGCGGCAGGTGGCGAGCATCAGGTGGGCGAAGTCCTGGCACACGCCGCCCCCCATCCGCAGCATGTCGGTGATGGGTGACGAGACGCTGGTGACCTCCCCCTCGTACCGGAAGCGAGAGTTTAACTCACCGCAGAGGGTCCGCGCTGCTTCCTGAGGCTCGTTGCCCCTCAGCTCCTCATAGGGACGGACAAAATCCAGGAACTCGGCGCACCAGGCGGTGAGGGGCGTGGGCTGCAGGTAGTCGTGCAGGTTCACGCGCCCGATGGCGGTGTTCAACTGCTGCGTGTCGAGGGCGTCGCCCCGCAGGCAATCTTGGTGGGTTTCCACCACGCTGTCGAAGCGCACCTCTACCCGAGTATGCGGATCGAGCAGATTGAAGTAGTTCACCACGTTTCCATAGGCGTCCGTGTACTGGCGAATGGAGCGCGCGGGCGTTACGGACTGCCGGTGCTGCAGCACGTGCTGCTTGGAATCCGACAGCGGCGTGAGCCGGAACTCCATGTAGGCCTCGGTGACCGGCTCCGCATATTCAAAAACGGTCTCGTGGGTCAATTCGAGAAGCATCGTTCTACTCCGAACCGGGGCATGAGAGAGGGTATGGGCCGTAATTGGACGCGAATTGGAGGTTCAAGGTGCTGGTCTTACCGGCTCTTTAGCCGTTTCCGGCAAGCGTTTATTGTCCCGGCTTAGCGCTTACTGGCCAGGCGACATTGAGCCTGGCCGGAGGCTCCGCGACGCCGGGCAGCCTTCCAGCTGCGAGGCCGGGAGCGCAGGTGTGGGTCGCATCGCTTAACTGGTGAATGTGGTTCTAGCGGAAGTACATGCGGATTACCGCGGTGCCGATCTGGTCCAACTGGTGGACCACGCGCAAGAGGTATTCACGGAGGCCCTGGCCCATGATTTCGTCGATGGCGGCGAAGCGGAGCTCGGCCACGAGACGACCACAGAGCTGCTCGGCTTCGTTCGAGAAGATCACCTGGGGGGTGCCGCTCAGTGCGTGGAGCGAGCTGCCGATCTCCTGGACCCCGAACTCGACTGAGCGTGGGAAGCGCGCTTCCAACAGCAGGAACGCCGCGACCCGGTCCGGCACCAGGTTATGCCCAGAGCGGACGAACGTCTCGTAGGCGGTGCACATCCGCAGCGCGGCCACCAGGTGCAGCGTGTCGATGCTCTGTCCCGCGTCCGCGGCGGCCTGGAGCACGGGATGGCGGAACATGGCGTCCACCGTGCGGGCAGTCATACCGGCGCGCTCCAGGTACTGGCCCAGCGTGAGGAACTGCCACTCGTCTTCCCGCTGCATGGTGTGGTCGCGCAGGCCCTGGAAGAGGTGGGATACGTTCCGCACGCGCTGAAGCATCTCCAACTGCGCGGACTCGGACCGTGGCATGTCCGCTTCTTCTTCCAGGCGCAAGTGCAGGACGTTCAACTCCCGCCACATTTCGCTAGAGATGGCATCCCGAATGCCGCGGGCGTTCTCCCGGGCGCGGGTGACGCAGGTCCGCAGGCTCACCGGGACCGTATCGTCGAAGCAGAAGCGCCAGAACACCTCCACGCCTACCGCCGAGGTCTCTTCCTGATCCCCAAGGAGCGCTCCCACCTCCCCCCAGCAGAGGTCGGCAGCGGCGTGGGAGACGGCGCGCAGTTCCTGGGCGTAGCCGTGGGTAATCGCCAGAACCCGCGCAGAGTTCTCCGCGCGTTCCAGGTAGCGGGCCAGCCAGAAGAGTGAGTTAGCTACACGACTTAACATGCTCGAGACCCCGACCTCAGGACGCGTTCGGTTCCGCCAGACACCAGGTATCCTTACTGCCACCGCCCTGAGACGAGTTGACCACCAGCGATCCCTTCCGCAGCGCTACCCGCGTGAGCCCTCCGGGAAGCACGTAGATGTCTTCACCGCAGAGGATGTACGGGCGAAGGTCCACGTGCCGCGGCTCCAGCCGTCCATCCACCCAGGTGGGATGCTCCGAGAGTGAGATCACCGGCTGCGCGATGTAGCTGCGGGGCTCCGCTACGATGCGGCGGCGGAAATCGTCTATCTCGTTCTTGGAGGCCATCGGGCCCATCAACATCCCATAGCCGCCCGCTTCATCCACCCGCTTTACCACCAGGTTCTCCAGGTTCGAGAGCACGTGGTTCAAGGTCTTCTCGTCGTGCGGGATGAACGTCTTGACCACCGGGAGGATCGGATCCTCGCCCAGGTAGTAGTGGATGATGTCCGGCGAATAAGCATAGACGGCCTTATCGTCCGCCACGCCGGTGCCGATGGAGTTCGCCAACGCCACGTTGCCGGCGCGGTAAGCGTTGACCAACCCCGCCACACCCAGGGCACTGTCGGGGCGGAAGACCAATGGGTCGAGGAAGTCGTCGTCAATCCGGCGGTAGATCACGTCCACGCGCTGCAAGCCGCGAGTGGTCCGCATGTAGACGACATCGTCATCCACTACGAGGTCGCTGCCCTCCACGAGCTCAATCCCCATCTGCTTGGCGAGGTAGGTGTGCTCGAAGTAGGCGGAGTTGTAGACCCCCGGCGTGAGGAGCACGGCCACCGGATCGGCGCTGGACATCGGCGCGATGGTGTGCAGCACGTTCCGGAGCTCAGGGCAGTAATCGACCACGGTGCGCACGTCATAGCCGTCGAACAGCTCTGGGAAGACGTTCTGCATCGCCAGCCGGTTTTCGAGGACGTACGACACGCCGGACGGCGAACGCAGGTTGTCTTCCAGCACCAGGTAAGTGCCGTCCCGGTCCCGGATCAGGTCGGTGCCGCACACGTGAACGTAAACGTTCAGCGGAACGGACATCCCGATGCACTCCCGCCGGAAGTGACGCGCACCCAGGATCAGGTCGACCGGCACCACGCCGTCCTTCAGGATCTTCTGATCGTGGTACAGGTCGTGGAGGAAGAGGTTGAGCGCGTGGAGGCGCTGCTTCAGTCCCTTTTCAATGTGCGACCACTCATCCGCCGGAATGATCCGCGGAAAGGAATCGAACGGAAAGATGCGGTCGATTCCGGCACGCTCGCCGTACACGGTGAACGTGGTCCCCCGGTGGAGGAAGAACAGATCCGCAGCCTTCTGGCGCCGGGCTAAGGCCTCCGCCGAAATCTCCGGAAGCGCCCGCGCCAGCGGCGTGTAGTGCTCCCGGATCTCCCCTTCCCGATCAATCGCTTCATCGAACGCGTTGCCGTGCCGGTAGTCGCGCATTAAGTCCATCGTGTCTCTCCGACGGTATCTATAGCGGCGGCCCGCTGCGTCTTAAGGAGCGGCTTGGCGGTGTGCGGCCGAAAGATCACCCGGCGGGTGGCACCGGGCCGAGCGGTAACAGAGTTCGTAGAAGAATGGACCATTAAGGAGCAATACCGGCAGACGTAGCAAGAGTAGTGAGCGCGCCGGTACGGCGTTCACGATTTAGTGGGAATCGAAGCGCTGCGTGGCCCGGACCCCTCCCCCGGCCCCTCCCATGTTAGGATGGGGAGCCTACTCATATAGTCGAGTGCCAAGAGCGATTCCCAGTGGTTGCTGAACGCGCGTTCAAGGCTGCACAGCGGCGGCGCGGGCGAGTTGGTCTTGCGCCGCCTGAAGTACGCGCATGGCAGGCAAAACCGCCTCCACGTTGACCGCCGCTTCCCGCTGCTCACAGATCGCGGAGATCCACTCTCGGTTCTGGTTTGGGATTGCTCGATTCGGGCCTTCCGGCTCGAAGACCGGGCCGTCGTTGCTCCAAAGCTTCCCCTCGCGGAACTCCAGCCCGGCTTCCTCGCCGATCACGAAGTAGTCGTGCCGGGGCCAGGGGCTGTTGTAGGACATGGCGATGGTTACCAGGCGCGCACCGGACCGGAACTGGAGATCGAGGTCGAGCGGGATGCCGAGCTCCGGATGCGCCGGGCCGAACTGCGCGCGGACCTCGGTCCCCCCTCCGGGCTGCGAGCCTTCCAGCAGCCAGAGCGCGGCATCCACTACGTGACACGCATGATGCCAGAGCAGGTTATCGGTCCAGGTGCGCTGCCGTCCCTTCCAGTTCACGTTATTGCGGCGCAGGAAGAACCACCGGCAGACGACGTGGTGTGGGTGAAGGTCGCCCGCCGCGATGCGACGCCGCAACTCCACGAGCGGTGCTTCGTAGCGCTGGGTGTGCGCTACCTGTACCCGGCGCCCGCTGGTACGCGCCGCGGCGGCTACCGCTTCCGCATCCGTCAGGCTGGTGGCCACCGGGATCTCCGCCAGCACATGCTTTCCGGCGTGGAGGCTCCGGATGGCCTGCGCGGCGTGCAGGTCGCTCGGAGACGTGATGACCACAGCGTGTACGTCAGAGCTCAACGCCTCGTCGAGGTCGAGGGTCCACCGGGTGAAGCCCCATTGCCGCGCGAACGCTTCGGTTGCAGCGGGGTCGCGCCCCACCACCCAGCCGAACTCAACGTCGGGGAGCTCCCGAAACGCCTTCGCGTGCTCTTCCGCGATACTGCCGTAACCTACAAAGCAAAGCCGCATCCGTACCTCCGCAGAGAGGTTGCGGGCGCAGCGGCAGAACTCCTGCGGCGGCGGGCGTACCGATCACCGGTAAGGTGTTATGGGTCCCGCGAGAGCGAGCGGTTGCTGACCATTCGTGTAACCGAGCCAGTGACGCGTTTCACAAGTTCGTAAGGGATCTTGGCGCCGGGCAGACCGCCCTGGGCAAAAGCCGCAAGGCTACTCTTAGGAACCCGGCTGGAACCGGCTCAAGCCCCGTTCAGGGGGCTACGGCGTGTCGTACGGCGGTGCGAGAAGGTTCACCGATCCGATTGCCCGAACGGTCGGCGACCGTTCGCTACGGCACGACGGTACTACTTTGCCATCGCTCGACGTGGGTTCGGGCCGGCTCTTACCACGATCAGTGGCGCGGGGGGACTTCCCCTAACACGAGTTCAACCGCCTGTTCGTGGTCGCCGCGGAGGACGCGAGCCTGGATGCGGGTACCAGGCCGGTACCGCTCCACAACACTGTAGATGTCATCCGAACTGCGAATCGGGCAGTCGCCCACCTGGCGAAGGATGTCGGACGGGCGGAGGCCGGCGGAGGCAGCCGGGCTGTCCGGAAGCACGTCTTCCACCAGCACGCCGAAGCCGTGCCGCACCTGGCGGATGAGGGTCTCGGCACGGGCCGGCTGATAGCGAATCCCGAGCCAGGGGCGGCGAACCCGTCCGAAGGTGATGAGCGAGTGGATCACCGGCTCCACCCGGTGCGTGGGGATCGCGAACCCGATGCCGATGCTCCCGCTGCCGCCGCGCGGCACCATGATCGCGGTGTTAATGCCAATGAGCCGGCCATCCGCCGCGAACAGCCCGCCGCCGGAGTTTCCCTGGTTGATGGCCGCGTCCGTTTGAATCATGTCTCCGAGCACGCTGCCATCTACACGGATGGGCCCTACGCGGTTGGCGCTGACCACCCCCACGCTCACACTGTGCTCGAAGCCGAGCGGGTTCCCGATGGCCACGACGGGCTCACCCGAACGGACGTGGCGGGAATCCCCCATCCGAGCCGCTTCCAGGTTCCGGGCGGAGATCTTCAGTACGGCGAGGTCCGCGTGCACGTCTTTGCCCACTACCTTGCCTTCGAACTCATGATCGTCCGACAGCCGCACCCGCACGCGGCGCGCTTCTTCCACCACGTGGGCGTTCGTGACGATGTAGCCGTCGCGGGAGATGATGACGCCGGAGGCTACGGACAGGGGCTCCGGCTCGGGGGCGGTGACACGAAAGAGGTCGCGCCAGCCGAAGGCGGATCGGGTGTCCGGCTCCTGGAACGTCTCGATGGTGACCACTGACTTACTCACGGCATTCGCGACTTCGGCGGGGTTTACCGTGGACAGTCCGGGCGGGGAAGCAGCACCCACCGGCAGCGGGAGCATAAAACGGGCGATCCCGGCGCAGGCGCCGAACCCGAGCACGAACGCGACGACCTGAGCCCGAAGGCTCTCCTTACCCCGGTTTTCCATACCCCTGCACTCCCCTTCATTAGCCGGGGAGCGCAGCCATGGCTCTAATTGGCGGCTTCGAGTTGGCGAAGTACGGAGACCATGTCGATCGCCGTAACCGCCGCATCGTAGCCTTTATTTCCGGCTTTGGTGCCCGCTCGCTCAATCGCCTGCTCGATCGACTCCGTGGTCAGCACGCCGTTCACCACAGGCAGTCCCGACTGCACCGAGATGCTCAAGAGCGAGCTGGTCACCGAAGAAGCCAACAAGTCGAAGTGCGGCGTGGCGCCCCGGATCAAAGCCCCCAGGCATACGACCGCGTCGTACTGCCCGGAGACCGCCATTTTCTGCGCTACCACCGGTATTTCAAAGGCACCCGGCACCCAGGCAATATTGACTGTGGAAAGGTCTGCGCCATGGCGCAAGAGCGCGTCTTCCGCGCCCTGGAGGAGCGCCCGAGTCACCAGTTCATTGAACCGAGCGACCACGATGCCTACTCGCACCCCTTCCGCATTCAACCGCCCCTGATACACGTTAGCCATTTCGCTTGTTCCCAAATCCGTCCGGTGGTATGCACAGTCTGAGCGATAGGCCTTAAGCGTTGGGCGTTAAGGGGTCGGACTGCGTGGTGGTCAATTATTGGTAGTGTGATTCGATGGCCATTGCCACCGTGCGATCCGGGCGTGAGCGAGGATCGCGGGTCACGGTGGCCTTCGCGGTGATCGAACGCCCCACGAGGGGGGCTTGCTACGGGTTCTGTTAAGAGCCGCCGGAGTCCGGCTTCACTCTTTGAGCTTCTCGGGGTGGGTGTGGTCCACGAGACTCTGGAGGTCCGACGGGAGCATGTGTCCCATTTTATCGCGCTTGGTCTCCAGGTAACGCTGGTTCTCCTGGTTGATCCCGCGAGTAAGCGGCACCGTTTCCACTTCGCGGAGGCCGAAGCCTTCCAGGGCATTGCGCTTCCGCGGGTTGTTGGTCATCAGTCGCATCTTGCCCACGCCCAGATCGCACAGGATCTGCGCGCCGATGCCGTAGTCCCGCATGTCCGCAGGGAAGCCGAGGCGCTGGTTCGCTTCCACCGTGTCCAGGCCCTGGTCTTGGAGGGCGTAGGCGCGAATCTTGTTGGTGAGGCCGATCCCACGCCCTTCCTGCCCCTGGAGGTAGAGCAATACCCCGGCGCCCTCGCTCTGGATGCGCTCCAGCGCCGCGGCCAGTTGCGCCCCGCAGTCGCAGCGAAGGGAGTGGAGGATGTCGCCGGTCACGCAGCCGCTGTGGACGCGGACCAGCACCGGCACATCCGGGCGGATCTCTCCCATGGTGAGCGCGAGGTACGGCTTGTTATCGACCGAAGCCTCGTAGGCGTGGGCGGTGAACTCGCCGAAGTGGGTGGGCAGCCGGCAGGTGGCGGCACGGCGGACCAGGGTCTCGTGCCGGTGGCGGTAGGCGATCAGGTCCGCGATGGTCAGGATCTTGAGGTCGTGCGCCTCGGCGAACTTCATCAGGTCCGGCACGCGGGCCATCTCGCCATCGTCATTCTTGATCTCGCAGATCACGCCCATCGGCCGTAGCCCGGCCAGGCGGGAGAGGTCGATCGCCGCCTCGGTGTGGCCGGCGCGCATCAACACCCCGCCCCGTACGGCACGAAGGGGCTGCACGTGGCCGGGACGCAGTAAGTCGGAAGGCTTGGTGGAGTCGGCGACGAGCATCCGGATGGTCAGCGATTGGTCGCGGGCCGAGATCCCGGTGGTGGTACCGACGCCGTCCACGGTAATGGTAAACGCGGTGCCGAGCTTCGCGGTGTTCTCGTCCACCATCATCGGCAGGCCCAGCGCGTCCAGGCGCTCGCCTTCCATCGGCACGCAGATCCACCCTCGGGCGTGGATCTCCATGAAGTTGATGGCTTCCGGGGAGATGCACTCCGCAGCCATGACGAGGTCGCCCTCGTTCTCGCGATCTTCACTATCCACCACCACGAGCATCTTGCCCGCGCGGATGTCTTCGATCGCCGCTTCGACACTACAAAACGCCATAGGAGTTACCAATCGGACCTCTTGAGCAACGCGCGGTCAGACGCCGCGGCCAGCCAGGAGGCGCTCTACGTACTTCGCGAGGATGTCTACCTCTACGTTAACAGTATCGCCCGGCGTTTTATGCCCCAGGCTGGTTACTTGCCAGGTATGCGAGATAATCGCTACCTCGAGCCAATCCTCGCCCACGGCCGCCACGGTGAGGCTGATGCCGTCCAGGGCGATGGAGCCCTTCTCCACCACGTACCGCAGCAGTTCCGCCGGAAGCCGGAGACGCAGGCGCCGCGCCGCGCCTTCTTCCGTCACGCTCACCAATTCCGCGGTGCCGTCTACGTGACCCTGTACCACGTGGCCGTCAAAGCGGCCGTTCGCGCGCAGCGGGCGCTCCAGGTTCACCTGCTGGCCCACGCGGAGCGCGCCGAGGTTGGTCCGCCG
>Ga0255338_1004332_pt1 | contig 14893 bp, 12 predicted proteins | sample MeOH1_35cm_T4_19_FD_203715 | JGI IMG/M metagenome (GOLD analysis project Ga0255338, IMG submission 203715) | Sandy soil microbial communities from University of British Columbia, Vancouver, Canada - MeOH1_35cm_T4_195 | ecosystem: Engineered > Artificial ecosystem > Sand microcosm > Unclassified ...
TGGAATCGAGCAACCTCGATCTCGGCATCGAGCACTACATGGGCCGCGCCGGCACCGTCTCGGCGTTCGTGTTCTACAAGGACATCAAGAACTTCGTCTACAACACCGATCTGGCTGGCACGGGTGCCTGGGTCGACTTCTCCGAAGCTCACACGTTCGCCAACGGTGACAGCGCCAAGCTCTATGGTCTGGAGCTGGCGTACTCACAGAAATTCGACTGGCTGCCGGCGCCCTGGAACGGCCTGCTGATTGGCGCCAACACCACCTTCAGCCGATCGGATGCCGAGATCAAAGGCTTTGACGCCGCCAGTGGCATCAACCGCAAGCGCAGCATCGATTTGCCCAACCAGTCCGACACGGTCGGCAACCTGATGCTCGGCTGGGAAGACGACAAGCTGAGCCTGCGCCTGTCGGCCAACTACAAGTCTGATTACCTCTTTGAGCTGGCGTCGATCAACGACAAGGCCCACGACCTGCACGTCGATGCCCAGACCTTTATCGACTTCAGCGCCCGTTACTCGCTGACCAAAAACCTGCAAGTCAGCTTCGAGGCGCAGAACCTCACCGACGAGCCATATTTCGTCTACACCGGCCATCGCTCCTATAACGGCCAGTACGAAGAATACGGCCCGACCTACAAGCTCGGCCTGACCTTCACCCACTTCTGAACCCTGCTTTTTGTAGGAGCCGGCTTGCTGGCGACAGCCGTTACACGATTCCAGGACAAGGACATTCATGAGTATTTCTTTAAAACACTGGCTGGCCGTTTTGATCAGCCTGACCACCAGCCCGTTAATGGCCGCTACCCCAAGCCTGACCCTGACGCCCTGGGCGCCGAATCTGTCAATCGATGCCATGGCGTTTCTGTCCGGCACCGAACGCCTGGCCTCCAGCGAACGCGACGGCTTGCTGCTGTTGAATGCGCAAGGCCAGGAGCTGGCGCGTTTGAAGGGATCGTTCAGTGGCGTGGACAGTCGCGCCACCGGCCGGCAAGTAGTGGTTGCAAGCCTGGACAACAGCCGTCAGCAAGCGTTGTTGGTCAGTCTCGATCCGGACAAACGCAGCTGGAGTCAGCCGGTGTATCTGCCGACGCGGGATTACCCGGTGAACGGCCTGTGCCTGTATCGCGACGAGGCCAGCAACCTGTTCCTGTTTCTGGTGGGCGAGGAGGGCAAGGGCGAGCAATGGCTGGTGGGTAACGACGCGACGCTCAACGCGCAATCACAACGGGTGCGCGGGTTGCCGCTGCCACCGTCGGCCACGGATTGTCAGGTCGACGACGGCGCCAATCTGTTGGTGGTCAACGAAGAGAATGTCGGTTGGTGGGCGTATCCGGCGCATCCAGAAGCCGATGTCACCCGCACGCCGGTGGACATGCGGGAACCGTTCGGCGAGATCAAAAAAACCGCTGGCGCCATGGCTTTGGTGCCGGGTGGCATCGTAGCGCTGGACCCGAAGTCGGGGCAGTTGCATGTCTATCAACAGCAAGGCGAACGCTGGATCGCTGAAGGCAGTATTGCGCTGCCAGGTTTGAAGGAACCGGAAAACCTCGCCCTGCGCCCGACCGCCAAAGGCCTGCAAATACTCCTGCGCGACGATGACGACGGTCGTTTGTATCAGGGCGAGCTGAACTGGCAGCCGACACCGATACCGTTGGCGCCGGTGCTGCCGAATGTGAAAGCACTCAGCCAGAGCGATCCGGTCGGGCGTCAGGGCGATGCGGCGGATGATCCGGCGATCTGGATTCACCCGCAGCAACCCTCGCTGAGCCGCATACTCGGCACCAATAAAAAGCAGGGGTTGCTGGCGTATGACCTGCAAGGCAAGTTGCTGCAAGAGTTGCCGGTCGGGCGCCTGAATAACGTCGATGTCCGAGCGAATTTCAAACTCGGACAACAGACCGTCGACCTCGCCGTCGCCAGCAACCGCGATCGTAACAGCCTCAGCCTGTTCAGCATCGATCGCCGCAGTGGCGAGCTACGCGAAGCCGGCGAGATCGCCACACCGCTCAAGGAAATCTACGGCATCTGCCTGTTCCAGCCTGGCAGCGGCGAACTCTACGCGATTGCCAACGGCAAGGACGGCACCTTCCTGCAATACCGCCTGAGCGCGCCGGACGGCACCGTGCAAAGTGAGCTGGTGCGCCAGTTCAAGGTCGACAGCCAACCCGAAGGCTGCGTGGCCGACGACCAACGTCAGCGTCTGTTTCTGGGTGAAGAAGATGTCGGCGTCTGGGCGGTGGATGCCCGCGCCGATCGACCGGCGACATTGACCAGCGTCATCAAGGTCGGCCCACAACTGCATGCCGACGTTGAAGGTCTGGCGCTGTATCAAAGTGAGGCTCGCGATTATCTGGTGATCTCAAGCCAGGGCAACGACAGCTACCTGGTGCTGGACGCCGAGCCGCCGTTCGCAGCGCGCGGCGCCTTTCGTGTCGGTCTGAACGCCGTGCTCGGCATCGATGGCGCGTCGGAAACCGACGGGCTGGAAGTCACTTCGGCGAACCTCGGCGGGCCCTGGAGCAAGGGCCTGCTGGTGGTGCAGGACGGCCGTAAACGCATGCCCGAACAGACGCAAAACTTCAAATTCGTGCCTTGGGCCGAGGTCACTCAAGCCCTGAAGCTTCCTTGATCCGGGCCAGTCATCAACCTGTCATCCCACTTTCATCCAATAGCCCAACGGCCTTCGCGCATCGACGGCCGGGGAGCACCACACAAGGAGTTCCACCATGCAGGCCACGCTCGAACACATGACGATCTGGGGGCTGATCAGCGACGCCAGTCTGTTGGTCAAGGCGGTCATGCTCACCCTGTTGCTGGCGTCGTTGCTCAGTTGGTACCTGATCATCCAGCGCGGTCGCGTGTTACAGCAGCGCGAGCGGCAGATGAACGCCTTTGTGCAGCGCTTTCGCGGCGCGTCGGATCTGCAGCCGCTGTACCGGGAAACGGCAGGTAGCGAGAGCGGTGTGGAACCGATTTTTCACGCCGGGCTTCAGGAATTCACTCATCTGGATCAACGCGGGGGTAATGCAGCCGAGGTAGTGCTCGAAGGTGTCGAGCGTGCGCTGTATGTGGCGATCAGCGAGCAGGAAGTGCAACTGGAAAAAGGCTTGCAGTTCCTCGCCACGGTCGGCTCGGTCAGCCCTTACATCGGCCTGTTTGGCACGGTATGGGGGATCATGAACTCCTTCCTCGGCTTGTCTCAGGTCCAGCAAGCGACGCTGTCGACCGTGGCGCCCGGCATTGCCGAAGCATTGATCGCCACGGCCATTGGCTTGTTTGCGGCGATTCCGGCGGTGATTGCCTACAACCGTTTTTCCTCGCGCAGCCAGACGTTGCTCACGCGCTACTACGCCTTCGGTAATGAATTGCAAGTGCGCCTGCATCGCACGCTGCACGGCACGCCGATGAACCTGGCCGTCGCCGCCTGAGAGGAGCGTGAAAATGCTGATCAAACCGCAACGCAAACATGGGCCAAAAGCCGAGATGAACGTGGTGCCGTACATCGACGTGATGTTGGTGCTGCTGGTGATTTTCATGGTCACGGCGCCAATGCTGACCCAAGGCGTAAAGATCGAACTGCCCAAGGTCGCCAGTGAAGCCCTGGCCACTGACACGCGTCAGCAAATCCTCACGTTGTCGGTGAAAGCCGAGGGCGGCTACTACTGGAATGTCGGCGGCGAACTCGATACCCAGCATCAGACCGACAGCGCCGTGACCCTCGATAACATGCGCGCGAAGGTCGCGCAAATCGTCACCGAACGGCACGACACACAGGTTTACATCCGCGCCGACAAGGACGCCAGTTATGGCAGCGTCGTCGCGGCCATGGCGGCGCTGCAGCAGGGCGGCGTCAGCAATCTCGGGCTGGTGACCGAGGCCCCGCAATGACGGCAATGATCATGCACAGTCCTTCGATGACGTTGCCGCCCAGTATTCGCAGCGGGTTCTGGCAGAACAGTCTGGCGGCGAGCCTGGCGGTGGCGTTGCACGCGGCCGTCCTCGCGTTGCTGGTGCACGGTTGGTCGCCGGAGAAACCGCGCGTCGAGCCGCCTTCCGTGCTGAGAACTCAACTGGTGATGTTGCCGCCGGCACTGCAGCCCCTGGCGCCTGAGCCGACACCGGCGTTGGTCGAACCGACACCGCCAGAACCGGCGATTGCTGCGCCCGCCAAACCCGTCGTCGATCCACAGATCCAGGCGCAAAAACTCGAGCAGGCGGCGTTGGCGCGCAAGCGTGTCGAAGACAAAAAACGCGACCTTCAGGCCGAGCAACAACGCCAGCGGCTGGAAACGGAAAAGCGCACCCGCGACGCTGAACGACAGCGTCTCGCCGAACAGCAAGTGCAACAGGCGCAACAAGCCGAACAGGCACGCCTGAACGCGGATCGCGCCCGTCAACAAACGGCACAGGCCGCTGCCAACAGCCGCCAGTATTTGCCCTTGAGCAAGGAAGCACCGGACTACCCGCAACGGGCGCTGGACAAGAACATCGAAGGCGATTGCACCGTGGAATATACGGTCAACCCGCAGGGCAAGGTTGAGAACCCCAAGGTGCTCGACGGCTGTCATCCGTTGTTCATACGGCCGTCACTGGTCGCCGCTAACACCTTCCGTTATCAGCCCAAAGTCGTCGACGGCCAGGTGGTTTCGGTGCCGGCGGTGCGCAATACCTTTCATTATCGGATCAAGTGATTCGGTCAGTGGTCGCGACGAGGGAACACGCCCTCGCCACAGGGCGGCTACTCGATCGGATCGAGTTGATCCAGCGCCCGATTCACGTTGAGTTCGCCCAGCATGATCACTTGGGCAATGCCCAGCAGGGTATTGCGACACGGCCCGAGCGTACGGTCCGCCAGATCCATGGTCATGACATGGGCTGAGGCCAGTGATTCGCACGCGTGTCCCAGCAGGTCTTCGGTGTTGATGTGTGGATCGAGGGTGTACATCGTGCTCGGTGTGCGTGGGGTGGCACGGATGTCGGCATAGGAGGGGATGTGGTCCGAGGTTTCGTCGGGTTTTTTCGGGTCGAAATTTTCGGAGGGGGATGTCGGATCGGTTTCTGGCGGGTTGGGCGTTACTTTGAACATGGATCGAACTCCTCATATCGTAAAAAAGGAGCCATCAGCCTCGCTACCAAACGAGGGGTGGTGGCCATACGCAGGTTGGTAGACCGGGATATGAGGAAACCGGCGCGCCCGAAGACGCCCTGTGCATGGCCACCATAATGCAGAGAAAAAACGCTGCAAATGATGATGCCGTACACCTCATATATCCGGGCTACCAAACCCGATCACTGTTTTTTCAGCGACCGACCAACGATAGAACCCGGGCCCAAGGCGCACAAGCCGGCGGATTCTGGCGTAACCGTAGGCAATGACGCAAGGCGCTGTAGCTTTCGTGAAGTAACCGGCGGGGCTTTTAAACACGGGCGTGTTTAACAGATCGAATCGATATCCAGCGTGTGCGGCGCCCCGACGGTGTGCCCATAAATCGAAGCCGTCAGCGCGTCCCCCTCCGGGTCTTCCGGCGCCATGGCGAACGGGTCTTTAACCTTGTTTTCGGGATGCGCCAGCCAGCGCGCCACGTTAGCCTCCAGTTGCTCAGGCTGTTCCAGCAGCGACCCGTAAAGCGCGTGTGCCGTCACCCTCTCTTCACGCACGCGTTTCAAGCGATCGACTGTGATTGCAATCCTGCTTTTTTCCAGGTCGAGTGCTCGGATGTTGTTCTCCTGGGTGCGCACGTAGGCGTCGGACCGCGCCGGCAATCCACGTTCTATGTCACGTAACTGGGTGGTGACGCGTGCCAGCGAACCCGCGACCATTTCAAACTCTAGATCCGTAACCCGCGAACGTTTCTTCTCGTGCGCTGCCTGCCACCGCAGCAAAACCGCCCAGCACGCCGGAACATACCCGTCGGCCATCAAATGATCCAAGACGTGGAAAATCTGCAGCAATGGCGACCGATGCGGCAACCCGTTTTTCTGCTGAAGCGCCAAACTGCACGCGGCATGTTGAGTGATGGTGTCACATCCCGGTTCCCACAGGATCGCGGACTTGTTCCCATCGCTAAATTCCACCGGCATGAAGTGCTGTAACTTGCCGTGGTGATCGTACGGCTGGCCCGTCCAGTTAGTGACGCCCGTAAAAAACACCGACAAACCTGCCGGCACGTTGAAAAACGTCAAAGCCAACCCCGTCGTAAAGACACCGGCTTTGGTGTCCGTCCACCTGCCCGGCACGCTCGGCACCGGGTCGTTGTGGTTGACGACGCGGTGATGCACCAGATCCTTCGCGCCGGCGACGAAATTGGCATCGCCTGCGCGGGGTGCGCCGTAAGTGTAGAGCTGGAGGGTGTAGTCGAAAGCCGGGCGACGACGCAGCATTTCCGAGAGCAGCAATGCAACGGCGCCACCGAGGCTGTGGCCGCAGATGAGCAGTTTTTGCCCTGCATAGAATTTGTCGAGATAGTTAACAACGAATTCATATGCTTTCTGCGCGGCCTCGTAGAAACCACGGTGTACTTTGCTCTCAGTTTCTTGAAACGGCACTTGGAATGCATCGGCATCGCGCAGTCCATCCGCGATGAGTTCGTAGGTGCCACGTACCGCGATCAGGATCAGTTCGTCATTGTGGGTAATGAAAGCTTGGGTATCGGTGGCTCCTTTTTTGTCGGTATCGTCGAGAAAGTGAATTTTGGCTGGGTGTTCCTGATCGTCTTTTAGCTCAGGGTCGTTTACTACATAGAGGTCCGGATCAAACGGCACAATTTCTAGGCGTTTGGAGTACGGCACATCCTCATATAGTGGGTAGAAAGCTTTGGTTTGCCCCGCATCGACACGCCACAGCTCATCAGACTTTGCCAATGAATCGCCGAACCAGTTTCCAACGCTGGGTTGCACGGGAAAATACACAGGCCCTTTTTCAATGGGGCGTTTTTCAGGTTTCATGCCAAAAGGGCAGTAGCTCAGGGTAGCCATTAATGCGAACTGATAGAGATTCAACGCACAAAATTCGGGAGCAGTCGACAGCATTGGTCGCAACGCTCGTAGAGGGCGAACTTCCAGAACTGTGTGTTTCAGTGGAAGCAGAGCAACGCCGAGCCTCCCATGTTCACCCATGGTCTTCGCTCGGTTCGGGCTATGCGGATAAAGACGATAGACCTCGGGCGGCAAGTGTGAAACATGCTTGACCAAGTGACGTACTTCTACTTGGAGGAATTCGTCTGCACAGGCTTGTGCGGGGTTTGTCTGGGTACGGGTTGAGTTTTGATTCAGATAACGTGTTTGTTCGGCGCGTACTTGGAGTTCGGTGATTTTGAGCGCGTAGTGTGGTCTTGTTTGGGCTCGCACATAAACGGTTTCCCCACCTTCATATTTTTGGTCAAGAAACAACGCAATGGGGCCCGCAAAGTGGTTGTTTATTTTGCCCGTACCTGTGATGTCTAGATGCCCAGTGTACTTCTGGCCTTCAGAGTCAGTTGCTGAATAAGCCAGTCCCGAATACGGCTCGCCAGAGCCGAACTCGTCGACCAGTTGGAAGCTGCTCCATCTACCTTGTAAGGGGCATGTCAGTACGCTGCTGCTCAATGGCGATGCAAGTTCTTTTTCCATAGATGTCATTTCCGAATCTCCTTATTCCGTGCAGCCGGGGTAAATAGTGCAGATACGGCCATCTGGCATTTTGAAAGTGCTGAAATCAGAGTAATTTCCAAAACAGAAAGCATCCTGATCTTCAAAATTTTTCCCCATGCAACGCTTCCAGCCACCGGGCACTTCGACCCAGGTGTCACCCCAGCCAGGTCTTTCCTTCGTGGCCAACGTGATCTTCATCTTCACGGTCTTCCCAGGTAGCTGATCAAGGGTGTACGCCGCAAATGGGCGCCCACGCCCTAGTTGGCCCTGTGCGTCGGTCGTTTTGCAGTCGAGGATTTTAACGATGCGTCGCTGAGCACCCGCAGTGCGAAACAGCCACTGGCACTGACCGTAAAAGACACTTTCACCCGCTTCACTAAAAGTGCCTTTGGATTGCTCCTTCAGTTCATGGCGAATAACAACCATGGCGCTTTCCCTTCCGAAGTCGCCTCGATCTTTTCCATACGCCGAGTTGATCTCCAGTTCGATGCGCCTAACGACCAACGGGCAGCCCTTGCGCGTTATATGAATCTCTATTTCGGAATCGGGTTTGTATTCTTTTCGCCATTGGTCATTGAAAACCGGCGCCAAGTTGTCCTTTGTTGCAACAGTGCAGGCCTCACCTTCGGCGGGTACGTAGTAAACCGCTGCGACGTATGCAAAATCAGGCGGTAAATCGGCGGTGAAGGTGAATGTGTTCGGCTGACTCTTGGCACAGCCGGTGATTAATGTGATGCAGCAAGCCAACGCAGAAAATTTCAGCATCGAATTCTGCTGTGAAGAAAAAATTTGCATGTGATTAATGTCCTTATTCCGTGCAGCCGGGGTAAATGGTGCAGATGCGTCCATCCACCATTTTGAAGGTGCTGAAATCGGTGTAGTTACCATCGCAATAAGCACGTTCGTCTTCGAAGCCTTTGCCTAGGCAACGCTTCCAGCCACCGGGCACTGCCACCCATGTGTCGCCCCAGCCGGGTTTTTCCTCCTTGACCAACATGATCTTCATTTTCACGGTCTTGCCTGGCAGTTGATCGAGGGTGTAAGCCGAAAATGGACGGCCACGTTTACGCTCTCCCTTTTCGTCAGCTGCTTTGCAGTCGAGGATTTTTCTGAGGATGCGCGGCTTGCCTGAAGTGCGGAACAGCCACTGACAATGACCGTAAAAGACGCTTTCACCCGTTTCACTAAAGGTACCTTTGGACTGTTCCTTCAGTTCATGGCGAATAACAACCATGGCGCTTTCCCTACCGAAGTCGCCTCGATCTTTTCCATACGCCGAGTTGATCTCCAACTCGATGCGCCTAACGACCAACGGGCAGCCCTTGCGCGTAATGCGGATCTCTACTTCAGAATCAGGTTTGTATTTTTTTCGCCACTGGCTATTGAAAACCGGCGCCAAGTTGTCTTTCGTTTCGACAGTGCAGGTTTCACCTTCGGCGGGTTCGTAGTAAACCGCAGCGACGTATGCAAAATCGGGCGGTAAATCGGCGGTAAAGGTGAATGTATTCGGCTGACTCTTGGCACAGCCGGTGATTAATGTGATGCAGCAAGCCAACGCAGCAAATTTCAGCGTCAACTTTTGCTGTGAAGAAAAAATACGCATGTGATTAATGTCCTTATTCCGTGCAGCCGGGATAAATGGTGCAGATGCGGCCATCTGGCATTTTGAAAGTGCTGAAATCAGAGTGATTTCCAAAACAGAAAGCATCCTGGTCTTCAAAATTTTTCCCCATACAGCGCTTCCAGCCGCCGGGCACTTCGACCCAGGTGTCACCCCAGCCAGGTCTTTCCTCCGCAGCCAGTGTGATCTTCATTTTCACGGTTCTTCCATGTAGCTGATCGAGGGTGTAAGCCGAAAATGGATGGCCTTGATCCCGTTCGCCCTGAGCATCAGTTGCTTTGCAATCGAGGATTTTAACGATGCGTCGTTTCGGTCCCATTGTGCGGAACAGCCACTCGCATTGACGGTAAAAGCTGCTTTCACCTGCTTCGTTAAAGGTGTTTTTGTACTTTTCCTCCAGTTCACTGCGGATGACGACCGTGGCGAAATCTTCGCCGAAGTCCCAGCTTGAGTTGCTGTATTTGGAATGTATGTCCAGCTTGATGCGGTGGATCACCAACTTGCATCCACTGACCATTCTGTAAATGGCGATCTCGGAGTTTCGGACATAACTTTTACGCAATATCGGGTTGTGAACGACGGCTGTGTTTCTTCCCCCCGGCACGGTGCAGGTTTCGCCATCGACCGGTATGTATTCTGCAATTGCCTGATATACAAAATTATTGGGTAAATCAGCGGTGAAGGTAAAAGTGTCCGGCTGGCTCTTGGCACAGCCGTTGGTTAATGCGATGCCGCAACTTAATGCGGAGAGTTTCAGCAGGAACTTGAGTCGCGAGGAAATAATTGCCATGTGATTAATGCCCTTATTCCGTGCAGCCGGGGTAAATAGTACAGATGCGCCCATCTACCATTTTGAAGGTGCTGAAATCCTTGTGATTTCCAAAACAAAAGGCGTACTGGTCTTCAAAGTTGTCGCCCATGCACCGCTTCCAACCGTTGGGTACTTTGACCCAAGTGTCTCCAATAGCGGGTCTCTCCATATCGGCCAACTTGATCTTCATACTCACAGTCTTGCGTGGCAGTTGGCCAAGGGAGAATGCAGCAAAAGGGTGGCCACGCCCTGGATTGCCCAGAGCATCAGTTGCTTTGCAATCGAGAAGTTTTACGATGCGTCGTTTCGGTCCCATTGTGCGGAACAGCCACTCGCATTGACCGTAAAAGCTGCTTTCACCTGCTTCGTTAAAGGTGTTTTTGTACTTTCCCTCCAGTTCACTGCGGATGACGACCGTGGCGAAATCTTCGCCGAAGTCCCAGCTTGAGTTGCCGTATTTGGAATGTATGTCCAGCTTGATGCGGTGGATCACCAACTTGCATCCACTGACCATTCTGTAAATGGCGATCTCGGAGTTTCGGACATAACTTTTACGCAATATCGGGTTGTGAACGACGGCAGTGTTTCTTCCCCCCGGCACGGTGCAGGTTTCTCCTTTGGCCGGCACATACTCGGCGATGGCCTTGTAGGCAAAATCGGGCGGTAAATCGGCAGTGAAGGTGAATGTGTCCGGCTGCCCGGTAGAGCAACCCGTGACCAACCCAAGACAACAAGCCACAACTGCGATTTCTGATTTCCATTTCATATCGGCACATCCCCCCGCCAAAACCCCACCAACTGCCGCACCCGCTCAAAGTGCTCCACCGGACTCTCATCACCCCGCACCTCCCACTCCGGGGGCAAAGTAAAACCCGGCGCTTGCAAACTCTGAATCAACAGAAATTCCAGTTGCTCTGGCTCCAACCAGCCCCACGTGTCTGCCAGCGCTAAACGCTCACGCACCCACGCATCAGGGTCATGCTCTTCGGCGAGATTGACGTAGGCCTCAACATGCTCGGCCAGCAAATAACGATGGGCGTTGAGCCGGCGAATTTCCGAGGCCTGCGGCTGGGGCTGGGGTGTGCGCAACCAGAGCGGCTGGTCCGGCACGGGGTACGTTCCGGGGATAGGATTGTGAGCTGTGTTCCAGGCAGCGCCGTCCCAGTAGCAGACGCTGATCGCCGGCCCAAGAAAGGCTGGATATTCTTCAGGCCGCAGGTGTTTCAGCGCTCGACTCAGCACTCGATTGTCGTGAAAGCGATACAGCGCCTGATAGGGGCGCGTCCCGACAATCAATCGCTGTTGCCAGTGATTGACCAACCCGCGTAACGCACCTTTTTCGGCGCTCGCGAGCCAGCCCCAGTTGCGTTCGGGATGATCCAGCAGTTCGTCGAGGCGCCGGTCACCGGACTGTTCCAACGTGAAGATGAACGGACCGGCATCGGCCAGGTTCGCGAGGGTTGTTGCGTTGTAGACGCTCAGGTATTGGTCATGTCCGCTGGACTTCAACAACAGCTGACGGGTTTCGCGCTCGTTCTGCGAGTCCAGCACCAGGCACAGTTCTTGGCCCGAGCGGCGCTGTTCGTTCATCCATTGGCGGGGGAGTGTGTTGATCATGCGGCGGCTCCTTCCGTTGGGCAGACGCCATCACGGCAGGCTTCGCAAATGGGGCAGAAGTCCGCCGCCAACGCGTTGCTTGCCGCCATCAGTGCGGGCTGGGAAGACGCGAACATGGGCGGCAGTTCAGGTGGCACAGACAAGCCATCAACTGATCGAGGCATTGCGATTGAGGCGGCTGGCACGCGCATCGGAGCACCACCAATCTGGAGTTCGCTGCTGCCGAAAATTCCGCCGCCGCCTATCTGTAAATGTTCACCACCAGCTTCGATCGTGACCTTCGTCCCGGCCTTCAGAATGATCAGATCGGCTTCAATAACAACCACCCGGCCAGCGCTAAAGGCTAGCGTTTGATCAACATGGGTATGGCTGTTGCCGGTAACTTGCAGAAAATCGTTGGCGTTGAGCTGTACGTGCCGGTCACCGATGGTGGTGCGGTGTTCCGTGGCTTGCAGCACGGTAACGCTGTCGCCCTTGACGGTGGTGCGCTGCTCGTTGCCGACCTCCAGACGGCTGTCGTTTTCTATCCGCTGTTCCATGTCCCGTTGGGCGCGCAGGTAAATCAATTCCTGGCCGGCACGGTCTTCAACGTGCAGTTCGCTGAACCCCGTGCTGTCCGGCGAACTGCGGGAACGGAATACGCTGCGGGTTTTGTTGGCGGGCAATTCGTAGGGCACCGGGTTGGCGCTATTTGGAAGGCAGCCGCTGATTTCGGGGTGATCGGGGTCGCCGTCCTGAAAAGTGACCTGGACTTCCATGCCGACTCTTGGCACGGCGAAGCCGCCGAAGGCATTACCGGCCAGAAGGGAGGAGACTCGCAGCCAGCAGCTGCTTTTGTCGTCGTACCGGCCTTCGCGATCCCAGAAGAATTGCACCTTGACCCGGCCGTAGTCGTCACAGTGGATTTCCTCACCTTTCGGGCCGGTGACCACGGCGCTCTGCACGCCGGCGATGCGTGGTTTGTCGTGGGTCAGTGGCGAGCGGTAAATCACGTCCCAAGGTGTGGCGTGGAACTGGTTGCGATAACCCTGAAAGCCGTTTTCAACGCAGGTGCCGGTGTAGGCCGCGTACTGTTGCAGGACTTGCGGCTGCGCGCCCTCATGCTCGATTTCGGTCAGCAACCACAGGTCGTTCCATTCTTCGTCGGGGTGTTCGGACAGTGGCAGGAAGTGTCCGGAGAGCAACATCGGCTGATCGCTTTTGCCTCGTGCCTCCTGGCACTCGGCGCCGTGACGCTCCTGTTCGCGTCGACTCAACAGCTTGCCGCGATCACGCTGGGTAAAACGACCGGGGTATTGATAATCCTCAAGATCCGGCTGAGCCCTGAGAATATCGGACTTGCTCTCGGCCTCCAGCAAAATACGCGCTTTTTTGAAGTCGTAATCGCGGCGAGTGGTGCGATTGGTGCCGGCTTTCACTTGCACGTCAAAGTGGTTGATCGCCGGCGTTTCGGCGACCAGGCCATTGTCGTGTTTAAAAGGTGTCGGACGGTCGAGGTGGGGAAATACGGTCTGGTCGTCGCCGAACACCATCACGTGTTTTTCGCAGCTGTGCTGGAAGTGGTAGTGCAGGCCTTCCTCTTGGCAGAGGCGTTGTATGAAGGCTAAGTCGGACTCCATGTACTGAACGCAGTACTCGCGATCCGGATAAACGCTGCCCAGTTGAAACTGGTGGAAATCACGATGAATGCCGTGGCCTTCGAGCACCTGCGCAATGATTTGCGGGACGGTTATTTGCTGGAAAATTCGGCAATTGGTGCGGTGATCGAGGTACGCCAGTCGAGGTACCAGTGTCACGCTGTAGCGGGTCAGGCCATTGCCGAGACTGCCTTTACCCACGCAATGAATTTGCCCGTGGATACCGTCGTCTGTGTTGTTGAAGGCGAGGAAGGCCAGTTTGTGCAACAGGTCATTCGGGTTCATGTCGCGGCTGTCGGTGACCAGTTCGATTTCAAAGGCGTAAGGCTGGCTGATGCATTCCTTGCCGGTGAACCTGAGCACCTGCAGATTGTGTTTAAAGTCGTTGATCATGAGGCTGAAACGGGCGCGCTTTTTTGCGTCGAGCATCCAGGTTTCCTTTTCCTGTGACGTGGCACAGGCTTCGGGACGTTGATGCAACGCTTGCTTTGACCTTCCATGGTCAACACAACCAAACGTCCCGGAGCCGGGTCAGTGCAACTTATCAGGGGTTAACAGGAATTGACGTGAGACGCTTTCGAAATTGAGTATTTCAGAGTTTTCCGACTCCGGGTCCGACTTAATCCGTAGGAGCCAGCCTCGTAGGATCGCCGCTCAGCAGCGATGGCGTCCTTGAAATCGCCATCGCCGGCAAGCCGGCTCCTACAGGTTTTGTGCAAGCCGCCAATACCGAACACCCCACGACCTCTGTAGGAGCCTGGCTTGCCAGCGATGGCGCCCGGGAGAACGCCATCGCCAGCAAGCCGGCTCCTACAGGTTTTGTGCAAGCACGCCAATACCGACCCCACCCACGACTCTGTAGGAGCCTGGCTTGCCAGCGATGGCGCCCGCAAGAACGCCATCGCCAGATCAAGCCGGCTCCTACAGGTTTTGTGCAAGCCGCCAATACCGAACACCCCACGACCTCTGTAGGAGCCTGGCTCGCCAGCGATGGCGCCCGCGAGAACGCCATCGCCAGCAAGCCGGCTCCTACAGGTTTTGTGCAAGCATTGAAGGTGGGGAGCGAGGTGATCGCGTTCGTCAAATCCACCGAGGTCTCGATTGCCAAGCTCTGAGTCGGCCGTCAGGACAACGACAACCTCTGGCTCGCGCGGTCAGGTCGTAGGCTTTTCGCGCAAGCAGATTGGCGGTATTACACCGCGTGGTCGACACGAAAGACCGTTGCAGCGCTGCGGATGGAGAATGTCGAGGCGTTGATCGAGGATCTGCAACGTGGTTTCGCTGCGATACTATGAAGACTCACAGACGGCTCAGTCTTCAGAACAGCGCCGAATCATCGGCCACTGGAAAGAACCGAATCATGCAAGACCGTACCTATCAACTGCTGGAAGTCGCCAACGGCAAACCGATCAAGCTCTGGACCGAAGGCGTTCCGGTGGAAAACGAAGCCAGGCAGCAATTGATCAACACCGCGAAGATGCCGTTCATCTTCAAACACCTGGCGGTGATGCCCGACGTGCACCTGGGCAAGGGCTCGACTATCGGCAGTGTGATTCCTACCGTGGGCGCGATTATT
>Ga0255338_1004333_pt1 | contig 14882 bp, 14 predicted proteins | sample MeOH1_35cm_T4_19_FD_203715 | JGI IMG/M metagenome (GOLD analysis project Ga0255338, IMG submission 203715) | Sandy soil microbial communities from University of British Columbia, Vancouver, Canada - MeOH1_35cm_T4_195 | ecosystem: Engineered > Artificial ecosystem > Sand microcosm > Unclassified ...
TTGCAATGCTTTGTAACATATAAATGTATCCTTTTAAGATTTACAAGAAAAATGAAACCTAATCCTAGTATACGACATAAAAAAAGGCTTGTAACGATTTTTTTAAAAAACTCCCCATATTCCCCCGTTTTTTACCGAACCATAGCCCTCCTTGTGAAAAAAATTATCAAAACATACCTGTAAACATTTTCACCTTGAAAATATCTCAAAAAATCTGAGTCCATTAGACTAAAGTATTATAATACGTTATGATAAAACTATAAAAAATTAAACATATTACTTATAGGGTGATACCATTCTATGGATGAACAAAAACATATCTTGCTGGAAACACCGCAGCAGACACAATCTTTACCCTTATTGCCACTTAAAAACGTAGTTATTCTACCAAAAAGCATTATGCCCGTCATTGTTGGCCGGCCATCTTCGGTAGAAGCGGTCGAATTCGCCTTCCGTGAAAACCGTACTCTGTTCATAACAGCACAGAAGCAACCGGAAACAGAGCTCCCTCAAGCTGATGATGTTTTTGCGTATGGAACTCGCTCTACCATTCTCCAGGTCATGCGTATGCCTAAAGGGGCGCTCAAGATCTTGGTAGAAGGTATTTGCCGGGCACAAGCACTGCATATCGATAAACAGGACGGTTTTTTAAGTGCCGACTGCATCGATTTGCCAACAACTAACTTACAGCGTGATGTAGAAGTTGATGCCTTATGGCGCCACCTGCACTCCTTATATACAACCTATAGCCAGCTGGAAGCAAAAGCTCCCGCCGACCTGATGAGCTCAGTAAAAACGGTTGAGGATATGGAATGCATTGCAGACACGCTCCTTGCGCATGTTACTATCTCATTCAATGACCGCCAAAAATTTCTGGAAATTATCGACTTTAAAGAACGCTTACTCAAACTATGCACTATCTTTAAGCGAGAAATTGCCATTTTAGAGACCGAAGAAAAGATTCGCGGCAATGTCCAAAAACAGGTTGAAAAAAATCAACGCGAATATTATCTCACAGAACAGATTAAAGCAATTAATAAAGAGCTTGGTCGCGAAGATCGTGATGCAGAGCTGACCCAATTGCAGGCAAAAATTAAAGCGCTCAACCTGCCCAAAGATCCGCTTGAAAAGGCTGAACGTGAATTTGCTCGTCTTGAACAGATGCCACCGATGTCTTCCGAGGCAGCCATTAGCCGTCATTATATCGATTGGATTATGGCCTTGCCGTGGCATAAAGCGACCGCTGATACCATCAGCCTTGAAAATGCAGAAGCTATCTTAAACAAGCATCATGCTGGTCTTAAAAAAGCCAAAGAACGCATTATTGAGTTTTTAGCTGCCAAAAAATTCTCTGATAAACTTGAACGCTCGCCCATTGTATGCCTTGTCGGGCCTCCTGGGGTAGGTAAAACCTCATTGGCTTCATCGATTGCAGACAGTTTGGGAAGAAAATTCGTGCGCATATCTCTGGGAGGTATTCGTGATGAAGCAGAAATCCGCGGACATCGCCGTACCTATATTGGGGCTTTGCCAGGAAAAATTCTCCAAGCTATGCGTAAAGCAAAAACGGTAAATCCGGTGATCTTGCTTGATGAGATTGATAAAATGACAAGTGATGTTCATGGAGATCCATCAGCAGCATTGCTTGAGGTGTTAGATCCGGAACAAAACAAAGCATTTGTTGATCATTTCTTGGAGCTTGAATATGACCTTTCTAAAGTTATGTTTATTACCACGGCAAACCATTTAGAGGGTATCCCATACCCACTCTATGACCGTATGGAAATGATTCAGCTTTCTGGGTATAGCGAAGATGAAAAATTAAGCATCACGCAAAGCTTTTTAATGCCCAAAAATTTAAAGCAATATGGATTACGCGCATCGCAGTGCAAAATAGCGCCAGAAGTGCTTATGACCCTGATTAGTGGCTACACGAAAGAATCTGGCGTCCGTCAACTTGAGCGACTTATTGCTAAAGTTATGCGTAAAGTTATCCAATGCTTGCTCAAAGATCCAAAAACCAAATCGGTTACGGTAACAACAGAATTGCTCAAAGAGTGGCTTGGTTCTATTCGCTACAAACCGACAAGTATCAATCCTTCTGATGAACGCATTGGTCTTGCTACCGGTTTAGCATGGACCGAACTTGGTGGCGATGTGCTGGAAATCGAGACAACCGTTGTTCCTGGAAAAGGTAACGTTACTCTCACCGGACAACTTGGTGAAGTGATGCAAGAATCTGCACATGCAGCATTAACATATATTAAATCACGTTCTGCACAGTTAGGGTTAAGCAATAACTTTAACACCACAAAAGATATTCACGTCCACGTGCCTGAAGGTGCAACGCCAAAAGATGGCCCTTCTGCTGGTATTACCATGTGCATTGCACTTGTTTCTGCGTTGACAAAAAATCCAACACAGCCTCATGTTGCCATGACCGGTGAAATTACCTTGAGGGGACGCGTGCTTGCTATTGGTGGATTGAAAGAGAAAGTTCTTGCTGCTAAACAACATGGTGCAAAAACTATTATTATTCCGCATGAAAACTTAGAAGATCTTGAAGAGATCAAAACAGAAATCAATACGGATAATCTTGAATTCGTCTGCGCAAAAACCATGGATGAAGTGTTGAAAATTGCTTTAGTAAAAGATCCATTTAGCAATGGTGCGCTCAAGAAAGTACGTGCAAAGACGGCAAACAAGAAAAAAAAGAAGCAAATTGCTAAAAAAAAGATATAATAATTACATAAAATTATTATTACCATCTTGAAAGGCACAAATGAAATCTTTCTACGCACTTATTCTTGGACTTGCACTTTTACCAGCTTGTGGCAAAAAGAAAACTCATTGCGACAATGGTAACTGCCAGCATGAATATGTTGAAGAACGCATCTCTGGTGTAGAAAATGCACTTGATTTGAAATAGTTTTTCTTATTCAAGAAAATTTAAAAACCCCGATAAGAAAAAATCTCGTCGGGGTTTTTGCTTGCCTAAAATTCAAGGTAGCCAAAAGTGCCATTTTTCCCTATACTAAACAAAATATTTAAATAATTATTTTGTCTTTACCGATTCTTAAAAATTATGCTTATTCTCGTTGTTATTTTATATGCCCTTTTCGGACTCAGCTTTACCCTTGGGAAGCTGATGCTCGCCCATGCAGCACCATTTTTTATTATTGGTGCCCGTATGATTGTCGGTGGCGTTTGCTTGCTGGGCTACTCATATTTCCATAAAGATATCGATTGTATGCCAAAGCGGGAAAACTTCTGGCTCCATATCCAAACTATTATCTTTGGTATTTACCTTTTCTATTCACTTCGTTCTTGGGGCTTACAGTACGTCACGACAACAAAAGCAGCCTTACTGTGTAATTTAATGCCTTTTTTTACGGCGACATTCGCTTTTTTTCATTTTAAAGAACGTTTTACGGCGCATCATATCATTGGATTAATTATCGGCTTTGTTGGCACTATTCCATTATTATTCTCAGACAGTCCGTATGAAATGCTTGCTGGTGGCATTGGCCGTATTTCGTGGCCAGAATGTGCAATTCTCATTGCCGTGGCCGCATTAAGTTATAACATTATTTCTATGCAAAAGCTGGTCAAGCATCGTCAATGTTCTCCAGCGCTTGCGAATGGCGTTTGCATGTTATTTGGTGGGCTAATGGCTTTGGGTACGTCGCTGGTTTTGGAACCGGTATGGATACGCCCTGAAGGGAGCGTTCAAACGTTATTAATGCAAATGGGTGCACAAATTATCATCAGTAATCTTATCTGCTCAAACTTGCATGCCACATTACTGCGCCACTACAGCGCAACGTTTATGTCATTTGCGAGCTTTCTTTCACCACTCTGCACGATCATTTATGGCTACTTGTGGTTGGATGAGAAGACATCGATCAATTTCTTTGCTTCATTCTTCTTGGTTATTACCGGGTTGTTTATCTATCACTTTAGTGATCTGAAGAAATCACGCAACGTCACAATTTCGTAAGCATTTTTGTTGAGCTGGTTTCATTAAGCCCTATTCCAAATTGCGCAAATATCCCAATGGTAAACCCATGTCATCAAATTCTACGCATAACCGTTCTATTTTTTTAATCTTATTTTTACTGTGCTTTTCTTGTATTTCTTTTTCAAAAGCTCTATCTGCTTCAATATCTTCTGAATTTACGGGAGTTGCATAGTCAGCGATGATCTTCACACAATCTAAAGCGATATCACTATTTTCGATAATTTCCTCAGAAGCTAACTCTTTATATTTTGCATCATATTTAGTGATTATTTTTGCAATTTCTTCGTTTCCCTCTGCATAATCTAACACCGACTTGTTACTATCTTGTCGGTTCTTAATCGCAAAATTTGCGGGAATTGCTTGAATTTGAGAGATGTTCGTTTCGAGCATATCTTTTAATAGAGCTGTATAACCATTCTTTGCGGCCAACATAAGAAGTGTATATCCCGCCTTATTTTGAAAATTTAAATCTAGACATGATTTTTTTGCCAAATTATAAACTTCATTCGCCATGAGTTCTGACGGCCTATCACATTTCTCAAGCAAGAGATAATGCAAAGGGGTATTCCCTTCAGAATCTTTAATGTCATTTATTTTAACAGAAGTATTAATTGAAAACTGATTTAACTCCCATTTAAAAACCTCTACATAGCCGTATTGATCAGCAATAATCCTGTTAAGGATATGACCTCTATATTCAGTTGTTTTTCTTATTGCTTCCCACAGCCGATAGATTTTAATATTATGTGTATTGGGCTCGGAAAAGCAACATCGATGAGAACTCAGATGAGAAGCAAACATTACGTGCGCGTAGCAGAAAACAAGTAATAAACTTAATTTTTTCATATAACCTCATAAAGATGTTTCTTGAAATTTGTTCTTATCATATTTCTTCACTACAATCTTTTCTTTAAACATCTCTAACGTCTGATCCAAATTCAACGCTGAATTATCGATAAGCTGTGCATCGGGAGCAACAATAAGTGGCGAATGTGCGCGATTGGTATCTTGTCCATCACGCCCAGCGACTGCTTCTAAGCAATCTTCAAAAGAAAGCTCTTTGCCCAAACGTACTTGATCACGTTGCCAGCGAAGTGCACGAACTTCAAGCTGCGCAGTCAAAAAGAATTTATGTTCTGCATGCGGGAAAACGACCGTTCCGCAATCACGCCCATCAGCTATGAGTATATGGTTTTTTGCAAGCGTACGTTGAAATTGCAAAATTTCTGCACGAACTTCTGGGTGTGCACTAATTACCGCAGCATAAGTGTCTACTTCTGCAGTTTTGAGCATAAGCGTTATCACCTGTCCATCAACAATAATCTGCGCACCCTGTTGTGCATCATAAAAATAAGAAATGACTGAAAGCACGGTTTGTACATTTGCAAGTTCTGGTTGTTGAAGTTGAAGTAACGTGTAAGAATAATCACGCACTAAAAGATAGCCAAGCGCGCGGTAAAGTAACCCACTGTAGAGATAGTAACAGCTCAATTCTTTTGCAAGCATCCGTGCGATGCTCGATTTGCCACTTGCCGTTGGACCGTCGATAGTGATGATCATAAAAACCCCGTTAGTTGCGCTGTAATTTTTGAATATTACTGTAACATGTTTCTCTTTTTTTCGCATGCATCTTTCGACGCCGCTCAAGATGAGCGAATGATACTAAATCCGCTCGTGGTGAGTGATTTCGAAGAAATCGTATCGAACCATGCGGGTTATTCATACATGCTAAGCTCATATGAGTATTGAACCAATATGCAAAAAAAGAGTATCCTGAAAAATGACTCTATATCACGAAAGGAACTTTATGATCTGTATCCCATCTATTCTCCTGAGTATCGGTCTTGTAGCGGTTGCAGGACTTATTTTATATTTTGCTTCGTTACGGCGCACTAAAAAATAGGTGTATCATGGCCAAAAAAAATAAGGCGTCGACACTCTTGTATCTCCTCCTTGCAGGGGGAATCGGTTATTACGTTGCTAAATATAGGCAGGCGCCAGAAGCAGGTAAAAGCGTCAGTGAAAAACAATGTACTTTACGCACGACCATGCGCAAATTATGGTCAGATCATGTTTTCTGGACGCGCGATTATATAGTTGCAGCACTTGCAGAAAGTTCAGAAATGACGCCTATTGTTGATCGACTTGAAAAAAATCAACGTGACATTGGAAATGCTATCATACCCTATTACGGCAAAGAAGCAGGACAAAAGCTGCGCGCATTATTAACGGAACATATCAATATTGCTCTAGAAATCATTGCTGCTGCCAAATCATATAATTTTGACAAACTACGTGAGGCTGATGAAAAATGGCACAGAAATGCAGCTTCTATTGCTGATTTTTTGCATAATATTCATGAGCATTGGTCAAAGGATGAGATGGTACGTATGTTCAATGCACATCTGACGTTAACCACTGAAGAGCTCGATGCTCATCTGAAAAAAGAATGGAAAGTTGCTATCACGACATTTGATAAAGTATATGAACAAGCATTGGATATGGCTGACCATCTGACCGCCGGCATTGTCGCACAATTTCCGCAAAAGTTTTAAGACGCGAAAAAGGGAGGAACAACATCCTCCCTTGCATCCTTTTCAAGAATTATTTTTTAAGTGTTTTCTGGTGCTTGTTGCACTTTTGCTGATAATTCATCTTCAGAATCCGCATCTTTATCTTCAGCATCAGTATCGAGCGTTACAGTTACTGCTTTCAGGCGATTCAAATTTTCATGCAATAAGGCAATACTTTCAACGATTGATGCCTTCTCTACCGACAAAAATTTATATGCACGTTCAATAATAGCCGGCGTCAATGAAATATTCTTTTCTTTGATAAGCTTAAGAAATTCATTCATACCTGCATGATCTTTTTTCAGAATATATTCTTCAATGGCCCAATCAATTCTATGTTGTGCGTGAGTATCGATAACTCCCATTCTACCATTTCGCAAATCATCCAAGACTGATGCCTGATGACCTAAATAATTGTCTTTCAAGCGTATAAATGTTGTCGTAGCAGCACTTAATGAGAACCACGATGCGGATTCTTGGACAGTTTTTTGTTGCGCCATTGAACAAACATTCGCAGCATATGTTAGAGAAACCAGTAACAGCGTGGTCGATGCAATCACTTTAAACATAAGAAAACTCCTTACCAAAAAAGCATATCAATGGTTGCAATATTATCACGTAATCAGTTTGTATGTAAGATTTGGTGTAGCAAGATTTGCATTATGTAAGTTTTGACTCATGAGCAGCGGTTATATATTTATTAAAGCTAAAAGTTAGCGGCTGTTTAAACATACCTTCCTTCTCTTGTATTATTTTTCAAATAGTCTATTATTTATCGCCGCCGCTCTGTTATACTGAAGATAATAAGGTGCGGGGGACCAGGTTCGTATACCTGGAAAAAAGTCATTCAATCACAAAAATATAACTGCGATATACCAGAGAGGACTTTTTATGAATATACGACCATTCTATGTTCTGCTTGTCTTAGCCCTTTTACCCCTGGCGGTATACGCGGCTATTACGTTCCGCCAAGGAACTGCCGAAGATGCAAAAGATCTCGCAAAAACCCACTTTTTATGCTGGCAAGGTACCTATAAAGGCATCCTTCCCGATAAACTTAACGACGAGCAAACAGAAGAGTCATTCCTGAAATATTGGGATAACTATTTTGCCTCGGAAAATGGAAATTCGTCCTTTGTTATTCTTGCAACGGAAGATAATAACATTCTTGGTTTTGCGGCAGCAGGCCCAACGATTCATGATTCTGAATTTACCAAAAACCATGACGGCGAATTATACAAGCTTTATATTTCTCCCCTGGCACAACGTGGTGGCCTCGGGACCATGCTTCTGAAAAAAGCTCAAGAAAAATTAAAAGAGCTTGGCTATAAAAAAATGGTGATAAAAGCCCTGAAGGAAAATAAAAAGGCTAACGATTTTTATACCAAACAAGGTGGCTTAGCACTTGGTTATGACGTATTTACCCAAGAACCACTTACCCATAAGATATATTTTAGTTTTAATTTGGCTTAACCACCAAGCTTAACTACCGATGAGTTGTTCCCACTCGGTTTCTGCTCCTTGCAGCTCTTTCTGCAAATTTTGCAATTTTTGATGCGCAGCTGCAAATTCTGGCGTGCCGTATTGAAGATCTGCAAATGAATGTGAAACGGTTGCGATCTGTTGTTCAAGTTTGGCGATCTTAGTTTCGAGCTTCTTGATCTTCTTTTCCGTTTCAAAATCTTGCTTGTGCTGAACTACCGGCTTGCGTTCTTGAGGCTGTTTCTGTTTTTGCACCACCGGTTCATTTTGCACACTTATCTGTTGCAAAGCTTGCTTATGATACCTATACGCATCATAGTTGCCTTCATAATGATGTGCGCCCTGCGGAGTAAGTTCAATAATATCAGTTGCTAAATCGTTGATAAAATCACGATCGTGCGAAACAAAGACTAACGTGCCACCAAATTCTTGCAAAGCTTTGAGCAAAATCTCTTTTGAGGGAATATCAAGGTGATTGGTCGGCTCATCAAGCAATAAGAGATTGGTGTTTTGCAGCAACACGCTCACCATTCCCACTCTATTTTTTTCACCACCACTCAAAACTGCAACTTTTTTGTGTACATCTTCATTACTGAATAAAAATGCACCTAAAAAACTTCTGACCTTTGCCTCAGGCACTGCTGGACATAACTCTTTAATATTTTCAAGAATAGACTTTTGTAAATTAAGCGCTTTGTTTTGATCTTGCGCAAAAATAGCGCAGGTTACATTATGCCCGAAGGTGACACTGCCCTGCTGCAATGGCAAAGCGCCAGTAATCAAATTGAATAAGGTCGTTTTACCCACACCATTGGGCGCAACTAAAGCAACTTTCTGCCCACGCAACACTTCAAACGTTACGTTCTGGAACACCGTTTTTTCACCAAATTTTTGTGCAACGTTGGCAACTTTTATGACCGATTTGCCCGATTGTTGGACGAGCGGGAAGCTAAAACGAACATTTTTTGCTGAGGGCGGCGGTACAATGCGTTCTATTTTATCAAGCGCTTTTTCCATGCTTTGCGCCATGCGTGCTTTGGTTGCAGAGACTCTGAAGCGTTCAATCGTCGCTTCTTTACGTTGTAACTCTTTTTGTTGCTGAGCATACGCAGCTTCTAAAAGTACACGATCGTGCTCTTTTTTTACTTCATACTGGGAATAGTTACCCGTGTACCAGGTCGCTTTTCCCCGTTCAAGTTCAAGAATTTTTTCGCACAACTCATCTAAAAAATAACGTTCATGACAAATTAAGATAAAACCAAATGGCGCATGTTTAAGAAAGTGTAAAAACCACTCTTTTGCTTGTAAATCAAGGTGGTTGGTCGGCTCATCAAAAAGATAGAAGTCTGCCTCTTGCAGCAACAGCTTTGCCAATACAATGCGCATTTTCCAGCCAACGCTCAAACTGCTGACCGGTTGATCTAACTGTTGCACAGAAAAACCAAGGCCCATTAATATCTTTTTGGTCTTGGCTTTTAAAATTTCAGGAAAATATTCAGCAAGCTCTTCTTGCAATGCTGCGTAGCGATCCACACTTTTTTCATCAGGATTTTTTTCAAGAATTTGTTCAAGCTGGTGAGCTTCTTGCTGCAAAGCATGCAATGCTGCAAAGGTCGTAAATGTCTCATCAAGAATCGAAAGATTAGAGAGCAATACCACCTCTTGGGGCATGTAGGCAATGCGCTTTTTGCTTTGGATAGTAATTGAACCATCATCCAAGACAACGGGCTCTTGTATTGCCTTTAACAAGGTCGTCTTGCCTGAACCGTTACGGCCAACTAGACCGACCCGGTCATACTGGTTCACGATAAAGGAGATGTGATCAAAAATCGGTTGGTTGCCAAATGAGAGGCAAAGATTATGTGCTTGTATCATGCTCTGATTTTAACACAATATGAACAAAAAAGTATGAATTTTTGATATGCAACCGCTTGCAATTTTAAAAGAGGATTGCTAACATCAATACTGTTACTCTAAGGAGCCCGTATCGTGGAAATTACTTCTTTTTAACTGATATCGGCAAGCCCGGAATCAGGCCCCCACCCATATCTAGCCAGTCTTATCTGGCATACTTTCATTTTTTATTTTTTATTTTTTGAGGTTTTATGCCCAACATTTTGTTGTCCCTGCAAGGGATTACCAAAAGTTACGCAACCAAAGAAGTATTGCATGGGATTTCACTTGATATCATGCGAGGTGAAATCATTAGTCTTTTAGGCGTGAACGGCGCTGGTAAAACAACACTCTCTTCTATTATTGCAACATTACATCCACCCACAGCCGGTGATATTATCTACCGTGGTGAATCTATTTATCGCAATATTACCGAGTACCGGCTCAAGCTTGGATACTGTCCGCAAGCGCCCAATTTGTATCCAAACTTAACGCTGGAACAAAACTTGCTCTTTGCCGGTAAATTCTATGGATTGTCACCAGCAGAAACTCAACCGCGCATCGACAAGCTTGCGCAACAATTTGAGTTGCAACCGTATCTCAATCAGAAAGCAGTAGTTCTTTCTGGCGGCTACAAACAACGATTTATGATTGCACGCAGCCTGATTCATCAGCCCGATTTTATCATTCTTGATGAGCCGACCGTTGGTCTTGACCCACAAATCAGACGGCAATTGTGGGAAATGATCAAAGATCTTAAAAAATCTGGCATCACTATTTTGCTCACTACGCATTACCTTGATGAAGCTGAAAAACTTTCTGACCGTGTTTGTATTTTAGACCAAGGCCACATTCGCTTGATCGATACACCAGATAAACTGATGGCAGATTTCAAACAAAAAAATCTTGAAGATGTATTTATCGAATTACTCAAGGCAGGCAAAGATGAATAAGTTATTTTATTTGAATACCTGTAAAGAGCTCGTGCTCGCTGATCTTGTCGTCTTTAAACAATCATTGTTTGATAAAGTTATCGACATGGCGATCTGGGTGGTGCTCACCATATTCGTGACCGGGTATATCATGCCATACTTTGGTTTGGCACAAGATTTTGGCCCGTTTCAGCTTGGCGGCGTTATTGCAGCAACAGGCCTTTTTGAATTATATACCAATGTTTTTGAATTAACTGCAGATCTTCAGGGTGATCGAGTCATTAACTATGGCCTGACATTGCCTATTCCTTCATGGATGGCGCTCATGAGCAAGTCTGCCTATTATGCGATTACCTATTTCATACTGGCTCTTATCATGTTACCACTGGGCAAGCTTTGTCTGTGGAATCAATTATCATTGTCAAACATAGCATATGGCAAGTTACTGCTTGTATTGGTACTTCAAAGCATTTTTTATGCCTGTTGCGTATTGTGGACTTCAACGCTCATTGCTAATTTATCACGACTTGGCACCATCTGGGCACGCTTTATATTTCCCATGTGGTTTATGGGAGGATTTCAGTTTTCATGGATGGCGCTGTATCATGTACTACCAGTACTTGCCTATATCGATCTCATCAACCCGATGATCTATGTAACTGAAGCAACCCGGACAGCGTTATTGGGACAAGAAGGATATTTAAACTTCTGGCTCTGCTGTGGTGCATTGGTACTCTTCAGTGTGGCCTGCGCATGGCATGCACTCAAACGTATGCAAAAACGACTTGATTTTGTGTAATTATTAATACAGAGGGGAGAGAAGATTATCTCCCCGCCTTGAATTTGTTGTTCGCACAAAAAAGCTTGTTATCTCATTTTCATATGGGATACTTAACTCGTCAGTTCCGATTCATGAGCCGCCGCTATATATTCATCTAAGCTATGCTCAATAGCTTGATATATAAATTGATAATAATCCGTAGAATCACCTTGCAACGCTTTTTGAATCGAATTAATGTACGCAGTACGATCTTTAGCATCGATGATAACTAATGGATAGTCTTCTTGCAGCAGCAAAAGATTCATAAGCAAACGAGCGGTTCTTCCATTGCCATCCACAAAGGGATGTATCGAAGCTAGTTCCAAATGAGCTTGGGCAGCAATGGTAGCTATGTGATTTTGTGAGCTCGTCATTAAGCTTACTAGACCATCGATAAGTTCAGGAACCTTCATATAGTTAGGACATGGTACAGGAGAGCCAACTACCCTGACTGCCATCATGCGCAATCGACCGGCCCATTCATCATTGATTTTGTGCAAAATAATCCTGTGTATTTCTAAGATATAATCAAGCGTAAGCTGTGCTCGATTTTTTGTTTTCGCAAGATATTGTATAAAATCAACTGCTTTCGCATGATTGATTGCTTCAAGATGTTCAACAATACTTTTACCGCTTACGGTGATATTTTTTTCAACAACCTGAGCCGTCTCTGCCAAAGTTAAGGTATTGCCTTCTATGGCATTCGAAGAATAGGTAAGTGCAACTTTAAACCATTCATAGAGATTTTTATCGAGCTCTGTAGGAAATGGACGCAATGAATCCAATTGCTCTTTTTTCTCAGTAATTCTTTGTAATATCTCTTTCATGATTCAGCTCCAAAACCCCTTTAAACGACAATCCATTATCTCGGTATCAAAAATAACTGTAGCATAATTATAGATTCACTAAAATAAATCACCCCTGTTTTATTTTCCTCAGCAAGTGAGTCATGATGGTCGAACCGCTAGGTGAGTGCCGGAATTACGAAGCTTACTAATGGGTCAAGGGCGAAGCCTTGCCTGCGGATTTCAAAGGCTCTCAGGCAGAGTCTTTGGCCCCAGCGGGAAGCGGAAAAAAGCATTTATTAATATTACTGCTTGATTTTGCTCACCGCATACAATGCCAATGGCGAAAGATTTTCAACATTCAAATCAGAAATCTTATACCACCCTGCTCCCTGCACATCTTCAGTATGAATATCGCTCATAAAAGAAGATGCATCGTATGAGTCGATTTTATAAACCGTTGCACTGTGATGCAATTCAATATCTTGTCCATGCTCATGGTACTTCACTTGATGCGTATGCTCATACCAAAACGTGGCTTTAAGTACCAGTATCCCCGCTTCTTCTTGCACTTCTCGCATCAAAGTCTGTTCAGGAGTTTCGCCCTGCTCACTTCTGCCCCCAACCAAGTCTAATGTACCAATATAGGGCCCACGAGATTTACGAACGAGCAAGATGGTGTCACCGCTCATGATAATGCCATATACGCCACTATGTGTCTTTTTGATCATATGCTTCCCTTGCAGATTGAGTTACAATTACATAATAACGTATATGAAAGAAAATAGTCCTATGAAAATGCGTACATTTTATCAAAACAAACTCTGGCGCGATGGCATGGTTACCACCAGAGAACAAGAAGGTTCAATATTCCATTTCAAGAACCTTACTGATACTGAATACCAACAAGAATTGGGAAAGAAGCTCATCGAAGAAGCTGAAGAAGTCGCCGCAGCACCTTCACGCGAAAATTTAGTCGAAGAATTGGCTGATGTCTTAGAAGTGATTGATGCACTCTGTGCAGCTCATGGATTGAGCAAAGAAGAAGTTCTTGCCGCACAAACTGCCAAGCGCAACAAACGCGGTGGTTTTTTAGGGCGCAAATTTGTGGAAACAGTCGAACATCCTGAAACGAGTTCGGCGGTTCAATATTGCTTGAATCAGCCAGAGAAGTATCCGGAGATTAAGAAGAAATAGAGCGATCGAGCGGTTGTACGTCTTCTTCAAACCATCTATGGAACGCCTGAGGCAAATCGTGATAGTCAACCGTTGTAGTGATATCAGTAAAATCATCGCTGCAAAAGGTGTTCCAAAATAAGACGGTCTGGCCATCATACGCACCAGTTTTAAGATCACGCAGTAATGCTGCAGCACATTTGCCTGTATACGTGCCATCAAGTTGGATACTTTCATATCTATACATGAGCTGCATGGCTTCCACGCATTCAGGTGTGAAAAGACCATAGGCATCTCCACCGCAATCATCAATAATTTCGTAATTACTCTTTTCTATATCGCAGCATGGAAATCTCACGTCATGCATTCGTAGTAAATTATTAGCTTCTTTAAATAATCGTTTTACTTTTGCAAGCGATGAAGCTGCAACGATCGCTGGTTCTTCGATGACGAGTAAGATCTTTGTTGTCATGCCAGCTGCTTGCAAACCCAGCAAGAGCCCTGCTGCCGTGCCACCAGAACCAAGTGTGACGTAGATTCGATCTGGCGCGGGCATTTCGCTCTGTTCAATTTGATGTTTCAGTTCAAATGCAGCTTCCACATACCCCACTGCTCCCAAAGCACATGAACCGCCAACCGGAATGATATAGGGGAATTTCCCCGACTGTTGTTTATGTTGATAACACAACGCTGCGGCCATCATCCCAAAGAGTGTTTTATCTTCAGCAAAGCAAAGCTGAGCACCATACGCTTTTTGTAACAACAAATTACGTTGCACAACGTGTGAGTTGGGTTGCGGCTTTAAAAGACATATCGGGTTAAGCCCCAGCTGTTGCGCCAACACCGTTGTTTGCAATGCATGATTCGAGCCAACTGCACCAAAGGTTATTGTATGCGTATGACCATGCGCTACGGCATCTGCTAACAAATATTGTAATTTTCTTAATTTGTTGCCACCAAATGTGCGTTTACCATCAGCGCCTATTTTTCCGGTCATTCCATCGTGTTTTATAAATAAATTTACGTGGGGAAAAAGCTCATGCATATTTTTGCAAGAATAGATTGGCGTGGGAAAATCGCCCAGTGAAACATAGAATAGTTTGCTTTGCAGCGTAGGATAGTTTTGAAAAAGAACGTTTGTTGCCGTGCCCTGACTCATAATGGCATCTGCATGTTCATATGCTCGTAATTTTTCAAGAG
>Ga0255338_1004334_pt1 | contig 14881 bp, 15 predicted proteins | sample MeOH1_35cm_T4_19_FD_203715 | JGI IMG/M metagenome (GOLD analysis project Ga0255338, IMG submission 203715) | Sandy soil microbial communities from University of British Columbia, Vancouver, Canada - MeOH1_35cm_T4_195 | ecosystem: Engineered > Artificial ecosystem > Sand microcosm > Unclassified ...
CGAAGGAAGATTTCGCGCAGGCAGGCGTCACCCAGTTCGGTTCCGGCTGGGCATGGATCGCGGTGAAGGACGGCAAGCTCACCATCATGAAGACGCCGAACGGCGAAAACCCGCTGGTGCACGGCGCGTCGCCGATCCTCGGCTGCGACGTGTGGGAGCACTCCTACTACATCGATTATCGCAACCGGCGCCCGGACTATCTCAAGGCGTTCCTGGACCATCTGGTGAACTGGGAACACGTCGAAGAGATGTTCCTCGCAGCCACCAAGTAATATCTTGATCGACAAGACCATGGCCGCGCGGCCTGCGATACTTTGGGCCGACCGCGCGGCCATTCTTATTCTGGCCGCGGTCGCCGTCGCCGCCGCACTGACGTTCCGCGACTACGGTCTCGGCTGGGACGACTACACCCACTCGCAATACGGCGATCTACTGCTGAAGCTCTACGGCACGGGCTTCGCCGACGCGCGCGCGCTGTCTTTCGTCAATCTCTACAAATACGGCGGCGGCTTCGACATGCTTGCCGGCCTCGTCGCCAAGCTCTCGCCCTTCACTTTGTTCGAGACACGTCGTCTGGTCGGCGCCGTTGTCGGCATTGTCGGGCTGTTGATCACGTGGCGGCTCACGCGCCGACTCGGTGGCCCGATCGCCGGACTGATCGCGCTCGCGCTGCTCGCGACCTGCCCGATCTATTACGGCCATATGTTCATCAACGCGAAGGATGCCCCCTTCGCGGTCGCGATGGTGCTGCTGCTATTCGGCGCGGTGCGAGCGCTCGAGGAGTATCCGAACCCAAACGCCCGCACGATGGTTCTGGTCGGCCTCGGTATCGGCGGGACGTTCGGCTCGCGCATTCTCGCGGTGGTCGCGGGCCCTTACATCGCGGCGGGCGTCGCGCTCATTCTCGCGACCGAGATCGGCCGGCTCGGGATCGGCAAGTCGCTCTCGCGCTTCGGCCGGTTCGTGCTGGCGCTGCTGCCGGCGCTGCCGCTCGGCTATCTGATCATGGGGCTGCTGTGGCCGTGGTCGATCCTGTCGCCGCTCAATCCGCTGCGCGCCGCCGAATACTTCGACAAGTTCTTCGAGAAGCCGTGGCGGGAACTGTACGAGGGCGTCCGCATCGCGGTCCCCGACATGCCGGCGAGCTATCTGCCGCATTTGTTCGCACTCAAGCTGCCCGAGGCGATGCTGGTGCTCGGCGCTATCGGCCTGATCGGTGCGCTCATCGCCGCGGCACGGCCGAGCGTGCCGCTCAATCGCCGCGCCTGCCTGCTTGTAGTTGCGCTCGCCGCCGCCTTTCCGGTCGTGCTGGCCTTGATCATGCGGCCGGCGCTCTACAACGGGCTGCGCCATTTCGTCTTCGTGATCCCGCCCCTCGCCGTGCTCGGCGGCATCGCCGGTGGCTGGATCGTCGACTGGCTGCGCGCGCGCTCCGGGATAGCCGTCGCAACTGCGGCAGCGGTTTTCGTGGCGGCTGTTGCGTTGCCGGTCAGCGAGCTCGTGCGCCTGCACCCTTACGAATATTCGTCATTCAATTGGGCGTCCGGCGGCGTGCGCGCGGCGCAGGGCCGCTACATGCTCGATTACTGGGGCCTTGCCTTCAAGCAGGCCGCGCGGGGCTTGCGCGCGCACCTCAAACAGACCGGCGAGAAGCCGCCGGCGGGACGGCGCTGGGTCATCGCGATCTGCGGCCCGCAAGCGCCGGCCGACGTCGAGCTCGGACCGCAGTTCGAGACCACGTGGGAGGAGAAGCGCGCCGACTTCGCCATGTCGCTCGGCACGTTCTACTGCGAAGACATCGCGCGGCCCGTCCTCGTCGATATCCAGCGCGAAGGCGTGATGTACGCACGCGTCTACGATCTGCGCGGTCGGCCGACGCCGAACCTGCTCACCGAACCGCCGCCTTGAGAGAAGTCAGGCCGGCACGAAGCGCGCGATGACCTCGCGCCACGCCGGCTCGACCGGCAGGCCGAAGATATCCTTCAGCGCCTCTTCGACCTCGGCAACGCTGAGCGCGCGATGCTCGATCTGGCCGTCCGCACGGCGCACCGTCAGGCGGTTGTCGCGCAGGCCGTAGCGCGCCTCGGGCGTCGTGCGCGCCGCCATCAGCGCGCGCTTGAACACCGACTCCGGATGCGTCGCGGTGAACCAGTTCATCATCGCGAGATCGACATCGAGCTGCGGCTTGTCCACCAGTTCGTACATCGGCAGCCAGGTGTCGCCGCGCAGCGCTTCCAGCATGAAACCGTCGGGCGACGGCACGAGGCGGAAGCTCTCGTGCCGCGTCGGCTGCGCTTCGCTCGTGCCCATGCGCAGCGGCGATGTCGGCACACAGCCGCCGAAACCGACATCGGCGAGCCACGGCTCACGGTCGATCGTCACGCGCAAAGCCGCGTGGCCGCGCGGCAGCGGCGCCGCGGGCGGCACCATCCACACGACGCGGCCCATCAGATTTTCGACCTGGAAGCCGAGCGTCCTGAGCACGCGCTTGAACAGCCCATTGTGCTCGTGACAGTAGCCGCCGCGCTTGGCCTTGATCAGCTTGGCGTCGACGACGGCCGGCGCGAGATCGATGCCGCGGCCGAGCAGGACGTCCATGGCTTCGAAAGCGATGGCTGCCGGATGCAGCTCGTGCAGGGCACGCAGCGTCTCGAGCGTCGGCGTCCGCGGACCGCTATAGCCGATGCGTTCGAAATACGCATCGAGATCGACCACGGGCCCCCCGGCGCGGCCGACAGATTGCTGTTCGAGAACGGTGTCGCCCATCGGAAAACGGTGCTTACAAAGGCCGTCGAGGGTTGCGGCTTTACGATAAAGCCGCCCACCTTGCAATGCGTCGCCCGCTGGGGTCATTTGGCAGCAAGCGCGGCCCGGCGGCATGGCGCTTTGGAGGAATGACGATGGGCATCTATGTCTTCGACGCTTACGGCACGCTGTTCGACGTGCACGCCGCGATCGGACGCTACCGCGCCGAAGCCGGTCCCGATGCCGACCGCATGTCCGAGATCTGGCGTACCAAACAGCTCGAATACACCTGGACGCTGACGCTCGCCGGCCATTACGCCGACTTCTGGGACCTGACCGAACGCGCGCTCGATTATGCGCTGGCGCGCGTGCCCTCCGTCGACAAGGCGCTCAAGCCGAAACTGATGGACGCCTATTACACGCTGGACGCTTTCTCCGATGCGCGCAGCGCACTACGCACTTTGAAAGCCAAGGGCCACAAGACCGGCACCTTGTCCAATGGCTCGCCGAAGATGCTCAAGAGCGCGGTGGAGTCGGCCGGTCTCGCCGCCGACCTCGACGCGCTGATCTCGGTCGATGTCCTCAAGATGTTCAAGACACGGCCCGAGGTCTACGCGCTCGTCACCGACCACTACCAATGCGCTCCGGCGGACGTGACCTTCGTCACCTCGAATCGCTGGGACGTCATGGCCGGCACCTCAGTCGGCTTTCGCACTTATTGGATCAACCGCGTCAAGCTGCCGGACGAATATCTCGATTTCCCGCCGGTCGAGACCCTCAGCGATCTGAATGCCTTGGCCGATGCGGCCTGAGCATTAACAAATAAGGCAGCCGGCGGCACTGGCGAGCCGGGGCGGCGCGGACTATATCCGCGCCCGAGCGGCCCCGCCTGAGCGTAACCCACCCATGTCGTCAATGATTTCGATCAAGAACCTGTCGAAGCGCTACGCTTCCGGATTCGAGGCGCTGAAGAACATCAACCTCGATATCCGTGCCGGCGAGATCTTCGCGCTGCTCGGCCCGAATGGCGCCGGCAAGACCACCCTCATCGGCATCGTCTGCGGCATCCTGCGCTCGACCGGCGGGACGGTGACCGTCGGCGGTCACGATATCGTCACGGATTATCGCGCCGCGCGCTCGCTGATCGGTCTCGTGCCACAGGAGTTGCACACCGACGCCTTCGAAAGCGTCTGGGCGACAGTGAGCTTCACACGCGGCCTGTTCGGCTTGCCGGCGAACCCGGCCTATGTCGAGAAGGTCCTCAAGGACTTGTCGCTGTGGGACAAGAAGGACAACAAGATCCTGACCTTGTCCGGCGGCATGAAGCGGCGCGTCCTGATCGCCAAGGCGCTGGCCCACGAGCCGCGCGTCCTGTTCCTCGACGAGCCGACCGCGGGCGTCGACGTCGAGCTGCGCAAGGACATGTGGCAGGTGGTGCGCAATCTGCGCGCCGCCGGCGTCACTATCATTCTGACCACGCACTACATCGAAGAAGCCGAGGACATGGCCGACCGCATCGGCGTGATCAACAAAGGCGAGATCATCCTGGTCGAGGAAAAGACCGAGCTGATGCGCAAGCTCGGCCAGAAGCAGCTCACGCTGCATTTGCAGAAGCCGATCGCCGCGATCCCTGCCTCCTTGGCGAAGCACAATCTGAGCCTCGGCAAAGACGGCAACGAATTGACTTTCACATACGACACGCAAGGCGAGCGCACGGGCGTGACGGCGCTGCTCGACGACCTCGCGACGGCGGGCATCGGCTTCCGCGACTTGAACACGACGCAGAGCTCGCTCGAGGACATTTTCGTCGGATTGGTGAGCAAGCGATGATAATCAATTGGCGGGCCATCCGGGCGATCTACATTTTCGAGATGGCGCGCACCGCGCGCACCATCTGGCAGAGCATCGTCTCGCCGGTGCTCTCGACCTCGCTTTATTTCGTGGTGTTCGGCGCGGCCATCGGCTCGCGCATCCCGGAGATCGAGGGCGTGAGCTACGGCGCCTTCATCGTGCCGGGACTGATCATGCTCACGCTCCTGACGCAGAGCACGATGAACGCCTCGTTCGGCATCTACTTCCCGCGCTTCACCGGCACCATCTTCGAGATCTTGTCGGCGCCGGTCGCCGCCTTCGAGATCGTGCTTGGTTATGTCGGCGCGGCGGCCACCAAGTCGATCATCCTCGGCGTCATCATCCTCGCGACCTCCTGGGTGTTCGTGCCGCTGTCGATCGCGCATCCGTTCTGGATGATCGCTTATCTGGTGCTCACCTCGGCGACCTTCAGCCTGCTCGGCTTCATCATCGGCATCTGGGCCGAGGGCTTCGAGCGGCTGCAGATCGTGCCGCTGCTGATCATAACGCCGCTGACCTTCCTCGGCGGCACGTTCTATTCGATCAGCGTGCTGCCGCCGTTCTGGCGGGACGTGGCGCTGTTCAACCCGGTCGTCTACCTCATCAGCGGCTTCCGCTGGAGCTTCTTCGAAGTGTCCGACGTCAGCCATGGCGTCAGCTTCGCCATGACGCTGCTGTTCATGGCCATCTGCCTCGCAGTGATCTGGTGGATGTTCAGGACCGGCTACAAGCTCAAGCGGTAACCGCCCGCGCGCCCATCGCGGCGCGCATTGCACACGGATAGCGAAGCCGCCATAACGGGCCCGTCCTCAACGCGAGCCCGGATGAAAGCGCATGCAAGACCCGCATTGTCACTCCAGCAGCATCATGGTCGAGCGGCCGGCCGCCGTTGCCTTCGAGATCATGTCCGAAGGGCTCAAGCAGGGTCAGTGGACCTGGGGCAGCTATCAGCGCCGCGAAGTGAAGCCGGGCCTGTTCGTCGGTCAGTCGGTCTTTTCCGGCAAGGACACTTATGTCCGGCTCGACGTCGATCGCGCGCGCCTCATCGTCGACTATGACGTCGGCCCGTCCGAAGAGGCCATGCAGTTCCGCAACATGTCGCGCGTCATCCCGGGCGATGTCCTCAAGATGGGCGCTGACAAATGCGTCGTCTCTTTGCTGACCTGGCGCCTCGCCACGCAGGACGACGCCGCGTGGGCGCAGATCTCAACCGTCCACGAGGCCGAGATGTTTCTGATCAAGGGTCTGCTGGAGCGGGCTTGATTGCGGGTCATTCCGGGGCGCGGGCGTAAGCCCGCGAACCCGGAAGCCATTCGCGGATCACCCCTGCGCCAACGTATGCAGGATCCGCGCCCAGGAGCGGATGCCCTTGTGGTAGCAGTTGAGGTCGAACTTCTCGTTCGGCGAATGCACCCGGTCGTCGTCGAGCGCGAAGCCGACTAGCAGCGAGTCCATACCGAGAATGTTCTTGAAGTCGGCGACGATCGGGATCGAGCCGCCGGCGCCCACGGTCACGGCCTTCTTGCCCCACTCGTCCGCCAGCGCCGCGCGCGCTTTGGTGAGCGCCGGATTGTCGAAGGAAAGCTGAAGCGGCGGCGCCACACCGAAATTGCCGAACTCGACCTTGCAGTCCGCCGGCAGCCGCGCGCGCACGAAGGCGCGGAAGGCATCGCGGATCTTGAACGGGTCCTGCGAGCCGACCAGACGGAACGACACTTTGGCGCTCGCCTCGCCCGGGATGACGGTCTTGGCGCCCTCGCCCGTGTAACCGCCGATGATGCCGTTGATCTCGGCCGTCGGCCGCGTGGTGATCTGTTCGATCAGCAGGCGTCCCTTTTCGCCGACGGACGTCTTCAGCCCGATGGGCCCCAGGAACTTCTCTTCGGTCAGATCGAGCGCGGTGAGATCCGCCTTGATGTCAGCCGGCAGGTCCTTCACACCGTCATAGAAGCCGGGAATTGTGACACGCCCCTCATCGTCCCACATCGCACCCAGGATCTTGGTCAGGAGCCGCAACGGGTTCTGCGCCGCGCCGCCGAACACGCCGGAATGCAGATCGCGGTCGGCGCAGGTGATCTTGACGTCCTCGTAGACGAGCCCGCGCAGCGAGGTCGTGATCGCCGGAGTCTTCTGGTCCCACATCGCCGTGTCACAAACGAGCGCCAGATCGAGTTTGAACTCGTCGGCATTGTCCTTCACGAAGTCGAACAGGTTCTTGGAACCGCACTCTTCCTCGCCTTCGATCATCGTCGTGATCTGCAGCGGCAGCTTGCCGGTGACCGCCTTATAAGCGCGGCAGGCTTCGATGAAGGTCATCGCCTGGCCCTTATCGTCGCACGCCCCGCGCGCGACAATGATCTTGCGCCCGTCCGGCAACGTGTCGATGCGCGGCTCGAAAGGCGGCGTCTTCCACAGGTTCAGCGGATCGACTGGCTGCACATCGTAATGGCCGTAGAAGAGGACGCGCGGGCCGTTGGCACCGTTCGACTTCGCCACGACCACCGGATGGCCCTCGGTCGGACGCACCTCGGAGGTGAAGCCGATCGACTCGAGATCGGCGGCGACATGCTCCGCAGCCGCCTGGCACTGCGGCTTATAGGCCGGGTCGGTCGAGATCGAGGCAATGCGCAGTAGCGCGAATAGCCGTTCCACGCTCTGATCAATATCCTGATCGATGCGGCTCAGCACCGCGTCCAATGTGCTCATGTCATCCTCCGTCCGGGGAAACGGCAACGTACCAATGCGCAGGCGCCGTGAAAAGGGCCGCTGCCGCAAAGGCCATATGTGACTTGCGCAGCCGCCGAATGGCCTATCACGGGCGCACGTATGATGCCGGCTGTTACGTCCCGTTACGCCATGCGAAACGAACGCACTTCAACAAACTGGATAATCAGGATAAATCGCGCACGTTTTTCTGCACCGGCACTATACTTTTTTAAGGATCGCGGAACCAGGCGTGCCCATCGGAATTGCATCACTGGATCGGCGGTATTAGTGGACAGCCCCGCCACGACATAGCGCCCTCGGAAAACTCACTCCGCTGCGGCTCTCATCCACGGGGTTATTGACTTGACAGCAGCACACGGCAATGAAGAGGCAACAGCCTACGTTGCATCGCATGCGCACTTATCGCGCTTGTCATCCGCGTTTGGCTGGCGTTCAATATATGCTCACCCTGCCGATAGCACGGGACGCGAGGGGATTATGGAAGAATTGATTGCGCGGCTCGTCGCCAATGTCGGGATCGACAAAGAAGCCGCTGAGAAATCCGTCGGCATCATTCTCGAATTTCTCCGCAAGGAAGGGCCGGCCGACAAGGTGCAGGCTCTCATTGACCGCCTGCCCGGCGCGGAAGCGCTCATCGCGGCGCAGGAATCCGGCGGCGGCGGGCTTTTCTCCATGGGCGGCATCATGGGTGCCGGCACCAAGATGATGGCCGCGGGCCTGAATATGGGACAGGTCCAGGCCGTCGCTCGCGAAACCCTCACCTTTGCTCGCGAGAAGGCCGGCGAGGACACCGTCGGCGAAATCGTCGGCGCCGTTCCCGGCCTAAGCCAATTTATTTGAACCTTCTGACTTCGCCGCGCGACTGACGTGCCGGCGAGGAGGAGCGGATGTCTTATCCCATTTCGGATATTGGGGAGATCGATGGCGAGGTCGCCACGCTCCTCAAAGCGGCCGGTATTCGGTCGACCGGTCGGCTGCTGGAGCGCGCCTGCACCGTTGCCAAACGTAAGGTGCTGGCGCAGGACACCGGCATCGACGCCAAGACGCTTCTGTGCTGGGCGAACTTCGCCGACCGCATGCGCGTGCGCGGCGTGAGCCGGGAATACGCGGAATTGCTCGCGGCCGCGGGGGTCGAGACGGTCAAGGATCTCAAGCACCGCAACCCGATCAATCTCGCCAAGGCGTTGGCGGACGCCAACAAGAAGCGCAAGCTGGTGCGTCTGGTGCCGTCCGAACGGGTCGTCACGCGCTGGGTCGAGCACGCCAAGACCTTGCCGCTCAAGATCAAATACTGACGGCGGCCTGTGCTGCGCGCGGCTTGACAGCGCGCGCGCGACCGCGCAAAGCCAGCCGCATGCCACTTGCCCGGGTTCTCAACGATCGGCCTGATGCCGCGCGGAACGGCGGCACGGACGTATTGGCCGGCCTGCTGACGCGCGGCCGGCCGCTGGTCATGGGCATCCTCAATGTGACGCCGGATTCCTTTTCCGACGGCGGTCATTTCTTCGAACCGGCGCATGCTGTCGCACATGCGCGCGAGATGATCGAGGAAGGAGCCGACATCCTCGACATCGGCGCGGAGTCCACACGTCCCTATGGCGGCATGCGGCCGGTGACGAGCGCGGACGAGATCGAGCGGCTCGCGCCGATCCTGCCCGACATCGTCAAGCTCGGCGTGCCGGTGTCGATCGACACCTACAAGGCGGACACCGCCGCCTGGGCGCTGGACCAAGGCGCAGCCATCATCAACGACATCTGGGGTCTGCATTACGATCCGGCGATGGCGCCGCTTGCCGCCGCGCGCGGCGTGCCGGTGATCGCGATGCACAACCGCGAAGCGGCCGACCCCGCCATCGACATCGTTTCCGACGTGCTGGCCTTTTTTGCCCGCACGCTCGATATCGCCGAAAAAGCGGGGCTCGCGCGCGACAAGATCGTGCTCGATCCGGGCATCGGCTTCGGCAAGACGCCGGAGCAGAGCATCACCTGCCTTGCCCGCCAGGAGGCGTTCATGCGCTTGGGTCTGCCGCTGCTGGTCGGCGCCTCGCGCAAGCGCTTCATCAATTCGGTCGTGCCGTCGGCGCCGCTCGACCGCATCGGCGGCTCGATCGCCAGCCATCTCATCGCCGTCGAAAAAGGTGCTGCCATCGTGCGCGTGCATGACGTGAAGGAAACGGTGCAGGCGTTGCGCATTGCCGCCGCCATCGAGGCGGCGCGATGAGCGACCGCATCTTCATCACCGGCCTGGTGCTGCATGCCTTTCACGGCGTGATGCCGCACGAGGCCAAGGTCGGCCAGACCTTCACCATCGACCTCGAGCTCACGATCGATCTGTCGGAGGCCGCGCAGAGCGACAAGGTGCGCGACACGGTGTCCTATGACAAGGTGGTCGAGTGCGTCGCTGACGTGTTCTGCGACAAACGTTTCCGGCTGATCGAGGCGGCCGCCGGGCGCATCGCCGACGCGATCTTAAGCAGCTTCCCGCGCGTCGATGCGGTGAAGGTGACCATCCACAAGCCGCACGCGCCGGTCGCCGCCACCTTCAGCGACATCGGCATCACGCTGTCGCGGAGCCGCCACGCTTCCGATAGGCCATGACCGAGGCCTTGCTGGCGCTCGGCGGCAATGTCGGCGACGTCCGCGCGACGCTCGGCCGCGCCGTGGCCCTGCTGTGTGACGGCCAACAGGTGCGTCTCCTCGCCCGCTCGTCGGATTATCGCACCCCACCCTGGGGCGACACAGACCAGGCCGCCTTCGTAAACCTCTGCATCGCGGTCGAGACCACCCTGCCCCCGCATGCGCTCCTCGAGCGCGCCCATGGCGTCGAGCGTATGCTTGGGCGCGACCGCACCAGGGAACGCCGCTGGGGCCCCCGGACGGCCGATATCGATCTCCTCGCCTATGACGATGTGACCCTGACCGAGGGCGACCTGATCCTGCCGCATCCGCGCCTGTTCGAGCGCGCCTTCGTGCTGGTGCCGCTGGCCGAGATCGCCGGCGACCGGATCATTGCCGGCCGCCGGATCGGCGAGGCCGCCCGCGCCGTCGATTCCGCCGGTATCGAGCGGCTCGCTCCCTGAGCGTTCCGACGGGGTCAAAATCTGCTGTATCGCAATAGCGGGCCGCGCCCGACTGTGGCATTTTTCCCCGATGACCGAAGATCTTGTCCTTGCCGCCGAATTCCCCGCCACGACCGAAGCCGAGTGGCGCAAGCTCGTCGATGCCGCGCTCAAGGGCGCCGATTTCGAGAAGCGCTTGGTCAGCCGCAGCTATGACGGCCTGCGTGTCGAGCCGCTTTATCCGCGCGCGGCAGGCGCGCCCCTCGTCGCCGGACGCCCAGCGATGCCCTGGCAGATCGTCCAGCGCGTCGACCACACCGATCCTGCGGCCGCCAATGCCGAGGCCCTGCACGACCTGGAGAACGGCGCGACGGGGCTAGCGCTCGTCTTTGCCGGCGCGCCGGCCGCGCGCGGTTATGGCCTCGTCGCCGATAAGGCGGACGACATCGAGCGCGCGCTCAAGAACGTGATGCTCGATCTGATTTCACTGCGCATCGAGACCGCGCCTTTCGCCGGCCGGCCGGTGGCGACGCAGGTCGCCGCCTTCGTCGAGAAGAACAAGCTTTACCCGGGCAAGCTTGCCATCGACTTCGGGCTCGATCCCATCGGCGACATGGCGCGGACCGGCGGCGCGCCTTTGCCCTGGCCCGATCTGTCGGCACGCGCGGGCGGCACTGCCAAGGAGCTCAAAGCGAAAGGCTTCGACCACGCCCATTTCCTGCGCGTCGATGGACGCGCCGTGCACGAAGCCGGCGGCTCGGAAGCGCAAGAGCTCGCCTTCGCCATCGCCACGGGCGTTGCGTATCTGCGGCTTCTCGAAGCGGCGGGCTTCGCACTCGACGAAGCGCAGCGCCGGGTCTCGTTCCTGCTCGCGGCCGATGCCGACGAGTTCATGACCATCGCCAAATTCCGCGCGCTGCGGAAGCTGTGGGCGCGCATCGAAGACGCCTGCGATCTCACGCCCAAGCCGTCCTTCGTCGCCGCCGAAACCGCATGGCGCATGATGACGGTGCGCGACCCTTACGTGAACATGTTGCGCGAGACCATCGCGGTGACCGCGGCCGGCGTCGGCGGCGCAGACAGCGTCAGCGTGCTGCCGTTCACGCAGGCGCTCGGCCTGCCCGATCGCTTCGCGCGCCGCACCGCACGGAACCTGCAGCTCATCCTGCTGGAAGAGTCGAACCTCTATCGCGTCGTTGATCCCGCCGCCGGTGCGGGCGGCGTCGAAACGCTGACGACGCAATTGGTGCAGGCCGCGTGGACGCTGTTCCAGGAGATCGAAGCGGCCGGCGGCGCGGCCGCCGCGCTCGAGCAAGGCTTGCTGCAGCAGAAGATCGCCCACACGCGCGCGCTCAGGCAGGCCGCCATCGCCAAACGCCGCGACCCGCTTACCGGCACCAGCGACTATCCGAACTTGAGCGAAGCGCCGGTGAAGGTGCTCGATGTCAAGCGCGTAAGCGGCGCCACGCTGCCGCAGCAAAGCTTCGAGCCGTTGCCGTCCATGCGGCTCGCTGAGCCTTTCGAGGCCCTGCGCGATAAATCCGATGTCATTCTCGCCAGCACCGGCGCACGCCCCAAAGTGTTCCTGGCCAATCTCGGCAAGGTGTCGGACTTCACCGCGCGCGCGACCTTCGCCAAGAACTTCTACGAAGCCGGCGGCCTCGAGACGATCGGCAATGACGGTTTCAAGAGCCGCGACGAGATGATCGCGGCATTCAAAACCTCCGGCGCCGCATTCGCCTGCCTGTGCTCATCCGACAAAGTCTACGAAGCAGAGACTGCCGAAACGGCTCAAGCGCTCCGCGCCGCCGGTGCGACGGTGCACCTCGCCGGCCGTCCCGGCGACCACGAAGCCGCCTGGAACGCAGCGGGCGTGAAGACCTATATTTACGTGGGCTGCGATGTGCTTGCGACGCTGCAGGCCGCCTATGATACGCTGAGGACGCCATGAGCGAGATCCCGGATTTCACCTCGGTCGCTTTTGCCGACACGGCTATTCCCGCCGGCAACGACAATGTCGCGCCCTGGATGACGCCCGAAGCCATTCCGGTGAAGCCCGCTTACAGCGAGGCCGATCTCAAGGGCCTCGATTTCCTCGACACTTATCCCGGCAAGGCGCCCTATCTGCGCGGTCCCTATCCCGCGATGTATGCGGCGCAGCCCTGGACCATCCGGCAATATGCCGGCTTCTCCACCGCGGAAGATTCCAACGCCTTTTACCGGCGCAATCTCGCCGCCGGCCAGAAGGGCCTGTCCATCGCCTTCGATCTTGCCACCCATCGCGGCTACGACAGCGACCACCCGCGCGTTGCCGGCGACGTCGGCATGGCGGGCGTCGCGATCGATTCAATCTACGACATGCGCACGCTTTTCTCGGGCATCCCGCTCGACCAGATGAGCGTGTCGATGACCATGAACGGCGCGGTGCTCCCTGTGCTCGCGCTCTACATCGTCGCGGCGGAAGAACAAGGCGTGCCGCACAACAAATTGTCGGGCACGATCCAGAACGACATCCTCAAAGAATTCATGGTGCGGAACACTTACATCTATCCGCCCGCACCGTCGCTGCGCATCATCTCCGACATCTTCGCCTACACCTCGGCCGAGATGCCGAAGTTCAATTCGATCTCGGTGTCCGGCTATCACATGCAGGAAGCCGGCGCGACGCAGGACCTCGAGCTCGCTTACACGCTCGCCGACGGCGTCGAATATGTGCGCGCGGGGCTGAAGGCGGGCCTGACCGTCGATCAGTTCGCGCCGCGCATCTCGTTCTTCTGGGCGATCGGCATGAACTACTTCATGGAGATCGCCAAGATGCGCGCCGCGCGCATGATCTGGGCGAAGCTGATCAAGCCGTTCAAGCCCGATGATGCACGCTCGTTGTCCTTGCGCACGCATTCGCAGACCTCCGGCTGGTCGCTCACCGCGCAAGACGTGTTCAACAACGTCGCGCGCACCATGATCGAGGCGATGGCGGCAACGCAAGGCCACACGCAATCGCTGCACACCAATTCGCTCGATGAAGCTCTGGCGCTGCCGACCGACTTCTCGGCCCGCATCGCCCGCAACACGCAGATCGTGCTGCAACAGGAAAGCGGCACCACCCGCATCGTCGATCCTTGGGGCGGCTCTTACTATGTCGAACGCCTCACCTACGAACTCGCCAAGAAGGCCTGGGACCATATCCAAGAAGTCGAGGGCCTGGGCGGCATGGCCAAGGCGATCGAGGCCGGCATCCCCAAGCTGCGCATCGAGGAAGCCGCCGCCAAGACGCAGGCGCGCATCGACTCAGGGCATCAGTCGGTGATCGGCGTGAACAAGTATCAGCCGAGCGACGAACCGCCGATCGACGTGCTCAAAGTCGACAATTCGGCCGTGCGTGCGCGCCAGCTTGAGAAGCTCGCCAGGCTCAAAGCCGAGCGCGATCCAAGTGCGCTCAAGGAAGCGCTCGACGCCCTCACCCGCGCCGCCGATGGCGGCAACGGCAATTTGTTGGAACTGGCGGTCGAGGCGGCCCGCGCCAAGGCCACCGTCGGCGAGATCTCCGCGGCGCTGGAGAAGGTCTATGGCCGCCATCGCGCCGAGATCAAAGCCATCACCGGCGTCTACAAGCGGGAGGTCGGCATGACCGGCGCCGTCGAACGTGTGCGCGATGCAGTCGAAGCCTTCGAAGCGGCGGAAGGCCGCCGCCCGCGACTGCTGGTCGCCAAGATCGGCCAGGACGGCCACGACCGCGGCCAGAAGGTGATCGCCTCGGCCTTTGCCGACCTTGGATTCGACGTCGATATCGGACCGCTGTTTGCAACGCCCGAGGAGGCCGCGCGCCAGGCGGTCGAGAACGACGTCCATGTGCTCGGCGTCTCTTCGCTCGCCGCTGCGCATTTGACACTCGTGCCCGAACTGAAGGCGCAGCTCAAAAGCCAAGGCCGCGAGGACATCATGATCGTGGTCGGCGGCGTCGTGCCGCCGCAGGACTACGACGCGCTGATGAAGTCCGGCGCCGAGGCCATCTTCCCGCCCGGCACCGTGATCTCGGAAGCGGCCGAGAAACTCTTGAAGTCGCTGTCGAAACGCCTCGGCCACAGCCAGGAAGCGGCGGAATAACGCCCCTTCCGGGATGATATCTGCTATGCTGGATTTATGAACCGCGACGAGATCATCGCTAAATTGCGAGAGACCGCTCCCGCCTTGAGGGCCGAAAGAGTGACTAGTCTTGCGATTTTCGGTTCGCGATCGCGCGGCGACGCCCGGCAGGACAGCGATCTGGATGTGCTCGTCGAAGTCGATCCTGACGCGAATTTTTCGCTTCTCGATCTTGTCGACGTACAACACATCATCCAGGACGCCCTCGGTATCGAAACGCAAGCGACGCTGAAGGACGATCTCACTCACCGAATCGCCGAACGTATTGCCGACGATCTCATTAAGGTCTTCTGATGTGCCTCCCTCTCTTGGTGATCGGCTTTTCCATATCCTGGATGCAATCGACGACATCGAGG
>Ga0255338_1004335_pt1 | contig 14877 bp, 14 predicted proteins | sample MeOH1_35cm_T4_19_FD_203715 | JGI IMG/M metagenome (GOLD analysis project Ga0255338, IMG submission 203715) | Sandy soil microbial communities from University of British Columbia, Vancouver, Canada - MeOH1_35cm_T4_195 | ecosystem: Engineered > Artificial ecosystem > Sand microcosm > Unclassified ...
AACGTCCTAGCCCACCCGCTGGCGTCTTACACGAAGTTTGGGGTTCCCCTACCGGCCCCTCAATATAGTAGCGCTCGATCCTCTGCACCACCCCATCAGAAATGTTGATGTTGCGACCCGGGTGAACCGGGTCACCCGGAGGTGGGTCTTGCGGCACTCCCCATTCCGGATGGAAGTGCCGGCTAGATACCCGGAATCAACTGGCCGGCCGGGGTAGCGGACAGGATGACGAGGACCATCCAGGCCAGATAGGCCATTGCTGGCGTCAGGCAAGCGGCGAGCAAGTACCGCAGCCACCGGCCGCGGAGCGGGAAAGCAAACTCCACCCGGAGGAGGTACGGGTGCTCGTGCTGCCGCGCCCACGAGACCACCAGTACGATGCCCCCCAGAAGTAGTCCGAGAAAAAGAGAGCGGACGACGAGCAGGTAGACGAAGCTACCGAGCAGGGTGGTCATCGGCCTCGGCTCCGCAAGCAGAAAGCGACATCGGTACGGCTTGAACGCGCGAGGGTTACGTTGCGCGCGCGCCGCTCACTTCCCTGCGTCTATTTCGGACGGTCCACCCGCTCGAAGAACTGCCAGTAGACCTCGGTCCCCTCGCCCAACTCCGCATCGTGGAGGGAGTTAACCGCCTCGAGCTCCTGGAACGTCCAGCGGAGCCGCTCCCCACCCCCCGCGACGTACTCGTGTTCCTTCTCCAAGGCCACCTCCCGGGCTCGTTCCCGCGCCTTCGTTTCGTCCACCGCGCGGACGAGGAAGACGGTGCGTTCCCAGAGGTGCCGCTTGCGCGGCCGATCCGGGTGCACTGCCTTGAACAGCGCCGCGGCCCAGAACCATTGCTCTTCCGTGGGGTCGGTGTTGAGGCTAGCCATCGATATTGAGGGCTGTTCGCAGATGCGCTTCGACGGAGCGGAAGTCCTGGTAATAGGCACAGCGAAACGAGCCCAACTCCCGTAGCAGGTCGTGATGGTCAAAGTCTCGCTTGTTACGGGACACGAACACCTTATCTGTGTCGTAGTCCTGCTCTCGCAGGTCGGCGAGGATACTGGCGTAGATTACCGAGTCCGCGGCCGGAAGAGCGTATTCCCGCTGGCTTCTGTAGGCGTCTTCCAGGACTGCTTTCGTGACGCCAATGGGCGTTGTTACCGCCAACACTCGCTCCAGGGTCAGATGAAGCGCTACGCTCTCCGCCTGGTTGACCTGGCGGAAGGTGGCCTGTACCGGCCGGAGTTCTTCCACTACCTCGCTGTGAGCGGACGAGCGAGAAAGATCGACGATCTGGCGGCTCATCTCCGACCAGGCCCGGTCCCGGTTTCGTGCCCGCTGGAGGACAGTAGAGAAAGGCTCACAGACCGCGAATGCCGGAATCCGCAGTGTCAGGATGCCAGCTTCTGCCCAGGAGAGGATGGCGTCGGCTTCGGGCTGTTCCTCCTGACCGAGCGCCAACTCCAGTACGAAGTTGGACTCGACGTAGACGATCACGCGGCGGCTTCCAGGCTGATGTCCGCTCCCTGAAGCGCGGCGATCACTCCGGCGCTGCGTAGGGCCTCCTCAGCTTCGGTTTCCCCTACTAGACCGACCGAAAGCTCGCTCAGCCACTGGCCCACCACCAGATCTAGCTGGGAGCCGAGTAACCGATCTTCCGCTCCCAGCTCCGGCGCATAGCGCTGGATCACCGGAGCCATCGCAAACTCGAAGGCGGGCGGTTGTCCCGGCTGCGCAGGGCTGCTCCAGAGATAGCCGTGGTCCTGGGACATCAGCAGGAGATACGGCGCACTCCGCTGGAAATTCACCAACTGCCGGTCGTAGATCCACTGCGCCGATTCGCGGTCGAGATTTAGCGCGTTTCGGCATTCACCGACCAGCACCACGTTCCCATTACGACCGCGCACGGTAATGTCGGACTCTTGTAAGAGGGGCATCGCAATGACTCCTGATTGCGCAACTCTCGGGTCGATTCGATTTTACTCGAAGCGCCTGTTCACGCCTACCCGCGCGGGGTAACGACCTACGGGACCACCGTACGCATCTTACGCCCCATTGATCGATTCCCGCGCGGGTCATCGCCCTACTCCACCCAGACGCTCCCCCCAACTCGTCCGGCCACCGCGCCTACCTCCTGGAGCAGCGTGGGGTTCACGTCCACCCGCAGGCCGGAGAGCACCTGGTCTTCTTTGCCGTTCTGCTCGATGTGGAACAGCAACCGCGCCGCGCCAGGGTTGGCGGCGAAGAGCTGGCGCAGCACCAGCAGCTCCGTGCGGCGGGCGTTGCGGAGGCGCACGTGGACGCTGGGGATGTGGACGACCTGTCGCGTTTGGATGGGGGTTACCTCTTCGCCCTGCACTTCCACAATGGCGGGCGCTTCTTCGTCTTCCACGATGCGGTCGCGGACGCTGGCCCGGCCGCGGATGATGACGATGCGGTCTTTCTCGAGCTGATCTTTCACCTTCTCGTAGCTCTTGGGAAAGAAGACCACGGTCATCGGGCCGGTCATGTCTTCCAGCGTCACGTTGGCCATCGGGAGGTTGGTCTTCGTCATCCGGATGGTGAGTGCGCTGATGATGCCGCCGATGGTCACCTCTTCGCGGTCTTTCTTCTCCGGAAGCTCCGCGGAGCTAGTGTTGGTGCCGCTCTTGAGGGCATTTTTCGCCTCCTTGAGCGGGTGGTCGGAGACGTAGACGCCCAGCAGGTCGCGCTCCAGCGCCAGCGACTCCTGCTTGCTCATTTCCGGCACGTGCGGCAGGGTGATGCTCATTGGCCCCAGGCCGGTTTCCTCTTCCTCATCCCCGCCGCCGAAGAGAGAGGTCTGCCCCAGGCTTTGCTCCTTGCGGTAGGTGGCCGCGGAGGACATCGCCGTCTCCAGCGCGGCGAGGAACTGCGCGCGGTGACCCGGCAGGCCATCTAACGCACCGGCTTTGATGAGGCACTCGATGGCGGTCTTCGAGACCACCTGCGCTTCCGCGGAGCCGCACACCCGGCGGATGAAGTCCGCGAAGTCGGTGAACGCTCCGCCTTCGGCACGGGCTTTGAGGAGCACGTCGATACAGGGGCGGGAGACGTTCTTGATCGCTTCCAGGCCCATGCGGATGGACGTGGGCAGTGGCGGCTTCTCGCCGGGCAGCACTTCGATACCGTCACCGTTCACGTATTCGATCTGGGCGTCCGCCTTCTTGCCGCGGATCGTCGCCGTGCCGCCCGCTTCCACCGTGAACTCGGCTTCGCTGAGGTTCACGCTGGGCGGCAGCAGCTCGATGCCCATGCGGCGCACGTCGTCGATGTAGAGCGCCAGCTTGTCCTTTTTGTCCACGATGGACGAAAGGTTGGTGGCCATGAACTCGTGCTTGAAGTTCGCCTTCAGGTACGCGGTGTGGTAGCTGAGCACGGCGTAGGCCGCGCTGTGGTTCAGGTTGAAGCCGTACGACGCGAAGTTATACATCACGTCGTAGATCTGCTCGGCGATCTTCTGGTTCACGCCCTTGGCCACGGCGCCCTGGAGGAAGATCGGCTTGAGCTTCTCCATGACGTCGTGCTTCTTCTTGCTCATGGCCTTCATGGCGCTTTCGGCTTGACCGGCCGTAAAGTCCGCGAGGGCCATGGTGATCTTCATCACCTGTTCCTGGTAGAGGATGATCCCGTAGCTGTTGTTCAGGATCGGCTCCAGGAGCGGGTCCAGGTACACGATCTCGGAGACGCCGTGCTTGCGCTTCACGAACTCGTCCGCCATGCCGCTCTGGAGCGGCCCCGGGCGATAGAGCGCCACGAGCGCGATGAGGTCCTCCAGGCGGTCCGGCTTCAGGTTGCGCAGCAGCTTCTGCATGCCGCTGCTTTCAAACTGGAACACCCCGATCGAGTCGCCTGCCATCAAGAGCTTGTAGGTCTTCTCATCCGTGTACGGCACGTCCTTGAGGACGATGTTGACCCCGCGGTGCTTCCGGATCAGCTTGAGGCACTTGTCCACCACCGTCAGGTTGCGGAGGCCGAGGAAGTCCATCTTGAGGAGGCCGATCTTCTCGGCATCGCCCCACTCGTACTGGATGGCGAGGTTGTCCTCCCCCATCCGCTGCACCGGCGCGTACTCGATGACCGGCTCCTTGGTGATCACGACGCCCGCAGCGTGGACGCTGCAGTGCCGGTAGAGCCCTTCCACGCTCTGGGCGGTCTCGATGAGCTTCTTCGCCCGCTCGTCCTCCTCGTACAGCTTCTTCAGCTCGGGGATGCTCTCCAGCGAGGGGCCGAGCTTGGTGCCGGGGATAGTGGGGATCAGCTTGGCGACCCGGTCCACTTCCTGCAGCGGGTACTCCAGCGCGCGGCCCGCGTCCCGCACGGCGGCCTTGGCCGCCATCGTTCCGAAGGCGATGATCTGCGCCACGTGGTCCGCGCCGTACTTGTCGCGACAGTATTGGATGACCTCTTCCCGGCGGTCGTCCGCAAAGTCGAGGTCGATATCCGGCATCGACTTCCGCTCGCGGTTCAGGAAGCGCTCGAACAGGAGGTTGTAGCGGAGCGGGTCGATGACGGTGAGGCCCAGCAGGAAGGAGACGATGCTGCCGGCGGCGGAGCCTCTCGCCTGGGACATGATCCCCCGGCTGCGGGCAAAGCGGACGAAGTCGTACACGATCAGGAAGTAGGCGGAGTAGCCCTTGGTCTGGATGACGTCCAGCTCATAGGTGAGGCGGTCTTCCAACTCCTGTGTGTGGGCGGGATACTTCTGCGGGATGAAGTCCCGGCAGAGCTTCTCCAGGTACGACTCGAAGGTGTAGCCTTCGGGGACCTCGCAGTGCGGGAGGTGGATCTGGCTGAAGTCGAACTGGAAGTTGCACATGTCCGCAATGCGGAGCGTGTTCTCCAGGGCGTCCGGCCATTCGCCGAAAATGCCCGCCATCTCCTCGGCGGAGCGGAGGTAGAAGTTGGGCGGCCCGTAGCGCAGGCGCTTCGGGTTGTTCATCGTCACGCCGGTCTGGATGCAAAGGAGTACCTCGTGCGGGTCCGCGTCTTGCTGGCGCAGGTAATGCACGTCGTTGCTGCAGATCAGCGGCAGGTCCAGCTCCCGCGCGATGCGCACCAGCTCCGGGTTGACGTACTTCTGCTCGTCCAGCCCGTGGTTCTGCAGCTCGATATAGAAGTTCTCTTTGCCATAGATCTCCTTCAACTGGCTGGCGCGGTAGCGGGCCTGCTGCAGCTCATTCTTCATGATGGCACCGCAGATCTCGCCGCCCAGGCACGCGCTGGTGGCGATGAGCCCCTCGCTGTACTCCTGCAGCAGCTCCTTGTCCACGCGCGGTTTGTAGTAGAAGCCTTCCAGGTAGCCCCGGCTCACCAGCTTTACCAGGTTCTTGTAGCCCGTCTCGTTCTGGGCCAGCAGGAGCATGTGGTTGTAGTTGTCGCCCTTGCCCCCGCCCTTTTGGGTGCGGTGCCCGGGGGCCACGTACACCTCGCAGCCGATGATGGGCTTTACCCCGGCGGAAGTGCAGTTCTCATAGAACTGGACCACGTTGTACATCACGCCGTGGTCCGTGATTGCGATGGCGGGCATGCCGAACTTGGCGGCCTGCTTCGCCATATCCTTGGAACGGCACATGCCGTCAAGCAGGCTACCTTCGGTGTGGCAGTGGAGGTGGACGAAAGACATCTCTATCGCAGCGAGTGTGAGGGGGTCCAACCTGGCGAAGGACCTCTAATTGGCGGGATCCGCCCCGGAGAAGGCAGGTCTGGGGTAATTGTCGGACACCCGGCGGGGAATGTCCGTGCCTGTTTTTACTACCCTGGCCACCACGCCGCCAAACTGCGACGGGGCCGCGGCCTGCCGGATATCGCAGGCCGCAAATCACGACGCGTCGGAGTTTGGTGTGCCTGGGTGGGTGGTCGGGTAGTTACCGGTCAGTTTAGCACGCGGCCAACCTGGCGGCAAACACTGGTTTGTTAGTCGGGTGGCGGGTTCGGGTAATGAGTTGAGTGTGCTCGGAGGCCCCGGTTTGGGATCGGGTATCCTGTAGCTGGGGAACTGGTGCGGCTATCCTGGAAGGTCGGTCGTCGCGGGGCTGGCCTCCATCCGGGTATTGAGACGGGCTGGCAGGGTTGGTGCGGTGGGCGGGCTGCGGGCCCCCAGGGTGTAAGCGCGATCCGTCGGGGTGGGCGGAGTCAGGATTGTCGGGGTGGACGTTTATGGCCTTGTCGGATAAGCTAGTGTCGGAATTGCTCCTTGGTGTGGGCGTTCCGACGCCGGGGTTTGGAGACCCCGACATCTTCCCGGCGGCAGGCCGTCGGATACCGGACGTAATCCCGATGTTGACCCAGACTGCGCGATCAGCTGCTTATACCCGCACGCGGATTCTGCTGCGATTCCTGGAGCTGCTCTCCGACGCTACGCCGAGCAAGGTGGACAATGCCTTTGTGGAGAGCCGCCTGGGTCTCAAAGGGGGCGACGTACGCGCGTTCATGCAGAGTCTGCGCGTGTTGGGTCTGGTCAACGGCGAGGGGGGCCTCACGGAGCGCGCCAAGCGCACGCGGGCACAATCACAGCGCGGCGCGGCCATGCGGGAGGCATTGAAAGAGGCGTACCCGGAGCTCGTACAGCTCTGGCAGGCGCGAGGCGACATGCCCCGTGAAGAGGTGGAGGACTTTTTCAAGCTCGACTATGGCCTCTCCACCAGCACCGCCGGACCGGCGGCGAAACTGTTTTGTGATCTCATGCGGGAATATGCGGGACCGGGGGCCAGGGATCAGGAACCGGGAGCCGCAGAACGCGGTTCGGTCTTTCGCGCTCCGGTTCCTGGTTTCGCAGGCGCTACCGACGTACTTAGAGAACGCGGCGTGGGTGAGCCGGCCGTCACCCCCCAGCGCGGCGAATGGTCCGATCCGTTGAATGCCGATCCGGTTTCCTCGCTTTCCGTGCGGCGGACCCCGCCGTTGAGCCTAACGGACGAGTCGCGCCGGCCCTCCCCTGTCCCTCCCGCCACGATGGATGTTCGTCTTGCTGCGGTCGAGGCAGTCACCCGGCAGTTCCAGATCCAGATCACCGCGGATTGGAAGCCGGAGATGATCCAACTCGTCTTCGATCGCATGGAGCGATTGGTGCAGCAGATCCTGGATTGACGTGTACGAGCCGGATCGCTCTCTCCAGCCCCCTACCGAAAGGTCCCGACACGAGCGGGGTCAACTCGACCCCGCACGACCAATCAGGACCCCCACGGGCCGTTCGATCTTTGTGCTCGTGCCTGGCCGCACCGCGTACGGCTATCGCGATCAGGATTGAACTTCGCACAGGGAGCAAGCCCTCTTGCCCTGCTCCCTGACGGCAAGCAGCTTGCCTTAAGACCTCCCGGTCACCAGCCAGCCTCTCGGAACACCCAGCCAGGATGCTCCGTGCCACGGTACAGGCAGCGCGGGACCTCACGTAGCGGCACTCCACCACCTTCCGTTAGACCTGGCTATTACCGATAGCGGGCCATTGTCTAGTACGCGGATTAGGAGATTCGACATTCGATGCGGGTAGAGTTTCGTGGCAATAATTTAGTCGAACCAAAATTTGTTTCGAATATCCTTGCATGTCTCTCTTTCAGGGTGATATACAAATGACGCGCAGCCGTTGTTAGCCGGGAAGTAAGCCCGCCAGGCGATGGCTGAGCGCCACAGGATTGCAGAGCCTGTAAGGTCACGCTACGGAGGGTTCCTCGTGTTCGGTCGCCAGTCATCACCTCGTGCGCCACGCGGCGCTGCTGTTCAGCCGCTTCCTCGCCCCGGCGTTCGCCGGATGACCCGCGGCTTCACACTGATCGAGCTGCTCGTGGTGATCGCCATTATCGCCATCCTCGCCGCCATCCTTTTTCCCGTGTTCGCCCAAGCTCGGGAGGCCGCCCGCAAGACGCAGTGCCTCTCCAACGTCCGGCAGCTCGGCATGGCCTTCCAGCAGTACTTCCAGGATTACGATGAGCAATTTCCCTACATCCGCAGGGAGACCGCGTGGCCTTACACGATCCAGCCGTATCTGAAGAGCACGCAGATGCTGCGCTGCCCGGACGATGCCAGCATCAACTGGACGACGCCGCTTCCCGGTAAGACGGCGCTGCACCTGACGACCTACACGTTGAACGCTTACCTCGCCCCGGGCGTCTCCACGGATGCGCAGGGCGGAAACTACCCGTATCTGGCGTCGATCCAGAAGCCGGCGAGCCTCATCTTCCTGACGGAGTCGCCGTTGAACTACGCGGAAGCGTACTTCCATTCCTATCAGTGGAATCCGCCCACCGATACCAAGCACTGGAACACGGTGACTGACCGGCCGGATGACGTGGCGACGGAACAGCATTCGGGCGGTTTCAACTCCGCTTATCTGGATGGCCACGCGAAATGGTCCAAGTGGACCCAGGTGTGGTGGCGGGATCAGAACTTCACGCCGGCACTGAAGGGCAACTTCGACCCACGCCAGCAATAGGCATCGGCGAAATCTGAATTGGAAAAGCCGCGGGGAGGTCGCACGACCTCCCCGCGGCTTTTCCATTGTGGGTAAGGGAGAAAAGGGCGCGGCTCGATGTCCCCTCACCCATCCTCTAGTGCCACTCCCCCGGCCGCCTCATTGAGCCGTGCAGTGACGGCTAACGCTCGTGGAGGGCTGGAGTGCTGGAGTATTGGGGGAAGTCGCGAGCCTGCGGCTCGCCTCTGGTCTGCTCCCCTACTCCCACACTCCCCTACTCCGCCTTCGTTAGCGCTCAACACGCGGCTCAATCGTGACGGTGGTGCAGCCACTGGAGGAGGCGATCGAGGGGCCAGGTGTTGATGACCTCCTCGGCCTCCAGCCATGCGCGCCGGGCCTGGCAGATGCCGTATTCGTAGAGGGAGAGGTGCTCCGGACGGTGGGCGTCCGGATTGATGGTGATCGGGATGCCCCGCTCCTTGGCCTGCCGCGCATAGACGTCGTTCAGGTCCAGGCGATCTGGGTAAGCGTTGATCTCCATTGCCACGCGATTGGCGAGGGCGGCATCCATGACCCGGTCCATGTCGAGATCCTGCGGGTCGCGCATCCCCAGGATCCTACCCGTGGGGTGGGCCAGGATGTCGACGACTCCCGACTCCAGCGCCTTCACCACACGGGTGGTAATGGTCTCCCGGTCCTGGCGCTGCTGGGAGTGCACGCTGGCAACCACCACGTCTAACTCCGCCAGGAGGTCGAGCGGGAGGTCCATCGTGCCGTCCGGCAGGATGTCGCATTCGATCCCCTTCAGCACGCGGAAGTCGCCCGGCAAGGTGGCGTTGAGCGCGTCGATCTCGGCTATTTGTTGGCGCAACCGCTCCGGGTTCAGCCCCCGAGCAATGCCCAGCGCCTGGGAGTGATCCGTGACCGCATGGAACGCGAAGCCGAGCTCTCGCGCGGCCGCGGCCATCCGCTCAATGGAGGCGGAGCCGTCGCTCCAGGTGCTGTGGGCGTGTAGCACGCCGCGGATGTCGCTCACCTCAATCAGCTTCGGCAGGAGCCCGCCGAGAGCCGCTTCCACTTCGCCCCGGCCCTCGCGCAACTCCGGCGGGATGCAGGGCAGCCCAAGCGCCGCGTAGATTTCCTCTTCGCTCCCCGCGCGCGCCTGGATCTCCGGGAGGTCGAGACCCTTCTCTGTGGCGAGCCGGGCAAGCGCCTCCAGGTGTGCGGCGGAGCCGGTGGCGCGATGCCACGCGCCCGCAAAGCGCTCCGGCACGACCACGCGCAGCTCCATCGGCGCGCCGTTCTGCGCCACAGCCTGGATGTGGCCCTCACGCCGTTCCCGCACCTCGCGGACCTCGGAGTGACCGGCGAACGCTTCGATAGCGGCTGCGGGATCAGCGGCTGACGCTACGAAGTCGTAGTCGCCCACCAGGTCCTGGCGCCGGCGCAAGCTCCCGGCTAGCTCCAGTCGTTCGAAAGCCCCGGTCTGCAAAAGGAGGCGAGCCAGACCCTCCGCATACGGCAGCGCGAGGCCGATGGGCAGTCGCTCTTTCCGGCGGCGAAACGCGGCCAGCGCTTCCAGGAGCTTCCCCTCCGACTTCTCCCCCATCCCCGGCAGCGTGCGTACCCGGTGCTCCGCGGCGGCGCGCTCCAGGTCGTCCAGGTTGCGCACCCCCAGCTCCTTCCAGGCGGTCTGGATCTTCTTCGGCCCAAAACCCGGGAGGTCCAGCAGCCCGATGAGCGTCTCCGGCACCTCGGCCTTCAAGTTCTCGTAAAGTTTGGTAGTCCCGGTCGCCAGGATGTCGCGCGTCTTCTGCGCAATCGCCTCCCCGATGCCAGGCACACTTTCCAACTCATCCCGCTCGGCCAGAACCTCCAGGCTCTCGGTGAGCTCCTGCATGGTCTGCGCCGCGTTGCGGTAGGCGCGGATCTTGAAGGCGTTCTGCCCCTGGATCTCCATGAGGTCCGCAATTCGCGTGAAGACGCGGGCAATGGCGTAGTTGTTCATTGGGTTCGGGTGTTCGGTGTTCGGTGTTCGGGTGTTCAGGTGTTCAGGTGTTCAGGTGTTCTGCGATCACGGAATTAGGTCCCACTCCCGGCAATTAAAACCGCCACCGGGCACTTGGTACGCGGACGGTGTCCTCGACCGACGGTCAACTTTTCACAGCAGGTGTCGGGTGTTGGGTGTTTAGGAGATCGCCTGGGGGGCACTTCCAGGCGCCTCATTCGGGCGTGGGCAGGGGTGCGGTGACGTCATCCAGGAAGCGGAGGGAGCGAAGCTGAAGCTCGAGCTGGTTTCGCAGGTACGGGATCATGGACGAGGCGAGTTGCTGCGCAACCTCGGCCGATACCGCGGCGTTGGCAGCTTCGATGAACGGCCGATACGCCAGGGCGCGGAACGCAGCCAATGTATCGAGGGAGATGGGGATCCCGCCGCGATTGATGCGGGCGCACCGGGCGCAGAGCATCCCTCCCCGAAGCGGGTGAAACACCACTCCGGGTTCTTCCACCGGCGCTTCGTCCAGTACGCACTCGAACAGGCTCGGCTCGTAGCCGATCACGCGCAATGCGTGCAGCTCGAAGGCCCGAGAGAGCACGTCTGGCGTGGTGGAGCCCTCCAGTGCGCTGAGCGCGCCCAGCAAAAGGTCCCACAACTCCGGCATGGATTGCCGCTCCTCCGTCCCCGCGTCCACGAGCTCCAGGAAGTGGGAGGCATAGCCCACGCGCACCAGATCTTTCCGGATGACGGAGAACGGGTGGTGTACCTGAGCCTGGGTGAGCACATCCAGGTTTTGTCCCTGCGCGAACACGCCTTCGAAGTAGGTGAACGGCTCCGTGGCGCCCGCCAGCTTGCTGCGCGGCCCGCGGGAGCCCTTGGCCACGGCGTTCAGCTTCCCGCGGTCGCGAGTGAAGAGTGTGACCACCCGGTCCGTCTCCCCCAGGCTCAAACGCCGCAGCACCACCGCCTCCGCCTTGTAGGTTCTTCCAGGATTGGTAGTGCGCATATTGACCTGACCCCCACAACCGCCTTCCCTCTCGGGGAAGGGGGCGTCAAAAAGGATGAAGGCAGAAGGATGAAGGATGAGTCAGGCTCTCCCTGAATGCCTGAATGCCTGAATGCCTGAATGCCTGAATGCCTGAATGCCTGAATGCCCAATACCTTCCCCGATTACTTCTCTTCCCAACCCGCATGCGCGGGAGCGGCAGCGGAAGCACGCAGGTGTGATACGTCGTTGAAGCCGGTTAACATGGCGCCGCGCTCCGTGAAGTTGAAGCGCGCCACGGAAGTGTTTTCCACCCGGATGCGGGTGTAGGCCTCGAGCGGCAATTCCAGCAAGCCGCAGACCATTGCGCGGACGGGGCCGCCGTGACAGACCACCGCCACCACCTGCCCCGGGTGCTTCGGAAGGTGCTCCGCCAGCGCCTCCATGCAGCGTTCACGAAGCATCTCCACCGTTTCCCCATGCGGAGGGCGAAATCGGATCGAGGCGGAGCGCCATGCCTGATACTCATCGGGAAAGGCCGCATGGCATTCCGGCCCGGTAAGTCCCTCGAAGAGGCCGAAGTGGGCTTCGCGGAAGCGGGAATCGTTCCAAACCGGCAGCCGTCCCTCCGCCAGTACGTCCGCTGTCACGCGGGCGCGCTGCAGGTCGCTGCTATAGACGGCATCAAGGCGATCCTCCGCCAGCCACGCGGCGAGCCGGCACGCCTGCTCCACGCCGCGATCGGAGAGCGGCACGTCCAGGTGCCCCTGCACCCGCTGGTCCACGTTCCACTGCGTCTCACCATGCCGGATCAACCACAACTGCGTCCCGGGCGTTACCTTCAATTCACTCATTACGGTTCCAATCAGAAACTCTAAGAGACAGGATTAACAGGATCGGTACGGACGGACGTTTGAAGGCATGCCGCAAAAACCCAGTGGCAATCGACCTCCAACTCTGATGTTCCTCTTTCCCTGATCCAAAAAATCTAGTTAATCCTCTCTAAAACCCCCGGTTCACAAGTCGCCGGGACGCAAGCGCCCCAGCTCGGCGCCGGCGACGGTAGCGCGGAGGCGGCCGAAGTGGAGCTGGCCGACTTCGCTCACGCTCCGCGCGCTGGTGAGCACGGAGAAGAAGGCGCGCTCGAAGTTGATCGCCTGGAGCAGTCCGAGGTCGATGAGGTACCCACCTTCGCCGATCAGCCCAACCAGCAGGTTGCGGAACGCGGACGCCGGGGTCAGGGTAACCCGCTTCCGGCCGAATTCGTCCTGGAGCACGTTCAGCGCATCCTTTCCGGGCTTACCCACCACGCACAGGTACACGCCATCGTCCGTCGTTTCGCCGTGCGGCACCGGGACGCCCAGGCCAGCCGAGAGTGTGCGGAGTTGCCGCGCCGGGAGCGCCGTGCCGGTGTAGACCCAGCCATCGAGTACCTGAATCTGCCCGGCGTTCACCTCCACCGGTCGAGCATGCTCGAAGTGCCGCCGAAAATGGTTCGCCCTTTGGACGCGGCGGTACACCGGTGACTTGGTGCGCACTTCCGGGGCGCTGCGCACCCGCACCACGGGAGCCGTAGTCTGGCCGGCCAGCAGCCGCGCCAGACGCTCCAACTCTCCCTGCCGTTCCACCACCACCACGAGCGAGGGGTTCAGCACCGTGAGCTTGGTCAGCTTGAGCTTTTCCGCCATCCGGCCGTGGACCAGGCCGGACGTGTCTACGTACACCACGTCGTCGCCGCGGTCCAGGGCGTGCGTCAGCAGCCTGCGGGTGCCCTGCACCACCGAAAGGAGGTGCCCGTAGGCGGACGTATCCCCCACGAACGCCATCGCCCGGGGCTTGATCTCCGCCAGCGAGGCGACCGGCTCCTCCAGCCGCACGATGCCCAGCGTGCCCGGCGGGCTCACCTCACCCTGCCCCAGGTCCGCGTCCAGGATGGCGGCCCGCCGTCCGGCCCGCAGCGCCGCGTTTGCCGCCGCTACCGTCAGCGTGGACTTCCCCACGTCCGTCGCACCGACGAGCAGCACCGAGCCGGACTGCGCAGCCAGCAGCCCCACGGCGTCTTCCCATCCGATTGGCTCCGGCAGTGCGGTCGACATCCGGTCCTCTCACTGGCGCCCCGGCAGGCTTCGCGGCGCCAGGCAATCTTATCCGCTGCGAGGTGGGCTGGAACCAACCCAAGCATTGATCCGGGTTTTAGAATGCGAATAAAAGTTTGCATCTAATTGTAACACGAAGGGCGCTGAAACGCGAACCGAGCGCTGCTACTCCCCGGTGCGGATCGCGGCGAGCAGTTCCTGGGGCGTCGGCTTTCCCCGTTGAGCAAACAAGATCTTGCCATCCCGGCCGACTACGTACACCGTACGGTTGTTGATGCTGAGCTTCCCCCAGCCGACGACGCTTCGATACTGCCGCGCCACCCGTTTGTCCGCGTCCACCAGCAAGTGGAACGGAAACGACCGGCGTTCCACGAAGCCGCGGTGGCTCTCCTCGCCGGCAGAATTGAGCCCGAAGATCACCGCACCCGCCGCCTTGAGATCCGCGAAGGCGTCGCGGACCTCGCACAATTGAGCGGTGCAGACCGCGGTCTGGTTCATCGGGTAGAAAATCAGCACTACGGCGTTTTTGCCCCGGTAGTCCGAGAGCCGGTGGCGCTGCCCCGTCTCGTCGGCCAGCGTGAAATCGGGTGCCGTCTCGCCTACCTTTAGCATGGGTCTTCTTTCTCGCGCCGGGGGACAGTCTGGTAATGATAGCCGCATGCGCCGGTAGGGGTGTTACGGCTCCCATTCCTCATGATCCCGCGTCATGCAAAGCACTTCCCACTCGGCAAGACTCGCGTAGATTCTTGACACCGGATAAGGCAGCGGCTCCTTTGAGCCTCGAAAGGTGAGATGCACCTCGGCGACTCGCCCAGACCCGTCCAGCAAATGGAACAGGAAATCTTCCCGGTCGTCCCGCCTTCCGAGCAATTCGACCGGGGTGCCATAAAGGGGGTGTCCGGGTGAAAGCTCCTGCTGAAGCTCCGTCACGAACCATTGGGCGTGGTCGGCTGCCTCAATGGGGTACCACGGTTCGAGCCAGTCCACCGCTGTTCACTCCCTCCCCACTCAAACGCGATCGGTTGTACCTGGCTTGCGAGCTGGCCTCGGCCGTTTTGGGCGCGGGTTGGCAGCCGCCGACCGGACAGTCTGCTCGGGCGCGACGGGCGTTCCAAACCGCTTGGCGGAGCGCGCGCGCGCTGCCGCCGCTTCTACCAGCCGGTCCCGCGGCGGCGCCGTGGTGACCATCGTATCGAGCAGTTCCCGCGCCACCGCCGCGACCTCGTCGACCGCCCGCGCGAAGGCGGCCTCGTTCGCCTTGGAGGGCTTGGTGCACCCGCTGAGCTTCCGCACGAACTGCACCGAAGCCGCCCGGATCTCTTCTTCGGTGGCGGGGGGAGCGAAGTTGAAAAGCGTCTTGATGTTCCTGCACATGGCTGCATGTCCCG
>Ga0255338_1004336_pt1 | contig 14873 bp, 13 predicted proteins | sample MeOH1_35cm_T4_19_FD_203715 | JGI IMG/M metagenome (GOLD analysis project Ga0255338, IMG submission 203715) | Sandy soil microbial communities from University of British Columbia, Vancouver, Canada - MeOH1_35cm_T4_195 | ecosystem: Engineered > Artificial ecosystem > Sand microcosm > Unclassified ...
GCGAGGCGGCCCTTGCGGACGACGTCGGCGGCGGGAATGTCGAGCACACCGGTCTCGGAGGCCATGATCACGAGGCCGTCCTTGGTGACGGTGTAGCGGGAGGGGCGCAGGCCGTTGCGGTCGAGGATGGCGCCGATCTGCTTGCCGTCGGTGAAGGCGATGGCGGCGGGGCCGTCCCACGGCTCCATGAGGCAGGCGTGGTACTGGTAGAAGGCGCGCCGGGCCGGGTCCATGTTCGTGTCGTTGGTCCAGGGCTCGGGGATCATCATCATGATCGCGTGCGCGAGCGGGCGGCCGGCGAGGACGAGGAGCTCGAGGGTGTTGTCGAACATCGCCGAGTCGCTGCCGTTCGGGTTGATGATGGGGAGGATCTTCGCCATGTCCTCGCCGAAGGCCTCGGACTCGAAGAGCGCCTCGCGGGCGTGCATCCAGTTGATGTTGCCGCGGAGGGTGTTGATCTCGCCGTTGTGCGCAATGTAGCGGTACGGGTGCGCGCGGTCCCAGCTCGGGAAGGTGTTGGTGCTGAAGCGCGAGTGGACGAGCGCCAGCCCGGTCTCCATCGTCGGGTCGGAGAGGTCGGGGAAATACTTCTCGAGCTGGTCGGTGAGCAACATGCCCTTGTAGACGATCGTCTTGCAGGAGAGGCTCGCGACATACCAGAGCTCGGCGCCGGCCATGGTCGAGGTGCGGATCTCGCTGTAGGCGCGCTTGCGGATGAGGTAGAGCTTCCGCTCGAAGGTGAGCTCGTCCTTCACGTCCGCGTGGCGGCCGACGAAGGCCTGGCGCATGAACGGCTCGCAGGCCTTGGCGGTGTCGCCGAGGGAGGAGTTGTTGACCGGCACGGTGCGCCAGCCGAGGAACACCTGGCCCTCGGACTGCACGATCTGCTCGAACTTCTGCTCGATCTTGCGGCGGACGGCCGGATTGCGCGGGAGGAAGATGAGGCCGCAGCCGTACTCGCCGGCGGCCGGCAGGGGGATGCGGGCCTGCCGGGCGATCTCGCTGAAGAACTTGTGCGGCATCTGCAGCAGCACGCCGGCGCCGTCGCCGGTGTTGACCTCCGCGCCGCTAGCGCCGCGGTGGTCGAGGTTGGTGAGGATCTTCAGGCCGTTCTGGAGGATCGCGTGCGACTTGCGTCCTTTCATGTCCACCACGAAGCCGACGCCGCAGGCGTCGTGCTCAAACCACGGGTCGTAAAGGCCCTGCTTGCCGGGGCGGCCGGGAGCAGCGGGAGTCTGGTTTTGGTGGGACATGGAGTTGGTCAGGTCGGAGGGAAAGTCATGCAGCTAGGATGCCACGTGGCGGGCGGATTCAGGCTGTCTCACGGACCCCACGGGAGGACAATAAACGTGCACCGAAGGCGGCCGTGGCAATAGTGTTTTTTAATGGGGCGGATAAGCGGCGGAACAGGCTCCCCCGGGGATACGGAGCACAGTCGCGGCGCGGCCGGCCGGGAAGGCTGTCATAAGGGTGCCAACGGGCTGTTTTCCGGGCTCAAAAATTAAGTTTGCTACGCCTTGGGCTTTGGGGTCTGGTGACCGTCCCTGCAGAGGGAAACGATGATGGAAATCGGGGCGTAGCTTAGCCTGGTAGAGCGCTTGCTTCGGGAGCAAGAGGTCGCGAGTTCGAATCTCGCCGCCCCGACCATCCTTCGCCGAGAACGGCGTGGGCGTTGATGGTTTTCCGCAGGCTTGGCGTGTGAGGATACATTATTCCGATCGCAGCCCGAGTGGCTACGGATGGCAGGGCCATCAGGCAACGGGCGTACTGGCGGAGCGCGCTGACCTCAGTGCACGTTATCCCGGTGGCTCCCAATCCAGCGCACTTGGGTCGGTATGCTCCACCCCTAGGCAGAGAGGAAGGGATTGAAGCGCCGCTCGTTGGCGGCCGTGGTCAACGGCCCATGGCCGGGCGCAATGACAGTGTCGTCGGCCAGCAGGCCCATGATCCGGCGCGAGTGGATCAACTGCCGCTGGCAGCAGAAATACCCCCCGCCAAGCGAGCCGGCGAAGATGAGGTCCCCCGAGATCAGCACGGCCGGGGCCTGGGGCGACGCGAGGGATTTGACCAGGTAGCAGTTGTGGGCGTCGGCATGGCCGGGGGTGCTGAAGGCGGTGATGGCGAGGCCGGCATACTCGACGGTTTGCCCCTCCCCCAGCCCGCGGCATTCCGGCCAGCGGCCGTTGGGCGGGCCGTGGAAGCGGCCCAGCTCGCTTTCGCGCAGGACGACCTCAAGGCCGCCGATGTGCTCGGCCTCATAGTGAGTGATGAACACGGCCGCCAGGCGCTGGATCTGCGCCGGCCAAGCCCGGTGCAGCTCGGCATGGCTGGCACCCGTATCGAAGAGGACGGCGCTGTCGCCGCCGGTGGAGACGAGATAGGCGTTGGCCACACCCACGCCGTAGGGCATGCGCAGAGGGAAAAGACAGAACGGCAGCCCCTCGGCGTCGGGCAGCGGGTAAAGCCCTTGCGCCAGGGCCGTCAGTCCGACCTCGTTGAGATTGAGGGCCGTGGCGAGGCGCCCGAGTTCGGGCTGGGTCAGGTCGGAACGGTAATCAATGGCGTCCTTCAGGCGGCTGAGCTCGATGCCGGTGGCGGCGGCGAGGTTCTCGACGGTCAGCGGCACGTTGCGCGCGGCCTTCTCCAGGACATCACCCAGTTCGTCCTCGAGCGCAGGTTTGTCGGTGGCCGTGGGCATGCCGGTACTGTGCGCGAAAAAGGCCTTTCATTCCAGCGGCGAATGGCCCACGTTTTTGCGCATGGATGCCGTTCAACAGGAGGTCACCGACATTTTCATCCGCACCAAGGCGCTGCTGCAGGGGCACTTCGTCCTGCGCTCCGGGCTGCACAGCGGGCACTTTTTCCAGTGCGCGCAGGTCTGCCAGGACATGCCGGCCGTGGAGCGGCTCGGCGCGCTGCTGAAACAGAAATTGGGCGGACTGGCCTACGACACGGTGCTGGCACCCGCGATGGGCGGGCTGGTGATCGGCCAGGAAGTGGCCCGCCAGTCGCGGAGCCGGTTCATCTTTGCCGAGAAGGAAAACAACGTGCTCGTGCTGCGTCGGGGTTTCACCTTCCGGCCGGGCGAGAAGGTGCTCGTGGTCGAGGACGTGATCACGCGCGGCGGCCGGGTGCAGGAGTGCCTCGACATCGTGCAGAAGATGGGCGGCACGGCCGTGGCCGTGGCGGTGCTGGTGGACCGCAGCGCGGGCCAGGCCAAGTTCAACGTGCCGACGTATTCCCTGCTCGAGATGAGCTATCCCACCTACCCCGCGGATAAAGTGCCGCCCGAGATGGCGATAATCCCGGCGACGAAGCCGGGAAGTTGAAGCGAGTGGTAAGTGAGGGTGAAAGGGAACCGACACTAAACCGCGGGCGGGGGTTGCCCGCTCTCCAGCAGAGCCCTTCTGGAGCCACGGCGACCTCGCCGTGGAAATAAAAAAGGCGCACCGGAAGGTGCGCCTTTGATCCTTCAGGCCGGGCAAATCAGCGCTGGAAGATGATGTAGCGGTAGACGCCGCGGTAGTAGACGAGCGCGATATTGCGGCCGTCACGGAGCGCTTTCTTGGCCGAGGCGAGGTCGGTGACCGGCACGCGGTTGATCTGCTCGATGACGGCGCCGACCCGGAAGCTTTCGCGGAACGGTGACTTCTCGTCGATCTCGGTGATGATCAAGCCCTCGACGCGGTCGTCGATGCGGTTGGCCTTGCGGGCCTCGTCGGACAGCGGCTCCACGCCGACACCCTGTAGCAGCTCGCCGGCGGGGACGTTGTCATCCGACACGCGGCCCAAGACGACCTCCTTGGTCTCCGGCTTGCCGTTGCGGAGATACTTGACGGTGACCTTGGTGCCGGGGGCGGTCTGGCCGACATAGAGGCGGAGTTCCTCGACCGAGGTGACCTTCTTGTCATCGATGCTGATGATGACGTCGTTGCGCTTGAGGCCGGCCTTGGCGGCGGGACCGTCGAGCGGGTTGAGATTGGTGATGATGGCACCCTTGGTGTCCTTGGGCAGGTCGAATTCCTCGGCGATGTCGGCCGTGAGCGGGGCGGTGGCGACCCCGAGCAGGCCGCGCGCCACGCTGCCGTTGTCGATGAGCTGATGCATGATCTGGCTGGCGAGGTTGATCGGGATGGCGAAGCCGATGCCAATGTTGCCCTGCGAGTTGGAGAGGATGGCGGAATTGATGCCGACGAGCCGGCCGCGGGCGTCGATCAGCGCGCCACCAGAGTTGCCCTGGTTGATGGCGGCGTCGGTCTGGATGAAGTCCTCGTAGCCGGCGACCTCGTCGAGAATGCCGACCTTGCGGCCGGTGGCGGAGACGATGCCCATGGTGACGGTCTGGCCGACGCCGAGGGGGTTGCCGATGGCGAAGACCACGTCGCCGACCCGCAGCTTGGCGCTGTCGGCCAGGGTGACGGTGGGCAGGTTCTCGGCCTCGATCTTGATGACGGCGACGTCGGTCTTGGGATCGGTGCCAATAAGCTTGGCGGTGAACTCTCGGTCGTCGCCGAGGAGGACCTTCAGTTCATCAGCTTCCTCGACGACGTGGTTGTTGGTGAGGATGTAGCCGTCGGGGGAGATGATGACACCCGAGCCGAGGCCGCGCTGCTTCTGCTCGCGGCCCTGCACGCCGAACTGGCGGAAATACTCCGGCACCTGCTCGCGAACGATCTTGCTGGAATAGACCGAGATCACGGCCGGGCGGATGGCCTCGAGGGCGTCGGCGTAGCTGGTGACGACGGGGGACTTGGTCTCGCTCACCGGCGTGGAGTCGACCTTCAGGGTCGGCTTCTTGAGCGGCGGGGTGGCCGGTTTCTTGTCGGCGGCGAGGAGGCCGAGGGAAAGGCCGATTACGGAGGCGACCAAGGCGAAGGAGAGGGCAACTGTCTTTGATTTCATGAGTAAAGGTGCGGACTGATGACAGTAGGCACAGCGACCTGTTCCGCCAGCAGGGGCTCAGAAGCCCTTGATTTTGAATAAGCTGGTAACGCTCTCGTTGGTATTGATCCGGAGGATGGCCTCCCCGAGCAACGGGGCGATGGAAAGGACGGTGATGGGCAGACCCCGGGTATCGATCGGCACCGAATTGGTGGTGATCAGCTCATCGATCAGGCCCGACTTAAGGCGTTCGTAGGCCATTTCGTTCAGGACGCAGTGGCTGACGGCGGCGCGAATGCTCTTCGCCCCATGGTCCTTCAGGAGCTTGGCCGCGGAGGTCAGGGTGCCCGCCGTCTCGGTGATATCATCCACCATCAGGACATCGCAGCCCGAGACATCGCCGACCAGGTTCATCGCCTTGACGGCGGTGGCACTGGTGCGCTTCTTGGCCACGAGGCCCAGGGTGGCACCAAGGACGTCGGCGTAGGCGGAAGCCATCTTCATTCCGCCGATGTCCGGGGACACCACCACGAGATTGTTGCTCCGCTTGGTGGCAAGGTACTGAAAGAAAACGGGAGAGGCAAAGAGGTGATCCACCGGGATGTCGAAGAAGCCCTGGATCTGCTGGCTGTGCAGGTCCATCGTCAGGACCCGGTTGGCCCCCGCGGACATGAGAAGATTGGCCACCAGCTTGGCGGTGATGGGCACGCGGGGCTGGTCCTTGCGATCCTGGCGCGCGTAGCCGTAGAACGGGATGACGGCCGTGATGCGCTGGGTGGAGGCGCGCTTGGCGGCGTCGATCATGATCAGCAGCTCCATCAGGTGATGGTTGGTCGGCGGGCAGGTGGACTGGATGAAGTAGGCGTCCGCGCCGCGGATGTTCTCGTTGATCTTCACGTACGACTCGCCGTCGGGAAAGCAGTCGACGGTCGCATCGCCGAGCGGGACGCCGATGGACGAGCAGATTTCCTCTGCCAGCGGGCGGTTGGATGAGCCGGAGAATATCTTGAGCTTCGTGTCCCTCATTGCAGCCGTGGTAACGGAGAAGGGGAAACGCGGGAAGATTATTCTAAATTTTTCTCGAGCGCCTCGACGCGCTTGAACAGATCGGGCAGCCGCTGGTGCAGCACCGTGAGCCGGCGCTCCAGCAGGTAGGGGATGGCCGGGGTGCCGTTCACATAGGTGCCGGCCGGCACATCGTGGGCGATGCCGGCCTGGCCGCCGGCCTTGCTGCCCTTGGCGAGGGTGACGTGGCCGCCCACGCCGGCCTGGCCGCCGAGGATCACATAGTCCTCGAGGGTGGTGCTGCCCGAGATGCCGACCTGGGAGCACAGGATGCAGTGCCGGCCGATGACGACGTTGTGGGCGATCTGCACGAGATTATCGATCTTGGTGCCCTCCCCCACCACGGTCCGGCTGAAGCGGGCCCGGTCGAGCGTGGAGTTGGCCCCGATCTCGACGTCGTCGCCGATGACGACTGTGCCGATCTGCGGCACCTTTTCGTGGCGCCCCTCGACAAATTCATACCCAAAGCCGTCGGCTCCGACGATTACCCCGGGCTGGAGCCGCACGCGCCGGCCCAGCGAGCAAGTGGACGCGATCACGCAGCCGGGCATGACGAAGCAGCCCTCGCCCACCCTGGCGTCGCGGCCGACAAAGACCGAGGCCTGCAGGACCGTGCCGGCGCCGATCTGCACGCCGTCCTCGATGACGCACAGCGGGCCGACGTGGGCCGTGGCATCCACCCGGGCGGTCGGGGCCACGACGGCACTGGAATGAACCCCGGGGGCCGGCTTGGGCCAGAGGGCCGACTCGATGCGGGTGCAGACGCGCGCGAGGGCGACCGAGGGATTGTCGACAAAGAGGTAGACCTGCCCGTTCTGCGGCTCACCAGCATAGTCCAGGGGCAGCAGGACGGCGGTGGCGGCACAACCGGCCACCTGGCCCTTGTACTTGGTGTTGCCAAGAAACGAGAGGTCGCCAGCGCGGGCCAGGCTGAGCGAGGCGACGTCCGTGACGGGGCGGGTGGTCGAGCCGGCGGTGCGCTTGGCGCCGACCAGAGCGGCGATCTCGGCGATGGTATAGGCGACCTGCATGGGCACAAAAAAGCCCTGTTCGGTGGAACAGGGCTTGGCAAGATATCTTGTTACTTCTTGGTCGTCGGCGCGGGCGTGGGCGTCGCCGGCTTCGCGGTGGCATTGGGCACCGTGAACTGGGTGGGGGCGGCCGGGGTCGTCGTGGCGGGAGCGGCGGTGGTCGCGGGGGCCGTGGGGGCCGGGCGGTCCTTGTTCTCCTCAATGATCACTTCCTCGGTGATGTCGTAGGCGGCGTCGGCATAGAGCACGACCGGGATCCGGAAGACCGACGGGCCCGACTTGTCGAGCGCGAGCGTGGCGCCGTGCTTTTTGGCGACCTCGACCACGAGCTTGCTGATCTCCTCGAGGAGGAGGTCGCGATGCGAGCCGATGCGCTGCTGGAGCGAACGCTGCGTGTTCTGCACGAAATTCTGCACGTCGGCCTGCTTGCGCTGGATTTCCTCGTACTTCTTGGCCATGTCGGCCTCGGCCTTGGTGCGCGCTTCGGGGGTCAGGAGGGTGCTCTTGGCCTGCTCGGCGAGTTCCTTGTATTCGTCGACGAGGATCTGGCCCTGCTTGCGGAGTTCCTCGGCCTGCTCTTGGGCCTTCTGCTCGGCATCGCGGAACTTCACGTTGGCCTCCTCGGACTTGTAGTGGCTGTCGAAGACCTTGGCCATGTCGACGACGACCAGTTTCACGGCCGGTTGCGCCTGCAGGGCGATGGAACCGGCCGAGAGGGTGGCCAGGGAAATGAGGATGCGGATCGGGTTTTTCATGATAGTTGTGGTGGAGCGGTGATTAGAAGCGGGTGCCGAAGGAGAAGTTGAACTGGTTCCCTTTCTTGTTGAATTTGTCGGTCTTGAGCGGGATGCCGAAGTCGAGGCTCAGCGGCGCGCCGGCCACGAAGAGCCTGAGGCCGATGCCGAAGTTGTCGTTGTAGTCGACCGGGCTGAAATCGTAGGCGTCGGTGTTGGCGAAACCGCCGTCATAGAAGATCGCGGCGCGGACGGGCTTCACGACATCGAGGGAGTACTCGAGGCTGAAAAAGCCGTAGGTCTTGCCGCCGATGGGCTCGCCCGTGGCATCCTTCGGGCCGACATCACGGAACTCGAAGCCGCGCAGGTCATGCGGGCCGCCGAGGAAGAAGCGGTCATAGAACGGCACGCCGGGCGTGACGGGCACCGTGATGCTCACGGGGTTGCCGTTGTTATCCACCCCGATGTTGAAGGTGCGGTTCACCGGCTTGTTGCTGTCGCCGTAGCTCTCCACGACGCCGACGCGCCCGATCACTGCCAGCACCTGCTCCTGGAATTCCGCGAGGGGGAAGAACTTGGAGCCACGGAACTCGATCTTGTAATAGTGGTTGTCGCCGCCGAAGGGGCCGCCCGCCAGGTCCAGGCCCAGGTTGGCGTAGTGGCCGCGGGTGGTGTTGATGATCTTGTCGCGCGTGTCCTGGGTGAGGTTGAGGCCGACACGGGAGGTCGTGGTCTTGCCCTCCAGCTGGCGGATCGTGTCCGGGGCGCCTGAGCTCACGTTGGCTATGTCGATGACCTCGTAGGTGTAGGAGAGGCGGGATTCCAGCCAGTTGAACAGCCGCTTGCGGATGTAGATGTCGGCGCCCGTGCGGATTTCCTCGTAGTAGGCGCTGTTGTAGTCGGAGGTCGTGCGGTAGACGTTGAAGCCCAGCGCGAGTTCGCGCTCGAAGAGGTAGGGTTCCTCGAAGGCGAGGAGGATCTCGCTCGACTGCGAGCCGATCTGGAAGCGCAGGCGGAACTTCTGGCCGTCGCCCTGGAAGAACGAGCGGCGGTTGAAGAGGTCGAAATTGGACTGGGTGACCTCGGCGAACACGACGGCGCGCTCCAGCGAGCTGAAGCCGGCGCCGAAGGTCAGGTTGCCGGTGCGGGCCTCCTGGACCGCGATCTTGAGCGTGCGGCGGCCGGGGATGTTGGTCGACTCGTCGGTGACGTTGACCGGATCCTCGAAGAAGCGGGTGTTCTCCAGGCGGAGCTTGCTGATCTTCATGCGGACGCCGTCGAAGATGTCGCCCGGGCCGAGCACGAGCTCGCGGAGGATGACGATGCTCTTCGTCTTGGTGTTGCCCTCGATCTTGATGGACTCGACCTGGAACTGTTCGCTCTCGGTGACATTGTACTCGATGTCGATGTTGCCGGTCTGCAGGTTGGGCTTGCGGACGAGGCGCACGCGGGTCTGCAGGTAGCCGCCGCGGCTGTAGAAGTCCTCGAGCGTCTCGATGTCCTTCTCGAGCTTGGAGGGGGTGAAGACCATGCCCTTGCGCTGGCGGGGCAGCAGCCGGAGCAGCGCCTCGGGAAACACCTTGTTGCCCTTGAAGCTGATGTCGCCGATGCGGTACTGGCGGCCCTCGACCACGCGGATGGTGATCACGAGCTTGTCGGGCTTGGGGTAGTCGAAGGTGACCTTGTCCTCGGCGATCTCGATGTCGAGGTAGCCCTGCTCCTGGTAATAGTCGCGCAGCTTGCCCAGGTCGGTGTCGAACTCGTCGTCCTTGAGCCGGCCGTTGCCCATCAGCCAGGAGAACATGTGCCACTTCTTGGTCTCCATCTCCTTCTTCAAGCGGCGCGCCTTGACGTGGTCGTTGCCCACGAAGTTGATGGCGGCGATCTTCACCCGGGCGCCCTCGCGGATCTTGAAGGTCACGGTGCTGAAGCCCGTGCTGCGGTTGCGGTCGATCGTGTAGGTGGCCTGGGCCTGGTTGTAGCCGCGCTTCTGGTAATACTCGTAGATTTTCTGGGCGTCCTCCTTGATCTGGCGCTCATCAAGGGGGCCGTTGGCGATGGTCTTGATCTCCTTGGCGAGCCGGCGCGACTTGACGGCCTTGTTGCCCTCGTAGCGAACGGCGAGCACGCGGAACTTGGGGGTCAGCTCAACCACGAGGTTGACCACGTTGCCGGGCAGCGACTCGCGCTTGACCTCGATGAACTCGAAGATGCCGGTCCGGTAGAGCGAGCGGATGTCGCGGTCGATCAGCGCCTCGTCCAGGTCGGTGTCTTCGCGGAGGACCATATTGGCGCGAACAATCTGCTCGCTCACGTTGGCCATGCCGACGAACTTGATGGAGATCTTGCCGATGCGGGCCGCCGGGGCGGGTGCCTGCGGTTGCTGCTGTTCCCCTGCGCCAAGCCCGACCTGGGCATGCAGTCCGCCCGCGCCGGCGATCAGGAAAAAGACGGCCGCCAGGGCCGGGTTAAACAGGTTACGGAGTAAAGTTTTCAAAGCGCGTAATTTCTTGAAGGAAAGTCAGTTTCAAATCTCCTACCGGTCCGTTGCGTTGCTTGGCAACGATTAAATCCGCCGCCCCAGTGGCGGTCTGGAATTTTTCGTCGGAATCCTTGGGGCGGGACAGCATTATGACTACGTCGGCGTCTTGCTCGATGGAGCCGGATTCGCGCAAGTCCGACAGGCGGGGGGCGCGGTTTTCCTTTTCCGATGAGCGGTTCAGCTGACTTAGGACTATCACGGGCAGGTCAAGTTCCTTGGCCATGGCCTTTAATCCGCGGGAAACCTCGGCGACCTGCTGTTCGCGCGGCGCGCGGGAGTCCGTGCCGCTCACCAGCTGGAGGTAATCGACGATGATCAGGCCGAGCTTCTTCCGGGCGTAGATGCGCCGGGCCTTGGCCCGCATTTCCATGATCGTCAGGGCGCTCGAGTCGTCGATCAGCAGGGGGCACTTCTTGAACTCCTCCGCCGCCTGGCCGAGGGCGTTGACCTCGCGGCCGTCGCGGCCGACCAGGCCGTCGCGTAGGAGCTTCATGTTCACCCGCGAACGGGCGCAGAGCATGCGCAGGGCGAGCTGGGACGAGCTCATCTCGAGCGAAAACACGAGGGTCGCCACGGGCTCCCGGCCGGTCTTGGGCAGGGTCGCCGCCTCGGCGATGTTGAGCGCAAAGCTGGTCTTGCCCATCGAGGGACGGGCCGCGACCACGATCATTTCCTGGCGCTGGAAACCGAAGGTCATCGCGTCGAGGTCCTTGAAGCCGGAGGTCACGCCGGTCAGCTCGCCCTTCTTCATGAGCAGCTTGGCGATGACGGTGTTGGCCTCCTTCACCGCCTCCTTGATCTCCTGCGCGCTGTCGCTCACGCGGTCCTGGGTGACGCGGAAGAGGTCCTGCTCGACCTTGTCGACGAACTCCTCGAGTCCGCCGGTGAAGCTGTAGGCCTGCTCGACCGCGCCGGTGGCGGTCTTGATCAGCTCGCGCAGCAGGTGCTTCTCGCGGACCTTCTCGATGAAATAGCCGGCGTGGGCCGTGGTGGGGATCTTCCCCGTGACCTGCATCAGGTAGGGAAAGCCGCCGACGGCCTCGAGCTGGCGGCGGGTCTTGAGCTCCTCGGCCAGGATCTCGAGCGAGACCGGCGGGTTCTTCTGGTAAAGCTCGAGCATGACCTCGAACAGGAGCCGGTTGGCCGGAAAATAGAAGGACTCGGCGGAGATGCGCGCCTCGAGGCAGCGCGCGATGCTGTCACTGCCGTCCAGCAGGCAGCAGGCGATGACGTGCTCCTCGGCCTCGGCGCTGTGCGGCGGGGAGCGGTCGGGCGGGGCCGACGGCAGCGTCTGCTCGGGCGCAGCCTGTCCGCGCCGGGGAGTAGCGGACGTCAGGGCCATAACCGGTCGGGGTCGAACGTCGCGGGGACGTTACGACGCGGCGGGCTCGATCGGGTTCTCGGAGACGACGTCGAAGCTGAGCTCGACGCTGACCTCGGGGTGCAGGCGGATCTTCACCTCGTGCTTGCCGAGGGTCTTGATGGGCTGGCCGAGGTGGATGCGGCGCTTGTCGACGGTGATGCCGGCGGCCACGAGCTTGTCGTGGATGTCATGGGTGGTGACGGCCCCGAAGAGCTTGCCGCCCTCGCCCGTCTTCACGGCGATGGCGATGCCGGCCTTCTCGATCTGCTTGGCGAGCGCCTGGGCGCCGTCGAGCTCCTTGACCTCGCGGAGCGCGCGGGCCTTCTTGAGGGCCTCGATGCGCTTGCGGTTGGCGCCGGTGAGCGGCACGGCCATGCCCTGGGGCAGGAGGAAATTGCGCGCATAACCGGCGCGGACTTTGACCTGGTCGCCTTCGGCGCCAAGGCCGTCGACCGGTTTGAGGAGGAGAACTTCGTTGTTAGCCATGGGAGGAGTGATGAGAGATGGGGAGAGGGTTAAAGGGAGGGCGGCGGGTTAAAACGGCACATCCTCGTCGAGATTTTCCTGCGGGGCGGCGGGGGCCGCGGGCTTGGGGGCGGCGCCGGCCCGGGGGGCGTAGGAACGGGCTTCGCCGCCTTCGCCGCCGGGCGCCCCACCCTCGCTGCGGCCGCCACCGAGGAACTGGAAGTTCTCGAGCACGACCTTCATGCGGCTGCGCTTTTCCTTGGTCGTCTTGTCCTCCCACTGGTCGAGGCGCAGGCGGCCCTCGACGAAGAGCGGGCGGCCCTTGGTGCAATACTTGGAGATGTTCTCGCCTGACTTGCCCCAGGCCTCGATGTCCACGTAGGTCACCTCTTCGCGCTCGCCGCCGCTGTCGTCCTTGAACTTGCGGTTGACCGCGATGCTGAACGTGCAGATGGCAGTGCCCTTCGGCGTGACCCGCAGCTCGGGGTCGCGCGTCAGGTTGCCGATGAGCATGACTTTGTTGAGATTGGCCATGGGAGGAGGGCGGCGGGGCCGCGGTCAGGCGACCTCGACGAGGGCGCGGTAGACGCTGCCATTGAGCCGCAGGCGCTCGTGAAGCTGGGCGGGAGCGGCGGCGGGGGCCGAGAAGCTCATGTGCACGTACACGCCGGCGGGGAACTTGTCGTCGGTCTTGCGGGAGAACTCCCGGCGGCCGATGTTCTCGACGGCGGTGACCTCGCCGTGCACGGCGGTGATTTCTTTCTTCACGCCCTCGATGATGGATTCGACGGAGTCTTCCTTGCCCCGGTTGTCGAGGATGAAGGTGGCTTTGTAGTTACGCTTGGTCTGGCTCATGGTGGTCGCGGCGGTTGAGGAGGTTCATGGCGTGGGCCGGGCCGCTCGCAAGGAGCAGACGGAGGCCGTCCACGAAAGTGGTTAGTTTTTGGTCGATGAGGGTTGATTCTTCAGGTGAAAATTTTCCGAGTACGAAGTCCTTGAGGTCCATCCCGCCGGGCCGGGGGGCGCCGACGCCGAGCCGGTAGCGGATGAAGCCGCTGCCGAGGTGCTCGAGGACGCTGGCGACGCCATTGTGGCCGCCGGCGCTGCCGGTGACCGACACCTTCACGAGGCCGAGGTCGATGTTGAGATCGTCGTAGGCCACGATGAGGGTGTCAGGCGCGACCTTGTGGAAGTCGAGCAGGCCGCGCAGGGCGCGGCCACTGTCGTTCATGAAGGTCGTCGGCTTGACGAGCAGTCGCGTGACACCGGGGCGGGCATCCCAACGGGCGGTCTGGGCCTCGAAGCGGGAGTCGGACTTCCACTTGAGACCCTCGGCGGCGGCGAGCGCCTCAACGACGGTGAAACCGAGGTTGTGGCGGGTGCCGGCGTATTCGCGTCCGGGGTTGCCCAGTCCAGCGATCAGCGTGACGGACATGACTCAAAGAACAGGGTGCAAAACGGCCCGCCCGCGAGCGGACGGACCGGGAACATAAATTACTTCTTGGCGGGGGCGGCGGCCTTCGCGTCGCCCTTGGCGGGCGCAGCGGCGGCCTTGGCATCGCCAGGCTTGGCGCCGGCGGCCGCGGGGGCGGCAGCCTTGGGATCGCCGGGCTTGGCGCCGGCCGCGGGAGCGGCGGCGGTGCCATCGGCCGCGGGAGCGGCGGTGCCATCGGCGGCGACAGCACCCTCGACGGGCGCGGCGACCTCGACGATTTCCTCGGCCGGCGGCTCGACGCAGAGGACGACGGTCTGGTTCTTGTCGTCCAGGAACTCGACGCCCGGGATGGGCTTGAGCTCACCCACGTGGATGGTCTCGCCGACCTTGAGCTCGGCGACATTCACCTCGATGAAATCAGGCAGGTCCTTCGGCAGGCAGCGGATGCGCAGCTGGTGGGAGGCGGTCTCGAGGATGCCACCCTCGGTCTTAACGCCATAGGCCTCGCCAATGACGTGGATGGTCACGCTGATGACCATCTTCTCGTTTTCCTTCACTTCCTGAAGGTCGAGATGGAGATATTTGTCGGTGATCGGGTCGCGCTGGATCTCCTGCAGGAAGGAGAGCGCGGTGGCCCCGGCGTTGCGCTTGAGCTCGATGAGGGCGGCCTTGCCGCCGATCTCCTTGCGCAGTTTGACGAATTCCGGGCCGTTGACGGCCAGATTCTCGGGTTTCGTATGCTTGCCGTAGAGAATCGCGGGGATCTGCTCGGCTTTGCGGAGGCGACGGGAGGCGCTGCGGCCTGTTCCCTCGCGGGGCGTGACGGTGAGTTGGTAGGTCTTCATGATTTCGTTCCCCCTGTGACTCCGGAATTGGAGGCAGGCGTATTGGAAAAGGGTCCAGAGTTGAAGGAGCGCGGGAGAGCGATGCAACCAAATCTTTGTCATGCCCGCCAGATTCCCGGTTTTTACACCATAGAGAGGTTGACAAGGGGGTGCCGGCGTATCTTTTTGGCCATTCTTTTTGCCACACTGCCTGGTAGCTCAGTGGTAGAGCAGGTGACTGTTAATCACTTGGTCGTTGGTTCGATCCCAACCCGGGCAGCCATTTCAAACATCGCTGAGGTGATAGGGAGATCCAGGCCACCCTACCCCATGCCGCCCATTGGGTTACGTTATCATTAATGGCGCGCATGGTCAGATTCAGGAACCCAAGACGGTTCCTTTGTGCGCACCGAGGGATTTCCCACCGCCGATGTCGCCTAGACCCAGTCTAACTTACTTCGCGACCCGCAGGTAGGTTTGAATGGCGTGCGCTGGAATGGTGCAGCCCAGTGCGTCATTGGCCGCGCTCAGGG